>ERZ857629.4285-NODE-4285-length-11178-cov-2.881327_pt1 | contig 11178 bp, 7 predicted proteins | sample MGYA00519700_ERZ857629 | MGnify/ENA primary metagenome ERZ857629 (study PRJEB31778, sample SAMEA3449351) | human gut metagenome | biome: human gut; feature: human-associated habitat; material: faeces | place: United Kingdom | collected 2010/2012 ... | reverse complement strand
CTGCTCAATCAATCGGTGAACCAGGAACCCAACTTACAATGAGAACCTTCCACACCGGTGGTGCTGTTGCGGTCAAAGGTGCTATGAAGCACGTTGAAGCGAGCGACGACGGTGAAATTATTTCAGATATCAGAACGAAAAACGAAAGAACCAGACACGGTGATGAAGTTGTCGTTACTATTACGGAAGGCGATATCGAACTCAAAACGGAAAAGAGAACTTATAAATATCATATCCCCGGCCATTCAAAATTGATGGTTAAAAAAGGTGATAAGGTTAAAAAAGGTCAACTCCTTGCAGAATACGCACCTCAAAGTGCTGTTGACAGTAACCGTTTGACAGAAAAGGCTACGAAGGATATTACATCAGACCTTTCTGGTGAAATCAGATTTGAGGACTTCGTTGCTGATGAAAAGAAAGACAGACAAGGAAACGTTTCAAGAACAGCAAACAAAAACGGTATTATTTGGGTATTGGGTGGCGACGTATACAACCTCCCAGGTGGTTCAAAAATCCTTGTTGAAGACAAACAAAAAATTTCAACTGGTGAAAAATTAGCAGAAATTAACATCGCATCAGAACACGGTGGTGAAGTTAGAGTTAATGATTCACTTAAAGTTGAAGAAGTTAAATTTGAAGGAAAGAAAATCAAGAAGATTGTTTCAGGTAAAGAATTGACAATCGTAATTGCATCAATCCTTCCTGCAAACGCTACATTTGAATCAACTAAGAAGGAACAAATCTGGACAGTTGAAGAAACCGGCGAAAAATACATCGTTAAATCACCTATCGATACGGTAGTTGAAAACGGTATGATTATTGCAGAACTTATCGATGATGAACACACTGTTTCATCAAGCGGTGAAATCAGATACAACGGTATCGAAGTTGACGAAAACCAAATCATTACAAAACCCGGTGAAGTTATCTTTATTCCTGATGAAATTCACCAGTTGGCAGGTAAAGATTCATCATTGAAAATGGTTGAAACAGGTACATACGTTACGGCAGGTACCGAAGTTGTTAAAGACTTGTATACTAACATTGACGGTATTGTTGAAATCAGAGAATTCAATGATTGTATTCACGAAGTAGTCATCACTCCGGGTGAAATTCATACTCTTTCAAGCATTAATGACTTGAAGGTTGATGAAGGCGAACTCGTTGAAGCAGGTACATTGATTGCACCGAAAATCAAGGCTAAAGAATTGTCTATCGTAACGATTATGGATTCAGAAAGTGACAACATTGATTTAGACGATACAGCAGAAGATGTTGAACTTACACTCGATGAAGAAACAATGTCTAATAAGCCTATCCAAATTTTGGTACGTCCTGTTCAAAAATTCCAAATCAATCCGAAGGAAGTATCAATTAAATTTGACTCAACAGACGAATCAATCGATATTGTTCCTGTTACACAACTTCAATATAAAGATGGTCAAAGAGTTCGTAACTATGACGGTGCGGCACTTACCAAGACAAGTTTGGTATTGCAAATGCAAGGCTACCTTGGTCACTTGAAAGGTATGGTCGAACTTGATAAGAATAACAACCTCAAAGTTGTAGTTCTTGAAACGTTGATTATCAGACGTGAAATGGAAGGTCAAGCAAAGACACTTCAATCAATGCAAACAGAATTGTTGGTTGAAAACGGACAAATTATCGATTCAAAAACTCCGGTTGCTAAGACAAGAGTTCTTGCAATTAATGATGGAGTCGTAAGTTTGAATGCTAACGGCGAAGACGTAAGACGTTTGCTATTGGTTTCTGAAAATTATGAAACGACAATCCCTGTATCAAAAGCAAAAGTTAAGAAAGACCAATTTGTAAAAATGGATACGGTAATTGGCGAAAACGGCGAGGTTTCAGATATTTCAGGTTTGGTTGTAGGCGTTTCCAAAGATGGAGTTACAATCAGAAAAGGTCGTCCTTACTTGATTAGCCCAGGTACAATGCTTCAAATTGCTAACGGTTCGTTGGTACTCAGAGGCGATATGCTTGCAACATTGGTATTTGAAAGACAAAAGACAGGCGATATCGTTCAAGGTCTTCCGAGGGTTGAAGAACTTTTGGAAGCAAGAAAACCGAAAGATTCAGCAATCGTTGCAGAATTTGAAGGTGTTGCAGATATAGTTATCGAAGATGAAGTTCCTTCATTATTTATCGTTAACGAAACAGGCAGACACGAGATTAAATATCCGATTGATTCAAGCATTGTTGTTAACAACGGACAAAAGATTGTAGTTGGTCAAGCGTTAACAAGCGGTCCTATGAATCCTCACGATATTATCAGATTGAACGGTATTGAAGCCGCTCAACAATATCTCGTAGATGAAGTTCAAAGAGTATACCGTTCGCAAGGTGTAGAAATTGCTGATAAACACGTTGAAGTTATTGTAAGACAAATGACTAAGAAGGTTAAAGTTCTTGAATCAGGTGATACAAAACTTCTCCCCGGTGAATTTCTTGAACTTAAAGAAATTGAGGCTGAAAACAAGGCTGTTGAAGAAGCAGGCGGACAACCGGCTGTATTTGAATCAGTATTGTTAGGTATTACAAAGGCATCTTTGAATACTGAAAGTTTCATTTCAGCAGCATCTTTCCAAGAAACGACAAGAATCTTGACGGAAGTTGCGGTAGACGGCAAGAAGGATATGCTCAGAGGCTTGAAAGAAAACGTTATCATTGGTCGTTTGATACCTGCCGGTACAGGTTTCTATCATCTTACTCACGCATCAGAAGAGAAAGATATGGAAGCACAAAAACGTGCAGCACAAAAGAACAATGTTCGTAAGCCTTCCGCTATTCTTGAAGAAATCGAGGGTATGTTCGGTACACCTGATTTCACTATAGAAGAATAATCTAACAGGGGCGGCAAATTTTTATTTGTCGCCCTTATTATATTAGGAATTAGGAAAGGATTTTTATGAAAAAATTATTTATTTCATTATGCTTGTTATCTGTGATGGCTGTCCCTGCTAATGCGAAAGCAACCGCTGAACAAGTGAGAACTTTTTTTAATTCTTACGTTACAGCCGCAAACAATTTTGATGCAAATGTTTTTGATAAATATTATGCATCAAATCCTACGATTATTCGAGTTGTTCAAAAGAAGGATGGAACTACCCAAACTGTTAGAGTTCCTTTGAAAACTTATTTGGACGAAGCGGCAAAGGGTCGTAAAGTCGGCAAGATGATTGGATACAAGAACAATTATTCAAACATTTCTGTTACTCCTTACAACAATGATTTCAAAGTGTCAGCAACCAGATTGCCTTCTCCCGGTGGTAAGTATCCTGCATACTTTATTATTGGTGAAGATGCTAACGGACATTTGAAAATTAAGGTCGAGTCCATGAATACGCCCCGTCAAGAATTTTTAAAATAGCATTTTAAAAGGTCGGTTTACTGACCTTTTAAAGTTTTTAACTGTTTAATCCGTAAATATAAGTATGTATGATAAAGAATTTTATGAAAAATATGCACTCGCTTCGTTGAAGTTTTTTTATGAGGATAAGTACAATAACTTTTTTTTATCTGAGTGTCCCGATATTCAAAATGATATTGATAGTATTGGAATTGAGGTTACTCGGGGAATTTCCGAGTATGAGGGTAAATTTTCAAGGCTTTCCTTTGAGTGTATGGAGAAAAATCTTCCGCTTGACCAGCGTTTTTTCCGTGCCAATAGAATGTTTCGAAAAAACTTTTTAGGTGTAATGCATGAAAATAACGCATTTTTTATTGCTGATCCCCAAAATGGCGAAGATTCTTATGAACTTCATATAAAAAAAATCATTGAAAAAATTAAAATCAAAATCGAAAAATTGAACAAATTGTACAAAAAATTTGATTGGAATTGTCTTTATGTTTTTTCGGAATATCCATTAAAGTCTAGACATATCTGGGTTTTGGCTGATTTGATGAATGCTGACTCGCTCAATAATTATGATGTATATTTTGTAAATGCTCTCGACAGGCTTTATGTAATTAATGCAAGAGATAATTTTAATTTCACAAAACGCAAATACTCTGCTTCGGAATTGTGTGATTTTACCGATTTTGCAAACAAAGACTAATTCTTCTTTTTTGAGTCTTTTTCTATTTTTTTGATGTAATTTTGCAATTCTTTTATTTGAGAGGACTTCAAGTATTTAAATGCACCTTTTTTTAATCCCAAAAGGTCGATTGAACCGTGGTGTGTTCTTTTTAAAGAAATTACGGGGTGAGAAATTGCTTCTGCCATTTTTCTGATTTGTCTGTTCATTCCCTGTCTTAAAACCACTGTCAACACAGTGTTTCCGTTTTCAAAATCAATCACGTCCGCTTCTGCGTATGCAATTTTTCCTTTTTCTATTTCAATTCCTTTTGCCCAGCGAATTAAGTCGTTTTGCTCGATTTTTCCTTCAACGCAAACTCTGTATACTTTCGGAATTTTTACGCTTGGGTGGGTCATTTTGTTTATCAAATCACCGTCATCGGTCATAATGAGCAGGCCTGTGGAGTCTTTATCCAATCTGCCGACAGGTTTTAGATGTTGAACTTCTTCCGGCAAAATATCGTAGATGGTTTTTCTTCCTTTTTCATCACTTTTTGTGGTTATGTAGCCTGCCGGTTTGTAATATCTGATATAGGTGTATTCTTTTTTTGCCGCAATGGGCTTACCTTCTATGAGGATTTTGTCTTTATTATTTACGGCTGTTGAAAAGTCGGTCGTAATTTTTCCGTTAACCTTGACTTTGCCCGCTTCAATAAGTTCGTCAGCCTTGCGCCTCGAACAAAATCCCGAAGATGCTATATATTTGTTTAATCTGACCTTTTCCATTCTTTTATAATACACAAAGATAATTTCTGCCGCAACGAAAATTTAAATTTTATCATAATCAATTTTTAAATTTTTGCTGGAAATGCTTCCGCTGCCTTCGTATTTAGCAGTTATCATTTTGGAATCAAGTATCAAATAAGTCTTATATTTTGTGATTTTTGAAAGAAAATCATAAGGCGTAATTTCTAACTTTTTAAGTTGTTTTTTGATTTTTTGAGGTACTGAATTTGTCGGGTCAAACGTTACCCAGCCGTATTCGGGAAAATATACTTCCGCCCAAGTGTGCCCTGTGTAAAAGTCTTTTTGCTCATCTAAAAACGGCAAGTCAAAACCTTCTACAACTTTTGCGGGTATTCCTTTTACTCTGCAAAGTGATACAAATAAGTCTGCAAATTCTTCGCACACTCCTCGTCCTGATTGAAATGCCCTAAGCGCCCCTTTGTTTTTGTTCAACTCCATTTTGTCATAGGTCATGTGTTCAAAAACAAAATCAAAAATGTTTTTTACCGTATCAACATCATTTGTCGCAGTCGGAATTTGTGTTTTTACACTCATATTAATCAATCGGCTCGTTGTATCAAGCCCTTCTTCCTCTTTTAAATAAGATTGCTTTTCTTCTTCTGTCAAAACTTTATCAATGTTTTTATTGATTTTTTCTGCAATTGCAAGGTTATAAGTTCTGACAACGGCTTCTCCTTCAATGCTGACGTGAGTTTTGCCTCTTGGTGCTCTTAGAAAAATTACCGCATATTTTCCATCGCTTTTCTCTACAAACCTTTGCGGTTTGGGTTCAATCTTTAAATTTGAAATTTTTTGTCTGTTTTTTTCATCTTGCGGTACTTTTATTGTCAGATAAACATTGTTCATGTTTCCGTTAAAAAATACATCTCTGCTTATTTTAAATTTGAATTTTTCTCCAACTCTGATTACAGGCGTTTTGGAAGGTATTTTTGAAAGATTTTTTGCCTCTGCTCTTTCAACTTTTACTTCTTTTCTCACCTTTACCTTGGAATTATTGGGTTTGCAAAATAATAAACACATAAAGCCAAAAATAAAGACACAAAAGCAAATAACCATGATTATGGTTGTCTTTTTAGAACTTTTTTCGGTTGTATTTTCTTCAATTTCTATATCATTAGGAATGCTGTTTGAATTTTTCATATTTGAATTTTAAAAAAAATTTTGTATATTGTCAACTTTATTGTAAAAATGCACCAACCTGATTGGTCGGTGCATTAGTAAGTGTGTAGTTTTTTATTAAGCGGCATTTTTCTTGTTGTATTGCTTTTCTTGTTCTTGTTTTTCAATTTCCTGAGAAACATTAACGTATTGACCGTGTCTTGCTTTGTTTCTGAGTTCTTGGATTTTTTCTTTATCAAGAACTTTCAATTCCATTCTGCCGTTAGATTCTTTTGAAAGAGTTTGTTTGATTTTTGTTCCGTAATCGTCATACTTTTTGTCAATTTTTCCTTCAACAATTTGTTGTTGGAACCATTCGATGTGCTTTTGTGCGTTTACGGGGTATTCAGGGTGAACCTTTAACCATTTCAAATATGACATGTTTCCTCTCGGGTGGTTGCATTCGCCGCATTCTGCAAGGTAGTTGTCTGTGTCGTTCGGACCGCCCTTTGAATGAGGATGTACGTGTTCAATTGTTTGTGTTGATTCTTTTAACAATTCGTTGAATATTCCTGAATTGTCTTTGTTCATAATTTTGTTAAAATGTTTTCTTGCCATTTCTGCGTTTTGCGGTAATTGCATTGCTGAATTGATTACTAAATCGTAACTTACAGGGTCAAGTTCGCCGCTTTCTTGCAAACGTACAAGTTTATCCGTAAATCTGATTCTGTCGATTTTGCCTTGTGCAACTTTTTTCTTTTCTTCTTCAATTAATGAAGATACTGCGTTTTGTTCGCCAAGATTTGCTTTTGCTATTGCATCAGTTGCTTCTAATACTCCGTTACAGTATGATTGCAATTTGTTGTTGAAATTACCGCCGATTTGAGCAACTGCTCCTCTTGCATCAAGTCTGGGATTTTTTGCTGCTTCCGCTGCTATCATTCCTGCTATTGCACCTTGGTTGCTTCTGAAATAATCTTTGTCTTGGTTGATTTTATCTGCTAATTTCTTTCCTGAATTTCTGGCAAAACTGCTTGCTACTGTTCTTAAATCTTTTTGCAAAATCATTTTACCTCCGCAGCAACAACAAGGTACGTCTTGGATTTTCTTCGTTACAAATGCTCCTGTTGAGCACACAAAACCAAATGAAATGCCTTGGCTTGCTGCAAAATATGAACGAAGTGCTGCTCCTGCATCAGTCATCGGTTGCTTCGGTTGCATTGCAGAAGGTTCTGCCTTTTTGTCTACCGATAATGATTGTCTTTGTACAGGGTTGAAGTTAACCGATGATACCGGAGTAATAGCCATTAATAACACACTTTCTTTTATCTACACACTTATACTTCCTTAATGTCTGTCAAGTTTAGAAATTGCATGTTTTTGGAGTTTTATTAAGTTATATTAATTTTGATTTTTGAGCAACAAAAAAGACGAGTTACAAAAACCCGTCTTTTCTTGTTTTCGGTTATTTACCGTTATTCTTTTGTGTATTCAGCGTCGATTACATCGTCGTCAGAATTGTTTGAAGAATTGTTTTGCGTATTATTGTCAGCGCCGCCTTGTGCTTGTTGTTCTTCTTGTTGAACTTGGCTGTATGCTGCTGAGGATATTGCGTAGATTGTTTGTTGCAATTCTTCTGTCAATTTTTTGATTTCATCTGCCGGTTTATTTGTTTTAAGTGCTTCTTCCAAAGTTTTCTTTTGTTCTTCAAGTTTGGTTTTATCACTGTCTGCAATTTTACCTTCAAAATCTTTTACGATTCTGTCTGCTGATGAAAGCATACTGTTTGCGCTGTTTTTGATTTCTGCTTCTTCTTTATGCTTTTTATCTTCTTCTGCGTTTGCTTCTGCTTCTTTAACCATTCTGTCAATATCGGCTTCGTTAAGGTTTGAAGAATTTGTAATTGTGATTTTTTGTTCTTTACCTGTTGCCTTATCTTTTGCAGAAACATTTACGATACCGTTAGCATCAATATCGAATGTAACTTCGATTTGCGGAATACCTCTCATTGCAGGTGCGATACCGTCAAGTCTGAACATACCCAATGACTTGTTATCTTTTGCCATCGGTCTTTCACCTTGGCATACGTGAATATCTACTGCCGTTTGGTTGTTTTCCGCTGTTGAGAATACTTGTGATTTTGAAACAGGGATTGTTGTGTTTCTGGGAACTAACGGAGTCAAAACGCCGCCCAAGGTTTCAATACCAAGTGTCAAAGGTGTTACATCAAGAAGTACGATATCTTTTACTTCACCAGCAAGTACACCTGCTTGAATTGCTGCACCGACTGCAACTACTTCATCAGGGTTTACTGTTTGGTTAGGTTCTTTACCTGTGTATTCTTTTACCAATGTTTGTACTGCGGGGATACGTGTTGAACCACCTACCAATACGACTTCATTGATTTCTCCTTTTGAAAGTCCTGCATCTTTCAATGCTTGTTCAACAGGTTTTTTACATCTTTCGAGCAAGTCGTGGCACAAATCTTCAAATTTTGCTCTTGTTAATTGAATATCTAAGTGTTTCGGTCCATTTGCATCTGCTGTGATGAACGGAAGGTTGATGTTTGTTTCTACAACTGATGATAATTCACATTTTGCCTTTTCTGCTGCTTCTTTCAAACGTTGCATTGCTTGTTTGTCGCCTCTGAGGTCAATGCCTTCTTGCTTTTTAAATTCGTCAGCCAACCAATCCATGATTTTTTGGTCGAAGTCATCACCACCTAAGTGAGTATCACCTGATGTTGAAAGTACTTCGTGTACGCCGTCGCCGATTTCAAGGATAGATACATCGAATGTACCACCACCTAAGTCGAATACCAAAACTTTTTCTGCTTGTTCTTTTTCAAGTCCGTATGCCAATGCTGCTGCAGTAGGTTCGTTTACGATACGAAGTACGTCCAAACCTGCGATTTTACCTGCGTCTTTTGTTGCTTGACGTTGTGCGTCGTTAAAGTATGCCGGAACTGTGATTACTGCTGATGTAACTTTTTCTCCCAAGTATGCGGAAGCATCATCTGCCAATTTTCTCAAAATCATTGCAGAAATTTCTTGCGGAGTGTAATCTTTTCCGTCGATATTCTTTTTGTAATTTTCGCCCATGTGTCTTTTAATTGAAGCGATGGTTTTGTCAGGGTTCAAAATTGCTTGACGTTTTGCAAGTTGACCAACCAATTTTTCACCTGTTTTTGAAAAACCTACGATTGACGGGGTTGTTCTTGAACCTTCCGAATTTGCTATGACGGTCGGTTTACCGCCTTCCATAACGGCAACTACTGAGTTCGTTGTACCTAAGTCTATACCAATTGTTTTTGCCATTTCTTTATCTCCATATTTCTTACATCTTTTCTATATTTTTATTTATATCACCTCATTTGCAAATTCTTTGAAAAATAAACAAAAAATTAATATTTCAAAAGTTTTGTTTTATAATGCTTTTTGAAGGAGTTTTGATGAAAAAGGTATTATTTTACAATTTTTTATTTTTGGCGATTGCATTTATTACCTTGGAAATATTTTCATTCCTTCTTTTTGTTTCTGTTAATTTTCAAGAAATTAAGGACAGTTCTGCCGTTCAATTTCGTGAAGATTGGTTTAATTTTAGAAACTTCAAACTTGTTGAAAACGACTTCAGATTTCGTCCCGTTGAGTATAAAAACAGTGAAAAACGACCGATTGTACTTTTTGGTTGTTCGCATACTTACGGAACAAATTTGAGTGAGAAAGAAACTTTTTCCCATCAATTATCAAATTATACGGGAAGAACGGTTTATAATTTTGCTATCCCGGGGGCAGGGACTTCGTCTATGTTGTATCTTTTGCAAAGAGATGAGTTTGAAGAAGAAGTTCCTGATTCAGAGTATTTTATTTATGTTTTTGTTGCCGACCATATCAGAAGAAATTATACCTGTCTTCCAAATCCCATTTATAATGAATTTTTTGCGAAATATTCTTTGGACAGAAAAAATAACTTAAAAAGGAATAAACTATCTAAATTAGGATATTTTTTCCGTTCTTTATATTCATACAGGCTAATAAGTAATGCTTATGCTCAATGCAAGTTAAATTCTTTTGACACAAAGTTGTTTGAAAAACTTCTTCAAAGTTCGCAAAACGAGATTTCCCAAAAATACAAAGATGCTAAATTTATTGTTTTGGTAATTGATTTTAATGATGGCATTTCTCAAAACGTATTAAGTTTGAAAAAAGAGATTGATGCTTTTTCTGAAATTGAAAAGAATAATAATTTTAAAATAATTTATTCAAGAGATTTTAAAAACGGTGAAGATATTATGAAAGAAAAATACGCAGGACCTGACGGTGTTCACCCGATAAAAGAGTTTTGGACGGATATAATTCCGGAATTTTCTCAAAAAGCAGGATTGTAGTTTTTCTTGTTTTTATTTCTCGGATAATATAAACTGTTTTTGCTTACAAGTTGTGGAGTTCGCTTTGAATAATTTTACAAAAAAAATAGTGTTGAATATTCTTTTGATAGTTGCTATCCTTGCAATTATTGAATTTCTATCCTTCTTGATTATTTTTTGCAGTATAAGTAAGGGCTTTTTCTTTGAAAACAAATATCGTGATGTTCAAAATTGGTTTTCGGTTAAAAACATGCGAATGGCAGAAGATTACGGAACGTTCAGACCTGCATCCATACCTGATAATCCCTCAAAAAGACCGATTGTAATTTTAGGTTGTTCTTACGCATACGGCACAACATTGAGTGATGATGAAACTTTTTCCGCTCAATTATCAAAATATACAAACAGAAGCGTTTATAACCTCGCTTTGCAAAACATGGGCACTGCCTCGGCACTGTATTTGCTTGAAAAACCTGACATAATAAATAAAATTCCCGATGCCGAGTATTTTATTTATTTGTTTATTTATGACCATGTCAGAAGAAATTATTTAAACATGCCGAATGTGGTTTATAACTATTTCGGTGCAAATTACAAACTTGATAAAAACGGCAGATTGTATTTTCCTAAAATCAGTAAGCAAAAAATGTTTTTGGAGTCTTTTTATACAAACCGTTTAATACAAAACTTTTACGCAAACGGCAAAACTAGTTCAGGTGATTTGAGCCTTTTTAAAGCGATTTTAGCCCAAATGAAGACTGTAATAGATGAAAAATATTCTAATTCAAAATTGGTCCTGCTTGTTTATGATGTCGAACCCGAGTTTGCAGATGACGGAAGTTTGAACCTTGCAGATGATGAAAGATTG
>ERZ857629.4283-NODE-4283-length-11192-cov-10.733860_pt1 | contig 11192 bp, 12 predicted proteins | sample MGYA00519700_ERZ857629 | MGnify/ENA primary metagenome ERZ857629 (study PRJEB31778, sample SAMEA3449351) | human gut metagenome | biome: human gut; feature: human-associated habitat; material: faeces | place: United Kingdom | collected 2010/2012 ... | reverse complement strand
CGGCGCCTCGACCGGCGCGGACGCACCGGCGGACAGCGGCGCGGCGGCAAGCGACGAGATGCCCGAATGGCTGCGCAACAACTGAGCAAAAGAAAAAAGGGGACGGGATCGAAACGATCACGTCCCCTTTTTTGCAGGAAAGGACTCAGCGCAGCGTGCAGCTCTTGCAGTCCAGCGAGCAGGCGTGGCCGTGTCCGCAGGCGTTGCAGGCATTGCTCGGGTCGAAGACGACCGTGCCGCTGAGGAAGGCGAGCGCCGCGTCGTCGGCTTTGCCGGCGGCGTTGGGAAAGAGCATGATGCCCGCCGCGCCCGCCTCATGCCGCTCCTCGTCGCTCACGCTGCCGCAGATGAGCGCGTCGATGCCGTAACGCTCCAGCAGCGCAATGGCGGCGGCCGTGCCGCTCTGCTCCAGCGGCACGAGGAACTGCCGCACGATCCTGCCGTGATCGTCCTCGTAAAAATGGAATGCCTCCGCGCCGCCGAGCGGGGCGAAGACCTCGTCGTGCGCAACAGGGACTGCGATCCGCATGATAGGCTCCTCCGTTTCATAGGATTGATATCGTTCTTCGCTTATAGTATACCGCGTGCGCGCGGAAAATCAAGCGGCAGAACATGGCGCGGCGTATTTTTCGCCCGAGCGCCGGATATACTGCGCTGCAAACGCGGCGGGCGGCGCGCGCCCCTTTGCCGGAAGCGGCGCAAAACGGGGGGAGAGCCATGCCAAGCGTTATAGAGGGGCTGCCGGAGCTGTCGATCCCTGCGATCACGCTGCGGCTGCTGCTTACCACCGTCTTTGCCGGTACGCTCGGCTACGAGCGCGAGCGGCACAGGCAGGCGGCGGGCTTCCGCACCTACATCATTGTGGCGGACGCCTCGGCGCTGGTGATGATGACGAATATCTTCATCGGCCAGTGCGTCGGCACGACGGATCTGGTGCGTATGCCCGCGTCGGTCATTACAGGGCTGGGCTTTCTCGGCGCGGGCACGATCCTCGTCACCAGGAGCAGAGAAATCAAAGGACTGACGACGGCGGCGGGACTGTGGGCGGTCGCCAACATCGGCCTTGCGCTCGGCGCGGGCTTCTACACGGGCGGCGCGGTCTGCTATGCCTTTATCCTGGTCGCCATGAACCTCCTGCGCCTTGTAGACCGGCGCATCGAGAAAAGCCGGAGGGTCGTGGAGGTCTACTGCGAGCTGCGCTCGGCGCAGGCGATCGGCGGGCTCATCCGCTATGGGCGCGCGAACGACTGTCCGCTCTCGGATCTCAGCCTGTACAACGAGACGGCCTGCGGCGGGGCGGGCGCGCCGCTGTGCGGCACCTTCACGCTTCGGGTGAGCAAAGGGACGACGCCGGCGGCGGTGGCCGCCGAGCTTGAAAAGCTCGACGGCGTGCTGTATCTGACGTGCCTGTAAGCGCGGATGCGCAGGAGCGGCGGAAAGGGAAAGGGCGGGGCCGTGCTCAGCACGGCACCGCCCCTTTGGCGTCGCGTTATACGCGGGGGATGGGGGCGCGCCGGTAGGCGCGCAGAAGGGAGAGCGAGAGCGCGAGGCACAGCGCCTCGGAGATGATCGGCGTGTACCACACGGCGTCGCCGCCGAAGAGCGCTGCGAGCGCCAGCAGCACGGCGCTTTGCAGCACAAGGCCGCGCCCGACGGAGACGCAGATGGCGGGGACGGGGCGCTCTACCGCCGTCATGAAGCCGCCGATCACGATGTTGAAGCCCAGCAGCAGATACGAGACGCTGTAGTGCCGGAACGCGGTGACGGAGTAGGCCACGAGCGCGTCGTCCGCGTGGGGAAGATATACGCGCACGAGCTGCGGCGCGAAGATACAGAGCCCGAGAAACAGCGCGGGGGCGAGGAGGGAAACGGTCATGAGCGCGTAGTGCAGCAGTGTCCGGCATGACGTGTGCTCGCCCTTGCCGTAGTGATAGCTCACGAGCGGCTGCGCGCCCTGCGAGATGCCGACCATCAGCTGGATGACGAGCGACGTCACGTAGGCGATGACCGTGTAGGTCACGATGCCGTCCGTGCCGATGCAGCGCAGCACTGTGCGGTTGAAAAGAAAGATCATCAGCCCCGTGCACAGCTCCGTTACGCCGTCGGCAAGGCCGATGGGGAGCACGCGGGCGTAAAGGCGGGGGTCAAGGCGGAAGCGCCGCAGCCGGAACGTGCATTTTTTGCTGAAAAAGTGGACGAAATAGGAGATGCAGGTCACGAGCTGGGAAATGCCCGTGGCGACCGCCGCGCCGAACACGCCCATGTTGAGATGGAAGATGGCGACATAGTCGAGCACGCAGTTTGTCAGGCACCCGAGGATGACCGTGAAAAGCGCGTAGCGGGGATAGCCGTCGGTCTTGACGAGGACCTCCAGATTGTAGGAGACGAGATAGCACACGCTGAACGGCGCGATGCCGAGGATATAGTGTTTGACATAGTCGAGCGTGATCTCGTCCGCGCCGAGAAGCAGCGCGAACGGCTCCAAAAAGAGCAGTACCAGCGCGGTGATGACCGCGCCGATGACGAGCAGCGTGGCGAGGTCCTGCGAAAAGAGCGTGTCGGCCTCATGCCTTTTTTCCTGCGCGAGATAAATGGCGATGAGCGTAGACGAGCCGACGGCAAAGAGCACCGCGATGGAAAAGAGCGCGTTGGTGAACGGAATGGCGAGGTTGACGGCGCTCATGGCGTATTCGTTCACGCCGATGGAGACCATCAGCCCGTCGACCATGGAGTAGAGCGAGAACACCACCTGCGAGACCATCGTGGTCGAGGCGAAGCGGATAAAGTCGTGTTTCAGACTTTTCCCTGAGAGCAGCAAAATAACACATCCTTTATGTTTTTTTTGGCGCGGAGGCTGCTCACACCTCCGCGCTGCTATCAGGATATCATAGAATGGCAGACTTTGGCAAGGGCTATCGGCGTCAAGAGCGCGCAAAGAGACAGGGAGAACGGCAAAAGCCGTTCTCCCTGTTCCTTTATTGCGGGGTGCTGAGCATGCGGCCGCGGATCTGCTCGAGCGTCATAGCGCGCTCGTGGCGGATGGGCTTCCACTCGACCCGTGTAAACAGCGACGCGATGCAGATGGGGATGTAGGTGAGCATGAACAGCGGGAACGTGAACGCGTAGAGGAGCTTTTTTCGCTCCGCGCAGTGGATGCTCCGCCATTCGCTCGCCGTGGTGATCGCGCCGAGGATGAAAAGCGTCAGATAAAGGCTCAGAAGCGTTTGCAGTACCGACACGCCGAGCGCCGCCATCGACCCGCCGGAGACAAAGCGCGAGAATGCCGCGCCGACATTGACCACGACGCTCGTGCCGGTGAGCACTGCCGCGGGCATGATGTTCATGGCCATGTCGTAGCAGGAGAAGCTGCCGCGGAAAATGCCGGCAAACAGCGCGCCGCCGTAGCGCCCGAAGACCTGAAGGTAGCCGCGCGACCAGCGCATCCGCTGCCGCCACGACTGGCGGAAGCTCGTGGGCTGCTCATCGTAGAGCACGGCGCGGCCCGCGTAGCCGATCTTCACGCCGCGCGTGACGCTGTCGATGGTGAACTCGATGTCCTCGGTGAGAAGGAAGAAGTTCCAGCCGCCGCAGCCGCGCAGCACACTGTCGGAAAAGAGGAAGCCCGTGCCGGAGACGGCGCAGCTGCTGCCGAGCGCCATGCGCGCGCCGTTTAAGTACCGCGCCTCGCGCAGAAACCAGAGCGCGTAGCCCGCCGAGATCCAGTTGTCGCCGTAATTTTTGGAATTGCGGTAGCAGGTGACGACCTCGTAGCCGTCGGAATGCACGCGGTCGATCTCGCGCAGGAAATCGGGGTCGAGAACGTTGTCCGCGTCGAGCACGACGTAGGCGTCGTAATGCTCGCCCGCTTCGGCGATGCAGCGCAGCAGGAAGTTGAGCACGTAGCCCTTGCCGACATGGAGCGTGTCCGCGCGCTCATAGACGCGCGCGCCGTGGGCGCGTGCGACGGCGGCGGTATCGTCGGTGCAGTTGTCCGCGCCGACGTAGATATCCACCAGCTCGCTCGGGTAGTTCTGCGCGCGCAGGCTCTCGAGCAGCGCGCCGATCACGGCGCTTTCATTGCGTGCGGCGATCAGCACGGCAAGGCGGTGATAGTCGGGCTGCCCCGGCTCTCTGGGCCGCCGCAGCAGCGCGGCGGCGACATAGAAGAACTGATAGGAATAGCAGATGAAAAACAGCGCCATGATGACGGCGTTGATCGTTTCGACGGTGCGCATGGCCATACCTCTTCCTTTCGTGCGCGGCGCGCCGCGCGGGTGTCTATGATACTCATGGAACAGTTATGGTTATAACATGGCTTCCTTGCGATTCTGCGGTGAAGATCCTTAATTTTTTCTGAAGGCGCGAAAAAAGCGCCCGGGACTCCCAGGCGCTTGCGGCAGGACGCTTATTCTTTTTTGGGGAGGGTGGCGGACATCGCCGCCTCGTACAGCTCGTCCGTCTGGTGGACGGCCTTGTCGATGGCGGCGCGGGCGAGCGGGACCAGATCCATATGGACGACCTGCTCGACGACCGGCGCATACAGCTCGCGCGGAACATGGTAGAGCGTGTAGCAGCAGCAAAGGAAGCTGCGGAGCTTGCGCTCGATGGGGAAATCCTCGGAGCATGGCTCGGCCATAAAGCCGCGCATCACGCCGCCGCTGGCAAGCTCCAGCTCGTAAAAGTCCCGCTCCGAGGTGTCCGGCAGGAAGCGGCCGAAGAGCGTCTTCAGCTCGCCGACCATGCGGCGGTTGATGTAGGCCAGCGTGCTGGGGAGCGTGTAGGCCGTGACGTACAGCTCGCGCAGCGGCGCGGACAGCTCGGTGATGTGGAGCTGGAGCGCGGTCTCCGCCGCGTAGATCAGCAGCGGGTCCGTTCCGGCACCGGCGACGCTCTCCGCGGCGGCAAACTGATAGCTGAACATCTGCTTGACCAGCTCGAGCAGCACGCCCTCCTTGTTGCCGTAGAGGTAAAACGGCGAGCCGTTGGCAACGCCGGCGAGCTGCGCGACCATCTTGCTGGAGGTGCCGGCGTAGCCGTGCTCCAGAAATGCCTTGGCTGAAGCGCTGAGGATCCTGCGCCGCGTGAGCAGCCCGCTCGGCTGCGGTCCGACTTTCATAGAAGAATGACCTCCCTTACTTTGCTTTTATCGGGCGGCGGCAATATGGCGGCACCGCCCCCGCGATCGTCCGGAGAGACGCGCGGCCGGTGCGCTCAGATATCGCGGCGGCCCTCGAGCGCGCGCATGAGCGTTGCGTCGTCGGCGAATTCAAGGTGTCCGCCGACGGGGATGCCGTAGGCGAGGCGCGTGACGCGCACGCCGAACGGGCGAAGAAGACGGGCAAGGTACATGGCCGTCGCCTCGCCCTCGGTGTCGGGGTTCGTGGCCATGATGACCTCCTCGACGCCGCCCTGCGCCACGCGGTCGAGCAGCGGCTTGATCTCAAGATCGTCCGGCCCCACGTGGTTCATCGGCGAGATGACGCCGTGGAGAACATGGTAGCGGCCGCTGTATTCGCGCGCGCGCTCGATGGCGACAACGTCGCGCGGGTCGGCGACGACGCAGATAACGTGCTCGTCGCGCTTGGGGGACGAGCAGATGGGGCACAGGCCGCCGTCGGTCAGGTTGCGGCAGACGGGGCAGAAGGTGACGGTGCGCTTGGCGTCGACGATGGCGTCGGCAAAGGCTCTGGCCTCCTCCTCAGGCAGACTCAGCACGAAGAAGGCAAGGCGCTGGGCGCTCTTGCTGCCGATGCCGGGCAGGCGCGCGAACTGCTCGACGAGCTTTTCCAGCGCCGCGGGAAAGTATTCCATGGATCTAACCTCTCAGCTCTTTGATCTTGGCGGGGATGTCGGCGGCCTTGTAGACGGCGGAGCCTGCGACGAGCACGTTCGCGCCCGCCTCGATGCAGGTCTTGCACGTCACGGCGTCGACGCCGCCGTCGACCTCCAGCTCGCAGGCGAGCCCCCGCTCGTCGATGCAGCGGCGGATGGAGGAAACCTTGGGCATCATGTCGGCCATGAACTTCTGCCCGCCGAAGCCCGGCTCAACGGTCATCACGAGCACGATGTCGCACTTGTCAAGGAACGGCAGCACGGCCTCGGCGCGGGTGTTGGGCTTTACGACGACGCCGGCGCGCTTGCCCCTGGCGTGGATCTTGTCGAGCGCGAGATGGATCTTTTCCGGCGTGTCGGCCTCGACATGGCAGGTGACGAGATCCGCGCCCGCGTCGCAGAACTGCTCGACATAGCGCTCGGGCTGCACGATCATCAGGTGTACGTCGATGGGCAGCGCCGTGCGGTCGCGGATGGACTGGAGCACGGGGATGCCGATACTGATATTGGGAACGAAGCAGCCGTCCATCACGTCAAAGTGGACGTAGTCGGCGGTGGCGATGGCCTCGACGCCGCGCCCGAGCTCGGCGAAGTCGGCGGAGAGAATGGACGGTGCGATCTTGACAGACATGGGAATAGCCCTCCTGCGTATTTTTCTCTGCACCTCATTGTAGCAAAGCGCGCGGACAAAAGCAATGCAAAAAAATGTAAAACACACTTGACATTTGCGCGCGGCGGTGGTATCCTCACGAATGTAAAGCAAGCTTGACTTTTTGGGAACGGAGAAACAGATGAAAAATCGCATTGAGGAACGGCGCAGGGAGCGCGGCATGACACAGCAGCAGCTGGCCTCGGCGCTCGGCGTCTCGCGCCAGACGATCATCTCGCTCGAGAGCGGGAAGTACAACCCGTCGATCCTGCTGGCACACAGCATCGCGCGGCTTTTTGACGCGCGGATCGAGGACATTTTTATTTTTGAGGAGGATGAGGGATGAAGCTCAAAGAACAGAAACGACTCGGCATTTTGTGGCTCAGCATCGGCACGGCGCTGGTTGCCGCGGGACTGCTGCTGCGGGAGACGGCATACGGCAACTATATAAGCGGACTTGGCGGCGGTATCTTTGCCGTTGGCGCGGTGCGGCTGCTGCGCGTGTACCGCCTGAGCCGCGATCCGGAGAAGGCGGCGGACTATGACGCCTCACTCACGGATGAGCGCACGGCATACATCGCCAACAAGGCGCGCAGCATGACGTTTTTCATCTGCGTCTATGCCCAGCTTGCGGCGGGACTGCTGGCGATCCTGGTGTTCGATCAAGCGCTGATCGGTCAGGTGCTGTGCCTTGTCACGTGCGCGCAGTCGATTGTTTTTACGGCGGTCTACTGGTATTACAACAAAAAGTATTGAGAGAAGGAAGAACCATGAACGCATTGGAGGTAACGGGGCTTTCCAAGTCCCTTGGGGATTTTCGGCTGCAGAACGTCAGCTTCACCGTGCCGATGGGCACAGCGCTGGGGCTGATCGGCGAGAACGGCGCGGGCAAATCGACGACGCTGTCGCTCATTCTGGGGCTTTTGCAGCCGGATGGCGGCACGGTGAGCGTCCTCGGCCGCGGCGGCGCGGACGAGGCGGTCCGCGAGGAGCTGGGCGTGGTGTTCGATGAATCGTGCTTCCCTGACGGCGTGAATGCGCGGCAGGTGGACAGGATCGAGCGCTGCCTTTACAAAAACTGGGACAGCGCGGCGTACTTCGACCACCTGCGCCGCTATCAGCTGCCGGAGACGAAGCCCTTCAAGGACTATTCGCGCGGCATGAGGATGAAGCTGGCGCTGGCCGTGGCGCTCTCGCACGGGGCGAAGCTCCTGCTGCTCGACGAGGCGACGGGCGGGCTCGACCCACTCTCGCGCGACGAGCTGATCGGCGAGCTCTCGCGCTTCATCGCCGACGGGCAGCACGCCATCGTGCTCTCGTCGCACATCGTCAGCGACATTGAAAAGCTGTGCGCACGCGTGGTGTTCCTGCACAGGGGGCGCGTGGTGCTGGATGAAAGCAGGGACGCGCTGCTCGCGGCGCATCCGGAGAAAACGCTCGAGGAGATCGTCCTCGACATGACGAGAGGGGAGAGGAACGCATGAAGGTCAGGGGACTGCTGCTGAAGGATATCTACGAGCTGTGGGCGCAGAGCAAGGTGCTGCTCCTGCTGATCGCGGCCTATCTGCTCATTCCCGCGCTGACGGGCGGGAACGCGATGCTCGGCAGCGTGGGGCTGCTGCTGTTGGCGATGCTGCCGGCGAGCGCGCTGGGCTATGACGAGCGCTGCAAATGGGAGCGCTATGCGCGCGCCATGCCGGTGAAAAGGAGCGAGCTGTATCTCGGCAAGCTGCTGCTTGGCGTGCTCGCGGTCGTGCTGGGCGCGGCGCTGCAGGCGTGCGCGGCGCTGCTGGCGGGACATACGGAGCTGCTTGTGCGGCTGCCTGTCACGGTGCTGGCGGCGGCCGCGTATCTCGCGCTGTCGCTGCCGCTGCTGTTTAAGCTGGGGCTTGAAAAGGGCCGCATTCTCTTCCTGCTGCTGACGGTGGCGTTTGTGGCGCTCTCCGGCGCGGCGCTGGGACTTTTTGCGTAAGCTGCGTACACACGGAAAAGGAGCCTTCTCCCGCATGGGAGAAGGCTCCTTTGGATTTTGCTTTTGCGCGCCCGCGGGGCTCAGAACGTCACGACCTCCTGCGCGGGCTTCGAGGTCGTGGTGATGCGCTCGACGTACAGCACGGGGCCCTCGCCCTCGTAGGCGTCGAGATGTTCCTTTTTGACCGTGGCGGTGATATCGACCCAGTCGCGGTTCTTGTAGGCCTTCAGGCTGTCGCCCTTGGCGACGATGCCGACGAACTGGATGTCGTTTTCGCAGCAGGTCATCACGAAGCGGCCGGGGCAGTGGATGCCGGGGAACTTCTTCGAGTGGCACATGATGAGCTTCATGTGGACCTTCTTGCCGTCCCAGCGGTCGGGGTGGTCCATCGCGTCGACATACCACACGCCGTAGTCGTCGTCGGGAATGTCGATGAGCTCGGGCGTCATGTCGAACGGGCACTCGTCGCCGGTCAGATAGTCCTCGCTGCTGCCGTCGTTGTCCTCAAGATAGATGTCCGCGCGGCGGTTGACCATGCGGAGATTGCGCGCGCGCAGGCTCTCTTTGAGCTTGTCGTCGCAGCGGTTGAAGACGATCATGTCCGCGTTCGTGATCTTTTCCATCATGAGCTGGCCCATGTTCTTGACGAACAGCTCAAACGTCGGCGCCTGCACGAACGTCATGATCTGATAGAGCACCCAGTTGGCGGGCAGCACCTCGCGGTAGAGCTTTTCCATCTGCCACATGCCGTTGTACTCAATGAGCACCTGCTTGGGGCGGTGCTTCTTTTCAAGCTCCTTGCAGAAAGCGAGCGTCAGCTCGTCCTCGTTGTCCACCGTCACGACGGTGACATTGTCGAGCGCCTTCTTCTCGTATTCCTCGTCGCCCTCCTCGCAGCAGATGAGCAGCGTCTTGTCCTCGCGGGCGAAGCCGTCCTCCAAAATGCCGTTGATGAAGCTCGTTTTGCCGGAATCGAGAAAGCCGGCGACCAGATAAACAGGAATATCCATGGATCACACCCCAAACAGTTCTGCGAGCGCGTGCTCCTTGAGCTCCGCGCCGATGACGCAGAGACGGCCCGTGTAGTCGGGATGGCCCGCGCGGACCTCGTGCTCCTCAGGCACGTAGTCGAATTCGAGCCAGCCGTCCTCGCCGTTCACGATGCCCTTGGCGCGCAGGATGTGGCCGTAGTCGCCGCTGTCGAGCTTATGGAGCATATCCTCAAGGGCTTCCTTGCTGAACTTCTTCGGCGTCTCCTTGCCCCAGGAGGAGAAGACATCGTCGGCGTGGTGATGGTGGTGATGATGGCACTCGCACTCGGGATCGTCGCACTCCTCACCGTCGTGGTGATGGTGATGATGCTCGTGCTCGCCGTGGTCATGGTCGTGATGATGCTCATGCTCGTGGTCATGCTCATCCTCATCATGGTCATGATGGTGGTGATGCTCATGCTCATGCTCGTGCTCGTGCTCGTGCTCGTGCCCGTCATGGTCATCGTCATCGTGGTCATGATGGTGGTGCTCGTGGTCGTGGTCGTGGTCATCGTCATGGTCGTGGTGATGGTGCTCATGTTCATGCTCGGCCTCTTCAAGCTCGTGCTCGCGGCGCATCTTTTCAAGAAGCTCGTCGCTCAGCGACACCTTCTCGACGGCGGAGAGGATGGTCTTGCCGTCCAGTTCGTCCCACGGGGTGGTGAGGATGGCGGCGTCGGGGTTCTTCTCGCGCAGCATCGCGGCGGCGGCTTCGAGCTTCTCCTGCGAGAGCTTCTGCGTGCGGGAGAGGATGATGGTGCCGGCGGCTTCGATCTGGTTGTTGTAGAACTCGCCGAAGTTCTTCATATAGACCTTGACCTTGCTCGCATCCGCCACGGTGACATAGCTGTTGAGCGTCAGCTCGCCCGGGCACTCGTCGACCGTGCGCTCGACGGCGACGATGACGTCGGAGAGCTTGCCGACGCCGCTCGGCTCGATGAGGATGCGGTCGGGGTGGAACTGCGCCACGACCTCCTTGAGCGCCTTGTTGAAGTCGCCGACGAGCGAGCAGCAGATGCAGCCCGCGGACATCTCGGAGATCTCGATGCCGGACTCCTTGAGAAAGCCGCCGTCGATGTTGATCTCGCCGAATTCGTTTTCGATCAGCACGAGCTTTTCGCCGCTGTAGGCCTCGGCGATCAGCTTTTTGATGAGCGTCGTTTTGCCCGCGCCCAGAAAGCCGGAGAAAATGTCGATCTTTGTCATAAGAAATACGCTTCCTTCTTCTTAAATATTACTGAACAGGTATTATATGCCCCATTTGTGAACGTTTCAAGACCCTTTTGCGCAAAAATCACAGCGTCGGCAGCGGCACGCGCCGCTCGAGCATCACGCGGCCGAAGCACGCAAGGCTCCGCCCGCTGCCCGCCGTGAGAACGACGTCCGCGTCGCTGCGCGCGCGGTTGAGCGAAAAGAGGTACGCCGTGCCGAGGGGGTCGAGGTAGTACTGCTTGCAGAGGATCCCGCCGTCGACGCAGAAAATGCCGACGTCGCCCGCGGCAAGGGGATCGTGGTTGACGTAGACCACGCCGCCGTCGTGGATGTAGGGCTCCATGCTGTCGCCCTGGATGCGCACGGCAAATTCCGCGCCGAGCGGCACCTCGCCGTCGGCGGCGAGATAGTCGAAATCCTCGCCGAGCACGGGGGCGGCATAGCCCGCGGCGGCAGGGGAGCGGTAGAGCGGGATGCGGCGCGGCTCGAACGGGGC
>ERZ857629.4281-NODE-4281-length-11197-cov-3.037785_pt1 | contig 11197 bp, 12 predicted proteins | sample MGYA00519700_ERZ857629 | MGnify/ENA primary metagenome ERZ857629 (study PRJEB31778, sample SAMEA3449351) | human gut metagenome | biome: human gut; feature: human-associated habitat; material: faeces | place: United Kingdom | collected 2010/2012 ... | reverse complement strand
TAAAAAATACGGACGTAAGAGAGCAAGAAAAAGATTTCAATTCTCAAAACGTTAATTTGTATTTATATTTTCAAAAATCCTCTTGTTTCGGCAAGGGGATTTTTATTGTATTATTGAATTATGGAAAAAGAGTATTTTGTATTATACACACCTAATGAGATGAATAAGGCTTATAATCTTTTTGAGAGAGATTATTCAAAGTCTGAGATTTTCGATGTTCTTTCAGGTGATGATGATATAGAAAAGCAGGTTTGTTTAATAAAGTTAGAGGCGGTTGAATCTGGTGAAGATGCACAAAAGTTGATTTCGGTTTTGACAGGGCAGCACGGTCCTGTCAGGGAAATTTGTTCTTCAAAAATCAACGATTTTCTTAAAAAGGCAGAGTGCAGGGAGTTTTTCAAAGGGGAAAACGTCAGAGAGATTTGCATTAATGCGTTGAATGATATTATTCCGACGGTTGCGAGAAATATTTTAGAGGTTATAAAATTTCTTCCCGAAAAAGAAACCGTTTGTGATTGTTTGCTTGACAGGATAGTGGATTTACAAAATTACACTGACGATGAAACATTAATATCAAATCACGAGATTATCAAAAAGACTTTCAAATTGTATTGGTATTTAGAGGCGTTGGCTGAGTTTGCAGATATTCTTCAAGAAAATGAAAAGTTCTTGGAAATTATTAAGATAGTTTATAATCATGAAGATTACACAATCAGGGAAAAGGTGTCAAAATTGCTCTCGAAACTTCAAGGTTTTGAGGAGTATAAGGACTATTTGAAAAATGACGAAAATCCTTATGTGTTTTCTTTTTTGAGATAAATATGATATAATTTTTTTCAGAAAGTTAGGGAATTGTGTTTTATACAACATTTTTAAAATTTTTGCAATATTTTGGAAAAGGACACGAAAAACAGATTTGGTTAATGGGTGTTTATACGTTTTTGACCAGTTTATTTGAATTTGCCAGTGTTGCCATAATTTTGCCGTTTTTGTTAATGTTGATTGACCCCCAACTTTTTAACCAAAATTTCTTTTTAAAGGCTGCAAAGCAAATTTTTCATTTACCTGATGTTCAGGCGGTTTTTGAATTTGCGGCAATTGCCGTTATCGTAACCATAATTTCAAAAAATATCTACGGCATTTTCATTATGTATTGGCAAAACAAACTTCTCAAAGAGTGGGCGTTGGATATTAAGACAATGTTTATGAGAATGTATTTGTACTCGCCTTTTGAAATGAATGTCAAAACGGGCGATAGCGAGAGATTTTTCGCTATTTCAAACACTGTTGACTTGGTCTTTGAACAGTTCGTTTTCAGGGTAATTGTTTTTACATCAAACACTTTGGTAGTTATTTTGATTTTTTCTTGGATGATATATTTGCTGCCAAAGTATACTCTGCTCGCTGCTTTGTTTTTCATAACTTCCGCATCTTTGCAAAATAAGATAATTTTCCACAAGGCGAAGTTGTTTGCCGATGAAAAATACAAATTGGAGCAAGGTCCTTATAACACTTTGCTTTCAAGTTTGCGTTGCTTGAAGGAGATTAAAATTACAAGTTCCGAGAACTTTTTCTATAATATTTACAAAAAAATATCAAAAAAATTAGTTCCTTTGTCGGAAAAAATCAACCTTTTGCCGATAATTCCGCAATATATTATTGAAATAATCTTTGTGTTTACGGTAATTATTTTGTTTGTCGGAATTTTTCAAGAATACGGTCTGAACAGGGAAAATATCCTTATTGCGCTCGGTGTCGTTGCAATTTCTTTATTCAGAATTTTGCCCCTTATGTACAAAAGTCAGGTTTGTATAAACTATATGGATATGTACAGAGAATATCCGCCTATGCTTTTTGAACTTTATGATTCGTTTAAGCAATATGAAAATTACATTTACGAACCTACAAAAGACAGAATGGTTTTCAATAACGAGATAAAAATAGAAAATCTTTCGTACTCTTATGACGGTAAAAAGAGCGTTTTGTCCGATATTAATTTTAAGATTAAAAAAGGTGAATACATCGGTATTATCGGTATTTCAGGTGCAGGAAAATCCACCCTTGTCGACTGCTTGACGGGACTTTTGCTCGGAAAAGGAAATATCTTTATTGATGATGTTGCCCTAATCCCCGAAAATACAAAGAATTACCAAAATATCATAGGCTATGTTTCTCAAAATACAAACACGGTTTCTGGCAACTTGATAACAAATGTTGCGTGGGGTATTCCTGATGCGGAAATTAATCAGGAAGCAATTATCCACTCTTTGAAAGATGCAAAGTTGTATGACCAAATTCAGGAATTGCCGAACGGAATAAATACGGTCATAAATCAAGACGGTACGGGACTTTCACAAGGTCAAAAGCAAAGAATAGGTATTGCAAGGGCTTTTTACCGTAACCCTGAACTTTTGATTTTCGATGAAGCAACTTCTTCTCTTGATGTCAAAACCGAAAATGAGATTATGGAAATTCTTGCCGAAAAGAAAGGCAAAATAACAATGATAGCCGTTTCTCACAGACTTAGCACACTGAAATTGTGCGACAAAATTGTCTATATGGCAGAAGGCAAAATCGTTGATATCGGAACATTTGCAGAACTTACGGAAAAATATCCTCAGTTTGCAAAATTTGTTGAACTTTCCAATCTTTCTAACGATAACGATTAGTTTTAAGGAACGTTTTTATAGGCTTTTGATTCTATCAAAACCGAAAGGACTGCAATATCAGCAGGTTTTACCCCGCCTATTCTTGCTGCTTGTCCGAGCGTAACAGGGCGGATTTTTTCAAGTTTTTCTTTCGTTTCGGTAGAAATGTGCTGAATTTTTGTATAATCAATATCTTGTGGAATTTTTATACGGTCAGCCTTTGCGGACATTTCAACCTGTTCTTTTTGTCTTTTGATGTAGCCTTCATATTTAATTCTTATCTCGACTTGTTCACCTATTTCATAAGGGTAGTCAAGTTTTTTTGTTTCTTTATCAAGTTCTTTAATCAGGTCATAACTGATATTTGGACGTTTGATTAACTCAAAAAGTCTTATTCCTTCATTAATATGTTCGGAAACTTTTGCAAGACGAGCGTTAACTTCTTCTGTTGCACTGAGTTTTGTTTGTTTGAAACGTTCGATTTCTTCAATGACTGTTTTTGATTTGTTTTTGAAAATTGCATAGCGTTCTTCGCTTACAAGTCCTTGTTTATAACCGATTTCGGTAAGTCTTTCGTCTGCATTATCTTGTCTTAACAACAATCTGTATTCTGATCTTGAAGTCAGCATTCTGTAAGGTTCGTCAATGTCTTTAGTTACCAAATCGTCAATCAGCGTGCCGATGTATGAGGATTCTCTTGATAAAATCATCGGCTCTCTTTGATTTACGTAGTTAACGGCATTTATACCTGCAACAAGTCCTTGTGCGGCGGCTTCTTCATATCCGCTTGTTCCGTTGATTTGACCTGCGAAAAACAGACCTTCAACATTTTTGCTCATAAGAGAATGAGTCGTTTGGACGGCAGGAACATAGTCGTATTCCACTGCGTATGCAGGTTTTATCACGTGAACATTTTCAAGCCCCGGTAGAGAGCGAAGCATTTCAAGTTGAACAGGTGCGGGCAAACTCGTTGAAAATCCGCCGACATAAGTTTCATAAGTGCTTTTTCCTTCCGGTTCAAGAAATATGTGGTGTGAAGGATTGTTCACAAATCTGACAATTTTGTCCTCGATAGACGGGCAGTATCTTGGTCCTCTTGCGTGAATTTTGCCCGAGTACATAGGCGATTTGTCTAAATTTGCTAAAATTATTTCTTTTGTTTTGTCCGTTGTTCTTGTCAAATAGCACGGATATTGCTTTCTTACGGGTCTGTTCGGTAAAAATGAAAAATGATGTATTATTTCATCACCCGGTTGAATTTCGGTTTTTGAATAATCAATCGTTCGGGAATCAACTCTGGCAGGTGTTCCTGTTTTTAATCTTCCGAGTTTGATACCTTGTTTTTCAAGTGATGCGGACAAGCCTTTTGCGCTGGTTTCACCCAATCTTCCGAAGGGTGCGGATTGGAGTCCTACCCAGATTTTTGCTTCAAGAGATGTTCCTGTTGTCAAAATTACACTCGGCGCATAATATTCAAGTCCAAATTCATCTTTAATCCCTTGAACTTTGCCGTTTTCAACCATTAATTCGGTTGCCGTGCATTGTTTTAAAAAGATATTCGGTTCGCTTTCAATTAAATTTCTGACAAAAGCCGAGTATTCTTTTTTATCGGATTGAGCCCGAAGCGCACGAACGGCAGGTCCTTTTGACGAATTGAGCATTTTCATCTGCATATAAGTTGCGTCTGCTGCAATACCCATTATGCCGCCAAGAGCATCTACTTCCCTTGTTAAACAAGACTTTGCAGGTCCGCCAACGGCTGGATTACATGGCATAAGTGCAATGTTTTCCAAGTTTAAAGAAACTGCTAAAACCTTTGCGCCAAGCCTTGCTGCGGCAATTGCCGCTTCGCATCCTGCGTGTCCTAATCCTACTGTTATTACGTCATATTTAAACATATCTTTATTTTAATACAAAAAACTTATAAAATCTTAGAAACATGATGACAAATTTTTTTTTCTAACTTATTATGAAAATAGAAAGGGCATGGTCTTTAATTAATTTGTTATGATTAAAGGAGACTTCAAAAAAGACGACACAAAGGCGTCTTTACAGAGAATATTTGAAGATGAAGTAGTTTCGGAAATAGGTGAAGCCGGACTGCTTGACAGTGATGTCTTAAATTCTTTGGGTCTTGTTGCAATGACTGCGAGAAGTGAAATTCCGCTTTCTCACAGGAGAGTTGCCGACAGTTACATGCTCATGAAAAAAGTTTACGGCATGCCTGTTGTTAAAGGTCAAATTTCAAGAGAAGAAAGTGCCCTTTTAAGAAAATATGATTTTAACAGACTTGAATACTCCACTATTCGTCAAATCAACGAGGAGTTGGCTTTCTTGCAGCAGGCGGCTATTTCTATGAACAGAACTTTGCGTGTGGATTCCGATAAAATTTTGGAAATTCGTGCGAAAGAACTCAAATTTTTGACTGCCGCAAAATATGCTACTGTTACAAACGAGATTTTTACGGGATATTTGGCTTTGGACAAGTATTTTGAACTTATTTCATCTTATTCCAAGCCGTCGCATTCCGTTTAGTTCGTTTGCTCAATCAAATATTTTTTCAGCCCTTTGCAGACAGATTGAGCCGTTTTTGTTTGAAAATGAGGATTTATTAATCTTTCGTATTCGTATGGATTTGGCATAAATGCGGTTTCAATTAAAACAGACATCGTGGCTGTCGGTCTTGTAAGCACAAAACTTGCAAAATTTGTTCCGTCATCTCGAAGTTTTAAATCTTCTGCCATTTGTTTTTTTATCGTGTCAGCAAGTTGCTTTGTATGCTCGTTGTAATAAAACACGCTCACGCCGTGCTTTTTGTAAGGGTTTCCGTCCACCATGGAGTTGCAATGAATACTTAAACAGATTAGTGCGTTTCCGTTTTTTGCTATTTCAGGGCGTTGATAAATTTCGGTAAATTTATCACAATCTCTTGTCATTATTACTTTTGCACCGTTTTTTTCAAGTTCTTTTTGAAGTTTTAATGCAATTTGCAAGTTGACATCTTTTTCAGGGATTCTTGTAGGTCCGATTGTGCCTGCTTCTTTGCCTCCATGACCTGCATCTATTGCGATTGTTATTCCTTCAAGAGGGTTGATTTTGTTCGTTGTCGGTGCTTTTCTTTTTTTGAAAACGAAGGAGTTTTTTTCGTATGTTGCATCGTAGCCCCACAATTTTTCATGTGAGGGAATTAAAATTGTTATATTATTTTTGTCAAAAACTTTTGTTTTAATATTTTTAAACACTTTTTGGGTTTCAAAAGATTTTTCAAAATCAGAGATATCTTTTATGCCCCAGAAGGTTATTTCCAAGTCGTTGTTTTTTTCTTCAATTTTAAAGGGCACGGTGATGTCAAAATCGGTTTTGAAACCTGAAAAATCGGCGTTTTCAAAATATTCGGTTCCTTGTAAAGAGGCTTTATACCTGTTGTTTATCGGGTATTGAGTTTTTACGTTTTTTTTGAATATCCAAAGTTGGTCTTTATCGTGTTCAGTGTGAATTTTATACCAGTTGCCGTACTCTGCTTCCAGCATAACCATTGTGTTTTTAGGCAAATGAGTAATTCTTCTGCTTTGTTCGGTCGGCTTTTCTCGGACGGGTGCACCGTCGGTTATTATGCTTCCGAGCAAAAGTTCTTTGTAGTCTTTTCGCACGGTTGGTGTGGTTTGTGTAACTTTTACGGACGGGGCTTTTTTCACTGTGGGAAGATTTTTGTTAACAACGTAAGTTTTAGTGTTTGTAATGTTTCTTCCTGTTTCTGTTATTACAAATTTGTTTTCTCCGTCGTTAACTTTTACAACGTGGCAAAAAGCGCCGTTGTGCCAAACTTTTACATTTTCTCCGTTTATTTGAAGTTTTGAGTGTTTGTTAACGTTTCCCATAATGTATGTTTCGGCGGCTTTTGTTGTATGAGGGTTTCTTTGCGGAAAAATTACGTCAAGTGCAAATGAGGCATTTTGTGCAAAGAAAAATGCCGATGATAATAATAAAATTTTTTTGATGTGAGTGTGCATATTTGAATTATCGTACTGACCTTGTTTTTCTGCAAAAAATTAATGAAAGTTTAACTTTACATAATTGCGGTTTAGAGGAAAAAATTGTATAATGATTAAATAATTTTGTATAGGATTGCTAATGAACGAAAATAAAGTTGATGTAATAATAATAGGAGCAGGTCCGGCAGGTGTTGCGGCAGCAATCACGCTTGCAAGAGCACAAAAAAAAGTCGTTCTCGTTGAAAGAGGAAATTTTGCGGGAAGTAAAAATATGTTCGGCGGTGCTATCTATGATTTTCCGACAAGGGATTTATATCCGACGTTTAGAGAAGATGCGCCTATCGAAAGAATTAACAAAGAACACCGCTATATGCTGAATGACGATAAATCTTCGGTTACGGTTTCTTATAAAAAACAGGGTGAGTCGCAAAGTTATACGGTTGTTCGTGCAAAATGGGATAACTGGTGCGTTGAGCGTGCCGTTGAACTCGGTGCGTATTTTTCTCCCAAAACTACCGTTAGAGAATTGATTGTGAATAACGGCAAGGTTATCGGCATTAAAACGGATATTGAAGAATTTTATGCGGACATCGTTATTTTGGCAGACGGCGTAAATTCTTTGCTTGCAAAGCAAATAGGGCTCAGAAAAGATTTGAAAGACTCTGAAATTGCCGTTGGTGTGAAAGAAGTTTTGAAATTACCGAAAGAAGTTATTGAACAACGCTTCAATTTGAATGACGGCGAAGGCTGTGTTACTGAGATTATCGGTTCGCCGATGAAAGGTATGATGGGACTCGGTTTTATTTATACAAACCAAGAAACGGTTTCTATCGGGCTTGGCGTAAATATTGACGAACTCAAAAAACACAAAATTACGCCGAATGAGTTGATAAATCGTTTGAAAGAACACCCTTCAATTGAACCTTTGATAAAGGACGGCGAACTAGTTGAGTATTCTGCACATCTTATTCCCGAGGGCGGCTTGAATGCTATGCCGAAACTCTATTCTGACGGAGTTATGGTGGTCGGTGATGCGGCAATGCTCGTTAACAACGTTCACTTTGAAGGAACGAATATAGCCATGATGAGCGGAAAACTTGCGGCTGAAACTGCAATTGAGGCATTGGAGTCGGGTGATTTTTCTGCAAATTCCTTATTTGTGATGTCTCCATTCTTTATTTTTATTTTGATACCTTCAATCATTACCTCTACCGAAAGTCTTCCGAATTCTGCTGCGCTATTGATTTTCATTTTGATTTCTCCTTTAAAATGTTTATTATAGAATATAATTGGTCTTTTACTAACGGATTTGCTTCACACATTAGTATAAACAGGGTCAATGCTGTTATTCGCTTTCCGGGCGAAGCAAGACGAGATATGGTACTTGTGCTGAGTTCTGTGTTGCGAGAAACTCGTTCAATAGATTTTTTGTCTTTTCTGAACTTTCTCCTCGTGTACACCACCATATCTTCAATCATTTCTTCAAGTTCATTTTGATTTGTCATCTTTTCCTCCTTTATTTCTCAAAAGACAAGAGCATATGAATATATCATAAGCTCCTGCTTTAGAGTTATTTCCTAAATAATCCTTTAATAGAGTTCTTAAATTCTCCTCTGAACTCTGCAAATGTTCGTGAACAAAGGTTTCCTTCTTTTTCAATGGCATACCCAATCGCATATCCAAGAACACCTACGACTGTAGTGCCAGCGACTTCAAGTCCTCTCATCACATACTTTACGACAGATTCTTTCTCTTCTTTACGTATGCTCTGATACTCCTTCAAAGTTCTGACGGCATTAAGTCGTTCGGTGCTACCCGCTTCAAGCGAATCGGCAGCTTCTTTCTCCTTCCGAATACCATCGTCACAAATTTCGATAAGTTCTTTGCGTTTCATAATCCTTCTCCTTTAAAAAATATAGAGGTCATCCCTCTTCATAAACGAATGTGAATATTTTGCGAAAAATTTAAAGAGCCTGTGAACAACACAAGCCCTTTAAGCTTTACTTAAATTTCTTTACAATTTTGCATACGATCCAAGCTATTAAAGCTATAACGAATGCCACTCCGATAACATCTTTTAGATATATTACCGCTACTCCAATGCCTCCTATTACACCGAGTGCGACTAATAATACCAGCAAGATAGGTATCAAAAGTATAATTCCTATAATTCTAAATATCTCCATCTCTGCACCTCCGCAAATATAATTTCTCTTCACAATATACTGCGTTTTTATAGCGAAAAAATAAAAGCCTGTGAAATTAATCACAAGCTAATATCTTAGAATTTATCCTTCAAATTCTATAATTTTGCTAGTTACAAATAATGCAACAAAACCTGAAAGAATAATCATAGCACTATAAATACCACACGAATGGAAATTTTAACCCACCGTGTATAGAATACAGAGGGTGGGTTATACTATTTACTAATTTTTATTTATTAGCTTATATATAATATCCATTTTCGAGGACTCTTTCGAAGAATACTATTGCTTTTTTAGTATACATATTATTACCACTGTCGTTAGCAGGCAATAATTCATCACAAGCTAGAAAATCTCCATCAGAGGATTTAGGATTTACGACTATATAGCATAGATCCTCACTGAATAACTTATCAAGAGTTTTCTTAGCAAGTTTTTATTGTGCTCAATAAAATCATCGAAAGTTTTAATTTCTGGAAAGAATATAGCAATATTATTTTTTACAGCATTAAAGTCATCCTCACTGCTTACAATCTGATATAAAGGATAAAACATATTTCCACGTATTTTATAAAATCCTTCAGACACATTCGTATCTGATTTTCTAATTTTCTCAAACTTATTAAACATTTTGATATCATTAAGCTCATGATATTTTTTAATGGCGTTAGCGATATTGATACTCAAATCTGGGAAAGCGAACCCATTATTTACGAAAAGTATATAATATGCATCTGAAGGGAGGGAAATATTTTTTAATGACAAAGCAACAGTAGCCATCCTTATTCAACCCCACTCTCATCTTCTTCGTTGAAGTCATTTGATTCATTTTGATTCTTCTTATACATGCTCGTACTAATACCGAGTATAGCGCCAAGGAAGGTGTCTACTGCAGTAAGGGTACCGACGATTGCCTCTGCATACGGGAATCCCCAGATACCTGCAAGAGCAAAGTAGAGGGTTCCGATTGCAGGAATAAGGATGAGAGCTACCCACTTAAGGATATCATACACCTTATCACTCATTTTGAAAAGTTTCATAAGTATTACCTCCGTTATGAAAATAATTTAAATTCACCATTTGTACAAATATAAGGAACACATCGTTTCCATGTTCCGTCTTTATATACATATGGTTGATAACGTTTCATTACTCCATTTACACAGATATAGCATGTTCCGTCATCTTTAGCCCATACAGCATAAAGATACAAATTAGCATCTGTCGTATATGGATCTCCCGGATTATACTTTACGTCTTCAGGCGTTGCATTTGGATTATAAGCAGTCGCCCATCCTAAAAACTTGTACTTTTCTCTAGTAGGTTTCTGAGATGAGATATAATAAGTTACTCCGGGATACTTAGTTCCTTTAGAAGGAATGTTACTTACAGGATAGTATGAGTTTCCGCTATAGTAAATATAAAATTCTGATGTATACGTCATTGTACAACTCATTGGATGAGAAGTATCGTTAAGAGCATACAATATCCCATATTCACTAACTGTCGTATAAGGATACACATACAAGACATAATCACTATTACTGCTAAGATTATTAACAGGGCACTCCACAGTAAAATTAGTGGCACTAGATCCACGCCATGTTATTGTGAATGTACCCTGAGATATAATATATGGGTCACTCGGCAAATAGTAATAAGAACCGCTTGATGACGGTCTGTTTGTGTACATACTAAGATTAGCGTCTGAGGAAGCAATAGCGTATCTAAATGTAGGTGCACTATTACTTCCCTGTTTATATCCCCATAAGCTAAAAGATAACTTAGACGCTTTACCCGAGTATGAAGGAACGTGAAACTTGACCACAAGCGGTGACATCCATGACACACTCGGACCGACATGACCGAAATAAAATTTTGTTGTGGTTGAGTAGTTAGCAGCAATAGCAGCATTTTGTGAACTTCGTCCTTTTGAGCCCACAAGAGTGCATGATGCTGTTGCCATTAAGAATCAGCCTCCTTGAAGAATATCCGTCCTTCTATAAGGTTTGTAGTAGGAAGAGTTGCGCCATAAGAAGAGCTATCGAGAGTCATTATTCCGGCAACATCTATACCATTTTGAAAATTCACGTTACTGGCGACAGACTGTTCAGCTGTACCAGTCTTACTGACATATCCAGTTTTGATGTCTTCTATCTCATTTTGAAGATGACCGGCTGCATCTGAGTCAAGCTGACCTTTCATGCTGTCAAACCAGTTATTAAACTGCTGATTCCAAAGATCTATAAGGCTGTCAACAGTTTTTGTAACACCAGTTGCAAAAGGAGCAGTATCATATCCACTTTTTCCGACCATTATGCTTATATCAGAATTAACAACTCTTGTAACA
>ERZ857629.4274-NODE-4274-length-11209-cov-5.446835_pt1 | contig 11209 bp, 7 predicted proteins | sample MGYA00519700_ERZ857629 | MGnify/ENA primary metagenome ERZ857629 (study PRJEB31778, sample SAMEA3449351) | human gut metagenome | biome: human gut; feature: human-associated habitat; material: faeces | place: United Kingdom | collected 2010/2012 ... | reverse complement strand
CCAATGCATGCAAGTGCAACATAAATGTTTAAAACGGCAATATAAACGATAAGGGTGAAAGATGAGACGCTGTCAATAATAAGGCTTGTCAAATCTGAAAGGCTGTCAACAACACGGTCTGGATCGCTAACAATTCTTTGAACGAAAGCTCCGGTTCCATGTGCTGAATAGGTTGCAGAGTTAAGTTTGAAAGCTTGCCCTGAAAGGTCAGCATTCATGTCTGCAATGATTTTGATGCTATATTTTGTATATATTGTGTTCGCTAATTGATAAGATATAATTTGTGTAACGCCAAGGGCAAGAGCAATTGCGAGATATTTGATTGCTTCGATATATTCTCCTGCGGTTACAGAAACGATTGATTGTGCAGCAACGATTGTGTTAAAAATTGAAATGAAAGATGCGACAACATTTAACAAAATGTAAAGAAAAATTATCCCAGTATATTTTTTGAAATAGATACTAAGAGATTTCTTTTTTGTTTTTTTGTTCATATATATCACCTTCCTTTGTATAGATTTGCTCACCTTGCATTTGACGAAATAGCAGAACATGGTGCAAAAAAATGCAGTGAACTTTTATCTTGCAAAGCAATCCGCAACGCTTAAAATGCAAGACAAACTGAACATATTATATATTCACACGGCCCCGTTGTCAATATATATCTTACTTAAATATGTATAAAACATATAAATAAATCATGTTTCTATACAAAAAAATAGCATGCATACGGCATATTTATTCGGTTTATCAAAATTTTTGGTTTATCGGTTTTTGTTTGTGCGGGATTTTGCAATGTTGAGTTTTGTAAAATTTGAGGGTTGACAAAATGTGAAAGTTTTAGTAGAATAATAGTATCATTATATTCGTCCATTCCGTAATGCATTTTTGTGAGATGGTTCTTTTGAAACTTTCTAAGAATGGCAAAAAATACTAACAATTGTAAATCTGGCTGTTGTTATTATTGTTTGTCAACATAGGAGGTTTTTTATTTTTTACAGCCAAAATCAAAAGAAAACAGGAGAAAAAATATTATGAAAAGAACTATAAACACAACATTGGTTTTGATTTTTCAAAACAACAAAGTGCTTTTGGCACAAAAGAAACGCGGATTTGCCCAAGGAACTTTCAACGGCATTGGTGGAAAGCAAGACCCGGGCGAAACAATCGAGCAGGCAATGGTTCGCGAAACACAAGAAGAAATTGGCGTAACTCCAACTGAGTATTGCCAAGTTGGGCTCATTCGTTTTGACACTTGGTATAAAGGTGAAAGGGTAGACTTGAATCTTAACATTTTTACATGTTCAGATTTTGTGGGTGAAATCCAAGAAACCGAGGAAATGATTCCTGAATGGTTTGAAATTGAAAATGTGCCATTTGACAAAATGCTTCCAGACGACAAAGAGTGGTTTCCAATTGTTGTTGCGGGAGAAAATGTCTATGGAACAGTTTTCCTTGAAGAAGATTTGAAACATTCAATAAACAACTTTAAAGTGGTTTCAAAAGATGAACTTGAAAGCCAAATTCAAAATCTTTATGGTTCAAGCGAAGCAAGTGAAATTGCAAAATAGTTGCATAACATAATGAGTGCGATATTTGTATCGTGAAATAATAAAACAAAATATGCGCTAATAATCAAAATAAAAGAACTCACAATCTGGGTTCTTTTTTTGTTTGGTTTTAGGAATATGGGAAAAAGTTTGGAAAGGTCGAATCAAAATTTCTATTGCAATGTGAAAAGTGTTTGATAGGCATTTCAAAAACTGTTAGATAAAAAGCATATATTTGTTGCTTGTTGGTTGAATGAGTTTTAAATATTATTGCTTGCAAAGATAAGTGTGATATGCAAATGTCGATTTTTGCGCTTTGTTTTATTTTACAGAAAATTGTAAGATAATCGTTTTTGTTTCTCACACGTACGTGTGGTGTTGCACAATTGTTTTGCAATCTCTTGAAAATAAAGAGTGATTTATAGGTTTTTAAAAGAAATTAAAATTTTTTCAAAAAAATACTTGCAAAAGTGAAAGTTTCATTATATAATAAGTTCACTTGTGTGAGAAATCACACAGTTTATATATATTCCCCGATAGCTCAGCGGTGGAGCAGGTGACTGTTAATCACAAGGTCGTAGGTTCAAATCCTACTCGGGGAGCCAAAATGCCAGTTCAAACGAACTGGCGTTTTTTTTGCCCCTTGTTGGATTTGAAGTGAAGACTCGTTTATGTGGGTTTAAAAAAAGTTTGTTTTATATGTTAGTTTTTTTTTGTGTGAGTTTAATTTCAGGTGTAATAAATCGGAACAAAACTTAACGGACTTTTCAAATTTAGTCATTTTTTTTCAAAATTTGTCAAAATTGGGTCTTGATTTTCAGTTAAAATGGTGATATCATATAGCCCCTTTGGAGAAAAATGAAAAAATTATGGAAAATTTAGGAAAGAATAAAACATATATAAGAGACTTTTTTGGAGCATATGGACGTAGTTTTGTTGGCGATGTGAAAAAGACATTGGGCGAAAATTGCACAATTATTGGAATTGAAAACTATCCAAGTTACGAATATTATAAAATTGAAACAGTTTGCCCATATGACCGCAACCTTTGTGTTTCAAAAAGAGCAAACGCATTTGTTGTTTCAGTTGAAAAAGGAATTTTTGCAGGAAGCACTTGTGTTGTTGAGCAATGTTCAGGAATTGATAAAAGCACACATATTGCAGTAATTTCAAAAAACGGAATTTTCAAATTCCCTGTATATGAGGGCCATTTGGACGATTTTGATATTGACTTTTTGCTTGGCAACAAAGGAATTTGCAGTGCAATTTCAAACGAGATTGCGGTTTATGACATTACAAAGAAATATCAATATTTTGAGCATATGTGTGACCAGTTGCCAGAGGCTTTTTGGCAAAACTATAACATGGTTCGAAATGTTCTTCAATCAATCGACTTTTCAACCATCAAATACTTGGATGTTGCACATCCAGAAGTTATCGATGAAGACAAAGTGAAAAATAGTGTCCGCGAAAAGTTTTTACAATATGCAATAAAACACAACAAAGAGTTCGAAGAACTTGCAAAATAAAGCAAAGACCAGACTATATGTCTTGGTCTTTTTATTATAAATAATAAAAAAGCAAATAAAATTGCTTGACACAAACTGGGATTTTGGTGATATCATTAGAAATGATAAAATAGATAATTGTATCGAATAATATTTATAAGAAAAAGAGAAATTTATTATTTCAAGGTGTATAAAAAATGAAAAAATTCCGTCATGTTATATTTTCAGTTTTAGTTGCTGTAGCATCGATTGCGTTGTCTCTTGGTTTTGTTCTTGGTGGACAAAAGCAAAGTGCTTTTGCGGCAAATGGTGGCGCTTTTTATGTTGGAAGCGGTTCAACTTTAACACTTGAGGGAAAGAAAAATATTTCTGGTTTTTCAGCAACCAATGGTGGTGGAGTGATGATTGCTGGTGGAACAATGGAAATGCTTGGTGGCGATGTTTTCGGAAATACTGCTGAAAACCATGGTGGAGGCATTACGGTAAACAATACTGGAACACTTACAATTTCTGCTGGTGCAATTTCAGAGAATGAGGCGGGAAAGCGTGGTGGTGGAATTTGTTCAAGCGGAACAACAACAATTTCTGGCGGAACCATTTCTTCAAACAAAGCAGACCTTGGCGGGGGCATTGCTGTTGTGAGAAACGTTACAACCATAAATGACATCAACATTACAGGAAACACGGCAACCAGCAATGGCGGGGCAATGTGGGTTTATGGCGGTGAAGTTGTCATTAAAGATGGCTCTTTCTCTGGAAATAGCGCATCACTTGGTGGTGGAATCTATGTTTCTTCAGGCACAACTGTAACAATCAGCAAAATTGCACTTACGCACAATACCGCAAGCACCAGAGGTGGAGCAATTTATGTTGAAGAAAATGGAACACTTACTTTGAATGCTGGTACAATTGTTGATAATGCTGGGGCAAATGCAGTCTATGTTCTTGGAAACTTTACAATGAATGGCGGATTTATTGGAAATAACAGCACAAATAATATAATCAATACTGACATATATTGTGCAGACACAGCAACCGTTGAACTTAATAATGGACGAGTTCTTGGCGGAATAATTGCTCATGGGGTTTTGAAAATTAGTCGTGATTTCATTTGTGAAGCCGGCTATGGAATTGGAAGTGATGGAACAATTGTTATCACTGACTATAACGGAACAATTGATGATGAATATAAAATTTATGTTGGTTCAAATCGTACGGGATCAATTATAACTCTTGAAGGTTCTTCAACTGAGCCAGATTTGTCAAAGTTTAAAGTTTCGGGTTTTGATGAGGATAAATATCAACTTTCAACATCAAGAAATGCAAGTGGAAACTGGGTTATTTCAATTGTTGAAAAAGTTGCAACATTTTCAAACACTTGGAAATCAGAACTTATTTCTCTTATGAGTGTTCAATATGTTGATCAAACATTAAAAAGCATCACTATTGAAAAAACTGCTCCAACTGGTTACACAAAAATAGGTAAACTTGCCTGTGGAATTGATATTTACAATGACAGCACAGGAGCCTCTCTTTCTTTTGTTTTTCCAGGAACAATTTATGCTCCAGAAAATTGCACCGAATTGTTTGCTTCCTTGAAAGTGAAAAATCTTTATTTATACAATTTTGACACTTCAAACACAACAACTGCTGATTATATGTTTCATTCTTCTGACTATCTTGAAAATATTGATATGAGTTCTTGTGATTTTTCTCAAGTACAACATGCGGCATCAGCGTTTGATTTTAACGCTTCTGGAATAAAGAAAATTAAAACACCAATCAATTGCAGTATTTCAGTTTATTTGCCAACTTCTGTGACATTATATAACCAAAGCACAGGTTTGGCGATTACAAGTTTTACAACCGGCTCAGCAAGTATGACAATTGTTTCAAGTTTAACGGGAAATGTTTACCTTTCAAACAACTGGCAGGCGATGATTCAAAATTCAACCTATATGACAACAACTATTGATCCAGCATTAATTTATACAATTGATATTGCATCAACTGCACCTTCAGGCGGTACTTTGGCGGGAACTTTGCCATATGATGTGCGCATATATTATAAGATGATGTCGAGCACTTATTACAGAATTGCGTTTGTTTCTGCAAGTGTGATTCATGCTCCAGAAGATTCGTCTTCTTTGTTTGCGTCACTCAAAATGTTGTCGTCAATCAATTTTGACAACTTTGACACAAGCAATGCCGTTTATATGAATAATATGTTTTTTAAATGTTCGGCGCTCACGTCATTAGACTTGTCTGCTTTTAACACCTCAAATGCGAAAACAATGTATAGAATGTTTGGGGCATGCACATCGCTTTCATCAATCATATTTGGTAATAATTGGAATACAAGCAAAGTTGAAGATTTTGGTATAATGTTTTCTGGTTGCATTTTTCAAGAACTTGATTTGAGTAAGTTTGACACTTCAAGCGCAAAAAATCTTCAAAGAATGATTTGTAATTTGAAACAGTTAAAAAGTATAGATTTGTCGTCTTTTAACACTTCAAAAGTAACAAATATGAGTGGTATGTTTTATGATTCTTGGCTACTTGAATCAATCACTTTTGGTGATAATTTTGACACAAGCAAAGTGACTGATATGAGTGGAATGTTTACTAATTGTCAAAGTTTGAAAGAACTTGATTTGTCGTTTTTTAACACATACAATGTAACAACGATGGCAAGCATGTTTTATGGTTGTAAGGGTATGTTGAAACTCAATTTAAGCAGTTTTGATATGACTTATGTTACAGATGCGACAAACATGTTTAGTTTTGAATCTTTGCTTGAATTGCAAACACCAAAAAATTCCGCAACAGTAATCACAATCACGACAAACACAACATTGGAAAACAATGGAACAGTTGTCACTGCAGTTCCTGCAACTGCAACAGAAAGTTACACCTTTGTTGCAACAAACTCATTAGAGATTAACCCCACAAGTTTTAAAAATTTTATTATTGAAAGTTATTCAAGTGAGTATTTTATTGAAATGACAGAAATTGCTTTCGAATATGCAATGATAGATCCTTGGCTAAACGAATACAATCATGTGTATACGCTTTCAAACGGTGTTAAAGTTTATAAAGATGATGCATATAAAATCAGAATTGTGTACAATGGACAAATTAAGACTGCCGAGGACATTACAGGTATGTTTCAAGATTTGACTAAACTTGAAAAAGCATCATTCAATAACTTTGACACTTCAAACACTGTAATAATGACCACTATGTTTTATAATTGCACTTCAATGAAATATCTTGATTTGAGTAATTTTGATATGTTGAATACAACAAATACGGATGGAATGCTTGAGATGAACTCAGACCTGGAGATTTTAAAGACTCCAAAAGCAATGGCTATGGGCATGATTGTTAGTTTTGTTGTTAACACTACAATGTATAGTCCGAGCGGAAGGGTAAGAACTTCTTTTGGATATAGCGCAAATGGAAGTCTTACTTTTACTAGCACAAATCCAAATGGATTCATTGCTAACAATGCACTAAAAAACAACACCAAAGTTTTGGTTGAATTGATTGGTTCACTTTCTTTGGTTTGTGTAAGTGCAATTTCATATTCTGGACTTGTTGTAAAGAAAAGAAAGATAAAATAAATAAAAAAAACACTTCACGAGTTGTGAAGTGTTTTTTAGTTTGCTGACTTTTAGATGTTTTTAACAACCTTTGGGGGTTGTGTTTCATCTTTTTGGTTTGTAATTTTTTGTGTTTTCTTGGGTGGGGAAGTATTATTTGTTTTTGATGTTGAAGAAAGACTTCATTCCAAGATATTTTGCACTGCTTCCAAGTTCTTCTTCAATGCGGAGAAGTTGGTTATATTTTGCAACACGATCGGTTCTTGAAGGCGCACCAGTTTTGATTTGACCAGCATTAAGTGCAACAGAAAGGTCTGCAATTGTTGTGTCTTCTGTTTCACCACTGCGGTGTGATACAACTGCTGTGTATCCTGCGCGGTTTGCCATTTGGATTGCTTCAAGAGTTTCGGTCAAAGTTCCGATTTGGTTGAGTTTAATGAGAATTGAGTTTGAAACACCAAGGTCAATTCCTTTTTCAAGGCGTTCGGTGTTTGTAACGAACAAGTCGTCACCAACCAGTTGAATTTTCTTTCCGAGTTTTTCGGTCAGGAGTTTCCAACCTTCCCAGTCTTCTTCTGCAAGAGCGTCTTCAAGGGTTACAATTGGATATTTGTTTGCCATTTCAACCCAGAAGTCAACCATTTGTTCTCTTGTGAAGAATTGTTTTGATTTCCAGAAATAGTAGCCATCTTTGCCAATTTTTTGTGCTTCGTCATACATTTCAGTTGCTGCAGCATCAACGCCAAGGCGGAAGTCTTTTCCTGGTTTGTATCCTGCTTTTTCAATTGCTTCAACAATGTTGATGAATGCTTCTTCATCGCTTGCAAAGTTTGGAGCAAATCCACCTTCATCACCAACAGCGGTGCTGAAACCTTTGCCTTTCAAAACAGATTTAAGGTTGTGGAACACTTCTGCGCACATTTTGAGTGCTTCTTTAAAAGAGTGTGCTCCAACTGGCATGATCATGAACTCTTGAATGTTTACAGAGTTGTCGGCATGTTTTCCGCCATTGATGATGTTCATCATTGGAACTGGAAGAGTGCATGCGTTCACGCCACCAATATAGTTATAAAGTGGAAGATTTACACATTCGGCTGCTGCTCTTGCACAAGCAAGTGAAACACCCAAAATTGCGTTTGCGCCAAGACGACCTTTGTTTTTTGTTCCGTCAAGAGCAATCATTGTGTGGTCAATCTTGATTTGGTCAAGAACGTTCATTCCAACAATTTTGTCGGCAATTTCAGTGTTAACGTTTTCAACTGCTTTTTCAACGCTCTTTCCAAGATAGTTTTTTTTGTCTCCGTCACGAAGTTCAACTGCTTCAAATGCACCAGTTGATGCGCCACTTGGAACACAAGCGCGACCAACAATGCAATCATCAACAACAACTTCAACTTCAACAGTTGGGTTTCCACGGCTGTCAAGAATTTGACGAGCGTGTATATCGGTAATTTCGAAATAGTTTTTCATATATGTCTCCTTTAAAAGTGATAAATCAATTTTAACATTTGTTGTAAGAAAAGTAAAACTTTTGTGAATTATTATTTTGATTTTATGCAACTTTATGGTAAAATGATAGAAGATGGAGATAAAATAATGGCAAATGCACCTTATATTGTAATTTCAGATATATCAATGGTTGAAACGACTGTAAACAAGTCAAGATTTGTTGCGGTTGCTTTTCCTGTGCAAAACATGGACCAAGTGAAAGAGTGTTTGGCAAGCCTTAAAAAAAGCAACAAAGGGGCAGCGCACATTCCATATGCCTATTTGCTTGGTGAAAACTTTGACACTGCAAGGAACAGTGATGATGGCGAACCTTCTGGAAGCGCAGGGGCACCAATTTATCAAGCAATCAAAGAAAGAAACCTTACAAATGTGCTTGTTGCGGTTGTAAGATTTTTTGGCGGAGTTGAACTTGGAAAGGCTCGTCTTTCAAGAGTTTTTTATAGCGCCGCAAGCAATGCACTTATGAACGCAAAGAAAAGCAAAATGGTTTATTGTGGAATTTTTGAAATGATTGTAAGTTACAGTGACTATGCCGCCCTTGGAAAAGCTCTTACAGAAAAAGGATTTCCTATCATTGAAAAGAACTATAACGAATCGCTTCCAATGATCAAATGTGCAATTCCTGCCGACACCGCAGAAAAGGTTATTGGTGACATTCGAAGCAAAATGAAAGATAGTGCAAAAATTACAAAAATTGCAAACGAATATTATCGTTTTGCGCACGTGTAAAAATGATAATCACAGAAATAACAGCACAGAAAAAACGCAAAAATCGTTGCAATTTATATGTTGATGGCGAATTTTTCAGCGGTTTAGACCAAATTGCCGTGTTCAAGGCAGGTTTAAAGGTTGGAAAAGAGGTTTCAAAAGAAGAACTTGAAGAGGTTGTTTTTGAAAGCGAAAAAAGTTCAGCATTTGAAAAAATTGCAAATTTGGTGTCAAAACAGATGTATTCAGAGCGAGATTTACGAAATAAACTGAAAAACTATGGCTATGCAGACGCTCCAATTGGTGGTGCAATTGCTCTTGCAAAAGAATATAAATACATTTCAGACAAAGAATATGCTCGCGCTTTGGTTGAATCTAAACCATTAAAAAGCCGTTTAGAACTGAAAAATGCACTTTTTCAGAAGGGAATTTGTTCTTCTTTTGCGGAAAATGCACTTTTGGCAGTTTCAGAAGAAGACGAACTTAAAAGAGCCGAGGTTCTTGCAGAAAAATATCTAAAAAACAAAGAAAAAGACCAAAAAACTTTTGCTTCGCTTTATAACTTTTTGCTCCGCAAAGGCTTTTCATCGTCACAGATAAAGAAAATCCTTGCAAAATATAAATTTGAATATGATGAATAGTGTTTCTTTATTTTTTTTAAAGAAACATTTTTTTTCGCAAAAATGGTGCAAAAAAAGTGTAAAAATAGGGGTAAAAATGTGAAAATTGGGTATTGACAACCATATGGCTGTGTGGTAAAATATATTCACAAAATATGGATATGTATGTAATGCCAATTTGGCGTGAGGGAGGAAATAATACATATGGCAAACAAGAAAGAAAACAAAATTGTTCTTTTGAATAATGCAACACTTACCTATAATGGAGAAGTTTTAACCGAAGAAACAATTAAAAATGTTCCAACAGAAGCATTAACTCAATTTTTTGTTGGTCACTTTGCTAAAAACTATCCTTTTGGTGACATTGTTTGGGCAATTGGAAAAGAACTCAAATCAAGAATTGCTCAACCAAAAACACAATCAGTTGGAATTGAACTTGCTTCTCTTGCAACAAGTGAACAAGCAGAAGACATTGTAAATGGTCTTAACCCATATAAAGAAGATGGTACAAGAACCTATAATCTTGACGAATGCGTTAAAAGTGCAGAAGACATTGCAAATGCTGAAAAACTTAGATATTCTGTAAATTTGGCTTGTCTTGAACTTGTAAACGCTAGAATGCAAGCAGAAAAAGACAAAGCAAAAATTGCCGAACTTGAAGCAGAAAGAGAACAACTTTCAAAAGAAATTGCAAGCAGAGACGAGCAACACAATGTTGTTGTAAACAATCAACAAAAACCTAAAAAGAAAACAAAAAAGACTGTAATGATTTTTGCTGCAATAACTTTGGGTGTTGCGCTTTTGGCAACCTCTCTTGGATTAAATATCGCCCAAGGAGTTGCAAATAGAGATCTCAGAGGAGATATTGCATCAATTTATGCGGAAAATGAAAGCAAAGATCAAACAATTGCGGAGCAACAAGCATTTATCAACTCTATTAAAGGCCTTGCTGAAAGACTTGGCTATCAAGAAGGCATGAAAGATGAAAACGGAAACGTTATCACCGTTCAAGTTTTTCTTGAAAGAAAAGCAAGTCAAGATGAAGCATCTTTGAAACAAGAAATTGCCGACATGAAACAAACACTTCGCGGCCTTGGTTATGAAGTTGATGACGGAAAAACTCTTTCAGGAATTGTTAAAGATGTTTATGATGCTTTCCAAGAAGACAAGAAAAATGCAATTGCAAACGAAGCTATGAGTTCATATCTCCATTTTGCAAACCTTCTTGAAGATCTTGGAATCAACCCAGAAGAACTTGTTGATGAAAATGGAAATCTTGACACAAGCAAATTTGATAAAGATGTTTCAGCAATTGTTAAAGGTGCTCTTAACAATGCAAATCATTTGAAACAAATTCAAGACAAAATTGATGCATCATTCAAAGCACTTGGCGTTACAAAGACCAATGAAAATGGTGAAACAGTTTATAAATCTGCAACCGACTATGTAAACTTTGCTGATGCTATCACAGACATTGAAAATGCATATAGCGAAAAATATGAACAACTCAAAAATTCAGTTGCAAAATCAATCGACAATGCATTTGCTGTAACTGGAATTAAAAAAGCAGACGGAACTGTATATTCTTCAAGAGATTTCGAAACACTTGAAAAAGCAATTGACAAATTGGCTGAAGAAAGTGATGAAAAATTCCAAGGATATATTGATTTGATTGATGAAAAGAATGATAAAATTGATGAACTTGAAGT
>ERZ857629.4268-NODE-4268-length-11229-cov-3.468946_pt1 | contig 11229 bp, 17 predicted proteins | sample MGYA00519700_ERZ857629 | MGnify/ENA primary metagenome ERZ857629 (study PRJEB31778, sample SAMEA3449351) | human gut metagenome | biome: human gut; feature: human-associated habitat; material: faeces | place: United Kingdom | collected 2010/2012 ... | reverse complement strand
AATGAATGTCTCCGATACTAATTGATGTGCTACTTCCAACATTTTTACTAACATTGTTAATAGCATTGTTTGACAGATTAGGATATAAATTAGGTGGAACAGCCCTCAATGCTTCAGCCACATTACTAATCTGTTCCTCTGTCAACACAGCTTCTTTGTTCTTAAGAAGCGCAAATGTCTCATCACTATTCAGCTTTCTTAATCCATACTTTTGTAGAATTTCAAAATCATCATTGAGTGAATGAGAGCCAACTAATCCATTCTCAAGTCCCGTATGGAACTTCTTAATAGCAATCTGTTTCTTTTTCGCAAGATTTACAAATTCACCAGAATGTCTTTGTGCCTCTTGAGCAGTCTTATACTCACCTGATAACTTTCTACCAGTAGACGCATCCACAACATACCATTTACCTGAATTATCTGATGAAGTTGAAGACTTAGTGTTGGAAGAAGTAGAAGTGCTAGATACATTGTTGGCTTTACCCTGTGTACCACTTGCGGCTTTTTGTGCTTCCTGTGCAGCTTTAATCTGCTCATTTGCAGAATTCCAAGCTGCTTCTGCTAAAGCACTCTGAATTGCAATATACTGATTACGGAAGTTATTTAGAACATCAATACGACCTGATAGTACCTTTGATTCCAAATCTGCACCTAAAAGTTGAGATGCCATGAGATAATTTTGATGTGTCTCATAATCCTCAGTGATGGATTGCCACTGATCCTTTAATTGAGAATAGTAATCCTTCTTCTCTTCGTAGCTCTTAATTAGTTCTTCGTTACTATTGATTTCAGACTGGATACTCATGTATTTGTCTTTGAAATCATTGATGTCGGAAATCCTATTCAGCAAAATAGTTTTCTCATAATCTTGACCGAGAACAGATGCAGTAAGTTGCTGATTCTCACTCTTATTATATGCATCAGGAATTTCTTTCCATAAATCACGATATTTCTCTAAAGAATCTATAGTATCATCCAAAGCTGATTGTTCATCTTGCAGACGTTTGATAATTTCTTCCTGTTCGATGTCTTTTAAATTCTCTTGAGCTTCACGGATTTTATCTTGATCTTGCTTATAGACGAATCCCTGTCCTTGGATATAAATTTTCTTAGTTCTTTGTTGCTGTGCCTTCTCTAAAGCATACAATGCTTCTTGCTTACGTTTAAGTAAATCATAAGCATCGGCTTCATCATTGATGGAATCTATCTTGTCTTGTAACAAATCCTTCTGATTATTCAGATTATCAATCTCTGCCTGATAAACATCATCCACGGTAGATAATATGGAATCATAATTATCTTTCGTCTGATTCAGTTCATCTATTTTTTCATTGATAGCATCAATTTTCTTTTCCCAAGATTCGATTTCTTTATCTAGGATAGAAGTGATAGCCTTTAATGCAGACTGATATACAGATAGTTGCTTGTTCAGCATTTTCTCTGTGTAATCAAAGTAATCTTTGGCTGAGATTTTACCTTGATCAAACATGTTCTTTAAGAATGTAGACACATTGCTAGAATAAGTCTGATAATCTATTTTGCTTGCATCTAATGATTTCTCTTGGAAGTTTAGATAGGCTTCAATATAGTCTTTCAGAGTATCTTCAGCTTCTTTAGCTGTATCCTTGGCAGATTTGGTAACTGATGACTTATCAATTCCCTTAAACTCAATTTTCACGGGTTCAAGGTTGGCAAATTGATCTTGTACCTCAGCTTTAACTTTCTCCATCTGTTCTGCAATTGCTAATGCAGCTTGTGAATGACCGGCATTTGATTCTCTTTCATATGCGGTTTTTAATCCTGCTAATTTAGAGATAGCTGTAGAAGCAATACCGGCTGCTGTAGCAAGATTTTTAAGATTCTGAATATCGGCTTCAGTTGACAATGGATTCTCTACACACAATAACTTCTTAATCTGAAGTAATGCAATTGCTTGTGCTACGTTTTCGCTTGATACACATTCTTTAGCAAATGCTTCAATTTCAGCATCGGTAGCAGTAACAAGATCTAAACCTGCTTCTTTTAAAGCCTGTGTATTAGAAATCAGTGCGCCAAAAGCAACTATATCATTGTTGACCACACCGAAATCTTCAAGTGCGCTTTTAAGTGTATTAAAATCTTCAGTGCCACTTACACCAAGATTAGCAATAGTAGTAGCTAATTCGTTGAAAGCATTTTGTACATCTTCAGAAGAAGATTCCGCATTATTCAACACACTAACAAGATTTTCAAAGGATGTATAGTCTATGGTTGTAGACAGGTCTTCTCCAAGTTTGTCAAGTTGTGACTTAATATCCGCAAAAGTTGAATTATCTATATTCTCAAGAGTAAATCCATCAGTCGTGAATATCTTCTGATATGCTGTTTGAAGAGAAGAGAAAACTGGTTTAAGCTGAGTGTTGAGCTGTTCAACAGTGTCGGATATAGACTTAATAGAAACTTCATCTAAATCATTTAATTCTTTATTCAACTCTTGATTGATATAATACGCCCAATCTTTTACAGACCACTTTTCTGTTTCATCATCAGTATACTTAGTTTTCACAGTTAAGTAAGCTTCTAATGATTCATCGTCAAATAAACCTAAAGATTCTGCTATGTCGGAAATCCCTTGATCCATTTCATCGCTAATTTTTCCATCTTTTATTCCAAGAGACTGTAATAACTGTCGCTTAACTTCTGGATAATTAATTGCATCAGGATTTGATAAAGCCATTATATAATCATATAAATCTTGTGCACTAATTCCAGCTTCATTTAAATAAGCAATAAGGTCTGGAAATTTAGTAGTCAACATTTCGACTGATAAACTTCCATTCTTGCCAAGTGATTCTAGTTGTTCAGAATAATCAAGAAAATCTACTTTCTTTAGAATTCCAGATATTTTATCATTTATATAGATTTCTGGTGATAATTCTCTATTTAATAAATCAATATCACGGATAATTCTTTCGTATTGAGCAATGACTTCTTTATCCTTAGTTGTCAATTCATTATAATTAAGATTTGATACATAATCATAATAATCCTTCATACTGTCTTTCTGCTCATATAAAGTAGAAAGGTTTTCTGTCATTGCATCTTTTACATCTCCGAGAATATCGGTATATTTCTCCATATCATCTTTATCTTCTCTATTATATGCATCATGTAAAAGCTCATTATAAATTCTTAAAGCAACAATATTGTCTTTCAGATTATACTTATCCAGTAAAAATGTTTCTGCATTTTTGGTTGGAGCATTATTATAATTTGAGATTGTCTCGTTGATGTCATCTTCTGAAATTCCATTTTCTCCAAAAGATGTTTTTACAGATTTAACACCTGCTATAGCAGCATCTTTTTGTTTTAAAGCCGCTTCCTGTTCTAATAGGCTAACTTTAACTTTAAGTTCTTTGTTTGTTTCTTGAAGAGTATTTAATTCATCCTTCTCAACAAATGATAAATTTTGCTTTGCATTTAACTCGTCAATTTTGTTATTGGTTGTTTCTAATTCGGAGTTTAAGTCTTCAACCTCTGACTGAGCAGACTGGTATTCACTCACAGCATCATTCATGGCTTCTCTGGCATTTTCAGATGCATGAATAATATTATCAATTCCTTTTACTGCTAATTCTAATCCTTTTGCTAAAGCCCACGAAGCAATCATACTACCTGCAAGAGCAAGACCTTTAAGGGCAATTTGACCTGCTTTTGCACCTAAAGAAAGATTACCGATAGAAGCCCTAAATCCTTCCGTAGATACTTTTCCGTCCTTACTGGACTTAACATAAGAATGAATTTCAGAACTTAAATCGTCACCTAAAATATCGGCTACTTCTTTAGCTGTTAAACCAGTGTCATTCATTATATCTTTGAAGTCTTCAAATTGTTCAACCAGTTTATCCTTTGAATTATCTTTGAAAATATAAGAAAATAAACCGCCTACTTGCTGTTTAGCTTGAGATTTATCATAACCTTGGTTTTTTGCTTTAGTAATTTCATCTTGATAACTTTTAAATCTGTCATATATATCGTTAAATGATTTTCCGAATACACCTATTTTTGATATAATACTATCAATATCACTGTTAAATGTTTTGAATATCATACTATATCAATATAAGTTGTTTGAGAACTTGTGTTTTATAAGAAAACATGATAGTATTGTTATAATATAGGAGGTGTATCATAATGTTAAAAACTGTATGTAGTCAATGTGGATATTGTGACTTTTCAAATGAAACATTAAAATGCCCTGCCTGTGGTGGGGAATATATAGGTATTTCAATTGTACAAAGTTATAAAATATCACATCGAAGTTTTGAGGACAGAATTAAGTACATTGAAGATAAAATTATTAATCACAAAATTAAAGAAAAATATAATAATATTCGTAAAGAATATCAACAAAAAGAATACGAAGAATTCCAACAGCAAAAAACTGAACGTCAACAAAAAGAGCGAGAGAAGATTCAAGTATATCAAGCAAAATATCTTGAATTCTTAAAAGAAGCTCAAAATCAAAACATACCTGAATCAAGAGCAAGAGAAATTTCAACTTATGCTATGCAACATAATTTGTATCAATTGCCGCATTGTCCCAGTTGTGGTTCTGTAGATATAAACAAGATCGGGACTGGAACTAAAGTTACAAAGACAGCAGCGTTTGGAGTTGTTGGTGCTATGAGTGATGCCGGTAAAACATGGAAATGTTGCAAATGTGGAACGAAGTGGTAATAAAACATATGTTCCGACTATCGTAGTGCGAAATGATATGGTAATATAATACCAAGCAAACTGCGACTGCATTACCACATTACAGTCCGATGTCACGGCAAATGCTTGGTATTTATACCATGTGGGAGTGTCAATTTATAGTTTGACACAAACTTCGGAAATAAATATTCAGCCCGTTCTGGGCAATACAATTTCCCAACTTTTAAGAAATACTATAAAGAAGGGAGGTAGAATTGAAAGTATTAGAAATACTTATAACAGGTGGACTCATTTCTGGAATTTGCTATATCGTAAATATCTTAGGGAAATGCTATGTTGCCAAACTTAGTAAAAATCTGAGTAACGATAAAGTAAAGAATCTTTCCAAGATGATGTCCAAAGACATTAATATTAATCTTCATCAATAATTCTATTTTGTATAAGTCAAATATTTATTTCTCCTTTTATCTCCAAGAGGGCAGTCAGGAATGACTGTCCTCTCTATATTATTCTCTCTTTATCAATACATATATTAAATCTTAACTACTTTATACTTCGATGAAACACCGAATTTGCTCACAATCGCTGAATACTCAGATTCCTTGCAGTATATTTCATTGAAGATCTGTGCGTAAACGCCAGATATGTCAAGAACGACAACTCTTATAATGTCGTCACTATATGTAATATTCATTACGCCACCTCCAAATATCCATATTTACGAAGCAGCTTTGTTATGTAAGAGATACCATCAGGATAAATTCTCGTTTGCAAATGAGCAGTTCCATCAGGTGCGATGGCAGGAATAGCAGTGAACTTACCTTTATTGGTCGGATTCTCATATGGAACATTATCACCATTTTCATTCTTGAAAAGTAATCCAATATTTCTCATATAAGAGAAGAGTTTGTATTCACCAATTCCTATAAAGTGTGCAATCTCATTAACTGAGAAAGTACCTTTTGTATCCATCAGAAGTTTCCAATCCTTTTCGGTTTCTTCTAATGATGCGATGCGTTTCTTTTGATTAGCAATAATTTCGTCTTTGTGTTTGATTGTTTCATTGGCGATCTGAACAGCTCTTGCCAAGAATAACTCGTTTGGTTCTTCTTCCTTAATAGGAATGTAACCACCTGTCTGACGAATCTGTGGTAATAGCTCTTCAAAAATCCATGATTCAAATTTTTCTGCTGAAGGTAATTTTGAACGACTTATAAGCCTATAAACATCACCCTCTGGAATGATTTTATATTCTTGTTGACGACCTAACGAATCGTTACCCCATATCAGAATGGCTCTTTTACAGTGGTCATTAATAGCTTTATTGGTATTTTTATACCCCAGACAAGTAGCAACATCTTTCGCTACAAAATAGACCTTATCATCATAATATGTAGTTCTAACTGTACCTAATTTCTCATTTACAAATTCCTGAATTTCATTCACCTAATATACCTCCAATAATTGTTGTAATTCCATCTCCAATAAGGTATAATAGATTTACCCTACTGGTGACAGTAGTGAGTGAATAGAACCTCTGTGTGACCGTCCAAAGTAACCAGTGGTTCTATTTTTTACTCTTTTTCTTCTAAGTCTTTCTTTATAAGACTGATAATATAGTCCTTTAAAGTCATATTTTTTTCAACGACTCTTATTTTTACTTTCTTATAAAGATTCTCATCGACCTTGAAGTTAATTGTCTTCTCGGTTATTGTTCTCACCTCCAAGACAATATTACAACATTGCAACATATATTGTCAATGCTAATTTCTTGAATTTTTTAACTCAGTAGTAAAATTCGATTGAGTTTATGAACTAATGTTCTGCCTTTAAGTACTAATCTATATATGATATAATTTATTATCATATAACTAATAGGAGGAGCACCAATGGTAAAATCACTCACAGTAGAAGAATTTGTAAAAGCAGTAGAAAATGGAGTATTCAATATCGAACATGAAGATTCATGGAATATTCGTGTTGAAATGATGAAAACATCTATAACTTATGATAAAGAATTTCATGAAATAATTTTTAATTTAATTGGTGGCAGTGCTTCCTTTTTTATTGATACTGAATTAATTGATGAAATTACAGAAGAGATGGTAGTTTTAATATAAAATTTAATGGTGTTATGTCTGATTTGAGTGTTACAAGAAGTAACAATTAATTATAAAAATAGACAGACAACAAATTTAATAACTTTTTAATATATGTATGATTTATTTCATATAGAAGAAAACAAGAAGGAATTTAACCCTTCCTGTTTTCTTGATTTCTAACAGTATTTAAATTCTCTATATATTTTAATTTATTTTTTTCTTGTCGTTTTAAGCGTTTTATTATATCATATATATCAGCATCCGATTGTGAAGAAATGGCAATTTCTGTAATATATTTCATATCCTTCATTTCCATTCTGGTTATTTCAAAATACATTACAGATAATAATTTTTTTTCCTGTTCTGTTGCAAACTCTGACAATATACATTCCATTACATCACTACGTTGAATGGTTGGAAAGCTTTTTTTAGGTCTTTCTTTTTTTGAACGTTTTCCAACTTCGTGCAAATGATAATATGCTTCGTTCATTTCTTTCCTCCTTGTTATACAGATTTTATGATTTCATTGAGATCGTAGTCCTTATCAATCTTTTTACATAAATCACAGTAATCTTTTATACATTTTTCAATAGTATCCCCAAAATTAAGATATGCAAGAATTAATAAAAGATCACCTTTTGATTTGTAATAATCCTTGTGTACAGATATACAATATGAAATGGAAGGAGTATGTCCAATATCTAATCCATTAAATGTGAATACAACATAGTCTTTCCAAATACTATTACGTTTGGTGTACTTAATTTCTCTGGTATATTTCATAAACTCAGGGAAATCGTACTTTTTATACTTTGGCTTACCTAAATCTGTATAATCAACAATCCTTTTAATACTCATACAAGGAAGCTTAGTTTTGAAATTGAGAGAGAAATTATAAAAGAATCTGTTGAGAATGAGTTATATGATTTCTTCAATGACAAAATGGAAACTGGTGATGCACCTGAAATTGAAGGTGTGTGGAAACAATACAATCCTACAAACGGTAATATTATTGCCGTTGATTGTGTTGGTGGAAGGCAGATTAGATTGATTGTTCAAGTAGATTAAGGAGTGATGATATATGAAAAAAGAAAAATCAGTGGAATTTGCTTATGATAAATTAACAGAAAATGAATATACAATTTTACGAAATTTGAAGAGAAGAAATAAAAGTATTAGTAATAAAAGCAAATATAAAATTATAATTACTTCAGAGAAAGCAGATTATGATAATTTAATGGAATATGCAGAATATCCTGAACGTGGCATTAGAATTGGAACATTCTATTTCAGAAACCCAGATCAACTTGATTTAATACTTAAAGCGTATGAAGGATTATTTTATCAGTTGTTTTGTGTTGGTGAAACGGAAAGAATTGGTTATGGCGTTTTCGATGCTTCTGTTTTTGAAGATTGGTTGGATGAAAAATGCAACCGTGTATGTGAATGTTGTTTCTTGAGAAAAGATGTTGATGGAGATGAATGGGGTTGCATGAAGATGTAAAGAAACAAGAGTTTCTTTGGAAGATTGGAATGGAGGATGTATGTTAGTATCAAAAATTTATGAAGAAGACCATGTATTTAAAAATGCAGGAGATGCAATTAAATATATGCACGAAACAAATTTTAAATATGAAGTTGCCGTATATGATATAAATGCTGATAAGGCATATGAAAAAACAAAGGAAATCTATGTAGCTATTAAAGAGTATAACAAGGGAAAAGGATTGAATGAACAAATATTACCAAGTTATCCATTTGCGTATAGAGGCATTATTGGCTGTCTTGGTGTTCAATGTTACTCAATATCAGTTGGAACTTACGAAAGAAATAGAGAGTGTATATCGTTATTTACTGCTGGATGGAATGATAATGTCTTGGATACATCTATAGAGAAATCAAATATAAGACCAGGAATAAAAGCTCTAACTTCAATTGGTTTGATAGCTGGAATGTTACAATGAAACGATGATTTACAAGAAAGTGAGGTTGATATTATGTACACATTAAAAACGGCAGAAACAAAGGTGAGAAATTATACAGAATTTATTTTACATCAGCATGATTTAAGTATTTATAGAAATGACACTAATAGAAAAATCTATGATAAAGTTGTAGAAAAATGTATGACTGATTTAGCAAATCCAGAATTACTTAAATTATTTACAAATACACCACAGTTAGAATATTTTGTAAGACAAACCATGTTATATTTGATTTTAGGATGAATCGGAAATTTCAAAAGGATGGTGATTAAATGATTCTATTATTAGGTAAAAATAATGCAGTTGAAAGATATGTAAAAGAGATACTGAACGTTGATATGGATAATGATATTGTTTATTATCCAGATGAAACAACACATTATACAGATTTGCCGAAATGGGTTGAATTAGCGAGAGAAGAGAAACCCTATGTGGTAATAACACAGAGACTTGACATGATTGATGCATTTCTTCATTCTAATTTGGAATTTAAAGTGATAACAGCTTTTGAAGTAAATGGTAATATTAAAGGAAGAGTTCTTGAAAATAAAGAAAAAGCTATATATGTAAAAGATGTACTTGGATTAGAATTACGATGAAAAGAACTTTCTAGTCCTTTTAATAGGACACAACACATGATATAATAAAAGAAAAATGGAGGTAATCATTATGGGAGAATTAATTGGATGTTTGATTGCAGGATACTTATGTATTTATCTTCCTTGGAAAGCAAGTCAAAAGGAAGAATCTCGTAAGAGACAAGATATGTATAATAACTTAAATAAGAAGTCGGTTGACGAAATGGAAAAGTGGAGAAAATAATATAAAAGAGAAAGGTGGTTGATGAATATGTTCGGAGGACTATTAGCGTTTTTAGGAATTTATGCAGGAAGTGCTGCAAAGGCAGCGTATGACAATTATGATATGAAAAAAACTACTCGTACAGTTGACGAAAAGGGAAATGTACATTACATGGACAGGCTTTGCAATGATTACATCAATGGTGAGCGAGTAAAGAGAGTTGAAACTACTGATAGAAACGGAGTTAAGTTATATTCAACTGTTGGTGTGAATAGCAGTAAAGTGTATGACACTTCTTATGGAAGGGGCACACAGCAGTTATTTGAAATGAGTGAACGTGAAAAGCAAGATGCAATTGAGCGTGGCAAATTAGCTTATATGCAGTATAATCCTTATTTTGGAAGATCGGTTACAACAGAAATTGCTACTGGTAGAACAATTACTTGTCTTTTTGCATGGGAACATGGAGATAAACCAATTTATAAGAAATGGTACTTCAGACCTGAATGCCAGGATAAATTTGGTTATAGAGAAACTGTTAAAGGAGATTATGGAATCGACATTACAAAAGAAGAATACTACAAGTTACAAACTATTGGAATTAGTTATACAAATCTACCAAGCGATCAGAAAGTATTAGATGACTTATGGGGAAGGAATTAGGTGATTATTAGATGAATAAGCAGAGAAGAGAAAAGATAAGGCAACTCAAAACTCGAATTGATTTGATTAAAACCGATTTGAGCAAAGCTTCAAAGGAATTATCTTCAATATTAGATGAAGAACAAAACGCATTTGATAATATGCCAGAAGGATTACAGAGCAGTTATAGAGGAATGTGTTCTGAAGATGCAATTGATAATATGGAAGAAGCAAGTGAGAAACTTGATGAAGTGATTGAGTTGTTAGGTGATATTGTGTAAAATAGAGAATATATAATAAAAAAGTATTCTGAAAGAGAAATCAATCAGATAGAGGCTACAGGTTCATAACCAGTGTACGCACAAGCCTATACAAAGAGAGGTAGTTCTCATGAATTAATAGTTTCTTTTGGAAGATTGGAGGCAATTACTCAATGACTATTAAAGAGATAAAAGAGAAATACAAAGACTACAAACGGAAAGCAAATGAGAAAAATATGTTTACTACGTATGATTACAATGATGGGAATGGGAAAGTAGTTATTATAGTGAATGATTGTAAAGGTTTTGGTAAAACAGTTACGCAGGTTGTCAGAGTGTCAGATGGTAAAGAATTGTTTCCAGAAGGATCTTGTAGACCTTGTGATAATTTAGACGATGCTATTGATGTTGCTGGTGAGATGGAGTGGATTGGAGAATAAAATGAATGGAATAGATAAAGAAATATACATAGGTATTGTAAAATTTACATTAGAATCAATGGTTGATCTTGCAAAGTCTGATAAGAATTATAATCTTATGGCAGATACAATTCATTATTATGAGACGACTATTAAACCAGAAATGCAAATTAGCCAGGATGAGTTTTTAGAATTGTGTAAGGAAGCTGGAATTAAATAGAATAGAATGAAACCAAGTTTTCATGTGGAAAGGAGAATATTTTATGGAAAAGTTAAAAACCCCAACGTTGGATGAAATGGTAGAAATTCAAGAACAATCACA
>ERZ857629.4266-NODE-4266-length-11234-cov-2.525539_pt1 | contig 11234 bp, 9 predicted proteins | sample MGYA00519700_ERZ857629 | MGnify/ENA primary metagenome ERZ857629 (study PRJEB31778, sample SAMEA3449351) | human gut metagenome | biome: human gut; feature: human-associated habitat; material: faeces | place: United Kingdom | collected 2010/2012 ... | reverse complement strand
CAAGCCTTTTGTGCCTTAAATTTATATGTTGATTGGTGCTTGCCTGCCTGCCGCCGTATGTCATATGGGCGGCAGGAGGATCATTTTTGTGTGATTTGCAATGCGCGGGTCGTTTGCAGCTGCTTATATTTGCCGACCTTTTTAACCTTTATCTGTTATTTGAGAGAATCGGCAATTTCAAGTACAAGCTTTTCGGTCTTTTCCCAGCCGAGGCAGGGATCGGTTATGGATTTGCCGTATTCGTGATCGCTTATTTTCTGCGCTCCGTCCACAAGATAGCTTTCTATCATCAGGCCCTTGACCAGCTTTCTTATGTCGGAATTTAGATTGCAGGATTCAACAACGTTTTTGGAAATTCTTATTTGCTCCATATACTTTTTGCACGAGTTAGCATGGTTTACGTCAACTATGACCGAGGGATTTTTAAGCCCGCTGTGTTCGTAAAGATCGAAAAGCTCTAAAAGATTTTCGTAGTGATAATTTGAAATGTAATGACCGCTTGTATCGAGGCTGCCCCTTAAAATGGCGTGGGCGAGGGGATTTCCGCTGCTTTCGACCTCCCATCCGCGGTAGATAAAGGTGTGGGGGTGCTGTGCGGCGGTTATGGAATTCATCATTATATGAAGATCTCCGCCGGTGGGGTTTTTCATGCCTACCGGAATGTCCAGACCGCTGGCGGTCAGGCGATGCTGCTGATTTTCCACCGAGCGCGCGCCCACCGCCACATAGGCCAACAGGTCGTTTAAATAGCGGTGGTTTTCGGGATAAAGCATTTCGTCGGCACAGGTAAAACCATAGTCCTTAACCGCCTTCATATGAAGCTTTCTTATGGCTATAATGCCGCTGAGCATATCGGGCTTGGCCTCAGGATCGGGCTGATGAAGAAGGCCCTTGTATCCGTCGCCGGTGGTGCGGGGCTTGTTGGTGTAAATTCTCGGAATAATGAAAATTTTATCCTTGACCTGCTCCGACAGCCTTGCAAGGCGGGATATGTAATCGAGTACGGCGACGGGATTGTCGGCTGAGCAGGGACCTATAACCAGTATAAAACGGTTGTCCTCTCCCGAAAAGATGCTTTTGATCTGCTGTGCACGATCGTTTTTGACCGCAAGCATATCGTCGCTTGCGGGATACATCGCCTTTAAATCCTTCGGTATGGGGAGCTTTCGTTTGAAATTCATATTATTCATAAGACAAAATCCTTCTCAATCTCAAGTTTGTTTTGTGTGGCTGGAATGCGGAAAAAACGTGTTTATGTGCGGTGGTGTGTATAGTGGCTTGTGAGCTGATGCTTTTGAGTACAGGGGGCAGTTGGCTCGTGTGTCGCAGTACGAAGCAGACTGCGACGGATAACTGTCAGCTGCTTTGTGAGCTGTTTATAACCGCGGCCTGATGTTATCTGTCAAACCAGCTTCTGCGCTCGGTGGAGGTCCTCATCATTTCACGAAGGCCCTCGCGGTCGTCCTTTTCCACCGCCGTATACATTTTATCAAAATTATCTCTAAAAGCCTTCATTTCCTTTAAAAGGGCGGGCTTATTGTCGAGGAAAAGCTCGCTCCACATTTCATCGTTTATGCGGGCGATGCGGGTAAGGTCGCGGAAGGAGTCGCCGGTGTAGTTGACAAGGCCGTGGTCGTCGCTGGAGCACATAAGGGATACGGCGATGCAGTGGGTCAGCTGGGACAAAAATGCGATTATTTCATCGTGCCGCTCGGGGGAAAGCTCGGAAATGCGGGCAAAGCCGAGCGTTTCGCCCAAATCCCTGCAAAGCCCGATTGCCTTTTCGGTATTTTTTTCGGTGGGAGTGACGATATAATTTGCCACCTTAAAGATTGACGAGTCGGCAAAAAGTATGCCGCTGCGCTCCCGACCGGCCATGGGGTGGGCGGCGATAAATTCCACATCGGGGCGAAGAGCCGACTGAATCTTTCCGACGATGCAGCCCTTTACGCCGGTCACATCGGTTATAACGGCACCGCTTTTAAAAAGTTGCTGGTTTTCATTTATCCATTGCAAAAAGACATGGGGATAAAGGGCAAAGATTATCAGATCGGCATTTTTAACAAGCGCCTCGTCGATGTTTGTTACGGCCTTGTCGGCAAAACCGTGGGCAAGGGCATAGTCGGCGTCGGATTTTTCTTTTGTTATGGCGTTTACGGTATATCCGTTTTCCTTTAAGGCCTTGGCGTAGCTTCCGCCCATGAGACCCAGTCCGATTATTAAAATGTTGAGGTTTTTATCAAGTTTCAATTAAATTCACCTTCACGCTGAGTTGTTTTATTTTTTCGAAAAAGTCGGGGAAGCTTTTGTTAACGGCCTGAGCGCCGTTTATGGTTCCTCCCACCCTTGCGGTGAGAACGCTCAGCGCCATAACTATACGGTGGTCGTTGTGGCCGAAAAGCTCACTGTCGGGAGCGCGCAGCTCGCCCGAAATGACCACCCTGTCGTCGTAGACGATCGTGTTTATTCCGAATTTCAAAAGTTCGGTTTTCATGGCATTAGAGCGGTCGCTTTCCTTTATTTTCAGCCGCTTTGTACCGACAAAATCGCCCTTTCCCTTAAGGGCGGCCATAGCAAAAAGCACGGGGGCAAGATCGGGAGTGTTGGAAAGGTCGATCTGATAGCTTCCGATATTTCTGAAAAGCTGGGGATAGAGCCTGTCCCCCTGAAGGCTGTTTTGGTCAAGTCCTTCTACCGTCACCTTTTCGGAAAGAGCCGAAAGGAAAGCAGCGTTTGACCAGTCTCCCTCAACCTCTTTTTCCTGGCTTAAAAACTTTTGTCCGCCGGCGATGAAAAATCCTGCCGGGATCCGTTTTATTTTTATTCCGAAATCCGCAAGGGCCTTTATTGTCAGCTCCACATAAGGGCGGCTTTGAAGCACGCCCTCCACCTTAAGCTCGCTGTTCCCTTCAAGTGTCGAAAGGGCAAAAAGCATACCGCTGAAATACTGGCTGGATATGCCGCCGTTTAAGGTGTATGTTCCCGCTTTGAGGGGGCCTTTAACGGTTATGCCGTTTTCGGATTTTTTAAAGTAAAGACCGTGGTCAAGGCACATTTTTTCGTAAAGTCCGGCTCCCCGTTCAAGAAGTCTCGGTGAACCGGTCAGGGTTATTTCCTTATCAAAAAGCAGTGTAATAGGAAGAAGAAATCTTAAGGTGGAGCCGCTTTCTCCGCAATCGAGAACGGTTTTCTTTTCGTTATCGGCAGAGGTGAAAGAGCTCTTTATACCATTAAGAAGCCCTCCCAGCAAAATACTGTTTTTATCAAATTCAACACGGCTCGAAAGCGCTTTCAAGCACCTTGCGGTGGCCTCTATATCGTCGCTTTTGGCAATGTTATCGACCCTGCTTTGCTCACTTAACGCACCGCATATCATATATCGGTGAGCCATACTTTTGGATGGCGGGGCGCCGACTTTACCGAAGGGTGCCGATGGGGAAAATACCGCTTTCATCAAAATCCCTCCGCAAGAATGTCCATGGCCTTTAAATATCCGTCTGTACCAAGTCCCGATACGGTGGCAACAGCAGCCTTTCTTATGTAGCTTGTCTGGCGGAAATCCTCCCTTGAGCCGACGTCGGAAATGTGTACCTCCACCGTTTTAATGCCCACAGCCTTAACGGCGTCGAGAAGCGCCACGCTTGTGTGGGTATATGCGGCGGGATTGATGACTATGCCGTCAAATTTATTATATGCCGCCTGTATTTCGTCAACAAGGTCGCCCTCGTGATTGGATTGGAAAAGCTTTACCTCGACGCCCTTCTTTTTGGCATAGTTTTTTATCTTTTGGCAAAGGTCGTCGTAGGTTTCCTTTCCGTAAATATCAGGCTCGCGAATGCCCAGCATATTGATGTTGGGGCCATTTAAAACAAGTATCTTCATCCTTCAAAATCCTCGCAAATCTCATCTGCGGCGTCGCTTACAACGCCGTTCATTTTAATTCTTTTTCCCGAAGCAAGATATGTGTCGTACCGTTCGTCATATCGCTTTTTGATCGCCTCCCTGTCAAGGGCAAGGGGACGATCGGAGGTGGGAATTATCTGCTCGAGCGGACGGTCGAGAAAATATATTTTTCCGTTTTGCCTTAAACGAAAGACGTTTTCGCTGCAAAGCACCGCACCGCCTCCGGTGGCGATAACCACGCCGCATTTTGCTGCCGTTTCGAGAATGACGTCCCTTTCGAACTTTCGGAAATACTGTTCGCCGTTTACTTTAAAAATTTCGGAAATGTCGCCGAATCGTTCCTTTATAACGTCGTCGGTGTCGATAAATTCCCGTCCGAGTTTTTTGGCAAGCTCTTTGCCGATGGTGGTTTTTCCGCTGCCGGGCATACCCACAAGCACGATGTTTTGCTTGTTTCTTTCAAGCTTTTTAAAGACCCTGTCGATTTCATTAACTGAAATTTCAGTATCTATGAATTTTTCACAGGCATAGGCCGCCTGCGCCACCAGCATATAAAGCCCGCCCTCGGCCGGAATGCCTTTGTCAAGAGCTTTTTGCACAAGCTCGCTTCTCAGGGGATTATACACCGCGTCGATAACGCCGCAAAGCCGAGGAAACTTGTTTATGTCAAGAGCCGCGCCCTCTATTTTCGGATACATTCCCGCAGGGGTTGTGTTGATTATCACGTTAGCATCGGAATGCTGCTTTTCGGCCTGTTCATAGCTTATAAGGTCGTCTTTGGGGTTTCTCGACAGGCGATAAACCTCTTTTGCGCCTAAATCCTTTGCCACTGCAAGTGCGGTTTTTGATGTGCCGCCGCTGCCTGCAATGAGCACCTTTTTGCCGTTAAGGTCGATGCCGTTTTTTAGTATCAGCGCTCTCATACCGAGAAAATCGGTGTTGTATCCGTAAAGTTTTCCGTCCTTGTTTACCACCGTGTTTACGGCGCCGATGGCCTTTGCAGTATCGCTTATATAATAAAGATAGGGTATGACATCCTGCTTATAGGGAATGGTCACATTGATGGCGGAAAAATCTTTTTTCTTTAAAAATGACTTTAAATCCTTTTTTTCTACCTCAATAAGCTCATAATCGTAGCCGCCGAGGCTTTTGTGTATTTCGGCCGAAAAGCTGTGGGAAAGCTTTTCTCCCAAAAGACCGTATCTCATATTGCCTTCGTCCATTCCGTTCCGTATTTTAAGGTTAAAAGATCGCCTAAAGCAAGGGCGGTAACGCTGTCGATGACCACCGCCGCGCGATGAACGATGCAGGGGTCGTGACGTCCTTTTGCTTCAAGCTCCACCGCTTTTTTCTGTTCAAAATCCACCGTGCTTTGCTTTTTTGCAATGGTGGGTGTGGGTTTTATGACCGTTTTGAAAATTATGTCGCTGCCGTTTGTTATGCCGCCGTTTATGCCGCCGTTACGGTTTGAAAGGGTGACGATTTTTCCGTCCTTTATGCCGAAGGGATCGTTGGCTTCGCTGCCCCGCATTTTTGCAAGGTTAAAGCCCTCGCCGAATTCTATGCCCTTAACGGCGGGAACGGAAAATACCCCGTGGGAGATGACACCCTCGACCGTATCGAAAAACGGCTCTCCGAGGCCTGCGTCAAGACCCGTGACGGCCGTTTCGATAATTCCGCCCACGCTGTCGAGATCCTCTTTGGCTTTGAGAATTTCTTCCTTCATTGCATCTTCAACCGATCGGTCGAGCAGGGGAAATGAACTTTTAAAAACAAGAGGGATCTGCTCCTTTGGATTTTCAAAGGGACTGTCGGATATTCCGGCGATTTCCTTTATGTGTGAACCTATCAAAATGTCCTTCTGCTCAAGAGTATACCTGACAATGCTTCCCGCTGCCACAAGAGCGGCTGTTATCCTTCCGCTGAAGTGGCCGCCGCCGCGATAATCACCGAATCCCTCATATTTGCAGTAGCCCGAATAATCGGCGTGCCCCGGGCGGGCTATCGACTTCATAGCTGCATAATCGGAGGATTTTGTGTCGCTGTTTTCGATCCTTATGCAAAGAGGAGTGCCGGTGGTTTTTCCTTCAAATATGCCGCTTTCAAAGCTTATGGGATCGGGCTCTCTTCGTGCGGTGGAAATGGCTCCGGCAGGGCGGCGCAGCGCCATCTTTTCGTTTATATAATCGAGGTTTATCTCCATTCCCGGGGCAAGTCCGTCGATGACCGCACCGATGCTTTTGCCGTGGCTTTCACCGAAAATGGTTACGCAAAGGGCGTTCCCGAATGTGTTTTTCATTTTTGCACCGTCCTTTTTATCTGCTCGGCAAAGGCCGAAAAATCCATTTCCTTAAACTCAAACCGCCCGATCTCGGGGACGTATACAATAGTTATCTTATCGCCGTCACGCTTTTTGTCGTGGGACATAGCCTCGATTATCTCGTCGGCCGAAAGGGGCAGACGGGTGGGAAGTCCAAGCTTTAAAAGCACCGGGACAAGCCTTTTTCCCGCATTTACCGAGCACATGGGCACCATTCCGATGGCCACGCATTCCCCGTGGAAAAGCTCCTTTCGTTTGCTTTCAACGCCGTGGGCAAGGGTGTGTCCGAAATTGAGCACCCTTCGCAGCCCGCTTTCCTTTTCGTCCTGTTCGACAATGCTCTTTTTTATGGCTACTGCTCGGGTGATTACCAGATCGAGGTGCTTTTCAATGGAAAAATCATCCCGTTCAAAAAGCGAGAAAAGCTCGGCGTCGCAGGTTGCGGCCATTTTTACCGCCTCGGCAAGTCCGTTGGATATCTGACGGGGAGAAAGTGTCTTTAATGTGTCGGGATCGATAAGCACACCCTTGGGCGGCCAGAACGCACCCACAATGTTTTTTAGCCCGCAAAAATCAATGGCTGTCTTTCCTCCCACCGACGAGTCAACCTGAGACAGCACGGTGGTAGGAATATTGTAAAAATCCACGCCTCTCATAAAGCTTGCGGCAACAAATCCCGCAAGATCGCCGACCACTCCGCCGCCCACCGCCACAACGCAGTCGGAACGGGTAAATCCCTTTTCCACCATTTTGGTGAGCAGTATTTTGTAGTTTTCGAGGCTTTTTGAACGTTCGCCCGATGGAATAGCGGTTATGAAGGGCTGTTTGCAGCGGGCGGCCACGGTTTTTGCATATACCGCCGGGACATCGTAATCGGTGACTATAAGCACCTTTCGGTCGAGATTGAAGAACTCGTCGGCACGGGACAAAACTCCGTGCATAATTGTTATTTCATAGCTTCCGTTTTGAGTTTGTACCTTCATTTTTTCTCACTCCCTTGAAAAACTTCCGAGCACCTTTAAATCGGAGCAGCAGCCTGCAAGCTCGCTTAACATTTCCTTGCCTTCGGGGCTTTCGATGTTGCCGTCGCCTTCGGCGAAAAAATAGTATGTCCATATGAGCTTTTTGGTGGGACGGCTTTTAAGGGAGGAAAGGTTGAAGCCGTGTCGGCCGATGATATTTATGGCTTCACCCAAGGCGCCGGCCTCGTTTCGCACCGTGAAAACCATAACAAAATGGTCGTCGTCCTTTGAAGGGAGCTTTTCAAGCTTTGAAAAGACCGCAAAGCGGGTCGTGTTGGTGCCCGATTCGTTAATGTGAGCGTCGACGACCTTAAGACCGTATTTTTCGGCTGCAAGCTCGCTTCCGATGGCGGCAATGTCTGTCCTGCCGGAGGCGGCGACCTCCTGCGCCGCAATGGCGGTGTTTTCTGCCTCAACAGCCTTAAATCCGTGGCGGTGAATGTATTCTCCGCACTGACCGAGAGCCTGGGGATGGCTTTTGACCTCCTTAATGCTCTCAAGTGTGGCATCGCTGTTTGCAATAAGATTTTGAACTATTTCTATTTCTCTTAACTGGTGAATATAAAGTCCGCCGAAAAAGGCAAGATCCATAACCTGTCCCACGTCGCCGTTGTAGCTGTTTTCGATTGGAAGCACGGCACAGTCGCATTCTCCCTTCTCCACTGCCTCATATGCCGATTTAAAATCGGGATAGGGAAGGGGAATGCCGTTTTTGAAAATCTTTTTGGCGGCGATATTGGAAAAAGCACCTTCCACGCCGCTGTATGCAATCTTCATTCCGTCCATAAGGCGGCTTTGATAGCGCTTTGAAAGCTCCATAACATATTCGATAAAGTTAACATAGTAATCGCGGTAATCGGGACTGTCGATCCGCTTTGCACCTTCGCTTATGACCTGCCGTTCTCTCTCAAAGTTGAATATGGGAAGGCCTCGTTCCTTTTTATACTGACCTACTTCCTTCACCGCGTCCATACGCCTGCAAAAAAGCTCGGCCATTTTTCCGTCTATTTCGTTTATTTCCTGCCGCGCCTTGTTTATGTCCGCCATAATATCCCTCCGAAAAAATCTCATAAAAAAACCCGCAACCTGTTAATTTGCAATTTCTGCACATAACAATTTGCGGGCTGTCTGTTAACTTGTTTGAAAAAATCAGCAAGCACACAGACAGTCCGTAATAAAGTAATAATAATATGAAAAGATATTAGTACGAAGCATATCTGTGTCCTCCTTATTTTTTCTCATCGTACTCTTTTTTTTTCAATTTGTCAAGGGGTATTTTTAAAATATAATAATTTGTAAAAAAATATTTAAACGGCGGTTATTTTGCAGACGATTTTTACAAAAAAACGGTAAAATCGGCCTCACATTTACAAATTGTTTTGACTTTTTACATAATGATAAAATAAGCAGTGCATTTTATGCTTATTGATTATACAAACTACACAAGAAATGGCCTAAAAAACTTGACAAATGTTTTTTATTGTGTCATTATAGAATTATAAAAAGCCAAAATTATTTAAAATATACAAAAACTATATTTGACATTTTCGTTTTTGTGATATAATGGAGATAAATAATTAAAACTGTTACGGCGAAAAAACCGATACAGTGTCAAAGACTTTAATCAGAAAACGGGCATAAGCATTGGTTACACTTTGCGGCACGGTGTTTACGGAGGTGATTTTGGTGGAAAAGAGAACGGCGGACAGCGGCATGCACATTATCGAGCTGAGATGGGAGCATTTTATAATGGGCCTGCTCAGCGGAAGCTACAACCCTGCCGGCGCAAAGAGAGAGGCTACCCGTTTGGGCGTTCCGGCGGTTGATTATCAATATGTATGTATGCTTTTTTCGGCCGATAAAATACCTCTTACCTCTTCCCTTATCGACCCCGCCGGCCTTGTTCAGGAAATGCTCAGAAAGCACGGCAGAGGCTTTGCCATATCCCTTCCGAATGCTACGGTTTTGGGAGTTTTATCTCTGCCCGACAACAGGACAAAATTCGACCGCATTATTTACGAGTCGGCTGAGGAGATTAAGACCCGTCTTGAGCTTGCCACCGAGGAGACGATCACGGTGGGAGTGGGGGAGATAGTCTACGAGCTTTCCAAGCTCGGCACATCCTTTGCGGCGGCAAAAAAATGCCTCGACCGCAGGGAATATACCGGCGGCGACAGAATATATACCTATACCGAGCCACGACAGGTTTTGCCCGACTGTCCTTATGCATTGCCCTGTGAAAAGCGGCTGTCCTCATCGGTGAGAAAGGGAAGCCTTATCGACGCAAAGCAAAACATCGAGGAAATAAGAGAAGCTCTTGAGAAAATGAACGATTCTCTTCGCCCTATAGATTATAAGTTTTTCTTTCTTGAAACGGTTGTATGTCTTTCGATGAGCACCGGAGCCTCCGCAAAATCCGACCGCAGGGTGTGTTCGGCAAATCTCAATATATTTGAAATGGTGGCAAGGGTAAAGGATTCCCAAAGCTATACCGAGGAAGCGGGGGCATACCTTGAATCGCTTTTCAAGCTTTCGGGCACAAAGGAAAAGAGCAAAAAACGCCTGCAGATAGATACTGCGGTGAGCTATATCAACTCGCATTATTCCGAAAAGATAACCCTGGAGGATTTGGCCGAGCTTTGCGAGCTTAGCGTATCTTATTTTTGTAAGCTGTTCAAAAGTGAGATCGGCGAGAGCTTTGCCGATTATCTGACCTGGGTAAGGATAGAAAAGGCCATTGATCTTTTGAGGGATCCCAAGATGAAGATATATGAAATTTCCGAGGAGGTGGGGTACAGCGATGTGCAGTACTTTAACAAGGTGTTCCGCGACACCACCGGCGTTTCTCCGTCCTTCTACCGCAACCACCTGCTCTTTTCCTCCGATTGATCCGGAATTATTGCATTGTAAAGTTGTATACGTCTATTAAAAAAGGTGCAAAAAAAGACAATCAGAAAGATATTTAAAAGGTCAAAAAACAAGCAAAAAGAACCGGCGAAAAGCAGCGCAGCCACAGAGGGAAAGCAGTGGCAGCGCTGTTTTTTATATTTGCGCAAGCGTTTAAAGGCCGGCGGTCGATTTTTTATTGCTTGATAGTATTGATTCCTTTTCGTTTTTTGAAAATACGGGAGCTGTAAAAATACAATCAATTTAAGAACCTGACATAAAATTATGTTCTATGGTTATATTGACAAAAAAACTTAATAAAAAGCAAAATAATATAAAGATTTTATCCAAAGACGGTGGTAGAATTACATTGAAAAATCGGGGATATAATAATCCTTGGACATTTTCAATTTAAAAATTCGGAGGTAATAAAATGAAAGCTGCATATTTAAAAGCGCCTTATATGTTTGAGGTCAGAGATGTTGAGCTTAGGGAAATCAAGGATACCGAGGTTATTGTGGATGTTAAGGCCTGCGGATTTTGCGGACACGACAACATTTTGGCCTCCTATCAGGCTAAGGACTGGGAACCTTTCGGCCATGAGTTTTCGGGAATCGTGGAAAAGGTCGGAAAGCTTGTCACCAATGTTAAGGTAGGGGATAGGGTTTGTGTCGAAACGGCCACCTTTGACCCTCTTCTCGATTGCTCGCGAAACGGTCGTCCGGATTTTGACAACACCCCCTGCGGAGACAGCTTTATGGAGCTTGACAAGGGCTTCCGCACGGGCATGGGCTTTGCCGAAAAGGCCATTGTTCCGGCAAGTCTCTGCGTTAAATTCGACGGTATGACCTTTGAAGAAGCGGCCATTATGGAGCCTATGGGAGTCGCTTATGATCTGTTTATGACTTCAGATATAAAGCTTAACAACGATGTGCTGGTGCTTGGCTGCGGACCCATCGGTCTTATGGCACTTCAGATGGCTAAAGCCGGCGGGGCGAGAAAGATCTATGCCGCAGAGTTTTCCACCGCAACGGCAAGATGCGAAATGGCAAAAAAATTCGGCGCCGACGAGATTATTTATACCGATAAGGTTAAGCTTGAGG
>ERZ857629.4262-NODE-4262-length-11243-cov-2.165803_pt1 | contig 11243 bp, 10 predicted proteins | sample MGYA00519700_ERZ857629 | MGnify/ENA primary metagenome ERZ857629 (study PRJEB31778, sample SAMEA3449351) | human gut metagenome | biome: human gut; feature: human-associated habitat; material: faeces | place: United Kingdom | collected 2010/2012 ... | reverse complement strand
CCGACATTCAGGATCTGATTTATGTCGATCCCCGACATTTCGACCGCTTGCGCACCGAACAGATGGCCGAAGAAGTGAAATTTTTCAATGAAAAATTAAAAGCCACCGACACCCCCTATATCCTGATCGGACCGGGACGTTGGGGAACACGGGACAAATTGACCGGCATTCCTGTATTGTGGTCGGATATTTCTAAAGCCAGGATTATCGTCGAACAAGGATTAAGGGATTTCCCCCTGGACGCTTCGCTGGGGTCCCATTTCTTTCACAATGTGACCTCCATGAATGTCGGATACTTTGCCGTACCTTACGAATCGGACAGCTCCTTCATCAATTACGACATTATTCGAAATCAGCAATTGATCGAAGAAAAAGAATTCGTCCGCCACGTCCGGTTTGCCAAACCCGTAACGGTCTATATGGATGGCAAAAAACAGACTTCTGTAATCGTAGAATAGCCTTACCGGTAAAAAGGGAGCCGGACAGATAAAACAGCAACAACGAATAAAACGATGCAATCCAGTTTTAAACCGTTACTCCTGTTTTAACTGTCGGCACCGTTTTATCTACCGGCTAAAAGCCGCTATCCGTTTTATTCAACCGTAACTGATTTCGCCAGGTTTCTGGGTTGATCCACGTTGCGTCCTTTATTAACGGCAATGTAATAAGCCAGCAATTGCAAAGGGATGGAAGCTACTAAAGGAGCAAAAGGTTCCAACACATGAGGTACTTCGATGCAATAATCGGCAATATCGTGTACCAACTGGTCGCCTTCACTGACAATAGCGATTACTTTTCCTTTCCGGGCTTTGATTTCCTGTATATTACTAATGGTCTTTTCGTATATACTATCGGTAGTTGCAATAGCTACTACCGGCATTTCTGCATCGATAAGTGCTATAGGTCCATGTTTCATTTCGGCAGCAGGATATCCCTCGGCATGGATATAAGAAATCTCTTTCAATTTCAATGCTCCTTCCAAAGCGGCCGGATAGTTATAGCCACGTCCCAGATAAATGAAATTACGGGCATAAGTAAATATCTTAGATAATTCCTTTACCGGCTCGGCATTTTTCAAAACCATAGAAATCTTTTCAGGTATACCCTGCAACTCTTTTACCATTTCTTCGAAACGAGCTTGGGTAATAGTCCCTTTCTGCTGAGCAATAGTCAAGGCCAACATCGAAAGTACGGTTACCTGGCCGGTAAAAGCCTTGGTGGAAGCCACGCCGATCTCAGGTCCGACATGAATATAAGAACCCGAATCCGTAGCCCGGGCAATCGAAGAACCGACTACATTACAGATGCCGTAGATAAATGCCCCTTTCGATTTCGCCAGCTCTATCGCAGCCAGGGTATCGGCCGTTTCTCCCGACTGGGATATGGCGATCACGATATCTCCCGGATGGATCACCGGATTCCGGTAACGAAATTCCGACGCATATTCCACTTCAACAGGGATACGGCACAAATCTTCGATCAAATGTTCGCCGATCAAAGCAGCATGCCAGGAAGTACCACAGGCAACAATTACAATCCGGTTGGCATTCAGGAATTTATCCCGATTATCGATTACGCCGGAAAGTACCACACTATTTCCTCCTACATTGATTCTGCCCCGGATACAATCCTGTAAAGTACGAGGTTGTTCATAAATCTCTTTCAACATAAAGTGGGGATAACCTCCTTTTTCCAACTGGCTTAAGTTCATAGCCAGCTTTTTTATCTCAGGAGTGATTTCCACATTATTCAAATCCACTACTTTCAAAGGCTCTCCCCTACGAATCACCGCAATCTCTTCATCATTGAGGTAAACGACCTTATCCGTATATTCCACAATAGGCGTAGCATCCGAAGCTAAAAAAAACTCATCCATACCGATTCCGACAACCAAGGGGCTACTTTTACGGGCAGCTATGATCTCGTTGGGATTGCTTTTGTCCATCAATGCAATCGCATAAGCACCGATCACCTGATGCAAAGCCAACTGTACACCTGTACATAGATCCACCTGGTTGGTACGCATAATATACTCTACTAAATCCACGATGACTTCGGTATCCGTATTACTGCGAAAAATATATCCTTTATTTTCCAATTCGGCCCGTAACACCGTATAGTTCTCGATGATACCGTTATGGATCAGGGCCAGATTTTTCGATTGGGAATAATGGGGATGTGCATTTACATCATTAGGTTCCCCGTGAGTAGCCCAACGAGTATGGGCTATACCGATACAACCCGATATATCTTTCGACTCGGCAAAACGCTCCAGATCAGCCACCTTGCCCTTCGTCTTATAAACATTCAATTCTTGATTATCCGAAATCAAGGCAATACCTGCGCTGTCGTATCCACGATATTCAAGACGATGCAAACCTTTGATCAGAATAGGATAAGCTTCTTTAGTTCCTATATAACCTACTATTCCACACATAAATTTTTATTTTAGCCCCTTAGGCTTATTTCTATTTTCCATAAATTCGGAAACAAAAATATAATATCGATAGCAAAGTAGGTTGGGTAGTAACATTTTTTTTACAACATTTTAAACTTTATACATGTTTTATTACTTTCATAAAGCAGCGCTGACAATCGAATTCCAATCGGAACCGATGTTTGTCGTTGACCAGAAAAAGCGGAAATTCCAAATCTTTGTTTTTCTGCATTTTTCGGCAACGTCCTAATTCATACAACAGGCAATAACGGGTATGCATTAAATCTTTTTCCCCCGACTGAAATCCCGATTTCTCAAAACATGCTCCGACAACAGGTACCCCACAAGCTTCATAGAAATTTTTCGCTCCCTGATTAGCAATATTATAGTGCCAATCGGCTTCAACGGGAACAGAAGTCAGGGGCTTCCTATGTCCCGGTAACATTTTCTCCCGCCGGGCTTCTCTGGCCTCTATCAATTCTTCCAATAATTTCCGACGTAATGCATTGGCCGCTGCTGCCGGAATAAATAAGACCTCTTCGCCGTTCAAATCTACACTCTCACACTCAAAATCGGAATCTCCGCATTTCAGGAGTTGTTGTTTGAGGCGTTCTGCCTGCTGAGGATTCTGTGCCTTTTCAAAAGTTTCTTCCGAGCGTAAAATCACTTGTACGCCATCTTCGTCGGTCACTTCCAGCCATAAACAGCGATCCGCTGTCCATGCTTTTATTTTTATCCGGATCTTCCGTACGGATTTCACTTTGTCCAAACGGATATTAAAGCGATGATCGTAATTCCGGAACAATTCGGTCCCCGGCCGGAGCTTTACCGTTTCATTACAAACAATCCGGTTTCCCACAGCTTCATTGACCTTTATCCCTTTCAATCCGCCCTGCTCCAAATAGCATAATCCGTCTCCGTTCGCCAACTCCCCGATAGCATCCAAAATAATAGTATTTCCCTTTATTTCTTTAACTATCCCTATCTTTTTTCCCATCGATTTCGGCGTATCCATATTGACTAATCCCCTGTGCCGTCCCCTGATAAAATAATCGGAACTTCCCCGGCTGAAACTCCGCTCAGGATCTGCTTCGAATGCCGACAGGATATGTCCGGAACCACTCCGCACAATGCCGGGGTGGTTCCCGATCAGCGAAGAATAATAATTCGTAACATTCGCCACATAATTCTCATCCTTCAGGCGCCCTTCTATTTTAAACGAATCGACTCCGGCTTCTATTAAATCATCGATATAAGAAGAAAGATTCAAATCTTTGAGAGACAATACATATTTATCTCTAATCAACTTTTTCCCACTGTTATCTTCGACAGTCCATTTCATCCGGCAAGGCTGCGCACATTCGCCCCGGTTAGCCGAGCGGCCGAACATATATTGAGAGAGATAACATTGTCCGCTCAGACTGACACACAAAGCCCCGTGTATAAACACTTCCAGTTCGGCTTTCACCTCTTTCCGGATCTCCCGGATTTGCTCCAACGAAAGCTCCCGGGCCAATACAATCCGTTGAAATCCCAGCTGATCTAAAAACTTAATTCGTTCGAGTTCATAATTGTGCATCTGTGTGCTGGCATGCAAACAAATCGGGGGCAGATCCATATTCAATATGCCCGGATCCTGAATGATCAAAGCATCGACCCCGATCGCGTACAATTGCCGGATCATTTTTTCCGCTTCGGCCAACTCCGAATCATACAATATTGTATTCAGGGTAACGAATACCCGGCAATAAAAACGATGGGCATACCTCACCAAAGTCCCGATATCTTCAAGACTGTTGGCTGCAGCTTTACGGGCCCCGAAAGCAGGTGCCCCGATATATACCGCATCGGCCCCATTATCGATAGCGGCCTTACCGACAACAAGATCCCTGGCCGGAGATAATAATTCTACTTTTTGCATATGTTCCTCTTTCGACTAGAACGGCTCATTCCTTCCCTGTAGAAGCGATGCGATTTATTTCAATTCCAGTTCAGGCCACTTATCCCCCTCAACCACAGGTAATTCCAACAGACGACAATCCGGGAAATGTTCATCCAGATATTGCCGGATAATGGTAATCGAGTCATTCTTGATCCACTCACTGTCGTTGGGAAAGTCGTTATAAACGACGTAAGCTACCTCGATACCGCGTAGACGACACAATTCAAGACTCATCAGGGTGTGGTTGATACTGCCCAATTTTGACGACGACACCAATATCAACGGATGTTTATATTCCTGGATATAATCGATCGTCAGATACTGCCGGCTGACAGGCACATACAACCCACCGGCCCCCTCGAGCAATACGACATCGTAAGCGGCAGCTAATTTTTCTGTAGACCGATGAATCCGCTCTACATCGATTTCTACCCGGTCGATCTCGGCTGCCAAATGAGGCGAAGACGGGTAAGTCATGACATAAGGACAGGTCGTACCGTCTCTATCTACTTCCTGAGGAGGAATCCCCATAATTTCCCGGTGTTTCAGTATATCTTCCGAAATACCGACACATCCGGTCTGAATAAACTTCTGAGTGATCACATGCACTCCTTTTTGTAACAACGTCCGGGCTATTACTCCCGTAACGATCGATTTTCCGGCATCTGTATCGATCCCGCTAATAAAATATACAGCCATGTTTCAACTTATAATTTTATCTTACCACAAACTCCCCCTTATAGGTCTGTTTCAATTCATTCGGACAAAAATATAAAATTCAAGCTGAAATCAATTTTATTTTTAACAGATTGTTTCTAATTTCGCACGTATAATAACCAAGATTCTAAATTGAGAACACATGAAAATCAGAAATCTTTTTGTTATGTTATTGCTTGGTGGAAGTCTGATCTTCTCAGGCAGTGTTTTTACAGGGTGTGCCAGCTGGAGTAATACAGGTAAAGGTGCTGCCATCGGTGCCGGAAGTGGTGCTGCCTTAGGTGCAGGAATCGGAGCTCTCGCCGGAAAGGGTAAAGGAGCTGCCATCGGTGCTGCAGTAGGCGCTGCCGTCGGTTCAGGAACCGGAGCTTTAATCGGTCGCCGGATGGACAAACAAAAAAAAGAACTGGAAGCGATCGAAGGAGCTAAAGTCGAGTCTGTACAGGATGTCAATAACCTGCAAGCCATAAAGGTAACCTTCGACAATGGTATCCTTTTCGCCACCAATAAGAGCGAACTTAGTCCGGCTTCCAGAGAAGCCTTGACGAAATTCGCCACTTCCCTGAAAAATTCTCCGGATACGGACGTGACCATCTACGGTCATACCGACAATACCGGTACCCGTGCAGTAAACGAACGCATTTCTAAAGAACGTGCAGATGCCGTCGCTAACTTTCTGGTAGGCCAGGGAATCAGCCGTTCCCGTTTGACGACCGAAGGCCTTGCATTCGATCAGCCTGTGGCCGATAACAGCACTGCCGAAGGACGGGCACAGAACCGGAGAGTAGAAATATATATCACGGCGAATGCCGACATGATCAAGAAAGCTGAATCCGGACAACTCAACTAATTCTTTTGAATTTTTAATAAAAAGAAGTGATCCCCAAAGTCAAAAATTTGACTTTGGGTGATTAGTCCAATATAAATCGACAAACCTCCGGCTTCGATCAATAAGTATGAATCAAAACCGGAGGTTTATAATTAAAATTCCCGAAGAACTCGCACCTGTGGCTTGCAAAGCCAGAGAACGTGTCAAAAAAAATTATTCCGACAAAATAGCAGCCAAAGCAATCGAATTCAATTTCGTTTCAACACTATCTCCACGCGAAGACAATACACTCGGAACTTTTGCTCCGACCAGTACTGCTCCCTGTTTAGAATGCCCTAATTTCGTATTGGTTTTATAAAATACATTCCCGGATTCCAGATTGGGAAAAATCAAACAATCCGCATCTCCGGCAACTACCGACTGCATTTTCTTTATTTCGGCAGCTTCTTTATCGACAGCTACATCCAAAGCCATCGGCCCCTCGATTATGCACCCTGGGATCTGTCCCCGCTCTCCCATTTTCGACAAGATGGCAGCATCGACTGTAGATTGCACTTTAGGCAAGACCTGTTCCGTCGGAGCGATCATCGCTACTTTCGGTTTTTCAACTCCCAAAGCTCTCGCAGTAATCGTCACATATTTGATCATAGAAATTTTCTGATTCAAATCAGGACAAGGAATCACAGCCACATCACTAACAGTCAATAATTTATGATAAGACGAGCATTCCATCACCGTTACATGCGACAGAATTGCATTGGGCGCTACCAATCCCCGTTCCTTATTTAAGATCGCCCGCATATATTTATCGGTACTCACCAATCCCTTCATGATAACATCGGCTTCACCGTTTCGGATCATTTCGACAGCCGTTTCAGCTCCCCGGACATCATTCGGTTCATGGACAATTTTAAAACACGATTCATCATAACCGTTTTCTTTACACACTCCTTGAATAGTCTCCGTATCCCCTACCAATATTCCTTCCACCAATCCGGCCTTTACTGCCATATAAACAGCTTCTATAGAATGACTATCATTAGCAAAAGCAACCACTAAACGCTTTTTACGGGTATATCCTTTCAATACCTCATAAATATCGCTGATCTTTTCAATTTTCATAGTTCAAACTGTTATTTAGTTGTAATCTGAAACAAAAATACATATTAAAATTTAAAACCAAAAGATTACTGCACATTTTATTATAATGTGTGCAATTTTCATACCAAACCTGTTTTCTCTTTAAAAAACTTTTTTCTCCAGCTGCTAATCCTGAATCTTTATTATCTTTGTCATTGCATTTACCAGTCTGCAGGTGGCCTTGCTAAAACAAAATATTACAGCCCTTTATTTGATTAAGGTATCCAAGTGGTTTACCTTGATTATGCCTATTATCGTATTATTTTACGAAGAAAATGGATTGGGCTTAAAGGATATCTTCCTTTTAAAAAGTGTCTACTCGATTGTTCTGGTTAGTCTCGACATCCCGACGGGTTATCTGGCCGATGCCTGGGGACGGAAAAATTGTTTGATTACGGGTTGTATCGTCGCTTTCGGAGGCTACATCTGTTATTCGCTATCCTCTACTTTCTATGCATTTTTTATTGCCGAGATCCTGCTGGGAATAGGCCAAAGTTTGGTTTCCGGCGCCGATTCGGCTCTTTTATACGACACGATGCTTCATTACGACCGGGAAAACGAATACCTGAAATATGAAGGTAAAGTAACGATGATCGGGAATTTTTCGGAAGCCTTCGCGGGTATTTTCGGCGGACTGTTAGCCACATTTTCGCTCCGTCTGCCTTTCTACTGTCAGATTTTGATTGCCTTTATCGGTATTCCGGCAGCTTTGACTTTACAGGAATTCAATGTCAAAACCAAAATTGTCAATCCTTTAGCCAATATCTGGAAAATCATTCGATATTCGCTATTTACGAATAAAAGCCTTTGCTACGACATTATGTTCTCCGGCATTATCGGAGCGGCAACCCTGACTATGGCCTGGTTCGTACAACCGGTATTGATGAAAATAGAACTTCCGACCGCGCTTTTCGGTATCGTGTGGACAGTATTGAACCTCACTGTAGGCATAGCTGCCTTATATTCGGACAAACTCAACCGCAAGCTGGGAGAAAACCGGACATATACCCTTATTCTGATACTCATCGCCGGAGGTTATCTGGCCGTCTCTTTCTGCCTGAATTATTTCAGTTTATTTTTATATCGTACGCGGATTCGCCACTCCTATTCTTAAAGGATATATCAATCGCCAGACCTTCTCGGAGATGCGTGCCACCGTCCTGTCGATCCGGAATTTCATCATCCGCCTGATTTTCGCCACGATGGCTCCTTTTATCGGTTGGTTGAATGACTCGATTTCCCTGGCCTTCGCCCTTCAGATCACCGCCCTTATTATTTTTGTCCCCGGCCTGATATTTCTGATATTACAATGGAATAAAAAGTAAGTGTAAATCAACACACGACTTGTTCATTTTAACCTTGATTTAAGCGTACAATGCCCCTTTTTTGAAATAGTTGCGTTATCAATAGAGATAGAATAATGGCAACCACATGTTGACATATAGTTTAAGGACTTTTTATGATGATGTTACTGACTAATGATTTTTTTGTACAAATTCCATAAATTACTACCGGGTGTAGGTTTGCCGATTAGCAACACTTTATTGTTTTCGTCCAATAAAAAAGTCTGATAGAATACATGTTGTGGTAATTTATTCTGCTTATTACATTCTCCCTTATAATCATAAAAAATAGGATAACTGAACTTGTTTATTTCCAGATAGGTCTCGAACTCTTCATAATTCTTTAAATGAGCATAGAATAGAAAAGCGACATCGTAATTCAGACTATCCGCTTCATGGATTAACTGTTTCCAAGCCAATGCTCCGAAATTGCAAGCCGTACAGCCTAATGTATCAATGTAAGTGAATATTTTATATTTTTTTGTCGTCAAAACCGGATACAGTGTGTCACAACAAATACCTTTATCAGGTAGTCTGGTAGGTAAAATAATTTGACGATTATGCCATTCCAATGCAATTTTTCGATATTTTTGTGTGTTCTTATCAAAGAAATTGCATGACATAATTACGATACAGATGAATGGAATTATATCCGAACACAAAAAGACGCTGACGATTTTATGAAAATCTTTGCAGGCTTTCATGATTCAACCTTAGATAAATTGGTGTATGATGAGGAATATGGAAAAAAGCGTTTGCTTGCAACCTTTGATAACTCCGGATGGTATGGTACAGTTAATCTGTGCTTTGAAGGAATAATCACACTACACCTTAAACCGTATTCTGAAAATTATTGCAGAGAAATTTACGATTCTACTTTGCTGGTGAAAGATGAAAGTATATATTGGGCTGATAATAAGCTCGAACAGGAAGACCTAAACTATCAGGGTACTTATATCAAGGCTCTTAACCTGAAATGGCGTAAAATAAAATAAAAATTCAAATTTGGTAAAAATCACTCTGAACTATTTGTAAATTCAGAGTGATTTTATTATTTTTTATAAATTTTTTTAACAATAAGAATTTCTTCTTTGTCTATGCACTCTCTGCCGTTAAAATCCAATCTTATAATATACGGCATAAAGTCAATCATTCGCAAAAAGCTGTCACAATTATAGCTATGGTCAAAATAATTCAAAATTGTACTTAAAGCTGTCCCATGTGTGCCAATAATTATTGTATCATTTGGGTGACTGTTCAAAAGCTCAAACAAGGCTGAAATGTTTCTTTCCTGAACACTTCTAAGCGATTCTCCACCTTCTTCGTGGTAGTCAAAATCCTCCCATCTCTTTTGGAACATTCCGAAATTATTGCCATTAAAGCCTTTTTCACGCTCTCTAAAGCGTTCGTCCGTATCAATACTCAATCTATGGCTTTCTGCACAGTGCTTAATTGTATCAATACTCCTTTTATAAGGGCTTGATATTGCATAGGTCAATTTAACATCTTTTAAAGCCTCACAAACTTTTTCACTGTCAGCAATTCCCTCATTCGTAAGCGGTCTGGTCTTGTCATCTGCCCAAGAAAATTCTGGCTGTGCGTGCCTTACAAAATAAACTGTTGCCATTTTATTTCTCCTTACTTTTCAAACACTTAAAAACTGTAACCAACATATCCAGCATAAACGCAAAAATTATAATTGTTAAGAAGAAGTCTTGAAAGTTCGAGAAAATATTACTCATAAATTGACCATTCTCATCAAAAAGACTTGTCATACTTTTAGAAATATTCGGATTTATAATCTTATCATCTGCAAGCCACCAAATTGCTAATAATGCTGAACTAACATTTGCTATTATGGTTATTATCATAACCTTTTTACTGTATCTTCCTTCTATCAGCCTAACTACATCTCTTATAATTCCAACAACACTAAACATAACAATTATATACCAAGTTTGCCTAATTGTTTCAAGATTAAAAATCGGAATAAATTCATTATACATAACAATGCAGAAAATCTGTGGTGCAGTAAGAAATACAACTAAGAATATCACTGATATTCCAATACTAATAATTGAATCTACTTTTGATATTTTTTCATTTTTCTTAGGAACAGAGGGTAAACTATCCAAATTGCTTGTTGTATCAATTTTAATATCCTTATGGTAGAAAAATGCGAAAAGTGCTGTTACAAAACCAAATGCTACTCCAACACTGATAATTAAATTTGTAATTAAAGACGCAATAAAGGTTGCAGTTGATGATACCACATTTTCTATACTATTACTTTTTGAAAAATCAAAAATTCCTGAAATTATATTAGCAAGAATAATTCCAAAGATTGTACAAATCATAACGATTTTAAGTACATATTTATAAGTAGAGTAATACGGAGAACCTATCAAACATTTTTTATTGTCTGGATTGTATTTTTCATAGAGTTCTTCGGGAGTTCCAAGCTCTGTAAGTACAACTCTTATATCCTTTTCTTCAGGAACAAGCTCGCCGCAGCGTTCCGCCAGCATATCGTCAATCAGTGTTTTAAGTTCTTCTGAAACATCATTTTTTATTTTTTGAGGCAGCCTTTTTGTTGCCGCATAAATATATCTTTCAATCAAATCATTTTTCATTGTTATCCTCCAATAATCTGTTAACATTATCCGAAAAGTTCTTCCAGTGTTTTACTACTCTCTCAAGCACAATCAAGCCATCGTCAGTTATCTTATAGTATTTTCTTGGCTTTGCTTCACTTGTTTCCCACTCGCTTTTCAGCAAGCCTTGAGATTCCAAACGCCTCATTAAGGGATAAAGGGTATTTGCTTCGATAGGTAT
>ERZ857629.4259-NODE-4259-length-11248-cov-5.102385_pt1 | contig 11248 bp, 6 predicted proteins | sample MGYA00519700_ERZ857629 | MGnify/ENA primary metagenome ERZ857629 (study PRJEB31778, sample SAMEA3449351) | human gut metagenome | biome: human gut; feature: human-associated habitat; material: faeces | place: United Kingdom | collected 2010/2012 ... | reverse complement strand
CCGAAAAAGTTGAAGGCTAACAACAAAAAAGAGCAGAAACATCTGCTCTTTTTTTGTTGCGGATTTAGTTGATTCCTTCGCTTATTTTTTCAATCAAAACTTTTCTATCCCAAAGGTGTACATTGTTCTTTTGAGCAAGTTCAATTGCACTTTTTGTGAAGGTGCTGTTTGTGATAACCATAATTTGGTCTGCATCATAATATTTTGCTCCGGCAACAGCTTCCATGATTGCATGATTTCCGACAGGGAAGTTATAACATTTTGCTTGGATTGCATATTTGATTCCGTTCTTCTCGGCTATAACATCAATTCCTTGGTCGCCACTTGCTTTAGTGACTTCGGTTTTATAACCGTAACTCTTGAAAAGTTTTGCAATATATTGTTCAAATTCAGAGCCAGACATAATATCAATGTCTCCGATTGTAATTTTTGCTGAATCGTCATTAACCGCAAGATTTTTGAGATAATTTTCTTTTTGGACAATTTCATATACATGACTTACTTTGTTGAGTTTGTTAGAAATTTGAAGTGAAAAGGACTTATCTGATTCGTAGTTAAGCACTGCGAGATATTCTCCAATTTTAAACATATTAAAGTTTGGTTGTATATGAAAGACATCTTGTGCAATTTTTTCATCGATTTGGTTTGTATTTATGTTATATTTTTTAAAAAAATCCTCAGTTTCATTTTTTACTTTTTGGATGTATAATTGGTTAAGTAATATTAAAATTGCAAATATATGTGATCGAGTGTTATCTATTCGATCATAAATGCATAAAGAATCAAAAAATTTATAGAAACTCTCGTATTGTTCTAATACTGTTTTATAAAATTCATGAGAATCATGCTGTTGTAAGGCATCATAGAGCATTTCGACAACATATGTGCCCTCAACAATATCTTCTTCGTTGATTGGTTCTGATGAATATTCTTCATCTTCTGAACTTGCTATAAGGTATACATGGGATTCGTCTGACACCCTATAAGAATATATATCATCATTTTCACCCAAAAGTGTTAGTTCAACGTCAATATTTATGTAATTTTGATAAAAAAAGTTTTTGACATCATTTGATGTAAACGAATAACTGGTGATAGCATTTTTAAAAAAGTCCATTTGCACGTTTGGATAATAGTAATATTCAAGAAATAGTCCAGTTTTTATCTTTTTATTTATGAAGTCATTTAGTAAATTTATTATTTTTTTTGTGTTTCTATGGCTTATTAAATTTAATTCTGTATCCAAAAAACAATTATGTAAAGCATTCTTTTCTTTTTCAATATCGAAAACATACTTGTCATTTCTTTGATATATTGGGTCGGAATTATCAACATTGTTAATTTCGCGCTGAACAAATTCGTTAAAATTGTCAGTTTTTAATTTGTTTTGATTGTCTACATAAGGAATAAGATCCTTGTTTATACAGATAATAATGTCGACAATCCATCCAATACCAAAAGCCCCAACAGTTAATAGATAAAAAATGCCAAGTCCTATTTGATTATGTTTAAACCTATAATATCCAGCCCAACCGAAAAGAAGAGTGAGAATAAAATCTGTCATTTGTTTCTCCTGTTTATACTTGTTTTAAATAAGCCATAGTTTCATAAAAAGATGTAAAATCTTCAATGAAGTTAACACCCATTTTATAAACATATGAACCTTCACCAACTGCCATCATTTTCATAGATGAAATAAGATTATAAACAATTCTCGGACAATTTAATGAAGATGTTTTTATTATAAGTTTTAATTCGTTGCAAAGTGAAAATTGATCATCTGAATAAAGTAAAGAAATGTCGTATTTTGTGTGATTATCCAATACGACTTTATTGTTTTTTATTACTTGATAACCTACAATATTACTGAATTGAAAAATAGAAAGAAAATTTTTATCATAATCAAATAAACATACTTTATGGTTGTTTGAGTCAATTAACATATGTTCAATATAATTTTTTTGAAATAAAAAACTTATATCTTTAGTTATTGTGAAATTTTTATCTGAAAGATAACTTTCTGCTTGTTTGTTTAAACTGCAAATTTTTTGTTTAAACTTTTTTTTAGCAGATAAATCAATAATGATTGGGACATAAAGTATTGAAAGCATCATTAAAGCGAGTATTATCATTAGAAATATTTTCATTTGTTGATTCTCCTGAATATTTATAATAACAATTTACTCTCAAATTTTGAGAATGTCAAGTTTTTATCTCACGTTTTGAGACATAATATATTTATGTTTGGTAAGAATTTAAAGAGTTTAAGAAAGTTAAATAATATGACACAATTTCAGTTGGCTGAAAAATTAAATGTTAGTCACAAGACAATAAGCCACTGGGAAAAGGGGTATAGTGAGCCACAATTGGATTTGCTTGTAAAAATAAAGCAGGTTTTAGGTTGCTCATATGAAGACCTTTTGGAAGAATAAGAAAAAGCCATCGTTTGATGGCTTTTTATGTGCTGTTTTGATATGTTCAGTTAAAAAAATTGTATTATTTTTAATCTTGTTTTTGTTATTCGTCTTTTGACTTTTCTTTGCCTATATAGTGTTCTTTTGCTTTGGGGTAGAGAGTTGTTTTCAAAAATGTTGTGGCTGTTTGGTTATTTTTAAAGAGGCTAAGAACTGTTTCTTTGTCAAAGTTTTCGGCAAGATATTTTGTTATCAGAAAATATTGGTCATATGGGTTTTTGTTTTGGTTTAAAAGTGTGTCGGCATCGGCATAAAACCCGACATTTTGGTTTTCATATTGACCGCTTAAATATGTTGCAATTCCCTCGGAAAGAAACTTGATTGTTTCTGGAGCGTTGTTTTGTTTTGAAAATAGTTCGTTCACAAAATGCACTTGTTCGTGAAGGATTGTTTTTTTATAATTTTCAAGAGCGATTGCATAATCTTTTTTGTCAAACTTGTGAGCAGTGTTGTCATAATCATTCAAAGAAACATAGAAAATTATTCCATTGTTGCATGTTCCGATAATCCAATCTTGGATTGGTTCATTTTCAGGCTTATTGTTTGCTTTTCGATATATGATATCAAATTCTTTTTTGCTTGGAACAATGGTGATGTTTGATTTTTCGCCTTGAAAAGCAATTCCAAAAAAATCATAAAGTTTCTTTGTGTTTTCATCAAGATATTCGGCAAGAATGTTTGCCAAATTTTCATCTTGTTTTTGAAAGTTTAAAATTGCATATTTGCTTTCTTTTTTCATGTTTACCTTTATTTTTGTTTTTCGTTATAATATTTGTTTTCTTTTTGCATGAGAGAGGCAAGGGCTCTTGCGCGGTGTGAAACCGAGTTTTTCTCGGCATCTGAGGCTTGTCCAAAACTTTTTTTAAGGTCGAAAGAATAGAAGAATGGGTCATAGCAAAAACCGCTGTCGCCTGTTTTTTCTTTTAAAATTTCGCCGAATGTTTTGCCTTCACTTGAAATAAGTGTTCCGTCTGGAAAAATCAAAACCATTGAGCAGAAATAGTGTGCGCTTCTGTCGGTTTTGTCTTTCAAATTGTCCAAAAGTTTTTTGCGGTTCAAATCAAAATTGTGGTCACCGGCATAGCGTGCGGAGTGGATTCCTGGTTCTCCGTTAAGCGCGTCAACGCAAAGTCCGCTGTCATCAGCAAGGATTGAAAAATCAGAATAGGTGTGGGTTTTGTTCAAAAACTCTTTGATTGCTTTTGCTTTGATTGTTGCGTTCTCCAAAAAGGTTGTTCCGTTTTCTTCAATGTCGCCCGAAAAGCCAATGTCTTTGAGTGAGATTACAACTGCATCGTTATGAAAATTTCCAATCATCTCGTTCACTTCTTTAACTTTGTTTGCGTTGCCAGACGCGAAAATATATTTGTGCATTTTTCTTTATCCTTTGTGTTTTTCGATTATATTTTATTGATTTTAAAAAGTGTTGTCAATATTTATGAATATAAAGCGCTAAATTTGTTCATTTCTAAATAAAAATGGCGTTGACAAAAATATATATTTTTGCATATAATATTTCTGCAAAAAAAATAACACAAAAATAAAGAGGGAAATATGCTTCGACTTGAAAATATTGTAAAAGAATATCATGTTGCCGACCAAGTTGTTCATGCGCTTCAAGGTGTGAACATGGAATTTCGAAACAGCGAATTTGTTTCTATTCTTGGCCCATCTGGATGCGGAAAAACCACGCTTTTAAACATTATTGGCGGGCTTGACCGCTATACTTCTGGCGACCTTATCATAAACGGAAAGTCTACAAAAGATTTCAAAGACAAAGACTGGGACAACTATCGCAATCACCGCGTTGGTTTTGTTTTTCAAAGTTATAATCTGATTCCACACCAAACCGTGCTTCAAAATGTTGAACTTGCTTTGACTCTTTCGGGCATAAACAAAAAAGAGCGTGAGCAAAGAGCCATTGATGTTTTGAAAAGAGTTGGACTTGGTGACAAAATCAAAAATCGTCCAAGCCAACTTTCGGGCGGACAAATGCAAAGAGTCGCAATTGCTCGTGCACTTGTGAACGACCCGGAAATTATCCTTGCCGATGAGCCTACTGGCGCGCTTGACTCTGCAACCAGCGTGCAGATTATGGAACTTTTGAAAGAGATTTCCAAAGACCGACTTATTGTTATGGTGACCCACAACCCAGAACTTGCCGAGAAATATTCAACAAGAATAATCCGCTTGTTTGACGGAAGGGTAGAGGGCGACACAATGCCTCTTTCAGACAAAGAAAGAGAAAAAGAACTGAAAGCCGAAAAAGAAGAAAATGAAAAACTTGAAGCAGAGGCAAAAGACAAAAAGTCTAAACCAAAGAAAACAAAAATGAGTTTCTTCACTGCGCTTGCTCTCAGTTTCAAAAACCTTTTGACAAAGAAGGGAAGAACGCTTTTGGTTGCTTTTGCGGGCTCAATTGGAATTATTGGCATTGCACTTGTGCTTGCAATTTCAAGTGGATTTTCAACCTATATTTCAAGGTCGCAAGAAGACACTCTTTCAACCTATCCAATTACGGTTGAGGCAAAGAACATTGACTTTTCATCAATCATCATGCAAATGTTCCTTGGTGGTGATGACAACAAAAAGGTTAACCACGACAAAACTAATGTCTATCCAAAAGATAGCATTTCATCAATCATGAACAACGTCGGTCAAAACCTCAGAACCAACGACCTTGGAAAGTTCTATAAATATTTAAACGACAACTATGACGAGATAAAAGACCATGTCAGCGCAATTCAATATACCTATGACATTGGAATGGAGTTCTATTCAGAATCTGGAAACCCAGTTCAGCCAAACAGCCCAGCGCTGATGCAAATGATAATCAAATATGCTTTATATTTCTTTGCAGACAAGTCTAATGTGGAAATTCAACAGACTGCGGGCGGTGGAGTTATCATCACCACAACCGAAAACACTTCATATCGCTTTATGGAAGGATATAAAGAACTTGCCGACATTACAACAAGTTTGAAAAACACTGGCAGAGTCGAACTTACAAGTGACAAGGTTTTGAGTCTTGTGTTTGCAATTCTTGGTTTTGGTGGTTCAAGTTCAGTTTCAAGCATGTCATCATCACAAGTGTTTACAAGCATGAAAGTTATCAGCGAAATGCTCAATAATGATGAACTTTTAAAAACTCAATATGAACTTATTGCAGGTTCGTTTATTCAAAGCAAAAATCAATCAATTTTGGTTCTTGACAAAAACAACGAACTTGATGACTATATCTTGTATGCCTTGGGGCTCATTTCCGAAGAAGAGATGAATCGAAGCATGCAGGCTCTTGTGAAAAATCAAGAATATGTTTCTGCAATTTCATATGAAAGCATCATTGGAAAGAAATATAAAATTTTGCTTAACACCGACTATTATGTTGACGACCCAGAAGCAGGATTTGTTGATTTCAGACTTTTCAATGTTGAAAAAATCAACGGCGAAGATAATCCTCTTTATAATAAAACAAAATATCAAACCTATTATGCACAAGCAATCATGAACTGCACAAACGAAGTTGAAATTGTTGGTGTTGTGCGACAAAAAGAATCAACAAGAGTTGGCTCAATTTCAAGTGGACTTGTATATTCGCATCTTCTCACCGAAAGCATGGTTGAATATGCAAATCAAAGCCGTGCCGTTTCTGAGGGAAAGGTTGGAGAAACCAAACTTGATGTTCCAGATTCAATTTTGATTTATGTTAACACCTTTAAAAGCAAAGACAATGTGAAAGCGTTTATCGAAAAATATAACAAGACTGCGGAAAATGGCGACGAGATTTCATATTCCGACATGGTTGGCGAAATCATGAGCACTGTTTCAACAATTATTTCTGCAATCACCTATATTTTGATTGCGTTTGTTGGCGTTTCGCTTATTGTTTCAAGCATTATGATTGGAATCATCACCTATATTTCAGTTATCGAAAGAACAAAAGAAATTGGAGTTTTAAGAAGTGTTGGTGCTTCAAAACGTGATGTTAAACGTGTGTTCACCGCCGAAAACTTTATCATTGGTCTTGCAAGCGGTGTGTTTGGAATTTTGATTTCTCTTATCTTGACAATTCCAATCAACATTGTTTTGAATCACTATACTGGTCTTGGAGCAATTGCAACTCTTCCAGTTCTTGGTGCTGTGATTTTGGTTTTAATCAGCATTTTCCTTACTTGGATTGCAGGGCTTATTCCTGCTCGTGCTGCTGCTAAAAAAGACCCAGTAATTGCACTTAGGGAGAACTGATATGGAGGAAATACAACAGAAAACCGCACAAGAAAAGTGTGAAGAAAGCATTCGAAAAAAATTCCACAGTTCAATTTTTTCAAAGTTCGCAAAGGCTCTTAACACCTATGAAATGATTCAGCCAGGTGACAAAATTGCAGTTTGCATTTCGGGCGGAAAAGACAGCATGCTTCTTACAAAGTGCTTTCAAGAAATCAAGCGTCACAATAAGTTTGATTTTGAACTTGAATTTATTGTCATGGACCCTGGCTATAACAAGGCAAACCGCAAAAAGATAGAAGACAATGCCGAAAAACTTGGCATTCCAATCAAAATTTTTGAAACTGATATTTTTGAAAATGTTGTGAACATTGAAAAATCGCCTTGCTATCTTTGCGCAAGAATGCGTCGCGGACACCTTTATAATTTTGCAAAAAATCTTGGTTGCAACAAAATTGCTCTTGGTCACCACTTTGATGACGTTATCGAAACCATTTTAATGGGCATGCTCTATGGCGGTCAGGTTCAAACAATGATGCCAAAACTTCACAGCACAAATTTTGAGGGAATGGAACTTATTCGTCCACTTTATCTTGTTCGGGAAGAGGATATCATCAAATGGCGCGACTATAATAATCTTGACTTTTTGCAATGTGCTTGCAAGTTCACCGAACAAAACTATGGCGACCAAAAAGAAACTGCATCAAAACGAAAATTCGTTAAAAATCTTATTAAAGAACTAAAAAAGAGTGATAAGCAAGTTGATTCAAACATTTTTAAAAGTGTTGAAAATGTTAATCTTTCAACTATTGTTGCCTATAAAGATAAAAACAATGTTCGCCATGACTTTTTGGAAGATTATTAAAATCAAATTAACCACTCCATTTTTGGGTGGTTTTTTTGTGTGGAAAGTTGAAAAAATTAACAATAAAATTAAAAATTTTAAACGAGAGTTTCTTTTGCTTGACAGGGTTTCTAATTGATGAGTATTATATTATTGAATTAGTAAAAACTAAATAGGTGAATCTTTTGAGAAAAACGAAAATTAAACAATTGCTATTTGTGCTTTTGATGCCAGTCATCAGTTTTTTGCTGATTGGCATTTTTTCGTTTGTAAATTTGGCGGGAAATGTTTTTGCAGATAAGAATGGTGGTGGCTTTTTTGTTGGAAGTAACACAACCTTTAATTTTAATGCAACGATAAGTGGTTCTTCTGCAACAAATGGTGGCGGGGTATACATTGCAAATGGTGGAACTTTCAACATGAATGGTGGAGTAATCTATGGCAACACCGCAACCACAACTGGCAACAACATTTATAATTCCGGAACCTTCAACATGACTGGGGGAAGAGTTGGAACAAGTGGTTCTTCTTCATCGGGCTATGGGGTTTATAACATCGGCACAATGAATTTGTATGGCGGAACTGTTTATGACAAAGTCTATACAGCCACTTCTATCAACACAAAAATGGCTTGCAATATTCAAGGGACAATCACTCTTGGCGACAGTGCAACAATAACTTTGCAAAACTATGCTGGCACAACCCCAAACTATACAATCAATCTTTCAAACACAAGAACCGCCGGAACGATTTTAACCTTTGTTGGCTCTTCAACCGAGCCTGACTTAACAAAACTTAACATTTCGGGTTACAATACTGATTCTTATAAACTTAAAACCGAAAAAGACTCTTCTGGCAATTGGACAGTTGTCCTTTATCCCTGTGCAATGTCGTTCCCAAAAGATTGGAAAACACAAGTTGCTTCAACAACCTATATGACAACAACTTTGACACCTGCCAACCTCACAAGCATAAAGTTTGTTGCAACAGTTCCAAGTGGCTATACCAAGATTGGAACACTTTCAACCGGTCTTCCAGTTTATAAGGGAACAACTGCAACCGAAATAGCCTTTGTGTATGAAAAAATTTATGCCCCAGTAGATTCTTCATATTTGTTTTCTTCATTAACTAAACTCACAACAATTGATACAAGTGTTTTTGATACAACCAAAGTTACAAATATGTTATATATGTTTAATAATTGTACAAGTTTAACAACCACAAATTTAAGTAATTTCAACACATTAAGTGTAACAAGCATGTATTGCATGTTTTATAACTGTACAAGTTTAACGAACGTAGATGTAAGCAACTTTAACACATCAAATGTTACAGATATGTCTCATATGTTTTATTGTTGTCAAAAATTGACAAGTTTGGATGTAAGCAACTTTAACACATCAAATGTTACAGATATGTCTCATATGTTTTATCGTTGTTCAGGCTTAACGAGTTTGGATGTAAGTAATTTCAACACATCGAAAGTTACAAATATGTATTATATGTTTAGTGGTTGTTCAGGTTTGACAAGTTTGGATGTAAACAACTTTGACACTGCGAAAGTGACAACTATGGAAGCGATGTTTGCTAGTTGTCCAGGCTTAACAAGTTTAAACGTTAGCAACTTTAAAACATCAAATGGTGGAAATATATCAAGCATGTTTCATAGTTGTTCAGGCTTGACAAGTTTGGATTTAAGCAATTTTGATACAACAAAAGTTACAGATATGGGTTATATGTTTTTTGGTTGTTCAGGTTTGACAAGTTTGGATCTAAGCAGTTTTAACACATCGAATGTTATAAGAATGTCTAATACATTTCGAAATTGTTCAGGTTTGACAAGTTTGGATTTAAGCAATTTTGATACAACAAAAGTTACAGATATGTCGGATATGTTTATGAATTGTTCAAGTTTGACAAGTTTGGATTTAAGAAACTTTAACACCTCAAATGTAACAAGTATGTCATGGATGTTTTATGGTTGTTCAGGTTTGACAAGTTTGGATTTAAGCAGTTTTAATATGTCAAAAGTGACATCATCTTCATATGATCCATATATGTTCGACTTTGGTTATTCAAACAAAATTGCAACATTGAAAACTCCATACAATACTACTAGAGGACTTCAAATCACAACTGGTTCAACGCTTTATAATGAGGCAACAGGTGATGTTGTTACAAGTGTTCCTGCAAACACTTCGGCAAGTTTGACCTATACAAACGTAAACCCACGAAAAACTCTTCCAACGACATGGAAAACTGAAGTTGCTTCTTCAACCTATATGACAACAACAATAACACCTGCAAACCTCACAAGCATAAAGTTTGTTGCAACAGTTCCAAGTGGCTATACAAAGATTGGAACTCTTTCAACAGGTCTTCCAGTTTATCAAGGCACCACAGCAACAGAAATAGCCTTTGTTTTTGAAAAAATCTACGCGCCAGAAAGTTCTTCAGGTTTGTTTTCTTCATTAACTAAACTCACAACAATTGATACAAGTGTTTTTGATACAACCAAAGTTACAAATATGTCAACTATGTTTTATGGTTGTACAAGTTTAACAACCGTAAATTTAAGTAACTTCAACACATTAAGTGTAACAAGCATGGAAGGCATGTTTTATAACTGTAAAAACTTAACGAACGTAGATATAAGCAACTTTGACACATCGAATGTTAAAAATATGTTTTATGGTTGTACAAGTTTGACAACCGTAAATTTAAGTAACTTCAACACATTGAAAGTGACAAGTATGTTACAGATGTTTTATAACTGTACAAGTTTAACGAACGTAGATGTAAGCAACTTTGACACATCGAATGTTACAACTATGTCTCATATGTTTTATAATTGTACAAAATTGACAAGTTTGGATTTAACTAATTTTAACACATCAAATGTTACAGATATGTCTCATATGTTTTATCGTTGTTCAGGCTTAACGAGTTTAAATGTAAGCAATTTCAACACATCGAAAGTTACACGTATGGATGATATGTTTTATGATTGTTCAGGTTTGACAAGTTTGGATGTAAACAATTTTGACACTACGAAAGTGTTAGTTATGGAAGATATGTTTCATAGTTGTTCGGGCTTGACAAGTTTGGATTTAAGCAACTTTAACACATCAAATGTTGTATATATGACAGGCATGTTTCATAGTTGTTCAGGCTTGACAAGTTTGGATTTAAGCAACTTTAACACATCAAATGTAACAAATATGTCATGGATGTTTTATAAATGTTCGGGTTTGATAAACCTTGATTTGAGCAGTTTTAATATGTCAAAAGTGACATCATATTCAAGTATGTTTAATTTTGGTTCTTCTAATAAAATTGAAACATTTAAAACTCCATACAATAATACTGCAGGACTTACAATCACAACAGGGTCGACGCTTTATAATGCCGATTCGGGTGCGGTTGTAACAAGTGTTCCTGCTGGAGCAACAAAAAGTTTGACATATGTAAACTCTTTCACAAGCTATGACTTGCCAAATGATTGGAAAACACAAGTCGCTTCAACAACCTATATGACAACAACAGTAACACCAACCAATTTGACAGGCATACAGTTTGTGAAAAATGTCCCAACAGGTTTCACAAAGATTGGAACTCTTTCAACCGGTCTTCCAGTTTATCAAGGCACAACTGCAACCAAAATAGCATTTGTTGGAAATATAAAGGCTCCATACAGTTCAAAGGA
>ERZ857629.4256-NODE-4256-length-11252-cov-11.283469_pt1 | contig 11252 bp, 9 predicted proteins | sample MGYA00519700_ERZ857629 | MGnify/ENA primary metagenome ERZ857629 (study PRJEB31778, sample SAMEA3449351) | human gut metagenome | biome: human gut; feature: human-associated habitat; material: faeces | place: United Kingdom | collected 2010/2012 ... | reverse complement strand
TCTACTACCTTGCCGGCGCTGACAGCGCGGGCGGGGGCGACGCCATCGCCGCCGCGCAGACGCGCTATGAGCCGGACGAGACGCTTTCGACCGAGGAGTGCGCCCGCGCGCTTGTGGAACGGCTGCTCACGCAGCCGGAGGAGGCCGCGCTGCATCCGCCCGTACCCGATGGCACGGCGCTGCAGTCGCTCGTGATCTCCGGACGGCGCGCGCGGCTCGACTTCAGCGCGCAGTACGGCAGGCTCTCGGGCATCGAGCTGTCGCTTGCCGACTACTGCATCACGCTGACGCTGACGCAGCTGCCCGACGTGAACGCCGTGAGCATCACGGCGAACGGGCGCGAGCTCCCCTATCGCCGGATGCAGGTGCTGCTGGCGGAGGATACGCTGCTTTTGAGCCGCGAGAGCGGCCTGCGGCCGATCACGGTATCGCTCTACTTCTACGATGCCTCAAGCGGAGAGCTGCGCGCCGAGCAGCAGACGCTCGCGCTTTACGAGGGGCAGACGCGCGTGAACGCAGTGCTTGAGGCGCTTGCGCAGGGGCCTGAGGACGACGCGCTGCAAACGCTGCTGCCGGAGGACTTCAGCGTGCTGTCGTCGCGCATCGAGGACGGCGTATGCTATGTGAACCTTGCCGGAGACGCGCCGCTGCCGGAGGACTGGGCGCAGCGGGAGCTGCTGTTCGACGCGATCGAATATTCGCTGCTTTCGATCGGCGGCGTGGAGCAGGTGCAGCTGCTCGTCGAAGGAGAGAGCAGCCCGCGCACCGTTGTATCGGATGCGGCGCAGAGATAGAAAAAAGGGACGCTTGAAAAAGCGTCCCTTTTTTGTCGTGGGAGGTCGCCGCTCAGTCCCGCGCGAGCATCGCCGCGCCGATGACGCCGGCGCGGTAGCCGAGCGTGCAGAGCTCGATGCGCGTGTGGGAGACGGCGTAGCGCGAGCCGAACGAGCGCTCGCGCACCTTCTGCCGCAGCGGCAGGAGCAGCGAGTCGCCCTGATTGGCCACGCCGCCCGAGAGCGCGAGGACCTCGGGGAAGAAAATGTTGACGAGATCGGTAAGCCCGCAGGCCAGATGCTCGATGTAGTTTTCCACGACCTGGGCCGCCGCAGCGTCCCCCGCGTCGCTGGCGAGGAAGGCCGTGCGGCCGTCCACGCCGCCGGATTCCGCGGCAATTTTGTGCAGCAGGCTTTCGGGATGCGCGGCCATGGCGCGCTTTGTGTCGCGGATGAGCGCCGTGGCGGAGGAATAGGCCTCGAAGCAGCCGCGCCGGCCGCAGGTACACAGCTCGCCGCCCTCGGCGATCACCATATGGCCCAGCTCGCTCGCCGCGCCCGTGTAGCCGGTGAGGAGCTTCCCGCCCAGCACCACGCCGCCGCCGACGCCCGTGCCGAGCGTGACGACGATGGTGCTCTCGGCGTTGCGTCCGCAGCCGAAGAGCGCCTCGCCCAGCGCGGCGGCGTTGGCGTCGTTGCCGATGCGGATGGGGAGCGTCGTGTGCGCGCGCAGCGCGCCGCGCAGGTCGAAATTCTCAAGCTTCAGGTTCGCCGCAAAGCGCACGATGCCCGCCTCGTCGTCCACGGTGCCGGGGCAGCCGATGCCGACGCCGTTGATGTTCCACAGATCCTCGCCCGCGCAGAGCTGCGAGATGACGTCCGCCATGCGCGCGGCGATCGCCTCGCCGCCTGCGTCCACGGGCGTGGGGACAGAGCGCTCTTTCAGGATCTCGCCCTCCGCGCTGACGAGCGCGCCCTTGATGTTCGTGCCGCCGAGGTCGATGCCGATGTAATTCATGATGCGTCCCTCCTGAGGGAAATTTTTCCCCATTGTATGCCGCGCGGGCGGAAAAAGCAAGCCCCGCGCGCGGCGGGAGCGGGCGGTTTCTTAAAAAAATCATAAGCGTGCAACCTTTTCGCGCGTTTTGCGTCTAAAGCAGTGCGGGGATGAAAAACCCCGCAGGGAAAACGGGAATGGCAAAAGGAGAGATGGGGATGAAGCGTTGGACACTTGCGCTTTTGTGCGCGCTCGGCGCCGCGCTGCTGCTGGCGGGCTGCAAAGAGCCGGAAAAGCAGACGGACATGGCGCAGGAGCATCCGATCACCTATGAGCACGTCTGCGAAAAGAACACGATCCAGGCGCTGCTTGCGCGGCACGAGGTCGTGACCGTTACATACGAGAGCACGGACAGCAGGAACCGCGGTCTGGCTGAAAAGGCCACCGACCAGTATACGCTCGACGAAAAGGGAAGATGGCAGAGCTGGCGGTACAGGTGGGGCAGCGATGAGTATGGCGAGAGCAGCGTTTACAGCATGGACGTCTGCTCGGACGATGTTCCGGACGGAATGGGGCTTATTGCGGGAGAAGACGGGAGCGGCGCTTTGCAGCGTATCGATATGACGGTGTTTGCCGCGGAGGAGTGGTACGAAAGGAGCATCATTCCGCTTCCTTATCTGACCGTCGCGGGGGACGGCGTGGCCGTGGAGGCCGGCGAGCCGTCCGTGCAGGACGGACAGCTCGTGTTCGAGGTCAGGTCCCGTCTGATCGGCGGCGATGACGACGATGCGTATTCGCTGGAGCAGTACTGTGTCGATCCGACATCCTGCGACCTGCTGAGCGTCCGGATGGAGCTGCGCTCAAAGAATGCGGGCGGGGCGGACATCTGCTATGGAACGGCGCAGTATACCTTCGACTACGACCGGCCCTATGAGCCGGAAAAGGACCTCTACCGGCTGATGCTGGAGGACGAGGGGCCGCGGTGCGGCGTGACGGTCGTGTGGGACGGGGACGCTGAGCGGGCGCATACGCAGCGCTTCAACGTGCCGCGCGAGTCGATCATGTATCTGAGCGGCGGCGGAGAATGCAGGCTGTATCTGGACGCCGCCATGACGCAGCAGTGCCCGAGCCTCGAGGTCGAGGGGATGTACAGCGGGCGCGTGACGGCCTACGCCAGAAGCGGAGACGCGGAATGATATGGCGCGCGTCTCCGAAAATGAAAATGAATAAAAGAGAAGAAAGGAAGCATATGATGAAAAACTGGAAGAAGCTTGGGATCGGCGCGCTGTGCGCCGCAATGCTGCTGACGGGCTGCGGCGTCGACAACGCCGACCCTACGCCGCCGGAGGAGCCGGACGGCACAAAGACGGAGGAGCTCTCGCCCGACACGCTGCGCGCGGTCAACGATCCTCAGACACTGCTCGAAAAGCACGACACGGTGACCGTGAGCATTCAGGGCAGCGACGGCGAGGGGAACGAGACCTATACGGCGAAGTTCCAGTACGCCCGCGCCGCGGACGGAACGGTCTTGGCATGGTCGCACCATCAGTACACCGAAAACAGCGGCGTGGGCGAGGATGAGCTGTGGGGAGAGGGCAGCGGCGGAGCGTACGCCTCGCGCATGGCGAGCGACAGCACCGCGTACCTCAACATCTATCCGGCGGGGGAGTATGAGCGGTATATCCTCGACATGATGCCCCAGTGCCCCGCCCCCGGCGGGAACGAGGAGACGGTCGACGAGCGCAGCGAGCAGGACGGCGCGCTGCTGCTCTCCGTCACGACGCGCTATCCGGATTTTGACGACTACTATTATACGACGCTCTACTATGTCGATCCCGCGTCGAACGAGCTGCTGGCGATGTCCGTGACCGACTACAGCAGGGGCGAGGACGGAACGGTGAGCGAGCTGGGAACGACGCTCTACAACTGGAGCTATGACGAGCCGTACAGGAACGAGCACGGGCTGCTGAGCGAGGTCGTATTTGCGGCGGACAGCGCGGAGGACACCTGCGCTCTGACGTACTTCTATCCCGCGCAGGGCGCGGAGGACGGCTGGGACGTCAGTGAGATCCGCGTGGCGCGCGGCACGTATGTCACCTTCTGCTGCAGCACGGGCTGCATGCTCTACGCCGATGAGGAGCTGACGCAGCCCATCGACGACACGCAGGGCGTCGACACGAGCGGCGGGAGCGCGGCGGTCTATATCGTGCCCGACGCGCCGGCGGCGTGAAAAGGGCCTGATCCGGAAGAAAAAACAGCGGACAAAAAAGTCCGCTGTTTTTTTGCGCGGGGGTGAAACTTTTTTCGCTTTTTCCCGTCTAAAAAAGAGACGGGAGCATCTTAAGGAAATCTTAAACGAATTGTAACCGAATTGTTTCCAAATCGTTGCCGTTTGTAACGACTTGTTCACAGCTGTGCGCTATACTGTAAGCAAAAGTAAAATAAGGAGAGGACTGCGATGGAAACCAACCAGACGCCCATCATACAGGTGCGAAAGCTCCGCAAGGTGTACATGATGGGGCAGGAGCACGTGGTCGCGCTGCACAATATCAATCTGGATATTCCGCGCGGCGAGGTGTGCTGCATTTTCGGCACGTCCGGCAGCGGAAAATCGACGCTGCTCAACCAGCTGGCGGGGCTTGAAAAGCCCACGCGCGGCGTGGTGCGCATCGGCGGCGTGCCGGTCTCGCTGCTCAATGAGAATCAGCTCGCGGCGTTCCGGCAGAAGCACATCGGCTTCGTGTTCCAGTCCTACAACCTGCTGCCGGAGCTGACGGCGGCGGAGAACGTGGCCATGCCGCTGATGTTCAAGGGCGTGCCGCCCGAGACGAGGCTGCTGGAGGCGCGCAAGATGCTCTGCCGCGTGGGACTGAAGGACCGCATGGATCACTTTCCCAACCAGATGTCCGGCGGACAGCAGCAGCGCGTCGGCATCGCGCGCGCGTTTATCACGCGGCCCGAGGTGGTGTTTGCCGACGAGCCGACCGGCAACCTCGATTCCAAGACCACCAAAGAGGTCATGCACATGATCCGCGGCTTTGCCCACCGCTTCCATCAGACCATCGTGCTCGTCTCCCATGATCCGGAGATGACCGAATATGCCGACCGCATCGTCACGCTCATCGACGGCAGCATCGTCAGCGACGTGAAAAACCAGGTCAGGGCGGAGATCGATGCCGCCCCGTACATCGAATAACGGAGGAAATCACTATGAAACGCATCACAAGCCATCTGCTGTCCCTGTGCCTTGCGCTGGCGCTGTGCGCGGCGCTGCTGCCATCCGGCGCGCGCGCGGCGAACGAGGATGGCACGCCCGTGGTACCCGCATCCAAATCGAGCAGCTATCTTGTCACGGGCTATGACGCCCACACCGGCGCCATCACCATCAACCAGAACGCGAGCATCGACATTTACCTCTCCTGCATCAGCGGAGAGGGCGCGCCGATGCGCGTGGTGCGCGGCGTGGACAACTTCCGCTCCGGCGACGCGACCATACCGGTCTACAACGAGGCGACGCAGCTCTACTCGTTTTCCATCAATAACCTCGTCTATACCGGCGCGGGCAGCACGCTGACGTTCACCGTTTACTACAGCGACGGCTCGAATCAGACGCTGAACATCGCGGTGGCCGAGTGCGTGCCCTACACCGAGCCCGAGCCGACGCCGGAGCCGCCGCCCGTTACGATCCCTGCGCCGCGCGTCATCTTCAGCTCCGACGCGGCGGTGAGCGCGATCAGCGCCGGCGAGACGAAAACCATCACGATCTATGTGCAGAACGCGGGCACGACCGTGATGCGCTCGCCGATGGTGTCGCTCACGCAGGGCGGCGCGCTGATGCTGCTCGGCTCGCAGAGCGCCTATATGCTCGACGATATCCGCCCGGGACAGAGCGCGCCGCTGAGCGTGACCGTCAAGGCGGCGGATAAGATCGCCGAGGAGAGCCAGTCGCTTGGCGTGAAGGTGGACTTTTATTACGACAACGGCACGAGCGTTGCCAACACGAGCGCGGACGGCAGCATCCTTGTGCCCGCGGTCGTGAGCGAGGACAGCAAGGACGACGGCACCGTGGCAAGCCCCACGCCGATCGTCATCCTCTCGAAATACAGCTACGGCGGCTCGTCCATCGCGGCGGGCAGCAGCGCGAGCCTGAGCTTCACCTTCACCAACACGAGCAAGAAGCTTGCCATCGAGAACGTGATGGTCACGGTCTCCGGCGGCACCGACCTGATGCTCAACGGCTCGACGAACACCTTCTACTTTGACACCGTGGCCGCGGGCGGCGGCAAGTCCGTCACCGTGCCGGTCAAGGCTGCGCAGATCATCAGCGGCAGCGCGCAGAATGTGACCATCGCCGTGAGCTATGAGTATGTCGACCAGAACCAGCGCAAGACGGGCTCGGCCAATCTGGAGCTGAGCGTGCCGCTCTATCAGCCCGACCGCTTTGAGCTGGGTGAGCCGAAGGTCTCCTACACCGGCTATGTCGGCGAGGAGACGAGCCTGACGATCGACTATGTCAACAAGGGCAAGAGCGCCATCAGCAACGTTGAGGCGACGATCTCCGGCGACGTGGAGACCTACAGCGCCTATCAGCGCATCGGCAACATCGAGGGCGGCAAGAACGGCACCATCGCCTTCGCCGTGACGCCGTACAACGAGGGTGAAAATCAGGTCACGATCACCATTACATACGAGGACTCCAACGGCAATACGAAAGAGCGCGTATTTGAAACGAGCGTTGAGGCCATGGCCTATGAGCCGGTCGATCCGGGCATCGATGATCCCGGTATGATCGACCCGGAAGAGCCGGAGAGTACCTTCCCGTGGAAGTATGTCATCATCGGGGCGGCCGTTGTACTTATTATCCTGCTGATCGTGCTGCGCGCCCGCAAGAAAAAGGCCAAGCAGAAGGCCGAGCAGGCGCTCTGGGACAAGTGGGACGAGGAGGAGCGCGCCGAGGAGCGGCAGGAGGCGGCGGACGCCGCGCAGAAGCAGCCGGCTGGCGCAGGTGCTGAGGAGCAGCGGAAATGAGATTTGCGGACATCCTGAGAATGTGCTTCGACAGCCTGCTGCGGCGCAAGGGACGCACGATCCTGACGGTGCTGGGCGTGTTTATCGGCTGCACGTCCATCATCGTGATGGTCTCCATCGGCGCGGGCACGCAGGAGTCTTATGACCAGATGCTCAAGAGCATGGGCGATCTGTCCATCATTGAGGTCTACCGCGGCTACAACTACGATACCGGCACGCAGAGCGAGGCCAAGCTTGACGATGCGGCGGTGGAGAGCTTCCACGAGATCGCAGGCGTGCAGGCCGTTATGCCCAAGGCGAGCCTGGACGGGTACAACGTTTCCTTCAAGGCGGGCATCAACGACCGCTACTCTGCCGACTGGGGTACGCTGGTGGGCATCGACGCCGGCGCGCTTGAGGATATGGGCTTTGAGATCGTGGACGGCGCGTATCCGGCGGCGGGCAGCGACGAGGTGGTCGTGGGCCAGTACTTTGCCTACAACTTCAAGGATACGCTCATGCCGGACGGCCGGAACTATGTGAACCGCTGGATCTGGGACGAAAACGGCAATCTTGACACGGAAAATGTTCCCGACCCGTTCTTTGACCCGCTCAAGGCGGACGTGACCATGGTTCTCACGCCCTATGACGACGGCAGCGGCACCGAGCCGACGCCGTATAATGTCGATCTCAATGTGGTCGGCGTGCTGAAGGAGGATCAGGGCAAGGGCTGGGAGACGAGCGAGGGCGTGATGATGGACATCGGCGCGCTGCGCGCGCTCATCAAGGATCTGACGGGCAAGACGGACACGAAGTTCGAGTATTCGAGCATCAACGTCAAAGCCGAGAGCATTGACGCCGTGGCCGACGTGGAGCAGGCAATCAAGGATCTGGGCTACAACACCTATTCCATGCAGAGCATCCGCGACGAGCTGAACAAGCAGGCACGCCAGATGGAGCTGATGCTTGGCGGGCTCGGCGCGATCTCGCTGCTGGTCGCCGCCATCGGCATCACGAACACGATGATCATGTCCATCTCCGAGCGCACGAAGGAGATCGGCATCATGAAGGCGCTGGGCTGCTACGTGCGTGATATCCGCGCGATGTTCCTGATGGAAGCGGGATGCATCGGGCTGTTCGGCGGCGTGCTGGGACTGATCTTCAGCTTCCTTGTGTCGATCGGGATCAATTTGTATTCCTTCGGCGCACTGGGCGGCGGCATTACGTGGGAGCTTATCAAGCAGGCGCTGCTCGGCGGCGAGAATGTAACGCGCATTTCCGTCATCAAGCCGGAACTGATTGTCTTTGCGCTGGTGTTCTCGGTGCTGGTCGGACTGGTGTCCGGCTATCAGCCCGCGAACAAGGCGGTCAAGATCTCTGCGCTCGAAGCCATCCGAAACGAATGAAGGCGCGCTGCGGAAAAGAGGCGGCGTCCCCGTCAGGGGACGCCGCCTTTGACGCAAAAAAGAGAGACGCGGAAGGCTGCGGCGCTTGACCGTGCTGGTATGATGTGGTATGATAAGATTACTATATTGTGAGGATCAGGAGGCGATCGTTTTGGCAACCGTCAAGCGCAGATCCACCGTACCCTATTATGCGGCGGCGGGAACGTGGGTGCTCTATGCGCTGCTTTTCCCGCTCTACCGTGTGCCGCACTTCATCATCGCGGCCGCGGCGTCGGCCGTCGTGTTCGCCATCATGAATACGGTGTGCGGCACGGTCGAGGAGGTCGTGCCCGACAAGCCGAAGAAGGAGGAGTCCACCGGCAACGCCGAGCTTGACAAGATGATCAAGGACGGCAATCTCGCCATCTCCGAGATGAAGCGGCTCAACGAGTCGATCAAGGACGAGCAGATCTCCGCCGATATCGACCGGCTGGAGGACTTGAGCGCGAAGATCTTTGCGCAGGTCAAGGCCGACCCAAGCAAGCTGCCGCAGATCCGCAAGTTCATGGACTATTATCTCCCCACCACGCTCAAGCTCCTCAACGCCTATGACCGCATGGGCGCGCAGGGCGTGAGCGGCGAGAACATCGACAATACGATGCAGCGCGTGGAGAGCATGATGGGCACGATCGTCAAGGCCTTTGAAAAGCAGCTCGACATGCTCTTCGGCAGCGAGGCGATGGACATTTCCACCGACATCACGGTGCTGGAGAATATGATGCAGCGCGAGGGGCTGAGCGACGAGGGCGCGCTGCACGCCGAGGAGGGCGGTACGGCGACCGCCGCGCAGGACGATATCAAGCTCGAGCTATAAAGGAGTAAGCGATGCGAAAGAAAGTGATGGCGTTCAACGCCAAGGTGAACGCATGGATCATGAAGCGCCTCAAGGGCGTGTGGCTCGACCCGATCTTCTGTGCAATCTTTGCCATCATGTGTGTGGCAAGCATCATCGGCGCGCTGCATCTGCACAAGGATACGCTTTACTATTCCGCGCTGATTTGGGCGTTGGCGGCGCTGCTGTGCCTGCGCCGCATCCAGGGCATCCGCAAGCGCGAAAAAGAAGAACAGAAAAACCAGAATATGGAGGGAAAATGATATGAGCGAGAATATGATGCCTGAGCTGACCCTGAACCCCACGGCCACGGAGGAGGCCGTACCCGAGCTGACGCTGGCACCCGAGGCGCCGGAGGTCAAGGCCGAGAAGAAGGAGGTCGAGCCGGTCAAGATCGACGAGAGCCTGCTGACCGAGCAGGAGAAGAAGGCCGTCGACGAGTTTGCCAAAAAGATCGACATTACCGACACCAACCTCGTCCTCAGCTACGGCGCGGCGGCGCAGAAGAGCGTTGCGACGTTTTCCGAGAACGCGCTCGCGTCGGTGCGCAACAAGGATCTCGGCGAGGTGGGCGAGACGCTCTCGAGCCTCGTCGTGGAGGTCAAGGGCTTCGGTCAGGAGGAGAAGAAGGGCTTCGGCGGCTTCTTCCGCAAGCAGAAGGATAAGCTCGAGCTGATGCGCGCGCAGTACGGCAAGGCTGAATCGAGCGTCAACCGCATCGTCAACGAGCTTGAAAAGCATCAGGTCACGCTGATGAAGGACATCGCGATGCTCGACCAGATGTATGAGCTGAACCTCAAGTACTACAAGGAACTGACCATGTACATCATCGCGGGCAAGAAGCGTCTTGCCGAGGTGCGTGCCGGCGAGCTGGAGGAGCTGCGCAAAAAGGCGGAGGCGAGCGGCCTTGCAGAAGACGCGCAGGCTTATAACGACTACGCGCAGAAGTGCGAGCGCTTTGAAAAGAAGCTGCACGACCTGGAGCTGACGCGCATGGTGTCGCTCCAGATGGGCCCGCAGACGCGCCTGCTGCAGAACAACGACACGCTGATGGTCGAGAAGATCCAGTCCTCGCTCGTCAACACCATTCCGCTGTGGAAGAGCCAGATGGTGCTTGCGCTCGGGCTTGAGCACAGCCGTCAGGCCACGGCCGCGCAGAGCGCCGTGACGCAGGCGACGAACGATCTGCTCAAGAAGAACGCCGATATGCTCAAGATGGGCACCATCGCCACGGCCAAGGAGGCCGAGCGCAGCATTGTCGACATCGAGACGCTCCAGCACACGAACGAGCAGCTGATCTCCACGCTCGACGAGGTGCTGACCATCCAGCGCGAGGGCGCGCAGAAGCGCAAGGAGGCCGAGGTCGAGCTTGGCCGCATCGAGGGCGAGCTGAAGCAGAAGCTCATGGAGCTGAGAAGCTGAGACGCTCCGGATAGGAGAAGGATATGAAGTTTTTTCAAAAACGCGGCGTTGCGATCGCGGTGCTGATCCTTGCGATTCTCGCCTCCGGCGCATGGGGGCTGCACAAGGCGCCGAGCGTCGACCTTGCCACGAGCGGGGAGAAGCTCGATACCTCGCTGTCCACCACGGCGTTCGAGCCGTATGTGCGCGATGACGCGGGGCTGCTCTCGGCCAAGACCGAGGAGGCCGTATGCCTTTACAACGCGAACTGGGATAAGCTGTTCGGCGGCATCCTCGCGGTCGTGACGACCGACTCCGTGAGCGACATGGAATCGGCGGCCTACGACTATGCCGTGGATATGGAGCTTGCCGAGAACGACGGCATCCTGCTCATCGTCCGGCAGCAGCAGAACTACTATCTGCTTGCGAGCGGCAATTTCTACGATCTGCTGAACTCTCTGCCGCAGAGCTTTGTCGACGTCTGCATGGCGGACGGCGTGGCGAAGAAGGACTATGACGGCGCGGTGCAGGAGCTTTTCGCGCAGCTGCATGTGGAGCAGAGCGGCAGGAACGCCAGAGCCGAGGAGATCGGCGGCTCGGTGGTCGGTATCATAGCGGTGCTGATCGTGGTGTTCGTGATCTGGATCATTCTTGACAAAATGCGCTATAACCGCTATCGCCGCCGCTATATGGCGCCCGGCATGGGCACGCCGACGGTGGTGTACCGCCCGATCTTCTGGGGCAGGCCGCGCAGACCGCGTCCGCCCCGCCCGCCCAGAGGCCCCGGCGGCCCGGTG
>ERZ857629.4252-NODE-4252-length-11263-cov-4.657031_pt1 | contig 11263 bp, 9 predicted proteins | sample MGYA00519700_ERZ857629 | MGnify/ENA primary metagenome ERZ857629 (study PRJEB31778, sample SAMEA3449351) | human gut metagenome | biome: human gut; feature: human-associated habitat; material: faeces | place: United Kingdom | collected 2010/2012 ... | reverse complement strand
TATCGTCCAAAGTAGGGTGCATTTCTTGATAAATCTCTGATTTCGACCCCGAAAATTGGGCGGGAGTAGACTAAAAAGGGCCGGAGAGTGGAAGTCTCCATCTTATAAAATGACGCAGAGCAGTTCATTTCCTGCGCCTATAGCCCATATTTGGTAGTTATAACCTTTATTCTGACGGTCTATCAGTCTATAAATGCAAAAGAAGTCCTCATGCTTTGTATCAAAACATGAGGATTTAGTTGGCTAATCTGGTGAACTATGATACAGGGGACGATGCACCCTGCTGAGCGCGACAGCGGGTGCACTTGCACCCGGTCGCTTACAGCGCAATCATAGCTCTGCCAATAGTCTATCGGCTTGCGAATGAGCTGCCATCTCACCGTGTGCGATAATCCTTGAAATTGCATGTTTTTCCTGCGATCTCTTACTTCTTCTCACGATAGTTTATTTGACGCTTCCTTTCAGAACGAAGCTATGGCTTCCATGTCGACAAAAATGCCTCGCAGTCTCATTTCAATCAGCACTTCCAGCATAGTGATTACGATGTTTTCCCAATAGCTCCTTTCCTGCTTGCTATGGAGCGCGTCCATCCTCTCGCGCAGTGCATCGATATTCTTCGCGCACAGGTCTGAAATGTCATATATCCATGCACCGGTGAGTCTGTGGAGGTGTCTGCGTCCAGAACGCCTGTGTTCAAGGCAGGCAAAGCTCTGAAAAATGCCGTCAAACGATAAGTCACTGCAAAACTCGCCTTTGCCCTGCATGGACATAGGCGGGTTTTGCAAGTTTAGGTCAATTCATCAGCATCGCAGGCAAGCAGAGATTCGCCAGGGCGGTGACCAATCTTCCTGCTTTCTGCCATTCTCCATCAGAAGAGCAGCGCCTTCAAATACTGCGCCAGCGCGACAGATACCTGCTTGATATCTTTTCCCGATGTACTGATCATCAGGTCGTAGTTGTCCCGTGAGCCCCATTTCTGGCTGCTGAAGTAGTTATAGTACTTGGCTCGTTCCCGGTCGATCCCTTCGATGAGCCGCTTCATCTCCTTTTCGGTAAAGTTCTCTTCCTCCGTCCGTCGCTCCATGCAGCGCTTCAGCTTGCTTTCCATGTCTGCGTATACGAAGATTCGGAAGGGCTTCATGTTCCGCAGAATGTAGTCCGCGCAGCGGCCCACGATGATGCAGTCCGACTTTTTAGACAACTCCTCCAACAGCCGATGCTGCTCAGCGAAAACCAGAACGCCGTTTTGAATCATTGGATCGGTCACGGGGTAGAAGCTGTGTCCAATGTGGATGGGAAAGGCGATGAAGGGCCTGCGCTCGCTGATCCGCTGGATGTATTCCTCGGATAGCCGGGTGCAGTTGGCGACCTTTGTGATGATTTCCTGGTCGTAGTAGGCGATCTGCAATTCTTCCGAGAGCCGGCGGCCGATCTCGCGCCCGCCGCTTCCGAACTCGCGGCCTATGGTGATGATCCGGTTCATGACATCTCTCCTCTCTCACGGTCGCTTAGTGGGCACATATATGAGTGCAATTTAACTTGATGTTCCTGTTTCAATATGCTATCATAGAATTACTCCATAACCTGTACGTTGTCTGCTAAACACTCTTCAAGAAACGCAATTCCTCCGTTTCTAATGTAAAGAAAATCTCGATATAGGGAGGGTTTTGCATGATCAAGATTGGAAAAATCTGCACGGTCGCTTCCATTATCCCCAAGGCCTACGAAGTGATAGAGATTGAGGGCGGAATGTTCGCCGGGAATGATGCATTTTTGTTTCCCAATAACCGTGAGGATCTTCGCTGCCTTGAATGCCTGGCGATTCCGGGCGAATGGAGAGGACGGAACGCTATGTGGAAAGGGACGTTTCCACCGGCAAGCCTGCCGTTCCAAAGGGCAAATACCGTGCGGTTCACGGTTTTCCTGCCCGTGAAAAGATCAAGGAGATCCTTACGCGTCATGAAACCGGCGTGTTGTGTCTGTTCGACGAGAAAACGCCTTATGCCATCCCCGTCAACCACGCCTACCGGAATGGAAAGCTCTACATACACTCCGGCAAAATCGGCAAGAAGTTGAATCTGATTCGCCGGAATCCGAATGCGTGCTACTGCCTCTATGGAAAGGCAGCGGAGGTTCCAAAGAACGTTCGCAGCTGTCATCTGGAATACGAAAGTATCGTCTTCACCGGAACAGTTCGCATCAGCGCCGATCCGCAGGAGAAGGAAGAGGCGGTCCTTGAGCTGACCAACCATTATGAAACGCCCTATCCGCACGGCTTCGCGGACATGATCGAGATTCTGGTATTCGAGATTGACCGTGCCACCGCACGAACCGGCCGTTTCAAGCCCGGCAATGAGCGCGAGCTGTTCTATTATGAATTCGTGTGAAGCACACGTCTTTCGGCAGATACGAAAAACAGGAGTATTCTGACATACCGATGCTTCCCAGAGGGAACAACCCTCTTGACAGCAACAGGAGGCTGGCCTTTTGAAAAGCATTTTAATCCTTCTCATGATTCTTCTGCTTTACTGTATTCTAAGCGGCTGCACGGTGGCGCTGGCGCCGACCTGTCCACCGGAAGCTCATCCCGCGCATCCTGGGGTCGCGACACTTTTTCTTCCTTTCCGGCTTTCGCCTTTTTCTTCCACGCGCTTTTCAACCCAATCTCCGGATTACCGGTATTTCCCCGGATGATCGCATTTTCGCCATGTCTGCGGCGGATCGCGTCCACCGCCGCTTCCAGCTTTTCCCGCCGTTCCCGCTTCGCGTAGCTGCGGTAGCCCCGCGACAGTGCGCCTGTTCCCGAATTCTGCACATCCGCTTCGAACATATCCAGAAATGAAATCTGTTCCGTCGCTTCCGAAGCCGCCACCAGCCCAGTAACACCTACTGTCAGCGCCCGGATGGGTGCGTTTGCACTCACATGCCAGTTTTTTCGGATCAAGTTCAAAGCGTGGGTTTCCACCTCCTGCTGCGTGCAGGTGGCGAAAGGCAGCGTAAGCTGCCGGGAATAGACGGTCAGCATGGGGGCCTTGATCTGTATCTGAATCACCCGGCCTTTGAGCTTTTCTTCGCGCAGCTGTGTAGCGACCTCTCCCGCCAGCGCCGCGACGGCCTGCTTCACTTCATCCGGAGCGATCAGATCCCGCTTGAAGGTCATCCCTCGGCTGATGGATTTCACCTCCGCCCTGTCCGCGAACCGCCGCACTGGCGCGTCGTCCAGCCCGTTGCTGGCGCGCCAGACGCCAAGGCCTCCTTTCCCCAAAAGCTCCTCCGCTTTCTCTCGAGACAAAGCCGCCAAATCCCCGATCGTGCGTACATCCTTCTTTTTCAGCTTTTCCGCAGCGGCTGCGCCGATGAAGAGCATATTTCCCACTGGCAGCGGCCAGAGAAGCGCTTTGTAGTTTTCCTCTGTCACGACGGTGGTGGCGTCCGGCTTTCTGTAGTCGCTGCCCATTTTTGCAAAGGTCTTGTTGAAGGAAACGCCAACGGAGATGGTCACACCGACTTCCAGGCGGACGCGCGCGCGGATGCTGTCCGCCAGCTCTCCGGCGGTCATGCCGTAATAGGAAAGCGTGCCGGTGAGATCCAGATAGCTTTCGTCGATGGACGCTGGCTCCACGCGGTCGGTATAGGACAGGTAAATTTCGTTGATCTGACGGGAAACGCGCTCATACAGCTCGTGCTGCGGCGGCACAAAAACCAGCTCCGGACACTTTTTCTTCGCCTGCCAGACGGTATCCGTCGTCTGGATGCCCCGGCGTTTGGCCAGCTCGTTCTTGGCAACAACCACGCCCTTGCGGCTCTCCGTGTTCCCGGCCACGGCCATGGGAACAAGCCGGAGCTCGGGGCGCTCCAGACACTCGCAGGACGCGAAGAAGTTGTTGCAATCGCAGTGGAAAATCAGGCGCGGCGACGACATATGGATCACCTCCCCACAGGGCGGGCGAAGAAAAAGCGGCGCGTCGAAGAAATGGCAGCCTTTCTGTCTCTATTATAGCATATACCGGGAACAAAGAATAGCCCTGAATCGTCTAATTAATATAGAGGAATTAAGATATTGATGAAATGGTGCGAAAGAAACTGTCTGATCTGCTAAAGATGAAGAAAGTAAGCATCCGCAAGAGCAGCGCTCCATGACAACACAGCCTCCCCACATGCCATCCCGACCTGCCCGACGTGCAAATGAACCGGAGAAGGAGGACATCAAGATGAATATCGTTTCTGTTTTACTGGTTGCCGCACTGCTGAACTTCTTCTTTCTGCCCGCTTCCGTTGAAGCATACGACAAACCGCCACGGATATTGTCCGCATATTTGATGCCAGATTCCCATCAAACGCAGACCAGGCAAACACCAAGCCGCGCCAATCTGGACGAGCGGCTGCGCACCGTAACCGAGCTGGCGAAGGAGCGCTGCGGCATATCCGACCGCTACACCGACTTCAGCGGCGATCAGAGCGTGGAGGGCGGTAAGGTTCGCTGGCATCTGCACTGGTGGGACGAAAGTGGTACCGCCAGCGTTTCCTGCGACGACGAAGGCTATCCCTATCAGTTTTCCTGCCATGAAAACAAGCTATGGGAATATGAGCCCTATTTCGCGCCCCGGGTTCCCAATAATGCGAAAAGTCTCCGCGATGCTGCGCAGGCGTTCCTGAAAAACGCGCTGCGCGAAAACGAGGACTGCCGGATTGAGTTCCCCGAAAAGCGCCTGAATCTGAATCCCGGCGAGAGTGTTTACCTGAGCGGAGCGCTTCTCAGGGACGGGCGGAGGACGGATATTCGCTGTACGCTGGAGATCGATCCGAAGACAATGGCGGTGCGCTCCTTCTGGCGAAGCGACGACTGGTTGCGGCTGGCCGGAACAGATCGTCCGGAAGCCGTCGTCATCGATGAAAAGCAAGCGGACGAGCAGCTGAAGGGCGTCGTCCGCCTGACGCTCCAGTACGTGCCTGACGGCGAAAACCGGGCGGAGCTGCGCTATGTTCCGGAGGACGCCGGGCGCTGGACACTGCTGGCGGTTTCCGGAGAGATGTACGACCTGAACGCCGGCCGCAGCGGCGAATGGAACGCGATGGATACGCCCGCACAGGCGGAAGCAGACGCCGGAGGGAAGGGACTGACTCAGGCGGAAATCGCGGGCGCCGAAAAGCTGAAGGACGCCCTGCCGGAAGAGAAGCTGGACGCCGTGGCGCGGCACATGGCGGAGCTGGGCGTCACAGAGGAGTATGCGCTGGAAAGGCTTCGATATAGAACGGAGGGCGAAAAGGTTACGGCGCAGCTGACCTACCGGGCGGAGCTCCGCGACGCCCAGGACTGTCAGCGGCTGCTGGGCGCAGCGGAGGAAGCCGCCGAGGAGGTTTTCATGCGCCTTGAATACGGCGATCTGTTCCGCAGCGTCACGCTGGATGCGCATACCGGCGCGCTGCTTCAGATGGACAGCCACGGAGGCTACTGCTCCGCAGCCTACGAATTCGCCGACGACGCGGCAGACACCGCCCAAAGAAATGCGCTTCACTTTCTGGAAAAGTACCTTCCGGAGCATGCTCCACATATGTTTGTTCGCCCCGCCGTTCTCCCTACGCAGGATGGCTACTACAATTCCCGCGTTCAGATCCGCGCCGTACGCTGCGAAAATGGCGTTCCATATCCGGCCAACGCCGCGTATCTGAACGTCAACATGGCCACGGGCTACATCGACTCCTACGCGCTGACCTGGACGGAGGAGGACATTGCTTTCGAACCCACCGAAGGGATTGTCGACGAGATGGCCGCGTATGCGGCCTACTGTGAAGCCATGAACGCAGAGCTGTGCTGGCGAACGCTGCCCGCCGCGCAAGGCCGAAGCGAAACGAAGCATTACCTCGCCCTGTGCTATGATCTGGTTTCCGAGCCGCAGATAGCGGCCGTCCGCGCCAGGGACGGAAGCCTTGTGACGACGGAAGCCGCGCCCCTGCGCTACGAATACGACGACGTGACCGACCACGCAGCCAACGAGCTGGCCGCCTACGGCGTGGGCATTCCTGGCGACCGTTTCCTGCCCGATCGGAAGATCACGAATCGGGAGGCGGCTTCGCTGCTGGTCAGCCTTGGAAATCCCAGTGCGTGGGATCTGGGCGACGAAACATTGCTGATGTGCGCCCGGGAATACCGGCTCGTGCTGACGAAGGAAGACCTTGATAAGGATATGACCCGCGCGGAACTGGTGCGGGCGATCCTTTCCATGGCCGGCTATCACCGGGCAGCGGCGCTGACGGACGCGTTCCGCTCCTCCTTTACTGACGCTGAAATCTTCGGGGAAAATCTGGGATTCATCGCCCTGGCAGAGGCCATGGGCATGGTCAAGGCTGGCGATCCGGGCGACGTTTTCCGTCCCCGTGACGCGGCGACCCGGGGCGAGGCGGCGGAAATGCTCTGGCGATTCCTGAACCGACCCTGACAGGATGCAGATTGTTATGGCAAGCGCACCGCCACAGGCAGCTGCGCGTGCAATGCCTCTCGCGCAGGTTGTGATCCTGCCGCAGCAGTCTGGGGGAAACCAGCTGTCCGGACGCACATTAGCAGGAAGCCCCTTGTCCATTTTGCGGACAAGGGGCTTTCGCGTCGTCAGTTCTTGCGAACCACCCATTTGTCAAACAGCGCCAGCAGACCGGGCAGGATCAGCAAAATGAGCAGGATGGCCGACAGGCAGCCGATGGACAGGGTCTGGACGATGGCCTCGATCGTGGGATTCTTGAACAGAGGGCCGACCAGCGCCGTGATCAGCACCATGATGGAGCCGGATGTGAGCACCGTATGGATGCTGCCCCGGTATGCGGCGGCCAGCGCTTCCCTTACGCCCATGAGCCGCCGCATCTCCCGGTAATAGCTGGTGTACAGGATACCGTAGTCGATGGTCGCGCCCATGAGGATGCACTCCACGATCAGCAGCGCCAGATAGTACATGGAGCCGCCGAAAGCGCCCACGGCGGATACCGTCAGGAACACGCCGCACTGCACGATGAGCACCAGCAGGGCAGGGATCGCGAGGGAGCGGAAGGTCAGCGCCACCACGAGGAAGATGGAGGCCGCCGTCAGCAGCGTAATGACCAGCAGCTCCCGGTCGAAGCCCTGCTCCATCTCGTCCACCATAGCGCTGGCACCGATCAAATAATACCTGCCGCTCAACGACGCGTCGCAGGTCTCCTGCAGGTCATGGATAAAGGCTTCGGTTTCAGCCGATTCCTCCGATAGCTCGGTCAGAAGAATCATCCGGGAGTGGTTCTTGCCACGAAGCTGCTTTGCCGCCTCATCCATCTGCCGCTTTGCTTCCGTTATCTGCGTGCGCAGATCGTCGTCCAGCACAGGCGCGAACCGAGAATCGTTCAGCACGGCTGCGTTCAGGTAGTCCAGCAGTTGCCCGATGGAGAGCGTCCATGCGGGATCGCTTTCCGTCCGGCTGGCGCGGTACAGGTACAGCAATCTCAGCGTGGTTTCATCCGCGCCGGGCAGGATTTGTGCCATTTCCTCCGGCGTAAAGGCGGTTTCGGAAACCACCGCGTCGGTCACGCTGCGCATTTGCTGGAGGGCGGCCACCGTCGTCTCATCGAACATGGCCGCGGCGGACGGATTGCTCAGCACATTGTCCGTCAGAAAAACGATGAAATCGTGCATGGACAGCGCACTCTCCGGCGTGTATTGTGCCCCGAAGCGCATTTTCAGCAACTGCGTGATCTGCGTTTCGTCCATGCTTGTCGCTCCAGCCAGCATCGGCGCAGTAAGGGGCGTTGTAATCGTCTTTTCGTCCGTCAACGGCAGCAGGCGGGCAAGCTGTGCGCGCATTTCTTCGTCTACATATCCGGACAGCTGAGGATCTGTCAGGCAGTCCTGTGCAAAGCCGGCAAACTGTGCAAGCGTTAGGGCGGGCGGATCGTCCGGGTTGCAAAAGGCGTAATAGACCATCCGCAGCATGTCCGACGGCACCGCCATGCCTTCACCCATGGCGGACAGGGCGCTTTCCATCTCATCGACCGTGCAGGGCCTGCCCAGCGTGCCCGCATAGGAAACGACGCTGCGGACGACGGACTGGGCGGACAGGGTCTCCACGATTTTTCCGGCAGCCACTTCGTCCTGGTTCTCATACAGCAACACCAGCCGGTTGTCCTTGGGGAACACTTCCGCTACGGGATCGACCTTGGACAGGGTGTACACCGTGGCCGTCTGTCCCTGAAGGAGGTACCCGCCCGCAAACAGCAGCAGGAAGATCGCGGCGATGAGCCAGCGGAAGCGGTAGCTGAAGCCACCCAACGCCTGGAGGGGATTTCGCCTGTGCTCCGGGCGCGGCTTCCGTCTCCTAGTCGTTTTTTCAATCACTTTGTGGAACATAAGAATCAGGCCGGGCAGCGCCGTAAACACGCACAGCATGCTGAAGGCTACGCCCTTGGCCAGCACCACGCCCAAATCCGTGCCGATCTGAAAGCTCATGAACAAAAGCATCAGCAGCCCTACGATGGTGGTAAAGCCGCTGCCGGCGATGGCTCCAAAGGAGGCGGTCAGCGCGTTCTCCATCGCCTTTGTCCGGTCGTCCGTGACGGCCAGCTCCTGACGGTAGCGGTTCATCAGGATAATGGAGTAGTCCATGGACAGTGCCAGCTGCAATATGGCGGCCACGCCCGCTGTCACGTCGGAGATCTCACCCAGGAAATAATTCGTGCCCAGGTTCAGCGCCACGGCTACCCCGATGGTCACGAGGAACAGCAGCGGCTCGAAATAGCTGTCGCAGGCCAGCAGCAGGATCAGCAGGATGACGCCGAAGGCCACGGCGTACACCGTGAGGGGAATTTCCGGGGCGGAGGTATCGTCGTTGGCGACGCTCGCGCCGAAATCCTCCCGCAGCGTGCGCTCCAGCTCTGCCTCCTCCGGCGTGTCATAGCCGTATTCCGTGGTCAGCACATACAGCGCCCAATCGCCCTGATTGTAATCCGGACTGTCCGGCGCATAAGTCACGGAGGATACATGTGGTAGTTCCTTCAGTTCTTCGAGGCGCTTCTCCCGCTGCTCGGGCGAAAGGCCGCCGAACATGGCGCGAACGGTACAGGTATCCTCCTCCGCGGGGAATTCCGCTTCCATCAGGCGCATGCCCGCCCGCATTTGCGAGTCCTCCGGCAGGTATTTGGTCATGTCCGAGTTGACCTGGACTCCGGGGATCAGAACGCCGCAAACCGCGGCCAGAATCAGGGTCAGCGCAAGAATCCACCTCCGCTGCCTGACGATCCAGCAAGCCGCTTTTCGCATAGGGTTTCCTTCCTTCCATCTTTGGATTTGACAAACGGTTCTGTATGAAGTATACTAACAATAGGATTTAAAAGCAACCAACTGTTTATTTCACGATGCCGCGACGCATACACTCCATGCTGTTGATGCTGTAAAATCGACAAAAATACACTCATTTGTTGATGAAAGGAAATCGCATATGGAAAACCAGCGGATCCGCCTGAGCAAGGCCATGCTGAAAAATGCGCTGATGGGACTTCTGAAGGAAAAGCCAATTGAGAAAATCTCCGTGTACGAACTGTGCGCAGCGGCGCAGATCAACCGCACCACCTTTTACAAATACTACGGCAGCCAGTACGAGCTGCTGACCGACGCCGAGAACGATTACTTCCGCAAGCTGGAGGATGTGCTCTCGGAAAACGCGTCGGACGGCAGGGACAGCCTGTGCCGGGTGCTGGAAGCGCTGCTGGCCGACGAGGCGGCCTTTATGACGCTGGCCGGCTCCCTGCCCGACAGGGATTTTTCAGACAAGCTATTCAACCTGCCCGCTATCAGGATGCAGTTCGATATGGCCATACCCGACGCCTTCACGGACAGAGAAAGAGCGCATCTCCGCGTCTTTTTCTATCAGGGCGGCTATGCGCTCATTCGGGAATGGCTGGGCAGCAATGAAAATCGCGAAAGCCCTCGGGGGATGGCGGACTTTCTCTACGGTATCATCCGAAAGCTGATGCAGTAGCAGAACCGGCCGAAGTCTTTTTCACCTCGGCTTCCATGGAACAGGGATCTGACCGAAAGGGATTTATTCCCGCCGGGCTGACCTCGCGTGCAGCATATACGCCAGCAACACCGCCATCATTGCCAACAGGAGAAATAGCAGCGTCAGCATCATCCAAAATAGATTTCTCATTCGGGTTTCCTCCCTTCGGGGCGATCGCAACTTCACTTTCGAAGCATGCCGTCAGTGATGGAGCACAGCGTAAAGCCGGTAGCCGCCGGCCAAGTGTCAGCAGTTGAAACCGTTCTGTGAGTGGATACAGCAGGCCAGATAGTTTCTGTACCCTGACTGGCACATGATGTAAACAGGTCGTTTCCTGTCCAGCTCATGCAGCTGTTCTCGAAGCTCATCCAGCGGGATCAGCAAATCGAATTCCTCAGCGCGGCCTGCCTCGTCTTCCTCCCGCGTGCGCACATCCAGCCGCTGCGCATCATGGGGCAGCCTGCTCAGCTCTGCGGGGAAAAACTGCCTCACCTTACCGGATAGCACGTTTTCCGCCATTAACCCCGCGATGTTTACCGGATCGTTGGCAGATGAGAAAGGCGGCGCATAGGCCAAATCCAGTTCCTTGAGCGCTGGAGCCTGCATGCCCGCTTGCATGGCGGCGGCAAGCACGTCGATGCGCTTGTCCACGCCGTCCTCGCCCACGATCTGTGCGCCCAGAATGCGCCCATCCTCCCGGCCAAACAGCAGCTTCAGGGTCATCTCCCTTGCTCCGGGATAGTAGGTGGCATGAAACGGTGGAGCCAGAATGACCTTGTCATAGGCAAGATTCAGTGACCTTGCCATTCTTCGAAGGCGTCGCCCACAAAGCCCAACCCATAGTGCAGTTCTTCGCAGCCATAAATGCCCTGGCCCCCTTCAGCGTCAAAAATCTCCCAATCGCCGTTGGAATACCCGAACGCTTCATGGATAGCATATTTAGGCTCCCTGGTCGATACAGCCTGGGTTAAGAAAAGCTAACCGCAGATGCAGATCCTGGAATTCACCATTTCCCCCGCGTCTTTCCACGTTCCCTCCTTATGACATTCCCCATTCCTCCGCCGAGGCGGGCAGCGTCAGCTCGATCACTGTTCCGGTTTTGCCGCTCTCCCTGACCCGAACGTCGCCGCCGTGGAGATGGGCGATCTCCCAGACCAGTGACAGCCCCAGTCCCACGCCGCCCTTTTCCCGGCTGCGAGACTTGTCCACCCGGAAGAAAGGCTGGAACACGCTCTCACGGAAGTCCTCCGGAA
>ERZ857629.4247-NODE-4247-length-11270-cov-3.289790_pt1 | contig 11270 bp, 11 predicted proteins | sample MGYA00519700_ERZ857629 | MGnify/ENA primary metagenome ERZ857629 (study PRJEB31778, sample SAMEA3449351) | human gut metagenome | biome: human gut; feature: human-associated habitat; material: faeces | place: United Kingdom | collected 2010/2012 ... | reverse complement strand
GATCCGTCATCGGCGTAGATTGATGTAAAACTATATCCAATCTGGACAGAGGCCCCGGATACAGTTGATATCAGAGTCTCGGTAATAGCTTTGACTTTACAGCTAATACCGGCCGTACCGCCTCCACCTCCGGAGCCGGAACCCACCTCAATAGGATCGCCGATAGGTAATCCTCCGGAAGTAAGTTGCAGTAAGCCTTCTTCCGAATACCCGCCATCGACTTTCCCTTCTTCAAGGGCAGTAACCCTGGACATTAAGTTTCCAGCCTTATCGCCTTGCTTCTTGGCGTAATCTCCCTGAGTCTTGGCCTCGGCAGCCGCGTCCGTAGCTTCCCGCACTTTGGCATCAAATGTCGCATTCCGTTCATCTTCCTTTAATCCCCGGAGACGCTCGGCTTCAGCCTGCGCCTTGGCAGCTTCCTGGCGCTTGATTTCGTCATTCTGCCGGGCCTGCTCTTTCGCCTGCCACTGAGTATAACTATTTCCCCAAGTTGTATAATCGTCAGACACCTCGGCTTCCAGCTGGCGGAGATCGGTTATCTTTTGGCTCACTTCCTGGGTGATTTGAGTCATCGTATTATTTGCATCCTGCGCAGCTTTGTTTGCAGCGGCGGCGGCTTTATCAGCCTTGACGGTTGCCTCAATCGTCTTTTCGTACGCCGTTTGGACGTAACTTAAATCAAGCCTTACGCTTGTCTTTTTACCATTGACTATTTTATAGCCAAGCGCCGAAAAGCCAGCCAGGGAGGTGGCTGGGGTTAATTCGCTTACTTTTATTTTCTTGTTTGCCATTATCCTAAGTCTATTAAAGTTTCACCATCTTCCAATACAATCAAGTCCCCATCTTCTGAGGCAAGCAGGTATTCCGTTTCGCCAATCCGGAATACAGTAAATACCAAGGTCAGATTAAAATCGATCACTACCGGACCCGATAAGGACAAGACCTTGAAACCCGAACTTTTCTTATAGTAGCAAGGGTGTCCCTCACCGGTATACTCCCAATACAACGACCGTTCACCCGGTTGGATCAGGTCGTTGAAGAAAGCTGTATAGCATTCCCAAAATTTAGCCATTGAAACGGCACTTAAACAGCATTTAAGCGTTGTTTCTTTTGAGTTGAAAACGACAAAATCAGCATCATATGTCTGACCGTCTGAAGTAGCAAAAGACCGGGTGAGGTTTTGTTTGACAGTCGGAGACTTCAACAAATCATCCCAACCGCCAACTACTTCGACCCCGTATCGTGAAAACGATATACCATCAATCTCATACTCCGAGACCGGAAGAGTAAGACCGCTACCTGAAGCCGGGAGATAATCTGCCGATCGATCAGGAAAGTCATCGGCAAATTTTAAACTGAAGGTTACGGCCAGGCTATAATCCTTGCAGGCTGTCTGGGTAAGCAAGCGCAACCGCCATTCCTTTGACAATTCCGCGATTCGGAGCGTATGATATCCGGGTTGGCTTATCATGTAAATAAAGTTACCGGCATCCGGTCGGTCGCAGTCAAAGGAGATAACGACTTCCTTTGCCTCCAGCATCGGCGCATCCAAGTCGACCTCTATTCCGTCCTCTTCGGGCCAGTCGTTATATTCCGGGTCTTTCATGGCCGGGAAACATAACAGATCGTTATACCCTCCGTCGGCGATTACGACACCGTAGCGGGTATAAATATCTATTCCATCTATGTAAAAGGCTCCTGTCATTGTTGTTTACGCATTAAAACTCCGTTGTTAACCATTGTGCTTATGCCGTTTTTCATCTCTTTCATGTACTTTTCAATTTCTTCCAGCTTCCGGCAATAGCGTGTATTCTCTTCGATCTGTATCCATTTTTCGGCTGCTTTATAAAGCTGAAGCTGGATATCTGTCACGTTTTTGTCTATGTTGGCTGTAATGTATTGCAGTGCATACACACGTCCTAAATATTCATCGAAACTATCCTGACTCACAGATGTTATCCCTTTGGCAACCGCTGTCCGTCCTGCTTCTCCGGTAGCCATGCCTATGCCGGTGATCTTTTCCAGGTTCTCAGCTTCCTTGGCGGCACTTTCGATAATCTGGTCGTAAGCCTTGCGCAGTTCTTCTATCTTATCAGAGGTCAGGCCGCCTTCGGAGTCCTGGGCGAACTTTTCGTACCATTTTTGCAGAGGGGCTTCCAGGTACTTCATTTGAATTGATTTCATCATGGCATTCCGCATCAAATCTTCGAAGTCGTCAGCGTAGTCGATCGCACTTTTTTTACCGTCCAGGAATCCTTGCATGATGCTGTCAGAAATGGCAGAAGAGGTGGTCCCTGTCCAGGCTTCGTCCATCTCTGTCTTTAAGTCGTCCATCATGTCGACTACATCGGCACCTTCCTCTTTTAGCTGCTTCAAGCGTTCGAAAAGGGTTTTAGCGGCTCCCTCCAGTTTATCCTGGGTGTACAGTTTCTCTATCTCTTCGTAGGTCTTTCCAGACAGAGACTCATAATCGTTCCAGGTCTTTGCCTTTCGGAACCAGGTGCCATGTTTGTAGTTGGTTTTGGAGATATATTCTTCTCCCATCAGTTTAGACCAGACTTCGTTGTATTCGTCGTTGGCTGAAACCTTTTGCTTTTTCAGCTCTTCTTGAAGGCGAGTGAAGTATTGCAGACTGGTTTCACCGATCTGCTGTTGTACCCGGAGACGTTCACGGAGGATACTGTTGTATTCCAGTTCTTTGTCATAGGTCGTAAGCAACCCCTCTTCATAATCGCGTCTGACTTGTCTGTTATATTTAACGTTATCGGCCAGTGTCTTGAATATCTTATAAGTACCAGTGATCGACTTATTGACGGCCGAAACGATATCGCCTTTGAAGACGGACATGACGCCTTCGGCGATATCGCTGACACCACCCACGATGCCAACAACAGTGTCCATGGCGTTGCCGAAGTCTTCGTCAATATAATGGGCCACATCGGCAATCTGTTCAAGGTTTTCGAGCGTTTTGGCGGCCGCGTCCTGGAACTGTGTAGCCCAGGTTCCGACGCCTTTACTGAAGTCCATCGGGGCTTTGGCAGAGACGAAACCTACCTTATCCACGTCCGTTTTGATGGAGTGGATTTGTGTCTTTATATTGGCCAGGTCGATACCAGTTTTCGAATTGGGATCGACTTTTGTTTTCGCTTCAAACTCTTTGATCCACTTCTCTGCATCTTCCAGGGCTTTACGGAGTGTCTTAACGCTGACCTCCTGAAGACCACCGAACAGGACATTATAAAAGTCCTCGTTTTCAACCCCCAGTTGTAACAGGGATTGTTTATAACCGTCTTCCCGGAGTTTGATTGTTTCCTGAATACGTTTACGTTCTTCGTCTGTTGTGGCCTTGGTCAGCAGGGCATTCAAGCGTGACATGTCGCGTTGATAGGTCGTATGCAGGCTGGTCATCTGGGTAGTATAGCCGGCATACTGTTTAAGGGTATCGTCTATCTGTTTCTGACGCTCTTCCTTCTGATCTTTGATTTCAAGATCGAGGATGATACGTTTCTGGGTACCGACGGTACTGGTATCCTGATCCATGAGTTTGCGTAGCTTATCCAGATATTCGATATAGGCGTCGATATCCTTTTTATAGAGTTTCTTTTTCTCTTCGATCGAGTTCTTAAAGGCTGAAGCATCGAACTTCGGGACTGCTTCCTGACGTGTTTTTTCAAGCCATCCCAGGTTGATATCTTCTTCCTTCGTCCGGGTTGTTTTCGATTTTAACTCGTTGATTTTATTCGACAGATAGGCGATAAAGTCTGTTCCTTTCGTCTTCAGGTCTTTAAAGGCTTCGTCGGCAGCCTCCTTGCCCATATTGCGTTCATAGGCATACAGGATGGCGTATTGATCTTTATAGAGTTTGACTTCTTCCTGTAGCTTCTGAAGGGCTGTCTTTTTATTGGCCTTGGCGGTCTCGTTGGCCTGTTGCTTGATGATGTTACTCAGGTTGGTGGAGACTTCACGGGTTTTGCTGTAGTAGTCTTTGGTAACAGTTAGGGCGTCGGAAAAGTAGGAACGGAACTTGGCTTTCTGTTCATCATTCCACACACGATCCATTCCGGAAGTAATGTCATTAATAGCATTGATCAGGTCATGCTGCTGTCCCAGGGTGAGTTCACCGCCTTCAGTTAAAGTGTTAAAATATTCATTAGCTAATTTAGTTTGTTCAGGAAATTGCTTGGTTATAAGAGTGAAAGCATCCCGGTTATCAGTAATGAAATTAATGTAATTCTTTGATAATGGCTCTAATTTGAGATTTGCATTTTCTTTCTCCAGTTTTAAGATTTCCTGACCAATTTTCTTTCTTTCCTCAAACGTTTTATTGACGTCCATCAATCCGGTACGATACTGCTCAATGGCTGCTGTATTTGCTAATACAAGCCCATTGTTTCTCTCCTGCAACTTATTTATTTTGACCTGTTCTTCTGAAGCTAAAGCGCTGGCTTTTGCATAGCCGACTTGATTCATTTGCAATTCACTGAACCTCTGCGCACTTTTATTTGCAGCCTCCCAATCGCCGGTAAACAGATTATATAAAGTTGCAGTAGCTTCGGTCAGCATCTTTTTCTGGGTATCCCAAATACTTTTGGCATAGACAAAAGTTGCATTCATTTTGGTGGTAGCCTGCTCACTTCCTTCAATAGCAGTTTTCAATCCATAAAAAAGGGCTGTCAATCCTGCGACAAATATGCCAACACCCGATGACATAAAGGCTTTACCAGCAGATAATAATTGTTTGAATTGGGAAACACCATCACCGATCGGGCCAGGTATTTGCTCCAGTGTATCTGTCAAATCGGACGAAGAGGCTTTCACCTCTTTCAATCCGCTGTTTAACGATTTCGTTTCACGGTCAAGTTCCCTGATACGACTTAGCAACTGTCCGCCAATCTTTTCATTTTCACGTTCTTCCTTGTTAAGCCTGCTATACTCTTCGCGTAGAAGATTAAGAGCAACCCTCTTTTCGTCAATCGAGCCTTTAACGGCTTTGTTCAACTGGATTTCACGTTCAACAGTCCGGCTTAATTCAGAAGCCCGTTGTTTTAATTCTGCTTGTTGTACAGCCAAACGGGATTGTGCCTGTGCATATTCTTCACTGGAAACAGTACCTTTCTTAAATTTATCATACAGGGCTTCTTGTGCAGCCTCATTCTGCCGGAGTTTTTGAATATATCTTTGCAAGATGAGCGCATGACGCTGGGCATCCTTACTCATACTATTGAAAGCGTCGTTACTGCTACTTAACAGACGGGTAAAGGACGTATAACTTTCATCACCTACACCTTTTATGGCGAGTTTGACTTTAGCCAGTTCTTTTTCGATATCACCTTTTACAATAAATTCAAGTTTGATGGGTTCCATTTGAGAAATGTTATTACATTTGTGAATTAAGACTTCGTAGCATGAAAAATATATTGTCTTTGTTATTTATAGCTGCTTTCTTTCTGACTGCTTGCAATCAGGTAGAGCATATCCAGTCGTTAAGTCAACTTGAACCGGCTTTACGTAAGCATGTAGGAAATCCTAGTAAGGTTGACACTATGCTGGAGGACAAAAAAAACTTCATAACCTACAATAGTATCTATTACGATTTTGATGATGCCTCAGATGTTTCATTTGACCAGTTAGTAGATTTCCTTTCGAAAGCATACAATGATGAACCAGTTTTTGAAATATCAGAAGGACGCCGAAGAGCCAAGATCGTTCCACTCAAAGATGATAGCGGAGCCTATATGTTACAAATCTTAGAATGGTATGGAAGCAAAGATAACAAGCGGCATTTAGGCTTTTGCGTCATAGATGCCAACAATGAACTCGTTACCCCTTCTTCCCAAACACCCCAAACAGCTGTTCCTTCGAAGTAATCCGGATCGGCTTATCCTTCTTCCGTACATACCTGGGTGCATCCGCCAGCATCATCGTCAGGGTGGGATACGGTATCTTCATGATGTATTCGATACTCCAACCCGTATCTTTTGCTATCTGGTAGATTAACCCAAAAGGGCTATGGGACCCCTCTATGTGGCCCTTAACTCCCTTTTCATCCTGGCTCAGGTCGTCGTCCTCGGCTTCGTCGTCCTCATTCCCGACATCGATCTGATAAAGTGTATAAAATCATGTGGCCCTGACATGCTACAGATCATCATCCAGAGTTCGGCCATTGTCCGGGTATCCAGGTGACGCCGTAGATATCGCGCCAGGAGGCGGTTACGAAGGCTGAGCGGTGAGCAATATGACATCATGCCGTAGGCTACGATCCGGCTGGCGGGTATCATGCACTCATGGATCAGCAGGTGCGCTTCGTCAATGGTTTCGGCATCGATGGCGGTGGCGGCCTTTTTCATCCGCAGGTAGAGACCTGATATTTGTAGCAGTGTTTCGCTGTCCGGGAGGCTGACGATAAAGGGGATCGTTTTCTTGCCGAATAGCCTCAGGAGCCAGGGTGCAGGCAAATCTACCTGCACTCCCTGATTCAATAAGGTATCAACGGTTTTGATCTCCGTATCCAGGGCCTGTTGTTCTGTCAACTTCTGTTCTTCCATGACTCATCAATTATGCTCCACCTTCTGCGTCTGAACCTTCTTCCACACCTACCATCATAGGAGCGACATTTGCTTTTTCCGGCAGTTCAACGATGGCGCTGATCTCGATCAATGACACATCAGTCGTTTTACTTCCATACTTGCAAACACCATAACATGTAGCCTTTGGTACAACAATCGGCACATCGAACTCTGTCATCAATTCCAGACTGCGGGTTGTTTGATAGTTCCCGCGTGGAGCCTGCCACTGGCCTTTTACGACTTCACCTCCCATCCATTCTTTAAGATTGTCCGTATCCATCGGTACAGAGAACTTCAGGACCGTTCCGGCTGCATTATAGATGGTCAGGAACGGGTAACGTGCTCCCTGGAGGAAGTGTTTAACGACTTCGCCTTCTTCATCTTCCATTGTCACGGATTCTTTGTAAGGTAGTAACTGTTTGTCGAGTGTAGTCGACATGCCGCCATCGGCAGCCGGTGCACCATGCTTTACCAGCTTGATGCCTAAGATATATTTTGAGCTATTCGCCATTTTCGTCTGTATTTGATAAATAGAATAATTATAATTGTTACAACCGCTCCGGTTAAAACACCGTATAAATACCGTTTAAGCGGGTTTTCGGGAGGTTTGATCTGTTCCTGCAATTCAGAGTTGTCCTTCTTTAACTGATCGATCAATTCTTCGTAAGTATAAACCAGGTTCTGCAAACTATCGCAGGTGGCTGATCCCAGGATATTACCATCTTTATACGATAGTTTCAAACTGGCCTGTCCGGATTTCTTTTCGTATGCCGCGCCGGGCGGTAATTTACGGAGGCTGTCCACCGGTATCGACATCTCCGCCAGCGATGTCGGGATTGTCGCGAGGGTAACGCTGACCTTTCTGTGCCATACGAGGCTGTCTGTTAGGCTTCGAGAAGTATTTTTGCTTGTAGTCCTGCACGAGAATGCGAGCAGGACAAGTAGGCCAATGAGGACAACCAAGCAAGTTTTGTATAACCACTTCCAGCCGTTTGAGAGCCTCTCTGAGATTTCTGATTTCATCATTTTGTTTAAGTAATGCATCGTTATTACTTTCGGCAATGGACTGCCAGGTGTCACGGGTATCGGCAACCAGGCGCGCCCGGTTCTTCCGCCAGATCGTCCCCAGTAATGCCAGGTTAACGATACTGACTCCGGTCGGGAAAGCCCATTGCAATATGTCCAGCAGTCCTTCCATGAGTTAATTCAATTAAGAGAAATACAAATCAGCTTCCGCCCTGCGCCGGCGTGTCAGTCCGGCTAATACTTCGCCATTGGCCCGGTTCCAGCGAAGGAGTTCCGTGCGAATGTTCAGATTGGCTGGGTTTGCCTTGACACATTTCAACAGGGTTGATTTCATCAGGTTGCGTTCGCCCAGGTTGAACGTAAACGACACCAGAGCATCGAACTGGTTCTGATTGACATGAGGGCATTCCCGGTTCACTACAGCTTCAAATTTCCGCAGGTCTTCGGCCAATAGCTGTTCCGCCCGTTGCTCGTCGATCACGTCTCCACGACGGACCCCGGCTGTATGGCCGTAGCCGATCGTATAAATCCCTGCCGGGCAACGATAAGCCTCCAGGCGGAGACTTTCGAAGCTTTTAATCAGGTTTATACCGCGCTGGCTGGTTCTCATGCTTTGTCCTCCAATAAAGCGATTACACCCTTTTGATCATCGCGGATGATGTCGGCACCGAAGCGGGTAAACGATTCGATGATAGTACCGCCCAGGTAACCCGGAGCGTTTTCATTGACTACCGTGCGGACCATACCTTCGGCACGACAAACCATTTTGTCATTCCAGAACAGACCACCAGTATAAAGATTGTCTTTTACCTCAGAATCTCCCTGTAACGGTGTACCATCTGCTTTGTACAAAATACCGGCATGTCCTTCTTCTGTTGTACGGACGAAAATTTCAATACCCATGATTACACCTACAATACCCTTTTCCAATTTGCTGGAAAAACCAGTTTTGTAATAATCCACAAATTCAGGAATCTTCAGTAAGTCAGTGTATTGATCTGGAGTAACCATGCCTGACCAACTACCTCCAAGCCCTGATACATTCATGCGTAACATCAGGTTATGTATATTCAAAAAGTCTTCTTTAGTCACTGATTTACGGTTAGACGAAAGACCAACAATGTTGCTTGATCTCGCATCACCGGTTGTTTTCAGTATGTTCGTGCTTTTAGTCGGCGACCAATGATAGGCAGCATAGGCGGCCACTTTATTGTTGATCTCTCCGGCCTGTTGTTCCTGTTTGGCTTGACGTTTATTATAATTGGTCAGCAACTCACTTTGTGAGTCGATCAACAACGGCTGACAGTAGATCAGTGTCGTGTTATACGTTTTTTTCGTATCTGTCGATACTTCGATTTCCAGAGGGAGGGATTTCGGTTTGCCCTCTTTGGCTTTGCTGATTGTGTTTTGTACCGGTTTTTCTACTGTTTCGGTAGTGTCGGCCACACCGGTTTCAGCCACAGACTTTTTATAAAAGCTGTTATCCGGAAAAATTTGTTTCTGTAACTCCTTTGAATAGAGAGTTGTTCTGATTTCTGCCATATCGTTTAGTCGATTTGAATTGATTTACCTGTCTGTACGAAGCTGATGCCGTCGTACACATATTCAGCCACGAAGGTTTTACCGGCTACTCCGGTAATAGCTTCGCCTTTTACTCCGGTACCGGGATTCAATTTTTCCGTGCCGGTGGAGGTTGTCTTAACGATCACGCGTGCTCCCGGTGTCAGGTCGGGATCGGCGGTAAGATCAAGCGTACGGTTATCCGTAGCCACGACGGACGAACCGTCTACAATAGTCAGGTTGTTGACGATGCCAAAAGCCTGAAGACCTGTGGCGGTCATCAGCAAAAGGGTTGCTGCGCCATACGGCCATTTTACAATAGGATTCTGTAATTCTTCCATGTCTATGGGTTATAAACTGTTTTCGTATTCATCCAGCAGCTTCTTAAACTGTGCCGGATTTGTTTTCTCCAATTCATTCAGGTAGCCCGGATTGTTCTTTTGATACCAGTTCCAATCCTTACCGGATGCCTGTGTACCGGTACCTTTAGCTTTCAGATCATTCAAGGCTGCACTCAGACGGCCTGCACTCTGAGCAGTCGGTTTGATACCGGCTTCACCTTCCTGTCCTTTGCCTTCTTCCGGTTCTTCCTGCACGTCAGTAACCATTTCGGCAAACAGGTCAAAGTCCGCAGAGGCCAGTTTTTTCATGCGCTCCTTGTTTTTGTCGGTCACGGAGCCGTTTGTCACGCCCAAAGCGAGATAGTGATCGACCAGGCGGTTATGTTGTTCCTCCTGTTTCACACGATTGGCTTCGATGGCATCCAGTACCTGCTGTTCGGTAGCCGTAGCCGGTAGTCCCAGCTTGGCTGCAATTTTTGTCAAATCCATGTCTTTGTTATTTACGGGTTTATATTCGTTCGCGATACGGGCAAGTAACTCCGTAGTCGTGAGGTTTTTAAATTCTTCTTTGCGTGGGGTGGTCACGATTTCGTCGATCAATCCTTCCGCCTTGGCTTCGTCGGCGGTAAACCAGGTTTCGGCCGACATCAGTGATCCGATCTTATCTTTATCACAGCCGCGGCGGCTCAGGATCGTTTGTAAGGTATCGGTCAGGCTACCTAAAGCCTTACGCATCTTATCGTTGATCTGGGCACTGTCATCAGACGGGTACGGGTTATGTATCATCAGCTTGGCATAATCCTGCATACTGATCTTATCACCTGCGATGGCGATCACGGCCGCCATGCTGGCAGCAATACCGTCCACATGCACATGGATAAACGCCCGCATGCTCTGCATGGCCGACACGATGCTAAGACCTGATATCACGTCCCCGCCGGGACTGTTGATATGCAGGTGTACGGTGTCGGCCATGTCGTCAAGGGCAGCTAATTCTTGTGCGAACAGGTTGGCATCGATTTGCCCGCCTATTTCACCAAAGAGCCGCATTGTGGCTTCTCTCTTCGCTTCGTTTAGTATGTCAACATATTTGCTCATAGGCATATTCGTTTCGTGTTCGTTCGTAATTGATTCGAAGGCAAAGGAAACCCGGAAAACAAGGGATTCAAAACGAAGTTCCAAGGATGATAACTTTTATTATCAACCTTGGAACTTTGCTTTTTTCCCGGCTTGACTTCCGGCACCTTTGCCTCAAAAAAGTACGCGAAATGAACGACAAAGAAGCTGCTTACATTCTATTTAAAGAGGGCGTTCCCCAGCAGGAGATCGCCCGAATCCTGCAACGCTCCGAACAGACGATCACGCGCTGGAAGAAGGACGGCGCCTGGGATCAGAAAGCCACCGAAGACCTGATGGCCATGCAAACGATCCACGAAGATACCCGCGACCTGGTCCGTTATCAACTGGCAACACTCCGTAAACTGAAGGAACAGTATATCAAAGCGGAGAAGGAAGGCGGAGAACCGCGCCTGATCGGAAAAGGTGATATCGACGGTGCCCGCGACCTGTTTAATATGATCAAGGTGAAGGAAGCCGACTGGACAACGCTTGTGCGCATTGTGCGCCTTATCAATAAGTTTATGAAAGACAACTATCCAACGCTGGCCCGTGAGGTGGCACCGGCATTGAATGATTTCCTTAACGAACAGAGGGGAGGTACACAATGAGCCTGGAACGTAACTTAACCCCCAAAGAACAGCGCGAATACAATGAATGG
>ERZ857629.4238-NODE-4238-length-11285-cov-2.737133_pt1 | contig 11285 bp, 10 predicted proteins | sample MGYA00519700_ERZ857629 | MGnify/ENA primary metagenome ERZ857629 (study PRJEB31778, sample SAMEA3449351) | human gut metagenome | biome: human gut; feature: human-associated habitat; material: faeces | place: United Kingdom | collected 2010/2012 ... | reverse complement strand
CTTGCAATTGTATTTCATAATGTCAAAGCCGCATTCTGTTAGATGGGAGGAGGGCTTTCCGTATTTTGAAAGCACCGCCTCGATCTCCACGGCAACGATCATTCCAATCTTTTTCATTATTCGTTTTCCTCCATAATTCTTGTAAGCAAGCCGATTCTGCCGTCGGCGTCGTGACAGGTATATGCGACCACATAGTTGTGCTTTCTCGAGAAAAAGAGGGTCTGACCGTACATTCCGCCCGAAACGGTAAATGTCTTATTTTTGCTTCCCGAAAAGCCGAAGCCGTAAAATCCGTCGCCCGGAAGATCCCACTGGCGGCTTGTGGAAATGTCAAGCCACTGCTTGCTTATAAGCTGCTCACCCTCCCATTTTCCGCCGTCGAGGCACATTTTGCCGAATTTGGCAAGGTCGACGGTGTTAAGGAAAAGGCCGGTGGCTCCCATGGAATGGCCGTGAGGGCACTTAGCAAAGCCTGCGCTCTGGAATTTCATCTTTCTGAAGAAATGCTTAAAAAGGAACTGCTCAAGCTCAATTCCGGATACCTTTTCGATAACGCGGGAAATTATATAATAATTGGAATCGCTGTAATTCCATTCGGTTCCCGGCGTTTTAACCGGAAGGCGGTTTAAGGCAATTTTAAGGTAGTCGTCACACCCCTCGGTCTCTATAATATCAACCGGTGCGTCAACATCAAGAAAAGGCTCGGCAATGCCGGTGGTGTGGGTCAATACATTGTGCAGTGTGACGCTTTTCCAAATGTCGTCAAGCTCGGGATAATCGTCGGCAAAAAAATCGTAAATGCAGTCGTCAAGACTGATTTTTCCCTCATCATATAAAACGCCCAAAGCGGTGGAGGTTATGGCCTTTGAAATGGAATAGATGTTGTTGCAGTCGTTTGAGGGGGTTATGACCTCGGTGGTCGATTTGTCGCCGCATATTTCGGTTATGCGGTAAACGTTAAAATTGTTTTCCTTTGCTGCTTTAGCGAGTTTTTCAATCATTTTGATACCTTCCTTGACAGATTGGGTTTTTATTTATATAATGGTTTAAGATTTGCACCGCCCCGTTGGGCATCGATTTAAGTATTTAAAACATACAAGCAAGCTTTAATGCACTGCAATTATAGCATAACGCAAAGGAATTGACAACTATGGAAAACAACAATCTTTACAGAGCCATTTCAAAGGATGGAAGCGTGGTTATTGCCGCCTGCGATTCCACCGATATTGTCGGACGCGCCGCAAAGATACACCGCACATCTTTAACCGCCACGGCAGCTCTCGGCAGGGCGCTGACCGCCGCATCCCTTATGGGATCTATGCTTAAAAACGAAGGCAATACCCTGACATTGCAATTTAAATGTGACGGTCCCTGCGGAAACATCTGCTGCGTCAGCGACTACAAGGGCAATGTCAGAGGATATATCGACAGTCCTTCGGCCGAGCTTGCGCCCAACAGTCTCGGTAAGCTTGATGTGGGCGGAGCGGTCGGAAAGGGAACACTTTGCGTTGTAAGAGACCTTGGATTTGACGAGCCGACGGTAGGAATGTGCGAGGTCGAAAGCGGAGAAATTGCCGAGGACATTACCGCATACTTTGCAAAAAGCGAACAGGTGCCGACAGCCTGCGCCTTGGGTGTGCTTGTGGATAAGGATTTTTGCGTAAACGGTGCGGGGGGATTTATCGTACAGCTGCTTCCTTTCGCAGACGAGGGTATTATAACCACCCTCGAAAACAATCTTAAAAACGTCTCCTCGGTATCTCATATGATAAAGGAAGGCAAAACCCCCATAGACATAATCGACACCGTCTTTTCGGGAATAGAATATGACCTGCTCGACAAGACTCATACCGAGTTTAAATGCAATTGCAGCCGCAAACGGTATGAAAAAATAATGATTTCCTTGGGAAAAGAGGAGCTTGAACGGCTTAAATCCGAGGATGAACAGGTCGAAACGGTTTGCAGCTTTTGCGGTGAAAAATATATCTTTTCAAAGCAGGATCTCGAAAGATTTATTGGAGAAGCAACCCGCTGATGCGTTTTAAACCATTAAGCGGTCGGCATACTTGTCAGCGGCATTAAGAACAATGGAAGCATCATAATAACAACAACAACATTACAACAAAATCATAACAGCAAAGCAAAACAGCCGAAGAAATTTCTTCGGCTGTTTTTAGCTTCATTATGGTCACAGAATCATTTTCCGCTCCTCATAATCGGCAAATGATTATTCCTGCTCTTCCTTCATTTTTGCAAAGCACTCGCTGCAGTAAACAGGACGATCCTCTCTGGGCTGGAAGGGAACCTTGGCCTCTCCGCCGCAGGAAGCACATGTAGCAGTGTACATCTGTCTGTCAGCTCTGGCAGCATTTTTGCGGGCGTCGCGGCAGGCTTTGCAGCGCTGCGGCTCATTAACGAAGCCTTTAGCCTCGTAAAATTCCTGCTCACCGGCGGTAAACACGAATTCGGAACCGCATTCCTTGCATATAAGGGTTTTGTCTTCAAACATTTTTTTAACCTCGCTAGAAAATATTTTGCCCGCGGACGGATTTGCACCGACACCTTTGATAACAACGCTCTGCTTAAGCTACTGGGGCATTTACATATTGTACAACATTAAATCAAAACATTTTTCGCAAGGGTCGGAGGAATGTCCCGATTTAAGTATAAACAAAATTACAAAACAAAAATGCAAACAATTGAAAAACCGTAGGTCTATCGAAGAAAATAACAAATGCACTGGGCGATCTAAAGCTCAACCATTTACTTGTGCCGGATTTTATACCGGCCTATGACGTATCATCTTGGTCATCCCATCTTGTTTTAAAATGACAGGGATTTAAGCTTTTTTCTCGCGCGGCAAACGGCATTGTCTACCGCTTTTTTTGTCAGCGAAAGCTTTGAGGAAATTGCCTCGTAGGTGTTTCCCTTGAGGTAAAGCTTAAATACGGCAAACTCGGTTTTTGAAAGAATGCCTTCAAGCTCGCTGTATATTCTCTCAACCGTGTCCTTGGCGATAAGATCGTCCTCGGGAGAAGCTTTGTCGGCCAGAAGAGTGTCGCCCTGAATTTCGTCGATGTAAAGCAGGGAGGATGAAGGAATCTTTTTTGCCGAAAGGGAGGAACGCACGGCCGAAATAATGTTTCTGTCGATGCAAAGAAGGGCAAATGTGTGGAAGGAGGCACCCCTGTCGTCGTTGTACGACCGTATGGCGCGAAGCAAGCCTATCATTCCTTCCTGGGCCAAATCCTCTTTATCATAACCGTCGGAAAAATATCCTTCGGCGCGGGAAATGACGATGGGCATATATCTGACGGTCAGCACGGTAAGCGCCGATGGGTTTCCGTCCTGCACTGCTTTAACAAGCTGTTCGTCCGAAAGCTCGGCCTTATTTGTTTTTTTGTCGTCTCTTTGCATTTTTTTCTCCGAAACAAGGAAAAAGAACACAGAAGATGCTATTCTGTTACATCTCTTTAACCTATGGTCATTATACAACAATACTTATATTTTGTCAACAATTATTCATCGTTTTAATTGATATTTATTAAATGTATACAAATATTTTGTCAATTTTGTAATATTGCAAAACAAAAATGTAAAATAATGAAATGTAGAACGCTGCAAATTTACTTTAAAGCAAGAAGGCGGATAAAATTATCTGGAAAGACGGGCGTTGAATCGCTCTATAAGCTTTTTGAAATCTGCCGAAAGATTCCCGTTTTCCGAAAGTGAACTCTGCACCGCGTCATAAACATAGCGCAAAAGCACATCTCTTTGTTCAAGATTCGTAATGCACTGGGACTGTTCAAGCTGAACGATATAGTTTTTCCAGTTGTCGGTGTTATACAGTTCGTTTGCCTGAGCCTTTTTGAGAGCGGGAAGGGTACTTCTTGCAGAGCAGTATTCGGCACAGATCTTTGCCGAAAGGGCAAAGCTTTTAACAAAGTCGTAGGCTGCCTGTTGCTTTTCGGCATTTCCCGTGTCGGTTACGCAAAGGGCTGAAAGGTCAAGAGCCGAGACATAATTTTCGTTGATAGCCTTGGAAAGGGGAAAAGAGGTGAAATTAAATTTTGCCGATGTTCCGAAAAGATTTTTGTATGAGATGTTTTTGGTAAATCCAAAGGCAGTCTTTCCGCCGATCAGCTGAGAAAACGACCAATTGTCGGAAACAAGTTTGTCGTTTTTAAGTTTTGAAAGGGACTCGATAAATCCTTCATAGTCCTGAGCGTCGAAAGCGGCCGATCGTTCTTGTTCAAAAGTGCATCCGCGGGATCTGATCGACGAGAAGAATAGCTCCCCTATGGAATCGTAGCATTCTTCGCTAAAGGAAATTCCCAAGGGACAGATGGTGTCGGTTGCGGCGGCGATTTGCTTGCAGGTGTCGATCAGCTGGTCAAAATTGTCGGGGCTTTTAAGGCCTAATGAGGCAAGTATATCGGGATTGGCGGTAAAGCAGGTCACAGTGCCTTCAAGAGGCAGCCCATAAACCTTTTCACCGTTTGAAACGCCTGTAAAACAGGATTCGGTAAAGAATGAGGAAAGCTCTTTTGCTCCGTATTCGGAAATGTCCTTTATAAGGCCTGCGTTTGCAGCAGAATCGAGATATTTTCCGCCGAGTATTATCGCGTCAAAATAATCTCCGCTTTGTTTTTTGTCCGAAAGGAAATTTATTACCGATGCTCTCTTGTCAAAATCCTTTTCGATAATTGTTATTTTAATGTTGCTGTGCTTTTTCTCGTATTCGGAAACGGCATTTGCAAGAGCCTGACTGCCAGAAGGAGCAAGCAGCTTTATCTCGGTTTTGCCGTCAGCGTCTTTGCTTTGGTCGGATTCTTGACTGCCGGTTTGAGGATCGTCCGTTTGGTTTGATGCGTCGCTTTCGGTTACCGCAGAAAGAATCTTGTCATTTTCGCTGACCGGTACCTTCACGGTCAGTTTAAGAATGGAATTCCCGTCTTTGTCGTATTTTTCGATCTGCTGACCGTCCTCTATGATGGCCGACCAGTCGGATATCTGCTCGCCGTCTTTGGAAAAGAGTTTAAGTGTCTCGCCGCCGAGGCTGTCAAGGGCGATTTCTCCGCTTTTACCTTCGATTTCGGCATTGTCATAAAGATCGGAAAAATTCCAGTAAAGGTTGGAATTGACGATATAGGTTTTTTCGGTCTGTTCCGAAATCACCGATTCGGGCTCTGAAGAATCAGACGGCTGCTCGGGAGTTTTGGAACAAGAAGCAAGAAGCATTGTTGCGGTAAAAATGGCCGCGATTTTTAATATATGTTTTTTCATACTTACACCACTGTCTCTTTATTGTTTTGCAAGTCTGCTTTTTCGGCGGCGTCGGAGGGGAGGGGGTCTGAGCCGTCGGTTGGGCTATCCCGATCGTCGCTTCCTCCGCCGTTTTCTTCCGAAAGCTCCTCGGCCTTGACCGATTTCCATATGTGGATAAGGCCGGCCTCCTGAAGCTTGGCGACGATTATTATCATTATGGGGAAACATATCATACCGAGCAGTCCCACGGTATTAAGACCGAGATACATAGCCATCAGTGTGACGATGGGAGGCAGTCCCACCTGTTTTCCGATAATTTTAGGTTCGATGATATTTCTGACCACAATTATAAAAACGTAAAGAAGTATAAGCTCAAGACCGAGGGGGGAATTGCCGCTGACAAGCTCTACAATTCCCCAGGGAATGAGCGCCGTACCCGTTCCGAGTACCGGTACAATGTCGATAATAGCAATAAAGAAGGCAAGCGTCCCGGCATATGGCACGTCGAAAATGAGAAACCCCACAAAAAGTTCGACAAAAATTATGAGAAAGATTAAAATGTATCCTCTAAGCATCTTCAAAACGTTTTCCATAAAGAGCTGCTTTGAATGACGTATGAGATGCTGATTTTTCGGTGAAAATTGTTTTAAAATGAAGGCGGTTATGCGGTTGTAATCGTTGGTGATAAAGCAGGATGCAACAATGGAAATAATGGTTGTGAGCATCAGCCCGGGAATATTTGAAATAACGCTCGTTGCAAAGGATGTAACGGCGTTTGAAGCGGCAGACACGCCGTTTTCGGCCATTGTGAGAGGTGCGTTTCTAAGCGCGTCGGCGAGGCCTTCTGGCAGAGTATCGAGCCAGTCGGAAAGGTTGTCGCTTATGTTCTGGAAGGTTTCCTGAAACACCGGAATGTTGGATTTCATCCAGCCAATCAGACCATACACCTCGTTATATATCTTGACTCCAAGGAAGATTATAAGCCCGAATACCAGCCCGAGTATGAACAACACGAAAAGTGACGACCAAAGCACCCGGGGAGTGTGGGTATGCTTTGAAAGCCAGCCCACCGGTTTTTGAAGAATGAGGGCACAAATAAAGCCTATAAAAAACGGCAAAAGCCATATGGTCAGGTATTTAAGCACAAAAAAGACAATGGCGCATATCAGCGCGACGTATGCCGTATTAACGATAAATTTTCTTTTTCCGTCAATGGTCATTCGGCCGCCTCCTGAAAAATAAAATGAAAATTTATTATGTTGACAAAAAATATGTTTATAATTAACTCACATTATACAATATGTAAGGCTTTTTTTCAAGGGCTTAACGAAATTATAACAATATTTTAAATTTATAAACATAAAAGTTAAGCAACAGATGCTCGAAAACGTATGTGTGCGTTATGCTTGAGATATTTGCCGAGAGAAAAATACAGCAAAGCGGCTAAAACGGTTAAAAAGGGTGTACGAATGGAAAAAAAGGTAATAGAAAAACTCCAAGAACAGCGTTCTTGGAGTTTTGGCTGTGGAACTAGGATTTGAACCCAGACAAACAGAGTCAGAGTCTGCCGTGCTACCCTTACACAATTCCGCAATGGCTCTCTCAACTGAAAGCTTGACTATTATATATTATCCGTCTTTAATTGTCAACCCTCTTTTTTGATTTTTTTAAAAAAACACTCAATATTTTTTTAATCTTAAATACAACTCGATTTTTCGGAAAAATAGAGTTTGACAATTAAAAATGTCGGTGATATAATTATATGTAGGAATTATCCGCATAATCTTTTTGGAGATGATTTTATGACATTCTTTGATGAATCGGTATCCACTGCAAGAGATATTTTATCGGCAGGAGCGCAGAAGGCCTCCGAAACAATCGAAATTCAGAAAATCAAAATTGCCATTGCAAGAAAGAAATCTTCCATTAACGCTGCCCTTAAAAATCTCGGCAAGGCATACTACGACAGCCGCAAAAACGACTGCTCTGCCGCCGGACTTTGCGACAGCGTTGTTGAGGACATAGACCTTAAGGTGGCCGAGCTTGCCGAGCTTGAGGAAAAGCTGGCCGACGCCAGAAAGCTCAAACGCTGCTCCAAATGCGGAAGCAGAAACCGCATTGATGCCTCCTTTTGTAACTTTTGCGGCGCCCGTCTTGACGATGATATGTTTTGCAGCGGCGACGAAGCTTTTGAAAAGAACAAAAAAGACGCAGAATAAGAGCAATCATACCCATTGTGATTAAATTTAATTACAGAGAAAGTCCTGCCATTTGAAGGACCGACATTCTGTATCTATTTTGATTACAAACAGCAACGCAAAAAGGCGACAGAGACTCTCTGCCGCCTTTTTTTATGAGAATTTATTTTTATAACTTGTATGGCCGCAAATCGCCGCACAGCTGACTTGATTATATTTACAGCTATAAACTGCATTTAGTGTGCATACTGCTCAAAATATATTTGCAATCCAAATCGTACCATATCGCTGAATTTAAAAACGGCTTCCGAAGAAGCCGCTTTTTGTTTATATGGTTTGCTTAGAGAATACTCTGTTCTTTTGCTCAGCCGAGAAGCTTTTCGGCTGTGGCAAGCTTGCAGCACAGGGTAAACAACTGCATGGCAAGGTCAAGTTCCTCAACCGGCGGGAAGGAGGGAGAAAGACGGATGTTTTTATTCTCGGGATCCTTTCCGTAAGGGAAGGTAGCGCCTGCGTCGGTAAGCTTTACGCCGGCCTGATCGCAAAGTGAAACCACCTCTTTTGCGCAGCCGTAGTTAAGATCCACACTGACGAAATATCCGCCGTTCGGAGCGGTATAGGTTATAATATCGTCGCCCGAAAGGTCATTTTTAAGGTGGTTTAAAACAACCTCGAATCTCGGGCGGAGCTTGGAAGCGTGCAGCTTCATATGGTCGAGAATGCCTTTGGTATTTTTAAAGAAGCAGAGATGGCCCAGCTGATTCATCTTGTCGGGACCGATGGTCTGATATTTAAGACGGCTGAGCAGAATCTTTTTGTTGTTCAGCGAGCAGGCAACTGCCGAAACGCCGCTTCCGGGATAGGCAATTTTGGAGGTCGAGGCAAACATAAAGTAAATGTCCTCGTTGCCGGTCTTTTCGCATTCCTTTGCAAGGTTCAAAAGGGTGTCTTTACGGTCGTCGTAAAGATCGTGAACGGCATAGGCATTGTCCCAGAAAATTCTGAAGTCCTTTGCGGCCGGTTTAAGGGAGGCAAAGCGGCGGACGGTCTCGTCGGAATATGTGATACCGGTGGGGTTGGAGTATTTAGGAACGCACCAGATTCCCTTGACCGTCGGGTCCTTAACAAGCTCTTCAACCGCGTCCATATCGGGACCCTGCTCGGTCATTTTAACGGTTATAAGCTCAAATCCGAAATACTCTGTCACGCAGAAATGACGGTCGTAACCGGGGGAGGGACAGAGAAATTTAATCTTTTCCTGCTTGCACCAGGGAGTGTCTCCGAAACCGTGGGTATAGCCCTGAGAAATGCAGTCAAACATAACATTAAGGGAAGAGTTTCCGCCCAAAATGACATTGTCGGCGTTAACGCCAAGCATATCGGCAAACATCTGACGAACCTCGGGCAGACCGTCGATACAGCCGTAGTTGCGGCAATCGATGCCGCCGTTTTTGCTGTATGTAACATAGTCGACGCAGTCGCAAAGACCGGTTGAAAGGTCGAGCTGCTCGGCAGAGGGCTTTCCTCTTGACATATCAAGATTCAGGTTTCTGCTTTTAAAATCGTCATACTGCTTTTGGAGGTTTTCTTTAAGCTCGGCAAGCTGCTGCTTGCTCATATCCTTGAACGACATTATAATCAAGTCCTTTGATAAAATAAAATCTCAAAAAAATAAGGCTAAAACAAAACTGCAAAAAGGGGATAAAAGGATGGACTCGGTCAGATCAAGTCCATCCGATCAAATCAAAATTCCGCGCTGCCGGTAGTTCTCGGGAAGGGGAGTACGTCGCGGATGTTCTGAACGCCGGTGATGTACATGATTATGCGCTCGAATCCAAGGCCGAATCCCGAATGCTTGACCCCGCCGTATTTGCGAAGATCGAGATACCACCAATAATCCTTTTCGTCAAGACCAAGCTCTTCCATACGGGTACGCAGCACGTCGAGACGTTCTTCCCTCTGACTTCCGCCGATTATCTCGCCCACTCCGGGAACGAGGCAGTCCATTGCGGCAACCGTCTTTCCGTCGTCGTTCTGGCGCATATAGAAGGCTTTTATCTCCTTTGGATAGTCTATAACAAAGAGAGGCTTTTTATAAATTTTTTCGGTGAGATATCTCTCGTGCTCGGTCTGAAGGTCAACGCCCCAACTGACGGGATAGTCGAATTCATCATTGTGTTTTTCGAGTATTTCCACCGCCTCGGTGTATGTTACACAGCCGAAATCCGAGTTTCTTACAAACTCAAGACGCTCGAGCAGACCCTTATCCACAAAGCTGTTGAAGAACTGCATTTCATCGGGACAGGTCTTTAAAATGTGGTTGATGATGTGCTTTATCATAGCCTCGGCAAGCTTCATATCGTCCTTTAAATCGAAGAAGGCCATTTCCGGCTCGATCATCCAGAACTCGGCGGCGTGGCGGTTGGTGAAGCTTTCCTCGGCGCGGAAGGTGGGACCGAAGGTATAAACCTTGCCGAAGGCCATAGCCATACACTCGGCCGAAAGCTGACCCGATACGGTGAGGGAGGTGGGCTTGCCGAAAAAGTCTTTTGAAAAATCAACCTTGCCGTCCTCGGTTTTAGGAGGATCCTCGGGATCGAGGGTGGTTACCCTGAACATCTCTCCGGCGCCTTCACAGTCGCTGCCGGTGATGAGGGGAGTGTGGGCGTAAACAAAACCCTGAGAATGGAAAAATTCGTGAATGGCAAAGGCACATTCCGAACGCACGCGGAAAACGGCGTTGAAAAGATTGGTGCGGGGACGAAGATGAGCTATCGAACGGAGAAACTCAACACTGTGACGCTTTTTCTGAAGGGGATAGTCGGGAGTGGAGGTTCCTTCGACGGTTATTTCGTCGGCGTGAATTTCAAAGGGCTGGCGCATCTCGGGAGTGAGCACAACGGTGCCTTTAACGGTCACTGCGGCGCCGACATTAAGCTTTGCGATTTCCTTAAAATTGCCGACCTTTCCATCCTCGAAAACTACCTGGACGCATTTAAAGGAGCTGCCGTCGTTAAGCTCAATAAAACCGATGGTCTTGGAGTCGCGCACGGTCCTTGCCCAACCCGATACTACCACCTGCTTTTGGTCAAAAGAGGCATAGTCGGACAGCAGAGTTTTAAGTTCACATCTTTCCATAAATATATCTCCAATTCATAATTATGTCTCTTGATATCAATTTATTATATATCAAGTGTAATCATATAACAATACCTAATTTTCAATTTGGCTATGTTTTTTTTGACTGTTTGGTATGCAAAACTTGAAAAAGAAGGGTGACTGTGGTAAAATAGCCGAAAAGACCGAAAAAGCCGCTGTTAAAATCCCCTCTGCGGAATGTTCGGAATTCGTTAAAGAATACGGCTTCGGCGACGTTTCCGCTCCCCTTTCGCCGATAGATATGATAAAGCGGAACATTCCGCTCAAAGCGATTTGCGAGAGATTCGGGCTTTTCAAGGATTGCCCTTACGACATTCTCGAACGCGTGGAAACGGACGCCAAATACGAGGGTTACCTTAAAAAAGGTCGCGAACAGATCGAAAAAGCGCAAAAACTCGAAGAAAAACTCCTTCCGAACGATATCGATTACGCTCAGATTAAAGGTTTAAGGCTGGAAGCGCAGGAAAAACTCAACGCGATCCGCCCCGAAAACATAGGGCAGGCATCGAGAATCTCGGGCGTAAGCCCGGCGGATATAGCCGTGCTGATGGTTCACCTTGCAAGCAGAACGAAATAATTAAAGGAATTAATTATGGATAACGAACTGAAAAACGCCGTTAAAAGCGAAAAAAAAGATAAACTCGCAAACAACCCTGCTCA
>ERZ857629.4237-NODE-4237-length-11285-cov-5.028940_pt1 | contig 11285 bp, 20 predicted proteins | sample MGYA00519700_ERZ857629 | MGnify/ENA primary metagenome ERZ857629 (study PRJEB31778, sample SAMEA3449351) | human gut metagenome | biome: human gut; feature: human-associated habitat; material: faeces | place: United Kingdom | collected 2010/2012 ... | reverse complement strand
ATGCAATGCTACTTTGGTAGCATTGACCTTATATTCATGTGCGTTGCTGTTCATATTTTTTTTAGCTATTAGTTATCTTCCACTATAATATTCTCTATTCTTTCATGCCTAGGATTACTGCCTTTTTTCAGGTCTGAATATATTCTCTGGGCTATCTTATCATTGCAGATAGTATTCTTTTCCCCGTAATCATACGATATGATAATTGTTATCTTTTTTTGCTTCATGATTTTTTTAGCTTTAATAATAACACAATCATTATCGTCTATCTCGTAGCATTTAGGGCAATAGTATTTACCTTCATGTTCGATCCATTCATTCCACTCTTGCGCATTAGCGATCGCTTGGTTTCTATCTGGCCATATATTAATGCCATTACCGTCACTGCATATTTCGTCACAGTTATCACACTGTAAGCCGTACATTTTTTCTTCAAATATTGCCATGATTCACTTCTTTTTAATCTTGAATTGTTTCTATTGCTTTAAATATCTCATACATCACCTGTGGAACTATCGCGTTCCCGTATCCTTTGATTGATCCGGTACACCAGGCTGTGAGAGAAATGGTAAGACGCACCACATCAAAGGGAAGCCCATCATTTCCTCGACAAACAGGGGGTTGAGTCGGGAACCGTTTCCATAATCTCCTATTATTGATGGCATGTTCCTTAAAGAATCCTTCCTTATTCTCCCGTCTTTTCTTATCATTGATTTCTGGGATACACTCCCTTTGATATCGGATGATGTTGGCGTTGGCAGCATATTTAGATTGATAAATTCCGTCTTTCCCTTCTTGTTGCACACCTTCAGCCCTTGCGTCTGAACAGTAGGCAATAAAGAAAATCCTGTCCCTTCTGTGTGGCGCACCGACGGCACAAGCCGGAATAACAACCGGCTGGACGGAATATCCTTCTTGCTCAAGATCTCTGCAGACGGTTTCGACAACGTATTCTTGTTCGAGTATCGTTTCCTTGTCAGTCTCTTCAAATAAAGCGGCTTGATGTTCCACTTCAGTTTCACAGCCCGGTTGTACCATGCTGATGATTCCACTAACGTTTTCACCAATAATCCAAGTGGGTCGTATCTCTCGTATTGCACTAAGCATTTCCGGCCAGAGGTAGCGGTCATCTTCCTGTCCTTTTCGCTGTCCGGCAACGCTGAATGGCTGGCAGGGGAATCCTCCTGTGAGTACATCAATCTTTCCACGCCAAGGTGTGAAGTCTGTTTCTTTAATGTTTCCATATCCTTTTGATTTAGGGAACCAATAACTTAATACTGTCCGGGGAAAGTCGTCGATTTCACACCAAAAGGCGTTATCCCACCCCATCCAAGTTGCAGCGAGATCGGCGGCGCCAAAGCCGGAGAATAGAGAGGCGTGTACTTTTCCCATTTGATTCAGTTCTTATTAAATTAGTACCTATCTACAACTTTCCAACTCTCATACCCAAATGGGAATGATCCGCCCAATCTTCTTCTCTCGATTGCTTTAGCTTTACGGATGATATATTCATTGTCATCATCCGGATCACAAGATACTTCCACTTCACCTGAATAGGTGGCTACCTGATATTTTACTAATGCTGTCATAATTATTCTGTTGTTTTTTTAGTTTGTAATTCCAAACTGTTCCGATCGATTTACAGGATACCATACTTTGGCTCCAGTAACAGTATCTATACCCCAGAACCATATCTTCCCATTGTCAACCGTCTCCAAAGAGGTTATCTTTGCACATTTTACGTTACTTCTTGTGTTCCGATAAGGAACTATATCACCAATTTTGTAGCTCATGATTTTTTAGTTTTAAATTATTCGATGTAATTCAGAAAATGATTTCCAACCGATTTCGGTAAACTGTGTAGAATAGACCTCACCACGTGGAAATATTGGCTGCCAATTTTCATCGCAAAAGAGCCGATAATGATATACCCCAGCCTTTTTACCTTCCTCGCTATATGGAGGCTCACACCATAACAACCGTTTGTTATTTCCAAAGAATTTATTGAGGATATGTTCCAGTTTCTTGTTATTCCTTCCTCCAGGAAAAGAGATAGACAAGTGATAACAGCGTTCGTAATCGGGATTTTTCCACCAACCACTTGTATGATAACCTATGTCTCGGGTAAAAACGATGATGCAATCATATCGTTCCACGAACCATCGACATTCTTCAAAATAAGTGGTCGTTGAGCGCCCATCAAAGAAACCGGTCTTAGCAAAACCTACTATCTTTTTGAAAATATCGGAGTCAGGAGTATTAAATGATATTGTTTTTATATTCATTCTTTTTAATTTTAAATCAATCTTCTTCAATAAAGACTTTAGTTGTATTTATCACGCCATCAGAGCCTATTTCCTTTCCATCTCGAATGAAAATATTATCATACATCAGAGCTTCATAATTTGATTGTGTAGTCCAAATTACACATGTACGTCCGTTTACTCGCAATTTACATTTCACAAGATCAGTCCCTTCAACTGGGCCAATTACATCTATTTTCAATGTCCTTTTATCCATTTTTCTCTACGTTTAAAAACCCCACGTGATATTTTAATAAAGAACCACATCGCAAGTAAAAATACGATCAAAGAAAAAAAATCCTCCAATTATCAAAAATATACGTATTAAGTCTGTAAATCCGGATTGGTTGAAATATTCTATTAGTTCTACCATAATTTTTGTATATTTTGTTTCAACAAACTCATTACTTTTTTCGCTTTTAGAGGATTTATTTTGCTTCCACCCCCTAGAATAGATGCTTTTATCCTTGAATGGGGAATTGAAAAAGTAATAGGAGGAGTATTATCAAAATCACATAATGATTTCGATACCTCAGAAACAATATTTGACACAACGGTTACAGGTTCATATATTCCTTCTCGTGTGATATAAATTCTACCCTGATATGGGATTAAAGTTCTACCATTCATGTTTATTACATATTAGTTGTTATTTTAGTTTTATGATTTTTATTGTATTTCACATTCGCTAAAAGCCTTTTCAAATACCTCAGGACTCAACAACTTGTTGGCAATTGCTTGAAAAGCTGTTGATATTGTCGGTATTTTATTAAGGTCTATATGTACATCTTTTGGGGTAAGGCAGTCTGTTATACGCCTTGTTAAAAACATGGCTTTATCCATCGAAAGATACAATAACGGGTTACAGGCAAGTGGTGCGTACTTGCTAATTGCCGTATAAAAGTCCCGTATTGTAATTTTAGATGCCTGGCACAACATGTCGATCGTGGATGATATGGATATCAAATTGTTCAGTCGTCCATGTATACCGGCATTATGTAATGATTGGCTGACGGCAAAGCCATATCGGTCAATATGAGGTTTTATATCGTCTTCCATGCTTTGAGTGATTATCGCTAATGCTTCTTGGTTGACCTTGGCGGTAACACCTATGTTGGTGTTATATGACCTCATAAACCTGTAAAGGTCGTTGACATGTTTTTTTACCTCATGCTTGTAAAAAGAGGTATCCTTTATATTGTCTCTCAATTCAATTGTCGAGTTGTACACTTGATCGTTGAGAAACAGAACGATGTATGTGAGAGACGTTACAAGTCCTCCTGTGTCTTGATCTATTTCGTTCCAACTATTGTATTGTTTCATGTTGTTATTTATTTATAGCCCTGCAAAGACATTCTTTGCATTGTTTTACGATATCAGTTCTCTGATTCTCATCTCTAAAAATCCAGGCACATCCGAATTGTCTATCCATTGCATCCGAATATCTGCATTGGTCTGGCTCTTTGTATCTTCGTCGGAATACATGTTCCGGTAAAGACATAGCGTATTCGGCCTCTTCTTTTGTGAGGAGGTGGTAATATTTCTTTTCTGATTTCATGATTATGATTTAAAATGGGACCTCTTCCCCGTTATACATCTCAAAGGGTAATTCAATTCTTTCTGACTCTTTTAGCTGATTAGTTATTTTGTTAATCAAATGATTTGAATTATCCCAAATAGGATCTTGTGATTCGTAATATGGAACATATCTGCCATTGTTGATGTTGTATTTGAAAGTAGCATTACCTGTTTCTCCCAAATGCTTAAATTTTACTTTTTGCACATACACGCCAACGGTCCCGGTCTCTTTGTTTCTTTGTACGGTTATACCGTAGTCTGTCTTATTGTAAAAATTAGCTGAACCATTGATGTCGTATAGAGTAGGTACCTCAAATTGTCCACTCGCATCTTTACTCATTTTCCTGGGATGAGCAACTAAGAAAAACAATATGTCATACTTTTGTGCAAAGTTTGTAAACTTGTCAAGAGTTTGACTTATGTAATTAGTTTCATTCATACCCGAAGGTATTTGGTGCTCTAATCGGTTCCAGGGATCAATAACAAGAGCTTTTATTCCTTTTCTTCTTATCAGATATTTGGCTTTTTCCAATATAGTATCTACAGAAAAACCTTCTTCTGGAAAGATGAAAAAGAAATTATCGCTCATATACTGCTTTACTTGCCTATACTCGTTAAGTGGAAGGCTTATTTTATCAAACTTTTTCCCAGTAATTTTACTAACCATTTTTGATGCATGGTATTTCAAAGGAAAATTTTCAGGAGAGAAGTATGCAAACTTCCAACCATAAAGAGTATTAAGTCTTTCAGCTATCTCATCTAAAAACTCGGATTTACCATTGCCGGGAATACCGGTAACGATGCACATCCGTTTAGTTTCGAAAGAACATAACGCATCAAAGTTGTCAAATCCAATAGTAAAGCCCTTTTGGAGACCTTTGTCATAGAGAATATCCAATTCATCCTCAAAGTCAGAAACAGTAAATACTCCATCAATCTTTAGCTCTGACGCATTTTCTACAGCTTGCTTTAACGCATATGAGCCGTTTTTAACGAGTAATTCATTCGCGTCCTTACAATCTTCCCCGTAAGATATAATCTTGCATCTATCGGCTCCAAAACGCCTCACAAGCTCATCTCTGAGTATTATCCCCTTTGCGTCTGTATCTGAAGCTATGTAAACAGTCTCTTTGTTTTCGAAATAATCCTCCCAGTAGTCATCAAGGTAAGATGTATTTGCGCTAGCTCCATTTGGAACACTGATGGTATGAGTGAATCCGCAAGAGATAAAAGACAGACAATCAAATTCTCCTTCTGTAATGATGCACTCTTTGGTGTTTTTTATTGCATCAAGATTATAGGGGATAAGTTCGGCATTAGGAATTAATTTAAAGTGCTTATTCCCTGTCCTATACTTGACATTTACAAGTTTCCCGTTAAGAAAATAATTGAACTGAATAGTATTCATCTTACAATTATCTTGTGGCATAAATTCCATACCTTCAGATATTTTCATGATTCTGAGTATATCTTGCGGAATCCTTCTTCCTTCAAAGTATTTTACAACCTTTTCGGATAATTTAGTCTCATTCTTCCATGTGGGACGAACGTATTCTTTCTTGATTTTCTTAGGGAATTCTTTTATACAGCCGGAATAACCACAATAATGGCATTTATATAAGCCTTCGTCCAAGTTTACAGACAATGATTTATCCGCCTTGTTGTTTCTCTTGTTATGACAAGCAGGGCAAAATGTCTTGATTTTCCCAGAAGTCCTACCATATGGTATTTTGATATTCAATTCTTCCCAAGTCATAATATCGTCCAATTATTTTTTTCTCGGTCATAAGCATATTGTTTGCCGGGGCGTTTAGGTGCCGACATAGGAATTTCTCTAGGATTATTCTTGTCCCCATAGTATTTCTTCCCATTTTCAACCCATACTCCTTCGCCTAGGTCACTGCTCTTATTTTGATCGAAAGTAAATATTTCATCATTCCATGCCTCTTGACTGAGATATTTTTCAAAGTTCTTCCGGTATTTTTTTTCTGGGGTAGCCTGGACGTACAGAGGGATATGCTTTAATGCCAATTGTTTTTTAGTCTTTGGCAATTTATCCCACCTACTGCGAGCAACTTTGGACGTCCCCTTCTTTTCATACATTGCCCATACTGCCTCAAAAGAAAATTCGTCAAAAGAATCTTTAGATTCTATATATCCCTCTTCCCCTTCCCCTTCCCGTGGCGGGTGCACGCTGGGTACACGCTGGGGACCCACTGGGTTATCGATGTGTCCACTTTCATTATTCAGTATATTGTCTGCTATTTCTTTAGGAATCAAATTGTTAGGGTATCTAGGGTCAAATTTTTGATGGTCACGAAAAGTGCGAATTATATAATAGCTTTCGTTCTTATAACTAATAGGTATTATCATTTGGGCTTTTACCAGAGCATCAAGCCATTTTGAAATTTCAGATACCCTTAAATTTTCATCGTATGGGAAAATTCGAGATTTCAATATTGAGGAATTTGCGCGAAACACACCTTGATCATCGGCAAGGTTCCAGAGGCCTATATAAAATAATCGACAAGGAATAGGCAAACTACCTATTTTTTCATCTTCCCAAAATTCGGGTTTTATAGACCTTATTCTAGCCATTGTTCTTATTTTTATAAATCCATTTTAAAACATCTACGCAATCCGGGCATGAGCAGAAATAATTGTTTGGATCATCTTTGTTCATGCCGTCTATTTTGAGATATGGCCTTATTGGCGCACCATCCATCACCGTAGACAAGCATCTTTCGCATTGATATATATCACGTTCCAATATGGTATATTGAAAGTTGCTTATATCAATGTGTTTTATAGATAGAGTAGGGGTATCCATATTATTTTCGTTTTTTAACCTCTTTAAAAGCAAAATAAACAGCGGATATGCCAAAGGAAATAACAATAAACATTAGTCCTTTAGTCACAAAGTCTGATACTTCTGCTATTCTACATAGTAGATAGGCAATAAATGACAACCAGAAAGTTATTTCTTCAAATTGATATGTTTTCATGACTTATTAATGATTATTTCTTTTTAAACAAATGGCATATCCTTGTTGAATTGCCAACTAAATTCATCTTTTTCTCAGAGCAAGTAATAACAAGCTCGGAGAAAGGAGAGGAGTGTATGCAATTTTTGCATTTCGCTTGAATTATTTCTTTCTTTGCCATACTATAATTTTATTGGTAATCCTGCATAAACCCATGAGAGGATGCAGGAATCCCGTGCGTCTTGATTTAATCTTTTATCTAATCCTCCAACAATCTTAGACAACTCTTCCTGAGTAATTTTCCCGTCTTTGCCTTTCCAGCATTTTTTAAGAGGTTTAATTTCGTCAACTTCAAGTCCTATATGCCTTGCCATTTCTGCTATCTTACGAGCTACCTCATGGTTTCGACCAGTATTCTGGCCTATCTTAGCAGCGGCAGCAGGAGAAGAGCGTGTAGCGTGCCAGTTGCTTTCATTCATCCAGCCAGCTTCAACAACTACTATAACCGATTCTTTTTGCCTATCAACAAAATCCTCTTTCATGTACTTTAAGTAGTCAACAAGAAGAGGAAACGAGAGATTTGTCACATTTAAACACCTTGACTTAATATGTAGTTCTGTAACTCCTGACTTGTCACAATCAGGGTCTATTCCTATTACTCTATCTCTTTTAATCATAATGGTTTGTTTTTTTTGATAGTGGAAAGTGCAGGAGTCGAACCTGCACGAGTATCGTCTGATTTCCGACTTTCATACGTGGTTTTGGCTATCCCACGGTTTACCTACTCACTCAACTACTCTCAGCACGGTCTCGATGACTTCCATTACTATGATCACTTGTAATTTCCATTCATTTGGTCTTAGCACCCTATGACTATAACTTTCCATTTGCCGGTCTTTCCCGGCTGCCGAATAATAACTAATAATATAAACAGAGGTCTCTCACCTCACGCCGTCCTTTACAGCGGATTTGTTTGTTAATTATTCAACTTCTTCTACTTTGCCATTTATGAGCATATAGAATATTACTTTGATTTACATCTTAATATTTCTCTGCGTTTAATTATAGCCTTACCCGTAACAAGCATATCAGAAGAAAGAGAATGAAGAAGAGATTTTTTTGTCATTCCTATATCGTCTTCGCTTAGATAGTCATAAATTGCGGATATACTACCAAAATAATGATCGGTCTTTTTAAAGATCAATCGAACATGTACAACTTTCATATTTCCATATATTGCTTATTTGGAAATATACTTTTCCAATTTCTTTAAATCCTTCTTTAGTAACCTGACAGAATCCACTACCTTTGGTTTCTTTCCGGCAGGATCAAAATGATCGGCAGCTACTCTGGCATGGCGAATAAGCGAGGAAAGAAGGTATTGAGGTGGTGAATTGTCTTTCATTTGTATCTGTATTCTTTTACCATTTCTTCATATCCTGGATCACCGAAGTAAGGAAGATAACACCCTAACTCTGATTGTGCCCAAATCTTCATTTTATCCATAAATGATGATAATTCAGAAGAACTCATTTCAGAAGTCTTGTAATCGACTTGCTGTATCTCTCCGGTTATCCGGCTTGCTTCCTCTTTTGTACCTAATAGAGCCCTTTTTATGTCTCTTTTACAGTTTTCTATGGAGGTATATCCGACGTGATCTGCTATAACTTGTACCCACAAATGAAAAAGAGCATTTTGGTTTAAAGTTCTAGCCTTTTTCTTTTCGGACAATTCGATTATTTTACCGGATGATATAAGTTTTTCAAAATACACCTCTGCTCTTTTACGATCAAAGGTGTTATATGTATTGAATATCATATATCAAAAGGGAAGATCATCTGCTGCCCCAATTGGTGGAAAATCAGCCTGTGAAGGTGCGTCCTCTGCTGTTAATGGTGGTTTAGAATTTGAACTCTCTCCTTTACCCGATAGCATTAAGTCGTATGCTAGAATGTAGGTAACATATCGTTTGATGTCGTCCTTCTCGTATTCCCTGTATTGGAGGGTTCCCATGATAATTATTTTGTCGCCTTTATGGACATACTTTTCGGCTATTTCTGCTAAGCCTCTCCAAGCTACAATGCTATGCCATTGAGTTTTTTCAGGTACTTCTGTGCCGTCTTGTTTTTTGTATCCTCCAGTAGATGTAGCAAGAGAAAAGGTTGCAACCTTAATGCCTCCATCCAGCGTTTTAACTTCGGGTTCCTTGCCTACGTTCCCTACAAGGAGCACTTGATTTATTGATTTGCTCATTTGATTTAATTTTATAATTCATATTCGGGTAGATTCGAAATAAGATTGCGAAATGTTGCCCATTTTATAAACTCACGAAGTAAATATCGGTTATCTTCTTCTAATTGATTATACCAATAACATGTGATAGCCGGTTCGTAAGGTTTAAGCTCTAAGCCTCTTACGTCATATCCATGCTTTTCTTTATCATATCCAACAAATTGAAAAAGGTCAAAATGAAATATATCTACACCAAATAGCTCCATGTAAAAGCGCCATTGGCAACTATCCGTATAGTCCTGATCTTTTATCGGAGAATATTTAGTCTTTATGTCTCTAAGTTCAAAGCCATTTATGATATCTGCGCAACCTGTTACTATCATATTCCCAAAATCCATATATTCCCGGATTTCGTGGAATGCGTTCGGAAAACCATCTTTATAGGCAAGGGCTATTTTACATTGATTCAAGTCCATTTTTACCGAATAACCATCTATATCAAACTCACGTCCCGGTAATTCAGTATTCGTTTTTATTAACTTTTTACATCCAGAAGTATCGCCTTCCACTATTCTGTGAAAGGCGGTTCCTATTCTGGTATATTCATTGCCTTTAAATAGACCAGTAAGTGTATCTATGACCGATTGCTCGGTGTCATAATCGGAATGGTCGGAAATAAAACGTCTGAACTTTTCTAACTGTGTTACCCTAACTAGCTTTTTTTCCATTTTTAGAGATAAATTTGCCGGTTGTCTTATCAAAGATGAATCCCTTTTCATCCAATACTTGTACCATCCTTGCTTTGAAATGTTTTTCGAAGGCCTTGTCAAGAGATTGCTTGATTTCTATCAATCGATTGGCATCATCTACAGTTACAACAGCTTCTAAAGCAATATTTGCTTCTTCCAGTGCTTCCATTGCTTTACGTTGTTCTTCCGTCTTACTTTGTATGGATACTTTTACCTTATTAACGATATCAGTCATAAATGTTGAAAATTCAGGAGAGCTACAATCTGGAATAGTTGTTGCCGGTATTTGAGCAACGTTTTTACCGACAGTTGTATCAGTTGGGTCAAAGCAAATAGTTCGTTTACCATTTACCATGGTTATAAAGCCAACCTGATCAGCTATTCTTAACAACAAATCTTTAGATTGTCCTGTGCAATCAGGAGAATGACGAATTACATCTCCTTCGGATGTCTCTTTGTCGTGGCATACGAAGATAATATCGGAATTGTCTGCTCGTCTACGGTTTACAAAACTCTTGAACTCGTCTGCGATATAACCAAATAGCTTCAGTTTGTTTTTGGCTAGTTTATAGTCCTGCTTTACGCCATATACAGTCAAAAAGTCATCAAGCATAGACTTAGCAGTGTCAACAATTATAGTTTTGTAACCTTTCATCGTTTGTTCTTCTGCTAGAACGTCTTCCCATGTTTGAGCAGTCAACGTGTCAACTTGATTAGATGCTCGGTCAAAGCCCCTGTCACAATCAATCAATAAAGGATTGTCGGATGTGTTGGCCGCTGATGTTTTACCGGTTCCCGGAGTGCCGTAAATAACCATAATAATGGGTCTTAACGGTCTTACGTCTGTTTTCTTTAATATAGGCATAATTCAAATGATTTAAAAATGTGTGGACATTGAGGAGTCGAACCCCATTCTTCACCGTGCGGTGATGTTCTCCCGTTAAACTATATGCCCTGTTGTCCCTTCTGCAATTCCTACCGTGTTTCTGTCTGCCGAACCATTGCAAATGTCAAGATCTACCACTGTCAAGATTTGCGGTTGCCGGCCTGAGACTAGATTTACACCTCGGAATTGCAGGGAGGTCAGTTATCTACCAAATACCTCTTTGAATTTTTTATCTAATGCTTCAAGTATCCTTATCCTAATTGCGGGGTCACAACTAAGATTATCAATTGAATAAATCCTTGTCAGGAGTTGCTCTCTTGATCCACAGAAGCATCCACATGTGTAAAAAGGTGCTATTTTGGGGTTATTGTGTTTATACCACATATGGTTAGTACCTTTTACTGCTACATAGTTGTCAGTAACTATAAAATCATGAGTTGTTTCTTTGTAATTCGGTGTGTTAGGGTTGCCGGCTGCGCTACGACGGACACCCCAGTAGCTATCCTTAGCCAGTTCGGTTAGCACGTCTGCCGGTGTGTTAGGGTTGCCGGCT
>ERZ857629.4235-NODE-4235-length-11291-cov-4.337754_pt1 | contig 11291 bp, 7 predicted proteins | sample MGYA00519700_ERZ857629 | MGnify/ENA primary metagenome ERZ857629 (study PRJEB31778, sample SAMEA3449351) | human gut metagenome | biome: human gut; feature: human-associated habitat; material: faeces | place: United Kingdom | collected 2010/2012 ... | reverse complement strand
TTACACGATTTCCAGTCGTGCGCCCTCGACCAACTAGGCGACATCTCCATGTCGTTATCAGGATGGGTCAAGTAAAAGTCCTGACGAGAATTTATTATACCGTATTACCGGCATAAAAGCAACCCCCTTTTTGCAAAAAAGTTGCCCTAAAAGACATTTTTTCGCATTACGGGCAAAGAAAGGATTGCGCCCGGCCCTTTGGCGTACTATAATATTATAAATCACTTTCGGAAAAAAGGAAGGATAAGACCCATGAAACGAGTAGAGATCAAAGCACTGTTTGCGGAGCCGGAGCGCTACACCGCGGAGCCGGTCACCGTCTGCGGCTGGGTGCGCACCCTGCGCTCCAGCAAGGCCCTTGGCTTCATCGAGCTGAACGACGGCAGCTACTTCAGCAATCTGCAGGTGGTGTTTGAGGAAAATAAACTGGCCAATTACGATGAGATCTCCCGCCAGAATGTCGGCGCGGCGCTTATTGTCACCGGCCGTCTGCTGCTGACCCCCGAGGCCAAGCAGCCCTTTGAAATCCATGCGGAGAAGATCACCGTGGAGGGCGCCTCCACCCCGGATTATCCCCTGCAGAAAAAGCGCCACAGCATGGAGTTCCTGCGCACCATCCAGCACCTGCGTCCCCGCACCAATACCTTCAGCGCGGCGTTTAGAGTGCGTTCTGTTGCGGCCCAGGGCATCCATAGGTTCTTTACCGAGCGCGGCTTTGTGTACGCGCACACCCCGCTCATCACCGGCAGCGACTGCGAGGGTGCCGGCGAGATGTTCCGCGTCACCACCATCGATCCCGCTGATCCCCCTCTGACCGAGGACGGCAAGATCGATTACAGCCAGGATTTCTTCGGCAAAGCCACCAATCTCACCGTCAGCGGTCAGCTGGAGGGTGAGTGTATGGCTATGGCCTTTGGCAAGATCTACACCTTCGGCCCCACCTTCCGCGCGGAAAAATCCTACACCGGCCGCCATGCCGCCGAGTTCTGGATGATCGAACCGGAGATCGCCTTTGCCGACCTGGAGGACAATATGGTGCTGGCGGAGGACATGATAAAATATGTGCTGCGCTATGTGATGGAGCAGTGCCCCCGCGAGCTGGAATTCTTCAATAACTTTGTGGATAAGGGCCTGCTGGAGCGCCTGAACCATGTGGTAAACAGCGACTTTGCCGTCTGCACCTATACCGAGGCCATCGAGCGGCTGCAAAAGGCCGATGTGGAGTTTGAGTACCCCGTAAGCTGGGGTGTGGACCTGCAGACTGAGCATGAGCGCTACCTCACCGAAAAGATTTTCGGCAAGCCGGTCTTTGTTACCAACTATCCCAAGGAGATCAAGGCCTTCTATATGCGCCTGAACGATGACGGCAAGACCGTAGCGGCTGTAGACCTGCTGGTGCCCGGCATCGGCGAGATCATCGGCGGCAGCCAGCGTGAGGAGCGTCTGGACATCCTGCTGGACCGCATCCACGAGCTGGGGCTGAATGAGGAGGACTACTGGTGGTACCTCGACCTGCGGCGCTTCGGCGGCGCGCGCCACGCCGGTTTCGGCCTGGGCTTCGAGCGGCTCATCATGTATGTCACCGGCATCCCGAATATCCGTGATGTACTGCCCTTCCCCCGCACCACCGGCTTTGCGGAATTCTAAACCGAATATATATGCTGAAGTCCTCCGCGTGGGATCCCATGCGGAGGACTTCAGTTTGTTTATTTACGGAGGGCGATTTAATCCGCAGAGAAGGTTTGCCGGAAGAACCGCCGGACTATTTCAGTGGTGTCATCAGTGTGGTCCTCGGCGGTAATCAGATAGTATTCAGAGCCATACAGGGGATCCTTCAGTGGGACAGCCCGAATCTGGGAAGAGGGAAGCATCCAGTTCGGCTGGAAGGTGGGGTAGACCCAGTTGAAGTTTTCTACGCATACATTGCGCAGCTCGGAGATGTTCTTGGAGATGATCTCCAGCTTGGGTACAAATCCGGCTTGCTGGCAGTGACGGAGAAAACCGTCTGTTTGAATATCTCCGGTACGGATCCCTTCCCGGATGGGATCATAGTACAGGATAAAGCTCTGCTCCCGCAGGTCGCCCACATCTACTTCCGCTTGTCCAGCCAAGGGGTGGTCCGCCCGCATGACAATACATAGCGGCTGATTGTGCAGCAGGGTACAGCGGGTACCCGGTATGGTGCAGAAGGCAGGCGTTTTATTACGGTCCTCCTGCCAAAAGACACGAGTGACCAGCAGCGCGTCAAATTCCCGACTGCGCAGGCAGGCTTCGACCTCCGAGGATTGGTAAAATAGAAACTGAATATTGTGCCCGGGGGCATACAGATAGAATTTTTCCATCAGCAGGCACTCGGTTTTTATGCTGATGCGCCCCAGAGGAAGACCGATGGTATAGGGCTTCTCATCCTGGCCCTTCAGCCGGCTGATGTGAAACTCCAGCGATTCATATTGTCCCACCACCTGTGCGATATAGGGAAGAACGCTGGTGCCCGGCCCTGTCAGCTTCAGGCGCTCGCCCCGGACGGGACGGTCAAATAAGGTGATGCCCAGGGCCTCCTCCACACACTTCACCTGCCGGGAGACCGAGGAGGGCGCACAGGGGATCTCCTCAGCGACCTTGCTGAAATTCAGGTGGGTGGCCACCAGCAGTACAGTCTTCAGGTATTGGATCTCCATAGTGCGCCCTCCTTTTGGTTATGGCAGCGGGTAGGCAATGCAGCGGGGCTTCCTCAGTGTCTCAGTGACGGTAGGAAAGGGAATCCGCCCGAACAACGGATGTGGCATCCGTCTTTTTGGGGTCCTTCTTTTCTCCGGGCTGGGGGCGGCGGTTCCGGCGCAGGGCTTCATCCATGTGGATCTTGACGCCGCGGCTGGCCAAAGTGTGCTGCAGGGCGGGCACATCCAGCGCCTGCAGGCTGATATTCTCCTTGGCAGCCATGGAAACAGCCAAGCCGGCAGCTTCACCGGTGAGAACACAGGCGGGAATAAACCGTGCGACTTCCCAGCCGCGGCCGGTGGCGGAAACGATCCTTCCGGCTGCGGCAATGTTGGTGATCTCGGTATCGATGAGGCCGCCGTATGGGAACTCGTATACTTCGGCAGGAATTTCCAGCGAGTGGATCATGCAGCCGATTGAGCTTTCCACATACCGGTCAGGCACTACCTCCAGCTGCTCCTTGCCTACCAGCCGGCGGGTCATACGGAACTGCGGCATAAGCGGCAGGGTCATCTGCGCGTAGGAGGGGCTCTGGTGCTGCTTTAAGTAGTCCAGCGCCAGCTTGCGGCTGGTACGGATATATCCGTTGACGCCCTCACTGGTGGTGCCATAGTACATGGGGATCTCCGCCTCGCTGTTATCGGCATCGGGGCGAAGCCCCAGCCAGCGCAGCGGCAGTGCCTGCAGGGCCTGCCCGGTCTCCAGGCCTTTTTTCATGGTATCCAGGTCTATTTCATGTGCCCAGTGGGAAACAATGCTCCGCTGTGTTTCGGTGGGAGCACCGGCCCGGAACATCAGGTCCAGGTCGCCGCTGGCATCCACAAAGGCCTTGGCCAGGTAGGCGGTGCGTCCGGATTTGTTTTCAACAATGACGCCCTTGCAGGTTTTACCCTCCATGATGGGCGCGCAGAAGTTGGTATCAAAAACGACCTGAATACCTTCCTGTTCCATCAGCTCATCCAGTGCGCACACGGCAGCCGGGATATTAAAATTGGTGCGGTAGCGGCCGGTGGGGGTGTCCACGGTATCGGGCCCGTTCCGCCAGCAATCTGGCAGGTTATCGTAGCCGTAGCGGATGCAGACATGCAGCAGCTCCTCCGCCAGGCCGCCATATACCTTGTGCCCCAAACCGTCATCCAGAGGCAGATAGATGCAGACATGGCCCAGGGTAGCCAGACCGCCCAGGATGATGCTTTTCTCCAGCAGAATAACCCGGGAGCCATTGCGTGCGGCCGAAACCGCGGCGGCTACACCGGCTACGCCGCCGCCTACTACGATTACATCCGCTTCCCCCGCAACGGGGATGGAATGGGATTGCTCAGTGATTTGCTTTGGTTTTTCCATTGATGGTATGCCTCGTTTCTTAGTGTATTATAGCAGATGCGCGGGAAGAAGGGAACAGGCCATATCGTCCCGGAAAAGCCGGTTAGGGCAGAATGTAGCTGCAGCCAAGGGCAATCACATAAACCACAATGATATAAACAGGAATCACCTTGATGGCATCGTGCCAAATAAAGCGGTTGTCTATCTCCTCACGGTCCAGCAGCAGCGCGGCGTAGATGGTACCTGCATAAGTCAAGAAGGCCATGTTGGCGCACAGGCTCAGCGTCGCGGCGGTAACAGATGCGCTGATCCCGGTGTCCAGCTGCATCTGGCATACAAAAGGCATGATGGCCGCGTTGCCCAACAGGGTAAGGGGGGTGCCGTTGCAGATGTTGGTGATGATGGTGATAACAATAGTAAGGAGAAGCAGCAGCAGCGGCAGCGGCATATTGCCGAATACGGGTTTAAGCAGGGAGATGATCCAGTCGCGAATGCCCAAATCAGCGGAAGCCATGGCATTGCCCAGGAAGGTGAAGCAGCCAACGATGCACACCACATTCCACAGGGTGCCTTCACTCAGCAGCTTCATGGGGTTGGCCAGCGGCTTGCCGTCTACTTTGATAAGCCCCAGAATGCCCAGCGCCAGCAGGAAAATGAGGGTAGTGCCGATAGGAGCCAGAACAGCGCTTCCGGGGAAGTCCTTCGGCAGCAGCGGGATCACGATGATATACAGGAAGGACAGGCAGAAGATGGTGAGAATGAGCTTCTGGCGCTTATTAAATTTCTTGGGAATGTTGCGCAGCGCCTCTACATTTTCAATATCCAGCTCCTTCAGCGGGGCAACATTGCACTTAAATACACCGGGGATCATAAAGGCCAGGATGCACAGCCATACCAGATTGACCAGGATGCACACGAACATATAGGTGAACATATTGATGCTCAGTCCAAAGCCCTGCATGCTGGTATTGATAAGGGTGTAAATGGTAAGGGCAATGCCCTTGAAGGGGAAGCAGAAATTACCCATGCAGCCCAGGTAGATGCCCAGTAGCATGAATTTGCAGAATCTGTCCTGCTTATCATAGCCGCACACATCCCGGATGGACTCATAAATGCCGAAGTACAGCAGCGCGGTGGGGATAAACCCGATGAACATGGAAACGATAAAGCTGGAGAAGAACAGCGAGAACAGCAGCGCGACCGGGCGTCCTCGAAGCGCCTTGATGCTAAGCAGCTTGCGCACCAGCACATCGATCACGCCGGCTTCCTTGAGCGCCACGCACAGCGCAGATACAAAGATCAGCTGGGGGACGGTAGAACCGCCCATCCAACTGGAAACAGCGGCGGAGGATGTCAAAAAGCCGCTGTATACCATGGCGATAATACCCAGGATAGCAGCTAGGGTGGACTGGGAAGTGAATACTGTAAGCAGAATAACGCCGATAAATACGCCCAGGGCATTGGAGCCGACCTGTGTAACCACGGAGAACGGGCCCAGAATCCGGCCGAAAAAGAACATAAAGAGGAACGCGATCAAAATGATCGGCCATTCACGCTTTTGGACAGCTGACTTTGTCATAGTAGTTCACATGCAAGGCTAAGCACGGAGCTTTGCATGCGATCCTCCCTTCTGTAATTTTTATTCTCAGGTGAACGGTGATCTGCCGCCTTCGGTCGCGATCCGAAAACGGATTCCATAATAAATTGTGCACAATCTACACTTTTTATTTTAAAAAGCCTTGTGTATAAAGTCAATTGCACAATCCGCACGCACTGTTGCAACTTTGGCATGGAATTCGCTTCCGTCCCTATATGGAAGGTCCTCCCGCCGCCCCGCTGACCTGATTGGCGGCATGACTCTCCCCTGTGGGAGTGCCTCATCCCCCGCAAAAAGTGTATTTTCTCATACTTTGGGATGATTTACACCACCCGCTTTGGCTGGTAAAATAAGATCAGAACACAAAATACCGCCGATCCATCATGCCGAAGGGGACCAGTCCCCTTCGGCATCCCGTGGCCCCCACGGGATGAATCCGCTGCAAAGGGAGGGAGTGCATGGCCAAAAATGTAGTCATCCGGCCGTCTGTCCGGGAACAGTACCAAAAATTCATGGTACGGGGCAGGGTGCTGTTTTTCACCGCGCCCTGCGGCTTTGGCAAAAGCATCCTGGCCGAAACGCTGCTTGCCGGGCAGCAGGTGCTTTCTCTCACCGCCGGGGAGCCGGACTTCGCCCTGCCGGCGGATGATAAGGACTGGCAGGTCCTCTTGATCGATGACCTGCGGCAGATGACCGAGGAGCCGGATCAGCAGGCGCTGTGCCAGCTCATCCGGGAGTACAGCGACCGCCGGTTCGTCCTGCTTTCCCGCGGGGCGGTGCCGGGCTGGCTCATGGCCTTCCAGTATGCCGGGCTTATGGCGGTGCTGGATGCCGACGCCCTGCTTTTTGACCGGGAGGATATCCGCAGCCTGTTCCGGCAGCAGGGCACCCCCGTCAGCGAATCGGAGCTTTCCGAGATCCTGCGGGAAACCAGCGGCTACCCGCTGGGCGTGGCGGTCATCGCCCACTGCATGGTCGGCGGCCGCCCCTATGGCCCGGAGCTCATCGCCCAGGGCTACCACGAGGTCTTTTTCTACTTTGAGGCGGCGGTCTACCGCCGGTTCGATCTGCCCATTCGCCGTTTTCTGCTGGAGCTTGCCCCCTTTGAGAGCTTCGATGCCGAGCTGGCCCGCATGGTCAGCGGCGATCCCCACGCCGGGGAATGCCTGGCCTGGCTTCAGCACAATACCACCATGCTGCGCCCCGATGATGTGCAGCGGTTCCGGTTCTGGCCGCAGTTCCGCACCTTTTTGCTGTGGGAGATGGACCGGGAATACAGCGAGGAAAAGCGCCGCACCGTTCTGGGCCGCGGCGGCCTCTACTACGAGCTGAAAGAGGATTACAGCCATGCGCTGGAGTGCTACACCATGGCAGGGGATCATTCCAAGGTCTCCGAGCTTCTGGTGCGCAATGCCGAGCTTCATCCCGGCATGGGCCATTACAGCGAGATGGAGAAATACTACCGCAGCCTGCCGGAGCAGGAGATCGCCGCCTCCCCGGCGCTGATGCAGGGCATGAGTATGCTGTGCGCCCTGGCGGCCGATTATGAGGGCAGCGAGCGCTGGTACCAGGCGCTTTCTCAGTTTGCCCGCTGCCGTGCCAAAAGCGACGCGGCCGGGCGGCAGGCCCGGGGCCGGCTGGCCTGGTTGGATATCTCCCTGCCGCAGCGCGGCGTCACCGATCTCACCGCCATCATTCCCGCGGCCTACCGGCTGCTGGTCAATAAGAAAGTGACCCTGCCGGCCTTTTCGGTCACCAGCGCCCTGCCCAGCATTATGAACGGCGGCAAGGACTTCAGCGAATGGAGCCGCCGGGATGACCTGCTTTATCAGACCATCCGTGTCCCGGTGGAGGCCATTCTGGGCCGGGATGGCGTGGGTCTGCCGGATTGCGCCATTGCCGAAAGCAAGTTTGAAAAAGGCGAGGACATCACCGCCCGTATGCTGGCCCTGATGCCCCGATTGGGGGAGATCCAGCGGGACGGCACCCCGGATATTGAATTCGCCGCGGTGGGCCTGCTGGCCCGCAGCCAGTTGGCGGCCGGCCACTCCCAGGATGCCCGCAGGACGCTGGAAAGCCTGCGGCAGCGCTTCGCGGAAAGCGGCCAAAGCCGATTTTTGCCCAATATCGATGCCATGCTGTGCCGCGTTGACCTGCGGACTGGCGATACCGATGCCGTAGATAGCTGGTACCGGGAAAAGGCCCCGCGCGACCCCCTCAGCATCAATATCATGAAGCGCTACCAGTACTTTACTCAGGCCATGGCGGAGCTTGCTCAGGGCCGGCCGCAGGCCGCCCTGCTTACCCTGGCTCCGCTGGAACCCTACTGCATCGCCTGCCAGCGGAAGATGGATCACACCACCCTGCTGCTTTTGCGGGCCGTGGCCCAGTACCGGCTAAAGGACGAAGCCTGGCGGCAAAGCCTTACCGATGCCCTGCGCATTGCCGCCGGGTTGGGGTTCATCCGCCCGGTAAGCTGCTGCGGCGCCGCCCTGCTGCCCCTGCTGCAGGCCCTGCCCGTCCCGGAGGAAGAGAGCTGGTACCGGCAGGTGGTGGCCTTTGCCCGGGTGCAGGCCGCCCGGTATCCCTACTTTTTGGTGCCGCCCCTGCCCCCCGGCGAGGAAATGACCGCCACCGAGCTGCAGGTGCTGCGCCTGATGTGCGCCGATAAAAGCAATGCCGAGATCGGCCGTATCCTGGATATCAAGCTGCCCACGGTAAAAACCCATGTCAGCCATATCCTCACCAAGTTGAATGTCAGCCGCCGCAGCGAGGCCAAAACCGCCGCCCGCCGCCTGTGGCTGATCGAATAAGATAATAAAAAACTGTAATTCTGGAGGAACGTATGAAGAAACGAGTAAGTAGTATTTTGCTGGCCGCCGTGCTGTGTGTCACCATGCTGTCTGTTGTAGCACTGGCGACGGAATGTGCCGATGGCAACCACACCTATACCGGTAATCACTATGTGCCTAATGACAATGGCCTTAATCACAGTCTTAAATGTGATAACTGCGGTCATGTTGAGAAAAGTTCATACCGACATTCTGACACCGATAAGAATGGAAAATGCGACACCTGCGATACGGACTTGGCCGTTTCCTTTAACAACATTTATGATAGCTGCGCCACTACATGGGAGGCGGCGTTTAAGGAAATTGGATCGACCAGTGGAACCCTTTATCCAATCGCAGATACAACCGAGACGATCACCTATAACGGAAACGGCAATGTTACCATCAATTTGGCCGGATTAACCATAAATGAATTGAAAGTAACAAAGGGCAAGCTTACCATAACAGGGAATGGTAGAGTTACTAAGCTGGAAGTTAGCGGCGGTACAGTTCAACTCTCCGGCGGCACCTACGGCACCATCACCCCGCCAGCAGGAAAGAGTGTAAATGACCTGTTGGCTCCGGGTTACTATGCCGTTCAGACTGCAAACGGAATATCCGTTCAGCAGGCCCCCATCACCAATGTAACGGTATCCGTATCCAATAACGATAATACTGTTTATGGCTACTCCGAGGCCGATGCTCCCGTCCTTACTGCCACAGTAACCCCAAGTGACCTTCAGGGCGTTACCTACCAGTGGTACAAGGTAAACGGCAGCAAGAAAACCGCGATTGATAATGCTACTGCCCAAACCTATACAGTGGAAACCGGCCTGAATGCGGGGGACTACGATTACTGCTGCACAGCCACCGTTGGCACCTACTCCCTCACCAGCGAGGAAGTCAAAGTGCCCATTGCCAAGGCGGATGGCCCCCAGCTGGGCACCATCAATGTGAACCAGGTCTACAATGACACCGCCAGCAAGACCATTGAGATTTACGATCAGGTAATAGGTAAGCTCAATGAAGCTTTCCCGAATGGCGGTACGATGGAGTTCCAAGGTGATAGTTATGAGTCCGCGGATGGGCTAACATTAAATGGTTGGCAAATAGATGTTAACAGTGGCTCTATAACTTATACAATGGGCGAAAATACAGCTCCCGAAAAGAAAATCACTATAAAGTACAAGGCTTTTGCACACAAAGGTAACTATAAGAATAACTACGAGTATGCCGAGGGCACAGTTGTCATCACCCTCACCAAAATTACCCCCACTGGCACCCCCAATTACACCCCCATCACCTCCAGCGGCAAGACCCTGGCCGATGCCCACCTCAATGCCAATAATAATGCGTTCTCTGTGCCTGGGGAAGTAAGATGGGTAGGGGAATCCGACGGAGTACTCGCCGATGATACTCCCGTAGAAAAAGGCGTAGCATACCATTGGGAGTTCCGCCCGACTGAGGGGGATAAGTATGAGCGCCTTACCGGCTCCATCATCCTGTGGACCGAAAGCGGCAGCGGTGTGGTGATCATCACTCCCTCCCAGTCCGGTGAAAGCACCCCCGCCAGCAACCCCAATACCGGCGCGGCCCATGTGGGCCAGCCGCTGCCCGGCTTGGCTCTGCTGGCGCTTGCGGCTCTGTGCCTGTATGCAGGCACCCGCCGCTTCTAAACAGCCATCCTCACTTACCTCTCCGGGGGCAGCAGTAGGTTCAAAACCTGCCGCTGCCCCCATTCTATCCCATGTGTGAGTTGAACCCCGGCCGAAGATGTGATATAATTTTCCCCAGCGCGGCATGGCCGCCAAAAACCGTGACCGGAGGGCCTTATGAATACCTTCTTGAAGCTGGCTTTTTTGTTCTATATCGGTTCTTCGCTGGGCTGGGTGCTGGAGCTTTTCTTCCGGCGCTTTATTTCCGGCAATAATCCCGAGCGCAAGTGGATCAACCCCGGCTTTATGGTGGGGCCCTATGTGCCGCTGTACGGCACCGGGCTTTGCATCCTGTACCTGGTTTCCCGCCTTTCGGAAAGCCGCCAGATCGCCAACCCTGTGTGGAACCACATTGCCATGCTGGTGCTGATGGCCGCCGCCATGACCGCCATCGAGTACATTGCCGGCATCCTGCTGCTGAAGGTGATGAATGCCCGTCTGTGGGATTACAGCCGCCGCTGGGGCAATGTGAAGGGTCTTATTTGCCCCCTGTTTTCCGCCATTTGGGCAGTGATGGGCGCGGCCTATTATTTCTTTGTGGATCCTTACATTTTGCGGGCACTGGATTGGCTTTCCCGCAATTTGGCGTTTTCCTTTGTCATCGGCGCGTTTTTCGGCGTTTTCGCCATCGATTTCGTCTATTCCACCCACCTCATGGTCAAGATAAGGACCTTTGCCCGCGAGAAGAATGTGGTGGTCCGCTATGAGGAGCTGAAGGCCTACTTTAAGGCCGGCCGGGAAAACGGCCGCCAGCACTTTTTCCTGGCCCTGCATACCGAGATCCCGCTGCGGGAAAAGCTGCAGCAGTACTACGATTACCGCCGGGCCCGCCGGGAGGAGCTGGACCGCATCCTGCACGGAGAGGACGGCACCAGCAGCACCGCCAAAGCAGAATAAGCCTTTTTACCGGAGGGAAGCGGCGAGCTTCTCTCCGGGCCTTTTTATGTGGGTAGGCCCCATCTCATCTTGCCTGCCCGGCGGAGGCCAGTTTGCAGTCGCCTATCGGCGCCGCGGGGCCTTTTGCAAAGGCATAGTTAGCACTGCTCGCCGCGGGGGCCTTCCTTTTGCTCCTGCAAAAGGAAGCAAAACAGGGCAAAGGGGAACCGG
>ERZ857629.4233-NODE-4233-length-11292-cov-2.972858_pt1 | contig 11292 bp, 12 predicted proteins | sample MGYA00519700_ERZ857629 | MGnify/ENA primary metagenome ERZ857629 (study PRJEB31778, sample SAMEA3449351) | human gut metagenome | biome: human gut; feature: human-associated habitat; material: faeces | place: United Kingdom | collected 2010/2012 ... | reverse complement strand
GTTTGTCATCAACGATTAATAGAAAAATATGTTAACCCCGGAGAAATTCTTTGCGGTGCAGATTCACATACCTGCACATCAGGCGCTCTCGGCGCTTTTGCAACAGGAATGGGAAGTACGGACGTTGCAGTTGCTTCCGCTCTCGGAAAAACTTGGCTTAAAGTTCCTCAATCGTACAAAGTTTGCGTTGAAGGCGTGCTCGGACACGGAGTTTATGCAAAAGACTTAATGCTTCACTTAATCGGTACTATCGGCGCAGACGGTGCAACGTACAAAGCACTTGAATTTTGCGGTTCTACCATAGAAGCAATGACAATGTCTGACAGATTTACACTTGCAAATATGGCTGTGGAAGCAGGTGCAAAAGCAGGTCTTTTTGCTACAGATTCAAAAACCTTCGACTTTTTGAAAGAAAACAAGCGTGAACACTGTTTCAGACACATTGCTTTTGACGAAGATGCAGAGTATGAAAAAGTTATCAACATTGATGCTTCAAAAGTAGTTCCAATGGTTGCATGCCCGCACACCGTCGATAATGTTAAACCTGCAAAAGACTTAAATCACGTAAAAGTTAATCAAGTATTCATCGGAAGTTGTACAAACGGCAGAATAGAAGATTTAAGAGTAGCGGTCAAACTTTTGAAAAAACAAAAAGTTCACCCCGATGTAAGACTCATAGTTGCACCTGCGTCGAGAGATGTTATGATGCAAGCCCTAAGAGAAGGTTTAATCGAAATTTTAACCTACGTCGGAGCATCGATTATTCCCCCGGGATGCGGCCCTTGTGTTGGTGTTCACGCAGGAATATTGGGCGATGGAGAAGTCTGCTTGTCTACCCAAAATAGAAACTTTAAAGGAAGAATGGGTAATCCGGAAGGACAAATCTATCTTTCTTCACCGGCAGTTGCGGCATACTCGGCAGTATGCGGCTACATTGCAGACCCGTCAGAAATTTTGTAAAAAAGGAGATAACTATGTTACAAGGAAAAGTTTGGAAATTTCCTGATAATATTTCAACAGACCATATAGCCCCCGGCAGATTGTTCCATTTGAGATCAAATTTGCCTGAATTTGCAAAACACGTTTTGGAAGACGCTGACCCGACTTTCGCTTCAAAAGTTCAAAAAGGTGATTTCATCGTCGCAGGCTCAAACTTCGGCTTAGGCTCATCAAGAGAACACGCACCTCAGATAATCAAACTTTCAGGTGTAAGCGCCGTTATCGCCAAGTCTTTTGCAAGAATATTTTACAGAAATGCAATAAATATCGGGCTTTTGCTTTTAGAATGCGACACCGATAACATCGACGCACAAGACGAACTCCAAGTTGACGTGAGAAAAGGCATTATTAAAAATCTTACAAAAAATACCGAAATAACCTTTAAACCCCTGCCCGAAGTAATGATAAAACTTCAACAAGACGGCGGTTTGATTGAACATATTAAAAAATACGGAGATTTTAAACTCACCTAAATTAACCCTCAGGTCGATTTATTTTCTCAAAAATAATTCTTTCGTTTGATTAAAAAATCTTAACAATTTGTAATAATCGTAACATACAGATTGGAGTGTGTAAGATGAATTTAAACGAAGAATGCCTTTTGCAATATTTAACAAACCCGATACATTCACAAAATTTTGTTATGCAAACGATTACCAATAGTGAAAAATTTGATTGTTCAGAGTATAATGAAGTAGCATGGCTATTTACATAATACGATGGGCAGGATAACAGGTGATTATTGAAAAAATTAAGAATTTTTATTCAAACAATAAAACAATTTTACTTTTTACATTTTTAGTTGCTCTGATTTTGTTTTTCATATCTTTTGTAATATCGAAAACGAAATCAGAGAATTTTTTCCAATCAATGGAATTAAAGTCGTTTGATTTAAGGCAGTCGATAATAGCGGAACACAAAAAGCCGATGTCAGATGTTGTTATTTTAACCGTTGATGACGAAAGTTATGAGTATTTGATAAACAAATACGGCGAATGGCCTATTCCGAGGCATATTTACGCAAAAATTTTAGACTATGTAGAATCTCAAAATCCTTCGGTAGTCGGCTTTGATTTACTTTTTGTCCATTCAATGAAAAACAACAAAGACAGTGATAACAAACTTGCGGAAGCCTTCAAAAAATATGACAACGCATTTACCGCTATCAATTTTGATGACAGAGATTTCACGGTAAGAAAACCTGTTACATTGCCTGAAAAAATGACTGTTAATTTGAATGTAAAATCATCAAAATTCAGCCCTGCAATATACAAAAATTGCCGTTCAATTTTACCGCAAATCATTAAAAATACTGAAAATATCGGACACATTAACACAGCAAAAGACGATGACGGTATAACACGTTCAGTGCCTTTGTTTGTTGCATATCCGAGGTATTCCGTTGACGCACAAGGCAACTACACTGCGGATAAAAACGATATTTATCCTTATATGACGTTAAAAATGGCATTAAAATACATTGCAAATAAAAATGCTGTCACGGTTGATGACCTCATCAAAAATTCAACAATCAACAATAAATATTTTGAAATTATGCCCAATTTAAAATTGCCGATGTCATCTGACGGCAGAGTTACTTTGAACTGGTTCGGAGATACGGGGCTTGTTGACAGCAACAATTTCAAATACATTCCGCTTTGGAAAGTTGTAGAATCAATGGACAACGGCAAAGAAGTGCTTGCGAAAGATACCTTTACGGACAAAGTCGTTTTTGTCGGAACAAGTGTGTTCTCCCTGTCGGATATAAAGAGTGTTCCAACTTCAAAATATATGCCGGGGGTAGAAGTACACGCAACTTTGTTTGACAACATAGTCAACCATTCGCTTATAAAATCGCTTTCGCCCGTTCAAAACATCATCATAGCGGCAGTAATTGCGGCAATAGTTGCCTTTATAGGATTTTACTGTGCCTCGGTCGGAGTTGCACTTACACTTTCATCATTGGTACTAATCGGATACTCGATTTTATCAACCGTAGTTATGCAATGCTTTAACCTTTGGATTTGGTTAACACTCCCGATAACATTGTCTTTCATAGCAATAGTTGCGGTTTACATTATAAAATACGTGTTAAAATCAAGAGATTTTGAACTTACATACAAACTCGCAACAACAGACGGTTTGACAGACTTATACAACCACAGATTTTTCCAAGAACAAATGAAAATCTGCATTGACGATTGCAAAAGATATAATCGTAATTTTTCATTGATAATGATAGACATCGACTTTTTCAAAAAATTCAATGACACATACGGCCACCAAGCAGGAGATGCTGTTTTGAGAGGCGTTGCACATACTTTGAAAAGAAATGTCAGAAGTTCGGATATTGTTTGCAGATACGGCGGTGAAGAAATGGCTATAATCCTCAAAGATACCGCTTTTGAAGAAGCAAATCTCATTGCTGATAAAATCTGTAAAACAATTGCGGCAAAACCGTTCAAAATCGCTGCAAATACTGAAAAACAAGTAACCATAAGCCTTGGAGTTTCAACTTATCCTATTTGCGGATTAGAAACACAAGAGATGATTGAATTTGCAGACAGAGGACTTTACGCCGCAAAAGAAAACGGAAGAAATCAAGTCGGAAAAGTTCAATTACCTGAATAGATATGAAAAAAACACTTAAAATTATTGGAATAATCATTGGAATACTCGTTGTTACGGAACTTTTAGCCTATTGCTGCTACAATCTGAAATATTTTGAAATGATGAAAATTCAGTGGGCAAACGGCAATAAGTTTTTCATGAAATATGAAATACCAACAGAGTTTGACCCTGAAAGACCGCCTTATAATTCAGAAGCCATAAGAACTTTCGAGAAAAAAACCACTAAAAAACCTATTGCTTTTGTGGGCTGCTCTTTTACGGAAGGTACTTGTTTAAAAGACAACGAAACTTTGGCATACAGAATTTCCGACTTAACGAATAGAACCACCTATCTAAGGGGAGTATCGGGTACGGGATTGGCTTATGTTTATTATCAAATTTTAAACAAAACAATTCCGCAAGATGTCGAATATGTAGTTTATACGTACTTTTTCGGACATTTAGAGCGTTTATACAACTACCAACTGGGCTTTTGGTCAACAGAAATTAATTTAAGATACATTCAAAAGGACGGAAAAATAGTTCAGGCAACATTTCCGAAAGGGATTATAAATTCTTTGTATTCAACAAAATTGGCAGAGGAGTACATTGCCAATAAAAAATCCCTAAAAGAATACAGTGATTATCAACTTTTCAAGGCAATTTTAAAGGATATGACGGTTCAATTTAAAAAGAATTATCCCAATTCAAAATTTGTTTTTCTTGACTATCCTTTTGAAGAAAAAGATTATTGCAAACTTCCGAAAGATGTTGTAGATTACATCAAATCGCTCGGATTTATTTACATAGAAGCCGATGCTCTAACAGGCAAACAACTCGGCACTCTCGAATACAAAGTCAAAGGCGAAGGGCTTCACCCGAGTGCGGAAGCGTGGCAAGAGGTTGCACCAAAAATGGTTAAAAAGTTAGGATTATAAACTATTCTTCCGTTTTTTTGCTGTTTTTACGAGAAGTTGTTTTAGAAATTTTTTCACTTTTCTCGTTTTTTGCCAACTTCTCATTCTTTTCTCTCAAAGATGAGAAATCCGCTTTAATAGCGAGATACAACCTATAAACCAGTCTGAGCAAAGTTTCGTCTTCGTCCAATGCTTTGAACAATTTTTGCTTAACATTTTCCTTGTCCAAGTGTCTGTCAAGAATAAAAAACTCATACATTTCCGCATCAAGGACCTTAGACAATTTTATCAAAGTATTCAATCTCGGTGCGTATTTGCCGTTTTCGATATAACTTATGTTTGGAAAGCCTATTCCGATTTGTTCGGCAAGTGCTTTTTGTGAAAGTCCTTTTTTCTTTCTTAATTTAGAAATATTTCTTCCGATAGCAATTCTTGTTTCTTTTTCCATAAAACAAACCCTTATTGTTCAAATAACGCCTTTGTGAAATCCTGAGCATTAAAATATTTCAAATCCGTAATTTTTTCGCCAACACCAATCAATTTGACAGGTAGAGAAAGTTCCTTTGCAATGGCAATAATGATACCGCCTTTTGCACTTCCGTCCAGTTTTGTAAGTGCAATTCCCGTTAAATCGGCGGCTTCTTTAAATATTTTCGCTTGTTGAAGACCGTTTTGCCCCGTATTTGCATCAACGACAAGCAAACTTTCGGTAAAATCATTCGGTGCAAGTTTTTTGATAACTGCAGAAATTTTACCCAATTCTTCCATCAAATTATGTTTATTTTGAAGCCTTCCTGCCGTATCAATCAACAAAACATCATAATTTTCGTTTTGTGCCTTTTTTATCGCATCGAAAGTTACCGCAGCGGCATCAATACCGTCTTTTCTGACGATATCCGCACCTGCACGCTCTGACCAAATATTCAACTGTTCTTCCGCAGCAGCCCTGAACGTATCGCCTGCCGCAACAAGAACCTTTTTACCTTGTTGTTTAAATTGATAAGCCAATTTTGCAATAAGGGTCGTTTTTCCCGCCCCGTTTACTCCTGTTATTAAATAAATATTCAAACCTTCTTTTATCGAAAGTCTTTCATCACCTGCATTTTGAAGAATAGTGTCAAATTCGTTCTTCAAAAAAGTTCTGATTTCTGACGGCTTAACCTTGGAGTTTTTTGCTCTCAATTTATCGGTAATTTCTGCCGCCGTGTTGACACCGATATCAGCCTTTATCAACTGTTCTTCCGTATCGTCCAGCGCAAATTCATCAAACTCCTCTTTATCTTCAAGAGTGCCCGTAACACTTTGAACAAGGGTTTTTGCAGTATTTGCGACTGTCGATTTCAATTTATCAAACGAAAAAGAAAAGCCCGAATTGTCTTTCTCTTGTTCATTTTGAGAAACCGATTCGGGTGTTTTTTCTTCCTTTTTTCTAAAAAATTCAAACATTAATCCAACTCATTTTCTCTGACAACTTTTGCCAATATTGCATTAATAAATGAAGCACTGTCTTCTGTTGAATATCTTTTTGCAAGTTCAACCGCTTCATCAATAACTACTTTAACAGGCGCTTCTTTTACGTACAAAAGTTCTGTTATAGCAATTCTTAAAAGGTCTTTGTCCGTTTTTACGAGTCTGTTGAAATCCCAGCCGACAGAAAGTCTTTTAATCATTGAGTCTATTTCTGAATGTTTTTCTGCATAAGCGGTTGTGATTTTTTGTATATATTTTTTAGTTTCAGAATTTTCTTCAAGAGCAGACATTTCAGCAATTTCAAGTGCTGAAAAGGCTTTTTCGCAAACATCTGCAATTGCGGTTAATCTTCCCGTCATATCAGATGTCAACGGAATAGGCACGGGAATATCGTTGCTTTCAATCGGTCTTGCTAAATTTGTAGGGTGGTTTGACTCATATTCATCTATGTATTGAATCATATCAACCACTGCTGCCGATTCAAGTTTTAATTCCTCATAAGCGTTGTTTGTAAGCGTTCTTACGGAATTTACGATTATTTTATTAAAATCAGAATTTTTATATTTTTATATCTTCTCCCAATTGAGAAAATAAAATCAGAGTTAATTCTCTTGCAGCACGTCTTGCTAACATTGTTTTTTCCTTCAATAATTATGTGTTCAGTTGGTTAATATTAAACATTAAACATAAAAAAAAGTCATCTATTTTTCTGATTTTAAAAGATTATCAAAATAATTTATCGTTTTCATCAAACCTTCGTCAATATCAACCTTGGGTTCCCAGCCTAGTTTTTCCTTAGCAAGAGAAATATCGGGGCGTCTTCTTGTAGGATCATCTGACGGCAAGGGTTTGTGTATGATTTTGGAATTAGAATTTGTAAGCCTGATTATCCTTTCCGCAAATTCTAAAATGCTTCTCTCGGAAGGATTTCCCAAGTTTACAGGTCCGATAAAGTTTTTATCGTTATTTTGCATTCTGATGAGTGCTTCCACCAAGTCGTCAACAAAGCAGAATGAGCGAGTTTGGCTGCCATCTCCGTAAATCGTTATGTCTTTATTTTGAAGTGCCTGAACGATAAAATTAGAAACTACTCTACCGTCGTTTTTGTCCATTTTCGGTCCGTAAGTATTGAAAATACGGACTATTCTGATGTCAACGTTATTTTGCCTGTGATAATCCATCATCAAAGTTTCGGCACAGCGTTTCCCCTCATCGTAACAACTTCTTATACCGATAGGGTTAACATTTCCCCAATAGTCTTCCGTTTGAGGGTGAACTTGCGGGTCTCCGTAAATCTCGCTTGTCGAGGCTTGGAGTATTCTCGCCTTGCACCTTTTGGCAAGTCCAAGCATATTGATTGTTCCCATAACCGAGGTTTTTATGGTTTTGATTGGATTATACTGGTAACTCGGAGGGCTTGCAGGACAAGCAAGGTTATAAATCTGGTCTGCTTCGGCGTAAAACTCTTTTGTAACATCGTGTCTTACAAGTTCAAACCTGCTGTTTCCGATTAAGTGCCTGATATTATCCTTTGAACCCGTAAAAAAGTTATCAAGACAAATAACGTCATTGCCTTCATTTACAAGCCTTTCACACAAATTGCTTCCGATAAAGCCTGCTCCGCCTGTTACCAAAATTCGGTTCATTTTACCGCAACCTCTCTTTTTTTCTGTTCGTATTCATAAGCCGTTTTTAAAGAATTTTCCAAAGTTTCTGTCGGGTTAAAGCCCAGTATTTCTTTTGCTTTTGAAGAATTAGCAAGCAAAACTGCGGCATCACCTTCTCGTTTCGGACAAACTTCTACATTAATTTTCTTAGAAGTTACCAACTCAACCGCCGCAATTATCTCTTTGACGCTTGAACCTTTTTCCGTTCCGATATTAAAAACATTTGAGGTGTTTTTTTCGGACAAATACTTGTATGCTAAAACGTGAGCATTTGCAAGGTCTTTGACATTTACATAATCTCTGATGCACGTTCCGTCCGAAGTTCCATAGTCATCTCCAAACATTTTAAAGAAACTGTTTCCGTCAAGCATTGATTTCACTATGTTTGGAATAAGGTGAGTTTCGGGGTTATGATTTTCACCCAAAAAAGTTTCACAACCTGCAACGTTAAAATATCTGAGTCTTACCGTTTTTATTCCGTAAGCCTTATCAAAGTCTTCCGCAATTTTTTCTGCAATCATTTTTGTTTGACCGTACGGATTTATTGGATTTAGAGGGTGTTTTTCATCAATCGGAACATATTTTGGCTCGCCGTAAACCGCACAACTTGACGAAAACACTATTTTTTTCACGCCGTATTTTTTTGCAATTTCATACAAATTCAGCGTACCGTAGACGTTGTTATCATAGTATTTATCAGGCTCAACGACACTTTCTCCAACCAAAATCAAACCTGCAAAGTGCAATATTCCGTCAATTTTATACTGTTGAAAACATTTTTCCAAATCGTTTTTATTTCTCAAATCACCTTGAAATAACTCGACATTGCCATACTTTTTCAAAGTTTCAACCGTTTTTTCGGAACTGTTTGACAAATTATCAAAAATAACGCAGTCAAATTTTTCTCTCAAAAACCTGAGAACGCAATGACTTCCAATATAACCTGCTCCACCTGTTACTAAAATCATATTTACCCTTTTTCTCTATGATATTACATTTTTTTTGTTTTGGCAAAGTTATCGTGGTATCATTTTTTTATTGATTGGAGTATGTGTATGTCTGAATTTTTTAACAAATATAAACATTTTTGCTTGCCTGTTATTTTAGGAATTGTCTACGTTTTCTTTATAGTTGCGACTTGGGGAAAATGGGGACACGTTGTTTCCGACAGTTTCAGAGAAGCAATCATTCCTCAAGCCTTGCTTGAAGGAAAAATTTTCTACTCGGACATTACAAACCTATACTCTCCGCTTGCATATTGGTTGAATGCCTCGTTGTTTGCGGTTTTCGGAAGTTCTTTGAACGTTCTTTATTTTGCCGGAATTGTTAATTCTTTGATTATTTTATCGACGATTTATTTCATCACGAAGAAATTTTCCTCGGATTTTACAGCATTTACGGTTGTTTTAACAATTATGGAAATTTTTACTTTCAGAATAACAATGCTCAATTCCGCTTCTTGGTTTTTCCCGTATTCATACTCGTTTATATACGCATTTTCGGCATGTTTATTGGCACTCCTCGCATTTATTTTGTATAAAGAAAAAAACGAGTTAAAATATTTGTTTATAACCTTCTTTTTATCGGGACTTTCTTTTGCATTCAAAGCAGATTTCCTTTTGTTCGCAATAATTCCGCTTGTTGAACTTATAAAAAACAAGTCCGTAAAGCAATTTTTCACTGCATTTGCTTGTTTTGCAGCGCCTTGTTGTTTAACATTATGTTTTTATCTGCTGTTCGGCGGTTCAATATCAGCAGTTTTAGGGCAAATACAATTTCTTTCGGCATTTTCAAAAGCACCGTCAGTTCTGCTTTTTAACAAACTCTTTTTACCTCAGACAATAAATTTATATGTTATTCAAAATTTAATATGTTCAACCGTTGGATTTGCAGCAATTACGGCTATTTTCGGTTTGTGCGTATCAGCAGTATTTTTTGCCGTAAACAAATTGAAAAATAACATTTTAAAAGCCATTATTTCAATGCTTGGAATATTTTTCGGCTATACAATTTTGATTACGCTCACTGCAAAATTAGAGTTTATATACTTCGGACTTCACGCAAATCTTGTTTGCATTCCTTATTTTGTAATAATCGGGGCGATTTGCGTTTTTATATTCAAAGATAAAGGAAAAAACTGCACAAAACAGGAAAAATTCTTTATTCTTTTGGCGGCAGTCGGCTTTTTAACGGCATTCAGGCTCATTGCATCAGTATTTATTTCATACATCGGAAACTTCATAATGCCGATTTTCTGGCTCGCATTTGTATTTTTCTGCATGGAACTCTTGCCCGAATATTTTCCGAAATTAAAAACCGAAAATTACAAAAAAATCACCGCAACGGCTTTTATAGCAATAGGTTTGACCTTTTCGTACCTGTATTTTTATCTGGCCGGCACAATGAACACGAAAATCAACAGTTCCAAAGGTTCTGTATATGTTTCAGAAAATTATGCAAAGACGATAAATGATACCTTAGACTACATCAATCAAAATGTCCCGAAAGACAAAACCCTTTTAGTTATGGAAGAAGGGCTGATTTTCAATTATCTCACAGACAGAAAAACAGACTTGAAATACTATGCGCTCATTCCGCACATTATAGACACTTTTGGAGAAGAAAAAATCATCTCTGAAATTTCAAAAAATCCGCCCGACTACGTTTTTATAACAAATAACATTTACCCGACAAAACTTGGCGGAAAATTCGGAATAGATTATGCAAAGCAAATCACCGCCTACGTTTTCGACAATTACGAATATGTTCAATCCGCAATGCACCCCGAACTCGGCAAGGGGTTTGAAATTGCAATTTTGAAGAAAAAATAATCAAAACGAGGAGAATGTTTCCGTTATCGTGTATTTATAATTGCTTTTTTGCAAAGTTTTTTGCCGAAGAATATTCTTTTTCGCCTTTTTTGCCTTTTGGTTATGAGAATTTGCAGGTGATGAAATTTGCGAAGAAACAAAAACCGCAGAAAGTGCTATTATCAGCACTATAAGTGCAAAGTAGGCAAAATTTTTAAAGAAAAATTTTTCAAAAGAAGGTTTTTTAAAACTTTCTTCTTTTTCAATTTTATTCAGGTGAAAATCCATTAGATATTATAAAAAATTATGGGCCTGCTTATCTGACTGCAGTAGGAACTATGTCTTCTGCTGCTACTCTTGCTGTTGCCCTGCAGTGCGCTGAGAAATGTAAACCTCTCAGAAAAGATATGGTACAGTTCGGTATCCCGCTGTTTGCAAATATTCATCTGTGCGGTTCCGTTCTTACAGAAGTATTCTTCTGCATGACAGTTTCTAAAATTCTTTATGGCACAGTACCAACACCTGGAACAATGATTCTTTTCTGCGTACTCCTTGGAGTATTTGCTATTGGAGCACCTGGCGTACCTGGCGGAACAGTTATGGCGTCCTTAGGACTTATCACAGGAGTTCTTGGATTCGGAGATTCCGGAACTGCATTAATGCTTACTATCTTTGCATTACAGGATAGTTTTGGAACAGCCTGCAATGTAACAGGCGACGGAGCTTTAACGCTTATTCTTACTGGATATACAAAACGACATAATATAGAAGAACAAACAATTGAACGGATAGATTTGTAAATCCTGATTTGCCGCAGGC
>ERZ857629.4228-NODE-4228-length-11309-cov-10.976719_pt1 | contig 11309 bp, 9 predicted proteins | sample MGYA00519700_ERZ857629 | MGnify/ENA primary metagenome ERZ857629 (study PRJEB31778, sample SAMEA3449351) | human gut metagenome | biome: human gut; feature: human-associated habitat; material: faeces | place: United Kingdom | collected 2010/2012 ... | reverse complement strand
AAAAAACGGCTCCAGGGCCGCTTTTTTATTTCCGTCATTTCTCGTCTCGCTGGGCAATGGCGCGCTTTTCCTCCAGCCGATTATTCACCCATTCCCCAATAAGGGTATACAGCACCGCCATTATGGGCACGCAGAGTATGGCGCCCATTAGTCCGAAGAGACGGGCGCCGAACAGCACCGCTATCATCACCCACAATCCGGATATGCCCACTGCGTTTCCAACCACCTTGGGATATATGAGGTTGCCCTCTATTTGCTGTATGGCCAGCACGAACACTATGAACCACAGGGCGCGGGGAGGGTCCACAACGAATATTATGGAGAGGCCTATTGCGCCTGATACCCATGGGCCCACTATGGGCACCATCTGGGAAGCTCCTACTATAACGCTTATCAGCACTGCGAAGGGGAAGCCCAGTATCTGCATCCCCATGAAGCACATCATGCCGAGTATGAAGCACTCTATGAGCATACCGTATACATAGTTGTGCAGCGATTTATTGGTGCGGGCGCATACATCCAGTATTCTTGCGGCATGCTGCTCGTTGAACACGGCTTTTATGAACTTGCGGCACTGGCACAGCAGGTTTTCCTTGTTCGCGAGGGCGTATATGCTGATTATCAGCGCAAAGAGCATATCCACGACCACGCCCACGGTGCTTACGGTAAAGCGCAGCAGGCCGGAGGCGAGACCGCTTATGAAGCCGTCCAGCTTGTCCAATATGTCCTCGGACACCTGGCGAACCTTTACGGCTATGTCATCGTTGAGGTTCAGCCTTTCCCATACGTCGGTGCCCCATTTAATCAGGCTCTTGGAGTAGGAATCGTAGTTTTCCGCCAGGGATTTTATGCTGTCTACCAGCTTGGGACCTACTATCACTATCAGCACCGTGATTATGGAAAGCACGAACAGCATCGCCATCACCACGCATATTACCCGCTTGAGCTTTGAGGCGCGCCATTTTGAAAACAGCCTGTTTTCCAGAAAGCACATGGGCATGTTGGCTATGAAGCTTATCGCCATAGCTATGAATATGGGGCTGATGGCGTCGAAAAAACCCCCGACTGAGCTTTTTACGGCGGTCAGGTTTTCGATTATCTCATATAATATGACGCCGAAGGCCACTATAAAAATGTATCTTCTCGAGGACTTCCAAAGTCCCTCCATATCCTGCTTATCCTTCAATGGAACCCTCCGAAGCTGAATTTTTGAGAGCCTCCTGCTTCGCCTCGCGGTCGAATTTTTCCGCGAGGAGCTTGGCGGAGATGTAGGCGGAAATGGCGTCTATCGCCATGCGGTTCCTGCCGCCCCGCATTACGGCAAAGTCGGCCTCCCGAATGTATTTGCTTATGTATTCCTCGTACATGGGCTTTACGGTCGCCATGTACTGCTCGGCTATGTTTTCTATGGAGCGTCCGCGAACCCGTATATCCCGCTTTATGCGGCGGAGCAGGCAGACGTCCACATCGACGTGCATGTAGACCTTCAGGCTCATGAGGTCGGTTATGCGCTTATCGCGGAACATGTGTATGCCCTCGAGTATGAGCACGTCCATGGGCTGTATCAGCTCGTCGCTGTCCGCCCGCATATGCCTGGCATAGTCGTAGCCCTTTCTGGTTATGGGAAGACCGCCTTGCAGACGCTGTATGTCGGCATAAAGCTGGTCAAAGTCAAATATATCCGGCTCGTCGTAGTTTATATGTACCCGCTCCTCAAAGGGCAGGTCGGAATGGTCCCTGTAATAGCAGTCCAGGCCGATTATTGCCGAGGTGCAGGTAAGGGAGTCCTCTATTTCCTTCGCAAGGGTGCTCTTGCCGCTGCCGCTGGCGCCGCATATGCCGACGATTATCATGCTGTGAATTCTTCCCCCAATTAAGCTTTTTTATCATTATAACCCCGAGCGGGGCATTTTGATAGACGCAAAATCCAAAATTGCCCTGAAAATGCAGAAGGACACGCTCCCTTGCGGGTTTACGATTTGTTTGATTTTGCGTTATAATATTTGTGCTATAATATTTCAGACAGTATTTTATATTTTGGATATCCGGGAGACGCTGGCAGATGAAAAAAAGCCGAGGCTTATCAAACATAAAGACCATACTGCAAAACGCATTCAGGCGGCTGGGGCTTTCCCTGCGGCGCTTCGGCAGGCGCGGCGGCATAGGCGGGGCCATAGGGCGGCTCGCGCTGGGCGTAAAGCGCCGGGATAAGCGCACCATAACGTCGCTGTGCGCATTTTTGGGCTGCCTCGTGCTGCTCATAGCGGGCATATCCGTAATATCCGCCAACCGGCCTCAGCAGAGTATGCAGGGCGTAATAACCTCCTCCGCCGGCATAGTAGACCTTACCGGCGACTATGAGAATGTTCAGGCGGACAGGGAGGCTAAGGAGCTGGCGGCTGGGCCTACCCCCAAGCCGCTGTATTTCCAGCAGGGCTTTGAGGATGAGAACATAGCCGAGATACAGCAGAGACTGATGGACCTCGGCTATATGGACAACGACGAGCCCACCAACTACTACGGCCCCAACACGAAGGAGGCGGTGGAAATATTCCAGCGCCAGCACGGCGTTACGGTGACGGGCGTGGTGGACAGGGCGACCTACGAGAAGCTGTTCTCCGACGAGGCGCTCACATACATGGCGGATCTGGGCATAAGCGGCTCCGACGTGGAGGATATACAGTCGAGACTTCGTGAGCTGGATTATTTGGATAAGGTCACAGGCTATTTCGGAGAGGAGACCGAGAAGGCGGTCATAGAGTTCCAGAAGAACAACCGCCTCAGCGTGGACGGCAAGGTGGGGACCCAGACCCGCGAAATGCTCTACAGCGAGGACGCGGTGCCAAAGAGCCTGAAGTACGGCGAAAAGAGCGACGACGTGCTGCGCTATCAGAAGCGGCTGAACAAGCTGGGCTACCTTTCCAGCACCCCTGACGGTACATTTGGAAAGGACACCGTGAACGCGGTCAAGAGCTTCCAGCGGCAGAACGGCCTTACGGTGGACGGCTACATAGGCCCCTCCACTAAGGAGCTGCTCATGAGCAGGAACGCCAAGGCCAGCGTAATATCATTAGGCGAGACCAGCAGCAACGTAACAAAAATTCAGAAGCGGCTAAAGGAGCTTGGCTACCTCAAGAGCAGCGCCACGGGATACTTCGGAACCTCAACCGAGTCTGCCGTATCGGCCTTCCAGAAGCGCAACAAGCTCAGCTCCGACGGCAAGGTGGGCAAGGGCACCATGTCCGCCCTGTTCTCCAGCAAGGCCAAGAAGGCGCCCAGCAACTACAAGCCCTCCTCGGGCGGCTCATCGTCGGGAAGCAGCTCCTCCGGAGGCGGCACCGGCGCACTCACCGGCACTATGGGCAGCGTTGACAGGTTCATTTCCGCGGCCCAGAGCAAGATAGGCTGCCGGTACTCAAAGGGCGGCAAGGGGCCGGATAGGTTCGACTGCTCGGGCTTTGTATACTGGTGTCTGAGGCAGGCGGGCGTGAACCAGAAGTACCTCACCTCCTCCGGCTGGCGCAGCGTATCGGGCTATACAAAAGTCAGCTCACTTTCCAGCCTGCAAAGGGGCGACATAATCGTATTCCGCGGCCACGTGGGAATAGCCATGGGCGACGGGACGATGATAGACGCCTCCAGCGGCAACAGCAGAGTCATACACCGCAGCTGCATGGGCGACTGGTCCAGGCGCAACTTCATCTGCGCGTGGAGGATATTCTGATAACGGACATAAAAAAAGTGGCGTTCAGCCACTTTTTTTGATATCCGTATTTATTCCACCGTTACCGATTTGGCAAGGTTTCTCGGCTTGTCGATATCGCAGCCCTTGAGCAGTGCCACGTAATAGGCGAAGAGCTGTAGGGGCAGTATGGCCAGCGAGGGCAGAACAAAGGGATCGGTCTTGGGTATCCACATGACCTGATCGGCGGTTTCCTCTACGCCGGGAGTGCCCTCAGTGGCAAGCGCCAGCACTACTGCGCCCCGGGCCTTTACCTCGCGCATGTTGCTTATCATCTTTTCGGTCAGGGGACTGTAGGTGCAGAGGGCCACTACCAGGGAGCCGGGCTCTATTAGGGAAATAGTGCCGTGCTTCAGCTCGCCCGCAGGATACGCCTCGGAGAATATGTAGGATATTTCCTTGAGCTTGAGGGAGCCCTCCAGCGCCAGGGCGTGGTCTATGTTGCGGCCTATGAAGTATATGTTGCGGCAGCTGAAATGGAGCGACGCAAGATACTTGATATGGTCCGACTTTTCGAGAAGGCCGCGCATAAGGCCGGGCAGCTCCTCTATGGCGTTCAGACAGCTTTTAAGCTCGCCGTCGCTTACCATATGGCGGCAATGTCCCATGTACAGGGCAAGCAGATAGCATACGGAAAGCTGTGCGCTGTAAGCCTTGGTGGTGGCCACGGCTATCTCGGGGCCGGCCCAGGTATATATGACATCCTCGCTCTCGTTGGCGATGGTGCTGCCCACTACGTTTACTATGGACAGCACATGGGCGCCGCGCTTTTTCGCCTCGCGCAGGGCAAAGAGGGTATCTATGGTCTCGCCGGACTGGCTTATGACTATGGCTATGGTCCTGTCAGTCACTATGGGATTGGAATAGCGGAACTCCGATGCCAGCTCCACCGTGACGGATATGCGGGTGTAACGCTCGATGTAGTGCTTCGCCACCTGGCCTACGTAGCTTGCGGAGCCGCAGGCCACTATGAATATCCTGTCGCAGGCCCGTATGCCCTCCGCCGATATATGGGAAAGGCCGAGGTCTATGGCGCCCTCCTTTATACGGGGGCGGACGGTGTTGCGTATCACGTCGGGCTGCTCCATTATCTCCTTGAGCATGAAGTGGGGATATCCGCCCTTTTCGGCGGCGTCAGCGTCCCATTGGATATGCTCTATGTTTTTGTGCAGCTCCTCGCCGTAGCGGTTGTATATCTTCACGCTGCCGGCAGTAAGCACAGCCATGTCGTATTCGTCAAGGCGTATGACCTGGCGGGTGTGCTTGAGTATTGCAGGCACGTCTGAGGCGATGAAGTTTTCCCCCTTGCCCACGCCGACTATAAGCGGGCTGTCCTTGCGCACGGCATAAAGGGTATCCGGGTGATCGGCAAAGATTATGCCCAGGGCGAACGCGCCGGAGATGAGGCTAAGGGCCTCCCGTATGGCGGCCTCGGGGCCGTCCTCGCGGTTGCTCCTGTAAAGGTGCTCCACAAGGTTTGCGGCTATCTCCGTATCAGTCTCGGACATGAAGGAATAGCCCTGCTCGGTAAGAAAATCACGGAGCTCGATGTAGTTTTCCACTATGCCGTTGTGAACCAGGGCCACATCGCCGTGCTGACTCAGATGGGGGTGGGCGTTTACGTCGTTGGGCTCCCCGTGGGTTGCCCAGCGGGTATGGCCTATGCCGAGGCAGCCGGGCAGGGCTCTGCCGCAGTCCGTCATTTCCTCCAGCACGCTCAGCCTGCCCTTGGCCTTCACGACGCTAAGCTTATTGCCGTCTGCAATGGCTATTCCTGAGGAGTCATAGCCGCGGTATTCAAGCTTCCTGAGGGCCTCCAGTATGAGGGGCGCGGCCTGCTTGGGGCCTATATAGCCTACTATTCCACACATTGATAAACTGTTTCTCCTTTGATGAATTAGTCCCAGAGCTTTTCGGAGTATACGCCCTGAGCCTTGATCTTCGCTATGCTCTCCATAACTGCGGGCTTATCCTCCTTGTATGTCACGCCGAACCATCGGTCGGGGCTTTCCTCGACCTTTACCCGCACCCTGCCCTCAGCCATAAGGGTCTGCACAGCGTTGGGCAGCAGATCCTCATATTTGGCGGGGTTCTCCTTTATGCCCGCTTCGAAATTGGCTTTGAATACATCCTCCAGCATGGGAAGGATATCCGGCTTGAAGCCCCAGCAGTTCATGGAGACGGGGGTGCCCTCCGGAAGCTCGATGAAGGTTTTGCCGTCGTCCTCTGTAAAAGCGCCGCCGTGCTCCCGCTTGAATATCCTGCGCCGCTCCACTATGTGGGTGAGAAAGCCTTCATCGTCCACCTCGCATATGCCCCGGGCTACGCTGCCGTTTTCGGTGAGGGTATTTTCCAGCTTATAGCCTATCATCAGCTGCTCGTCTGAGGGCGTGTCTCCGGCGAGGAATTCGTAAAGCTGTTTATAAGCGGCAGGGCCATAGTAGTCGTCGGAATTAATGACGGCGAAGGGTCTGCCGCCGATCTCGTCTCTTGCACAGAGCAGGGCATGGGTGGTGCCGAGGGGCTTTGTGCGGCCCTCGGGAGCCTTCAGGCCATGGGGCAGCTTATTCATCTCCTGAAACGCGCACTTGACGTTGGCGCGCCGGGATATCCTGCTGCCGATGGCATCCATGAAGTCCCGCTCAATCTCATGCTTGATTATGAACACAAGGTCGTGGAAGCCGGCGCGTATTGCGTCGTAGATTGAAAAGTCGATTATCAGGTTACCCGCGGCATCGATGGGGTCGATCTGCTTTAGCCCGCCGTAGCGGCTGCCCATGCCAGCGGCAAGCAATACGAGTACAGGCTGTTTTTTCATTTGAAATGTTCACCTCCGTATGCTTAGTTTTTTGCTTTGCTACAATATGCATTAATGCAGGTGTATCTCCCGCCCGAAGGAGCGGGGCGCTGCGTATTTTTTGACTATATCGGTTATGGTGCTTTCGCTCATGCCCGGGACATGCTTCATGGCGGGAAGCAGCCGCTTCATGGAGTTGTCGTCCACAAGGCCAACCAGCTCCAGGAGCATTTTGGTGGCTCCTTCGGCTGTGGGCGTCTCGTCGAACACCGCCTCTATGCTTTCGTTGAGTATGCGAAGCTCAATTATACGGGTATCCGGCGTTTCGAGGAAGCTGGTGAACAGCGTAATGCAGGCTTCGTTTTCACCTGCGGACCATATTCCCCGGGTGGAGACCAGATGCTGCTCCTCCTTCATTATAAAGACGGAATCCGTAAAACCTCCGTCCATATCTATGTATACCGTATTGCGTTCGCACTGCTCGTAAAATGTGACCGCCAGGCCCTTTTCCGTTGAGCTGAAGCGTATTATGTCCGCACCCTTGCTGTAGCAGCCGTGAACGTTTTGCAGCGGCTGCGGGAAAAGGGAGCCGTAGTTGTCGAAAAGGCGGAACTCCCTGCCGTCAAGCAGGCTGCGTATCTTATTGAAGGCGATTTTGTCCGTCCCGAGCCCCTTCCTTTCAGGCTCGGGAGAAAACACCAGCTTGGCGAGATACGCCTTCAGGCTGTCATAGCCTGGAGGGTAAGGCGCGAGCTCCCTGTCGGAGCAGGCCCAGAAGCAGGAATCAAGCAGCTGCATTAGGGACGTCTTGGCGAAGAGCTGTGTGCTGCCGGAGTATATTACAGCCACAGCATCGTACTGTGGGAATATTACCGCATACTGACCGAAAGCGCCGTTGAACTGGTAAGCCCCGCCGCCGCTCATCCATATCTGGTAGCCATAGCCGTGCCTCATTTCGCCGTTTGGAGTGGGTATCTGGGGCGAGGTAGCGGCGTCTATCCACTCTTCGGAGAGGAGCCGCCGTCCATTCCATACCCCCCTGTTTAAATACAGCTGGGCTATCTTGGCAAGGTCTTCTATGCAGAGGTTCAGCCCCCAGCCTCCCTTTTCCATGCCCTTGGGGCATGTCTCCCAGTGGTGGCTGCGTATGTCCAGCGGCTCATACAGCCTGGGGGTGAGGAATTCGGTAAGGCTCATGCCCGTCTTTTTTCTCAGTGCGGCTGAGAGCATATAGGTATTGAGTGAATTGTATTCAAACTGGGTGCCCGGCTCGAACTTGGGTACGGATTCCATGAACATCTTTACCCAGTCCTCGTCCAGAGCGCTGCCCACCTCGTTGAAGCGGACCCCTGTGCTCATGGTGAGGAGGTGCCGCACCGTCAGCATTTTCGACCACTTGTTTGCGGGCTTGCCGGCATAGCCGGGGAATATGTCCTCCAGGCGCTCGTCTATATCCATGAGCCCCTCGTCCACAGCCATACCTATGGCGGTAGAGGTGACGCTCTTGCTGGCAGAGTACAGCATATGGGGGATTTCAGGCCGATACGGGGCGTAATACCCCTCGGCGAAGACCTTGCCGTGGCGCAGCAGCATTGCGGAATGTATGCCCAGCTCGGCGGTATTATCGGAAAGGTTCCTGAAGAACCGCTCCACTACCGTGCTGGAAAGGCCCGCCTCCTCAGGGGTGCAGCGAGGCAGGGATTCCCTTGCGGACAGAAGGGGAAGGCTCCCCATCTGACGCGTGTAGCCGTAGGCGGGTATGCCCTCCATGTCCCTTTTAAGCATTTTGATGAGCAGCTCAAGGCTGCGCATCTGAATGGTAATGTCCATTTTTCCTCCGGATATTGAGCCTTGACAGGCTTATTCCTGAAGTATTTTATGGTGCTTGGTTTCCCCTTATACCGCCGGGTCAGGATTGGGCTCCCCTGCCATGGGGATATTGCGTCCGGTGCGGTCAACGTAGAAGGCGGCGTTGGCGGCGTAGATATAGGGGTTGAGCCAAAGGTCTCCTATGCCGCAGGTCAGGGCGCTGAGTATGCCCCAGCCTATGAAGGACAGGTTAAGGCAGAACAGCCGCCACTTGTGGCCCGCCATAAGCTCCTTGCTCATGTTTACCGCCTCGCGAATGCCCAGGTTGGGATTTTCCGCCATAAGATATGGGGCAAGGCGGTAGCGGTAGGCGGCTATAATGCCGGGCACGATAAACAGCAGCGACCAGAGCCATATAAACAGCGCCATAAAGAGGTTGAGACCCATCGCCTTAAGGAATATATCGAAGCGGGAGAATATGACGGATACTTCACCCTGACGGTTCTCAGCCACAAGGTCTATGTAATACTTGTTAAGGCCCATTTCCAGCGCCCCTGAGAACAGCAGCACGACTATGCTCAGCACAAGGGCTATAAGTGATCCAAAGAGACTTGTCTCTGTATCCGCCGCCGCGAACCCGGCAAGGAAATCGTTATAATTGCCGGCGAAGAGCATATCAAAGTCCATATGGCCCATATTTTTTGCAAGGTTGTATATGCTGCTCATGCCGCATATGAGGCTGAATATAAAGGTTACCAAAACAGACCTGCCCCAGTGGCCCCTGAGCTTATCCCGGGCTATACGGCGAAATTCGCTTGCAGTAAACATAACAAGAAAACCTCCTGAAATGAAATAAAAAAATGAGTAAAATCAAAAGCGGGGGCGGGTGCCGCGCGGGAGTTACGCAAAAGAGCGGCAGCCGCCCCCCGTAAAGCCAGTTTTGCCTAAGTATCAGTCGTCTATCCTGCAGCCGGAGCAGCCCTCGCAGCTCTCCGCGTCGCAGTCCAATCGGGCATCAACTATCTTGGAGAGGATATCCATCTTGTCCTCATCGGCAGGGAGGAATTCCTCGTATTCGCCGTTTACCTGAATACGGAATACGAACAGATCCCGTTCATCGTCATCAACTGCCGCGGGGTCTATCATTACGGCGTACTCCTCGTTCTCATAGTCGAAGTAATCAACTACCTCAAGCTCTATCTCGTTGCCTTCTTCGTCGTTGAATACCACTATATCCTTATCCAGATCTTCCATATTAAAAATCTCCTTTAAAAAATCTCCATATTACTGGTAAGCATATTTTACCTCATGGCGGCTTTTACCGCAAGCTAATAGAGAGATAATTGACATCGTGTTTACATTATACAAAAAGAGCCGCCTGCTTGCTCAGGCGGCCCTGTGAACATGTATATGGAGTTTTATCGGAAATACCGGGAAGAAAGCTTTGTATAAAGCCTATGGTTTTCTGTGTGCTGCTATCGCCTCCCCTCTGAGTGGCAACCTATGGGACTTATCGGAGGGGGGACGCCCGGCTTCGGTGAATTTACCGGGTAGGTATTGTTGCGTGTTGCTGTCATTGGGCTGTTATTGCGCCTCCTTTCCTTGAAGTGATTATATAATACCAGGGAGGTGTGGCGGAAGTTTGGCCCAAAGTTATACTCTTGTGGCGGTTCTATTAACGGTTTTCGGATTTTTATTTAAGCTTCTGTGAACCGGCGGGGGCGACGTCAAATACCGTCAGGGTATCGCCGTCTACGCTGAAGCGCACGTCAAAGCCGGAAAACTCAAAGCCGTACTGCTCCCCGTCCTGCTGGTATGCGGGCCGCGGGTCCTGGGAAAGGGCGGAAAGCAGCGCCTCCCGCTTGTCAGCGGGAAGGGCAATAAGCAGCTCCTCCGGAAAGGCCACCTGAAGGTTTTTTTCAAGTTTTTCTCCGGCAAAGCCGTCCTTTGCCTCCGGGTGGCTGTCGGTAAATGAAAGATATGGCTTTATATCGTATATGGGGGTGCCGTCCATAAGATCCGCTCCCTCCACTGTGAGCACATGGCCGAGGCCGGGACGGTTTTCCATGGATACCAGCTTTACCGAGGACAGCCCTATGGGGTTGGGGCGGTAGGGGGAACGGGTGGCAAATACCCCCATACGGGTGTTGCCGCCAAGGCGGGGAGGCTTTACGGTTGGACGCCAGCCCTGGCGTTCCACCATGGAAAAGCCCCATATGAGCCACAGGTGGGAGTAGCCCTCGATGCCCCGGAGGGCGTTGGCGTCCCGGTATTCAGGCTCAAATACCACGGTGGAAAGCTGTCCGCCCCCCAGGCTGCTCTGCCGGGGTATGCCGAATTTCTGCGTAAAGTCGCTCTTTATGCGGGCTATGACCTTTAATGTGAAGGTGTCGGCCATGGCTTACTTTTCAGCCCCGGGAAGCTCTGAGGTGCAGTGGGGGGCAGCGGGTAGCCTCATCGGGTATTACGCTGAGGCAGTAGGGGCACTTGCGGGGCTCCTTCTTTTCTTCGGGCTTTTTTACCATATCGTGCAGCTTGTTCATGGACTTGACAAGCAGAAAAAGCACGAAGGCTATTATTATAAAGTTCAGCACTGAGGTTATGAATGCGCCGTAGGCTATGGAAGCCCCGCCGATGTTCAGGGCTTTATCGCTGAAGTTCTGCCCTGCAAGTATGCCTATGACGGGGGAGATTATGTCGTTTACCAGGGAATCCACTATGCCCTTGAACGCGCCGCCTATGATGACGCCCACGGCAAGGTCCATGACGTTGCCGCGCATGGCGAACTCTTTGAATTCAGCAAGAAACTTCTTCATATAAAAAATGCCCGTCCTTTCCAACAGGAAAAATCTACAGGCATTATTATATCACATAAAATCGGCGGACAACTATATGTTTCTGTCGCTGCCCATAAAGAACAGCGCAACGGTATCCGGGCCTACGTGACTGCCGGTCACAGGC
>ERZ857629.4224-NODE-4224-length-11312-cov-2.164076_pt1 | contig 11312 bp, 5 predicted proteins | sample MGYA00519700_ERZ857629 | MGnify/ENA primary metagenome ERZ857629 (study PRJEB31778, sample SAMEA3449351) | human gut metagenome | biome: human gut; feature: human-associated habitat; material: faeces | place: United Kingdom | collected 2010/2012 ... | reverse complement strand
GGTTGAAATCTGCCAACAGCGACGGAAAATGGTGTGGTTCAGAGGCGACGCTGAGGATAATGGTCCGTCCGGTGTGGTATAGGACTGTGCCCGCTCTGATTGTTTTCGGATTTATGATCGCGCTCACATTTGTGGCGTTGTATCTTTTAATCTCCAGACGTAAGGACAGGCAGAAGAAAGAGGAACTGGACATCCAGGAGCAGACTCATCGGGAGGAACTCCAGCAGATGAAGACGCGCTTTTTCATAAACATATCGCACGAGATGCGCACTCCTCTCATGTTGATTGTCAATCCGCTTGAGGAAATGATCGCGCGGTGTAACGACCTATGGATGCGTCGCCAGTTGAAATATCTTGACCGCAACGCCAGGCGCCTGCTACATCTGGTGAACCAACTCATCGACTACAGACGTGCGGAACTTGGCGTTTTCCGGCTCAGTGTGCGTCCGGAGCCGGTGATGAAGATAATACGCGAGAATTGGTCTTACTACGAGGTTCTTGCGCAGAAGAAAAAGCTCAAGTATCGTCTGGAATCATCAATTGGGGACGCTGCGGCATTTGTGGATGCGCAATACCTTGAACTGATTCTCAATAATCTGCTTTCAAATGCTTTCAAATACACGGATTCGGGCTCAGTCACGCTTTCGGCCGAACTCACTCCGGCAGAGCTTGTTCTGCAAGTATCAGACACGGGAGCCGGCATCCCGAAAGACAGGCAGAAGCAGATTTTCGAGCGCTTCTATCAGGTGGAGCGCGACAATATCGGCAGCGGCATAGGACTGTCGCTCGTCCAAAGGCTCGTGGAACTGCACCACGGCACGATTGAACTAGACAGTGAGCCTGGACGTGGCTCAACATTCACGATACATCTCCCTCAGACTCCGTCCGCCTACTCCGCAGAAGAACTCGGAGGTGTGCAGGAAGCTCATTCGGCAAATGCGAAGGACCGGTATGTGCTGGATCCGGGGGATGCTGAAGGGGAAGATAATGAAGGCGGCAAGTCGCCTGTCCCAGAGGAAACCGGCGGTTCGCTGCTGATTGCCGAGGACAATGAGGATATAGCCGTCTATCTTCGCGATTCACTCTCGGACAGCTTTGAAATCCGCCTCGCAAGGGACGGAGAGCAGGCTCTCGCTGCAGTGGGCGAGTCGCTTCCTGACATTGTGATTACCGATTTGAACATGCCGGTGATGGACGGCCTCAAGTTGTGCATGAGGCTCAAGCAGAATGTCGAAACGTCGGACATTCCTGTAATCATGATTTCCTCAAGCACTGACTACAAGGACCAGCTTGCCGCTTTCAGGGCCGGTGCCGATGATTTTATGTCGAAGCCTTTCCAGCTTTCCATCCTTCAGGCCAAGATACGCAATATGCTGCGGACACGGGCAAGGGTGATGGATAAGGTCGCGAAGTCCTCTGAACTGGAATCCGGCAGGGTCGGGCTTTCGGCCTACGATGAGGAGTTGCTAACCAAGGCAGCCTCGATAGTCGAGAAGAACATGGACAACGCAGATTTCTCGACAGAGGATTTTGCAGCGGAGATGGGTATGTCCCGCTCCAATCTCCATCTTAAGCTCAAGGCGCTCACAGGTGAGTCGGCCCTCGATTTTATCCGTCGCATACGATTCAAGGAGGCCTGCCGGCTGCTCAAGGACGGCCGCTATTCGATTTCTGTCATCAGCGATTTGGTAGTCCGTCTTACTTTGCTACTTGTTTTAAGCGGTATATGGGCTGTCTTCCGACCGAATGGGGTAGGAAAGGGGGAAAATAGGGGCGGATTGCTGCGTTGCGCGGTTTGATGAAATCCTCCGATAGGCGCAAACTTTACTGATGAAATACCACAAAATTTACTGATGAAATGCCACAAATATTCGTAATTGATTTTGTAATTATTTAAATATTAGTAACTTTGCGGGAGTAGTAAATACTCGGACAGAATGAAATATTTAGAACGTATTGCGGACAAACACTTGAACGACAGATTAAATGCAATGGGTGCTGTCTTAATAGAAGGGCCGAAGTGGTGCGGAAAGACAACGACAGCAGAACAACGGGCAAGGAGTGTGCTGCGTATGCAAGACCCGGATAACCGTGAAGACTATCTGGCAACAGCAGCAGTAAAACCCTCCAACCTTTTAATTGGCGAGACTCCGAGATTGCTGGATGAGTGGCAGGATGCTCCTGTATTGTGGGATGCTGTTCGCACAATCTGTGACAAGCGGGGAATGCCTGGTCAATTTATTTTGACCGGATCTAATGCTGTCGATGAGAAAAAGATTCATCATAGCGGAACCGGACGAATTTCACGTATGCAGATGTTCCCGATGTCTCTTTGGGAGTCAAAAGAATCAAACGGAAGCGTTTCTTTACAGGATTTGTTCGATAATCGGAATTATGAAGTTGAAGCCACATCACAACTGAGTGTCAATGACATAATATTTTCGGCTTGTCGCGGTGGATGGCCTGCATCTTTGAACGCGGCTGACATGGACGCAAGTTTGATGATTGCAAGGGATTATGTTCAATCGGTGTGCAAGACAGACATCTCTCGTGTAGATGGGGTTCAGCGGAATGAGAAACTTGCAATACAGATACTTCGTTCTTATGCACGGAATATTTCCACTGTTGCAAAAACAACAACAATATTGGCGGACGTAACCGCAAGCGACAAGATAGAGTGCTCACGTTCAACGTTTGATGATTATGTGTCGGCTTTGGAGAAACTTTTTGTCATTAATGATATTGACGCTTGGTGTCCGGCAATTCGCAGCAAAACTGCCATCCAGAGTAGTCCAAAGAGGGGTTTTTGTGATCCTTCAGTGGCTGTTGCCGTGATGGGGCTGACACCGGAATCCCTTCAAACCCAGTTGAGAACATTCGGATTTATCTTTGAACAGATGTGCATCCGTGATCTGAAGGCTTATTCATACGGTTTCTTCTCAAGTGTCGGATACTATCGGGATCGCTATGGTCTGGAGTCTGATGTTGTACTTCACTTGGGAGACGGACGTTATGCTTTGATAGAATGTAAATTAGGTAGTAAAGAAATTGAAGAAGGAGCTAAACATCTGGTTCAAATTCATGATCTTATTGTTGCACATAACAATGGTGAGAAACAAGTACCCATCAGAGAACCGGATCTGAAGATTGTTCTGACTGGCGGGCAGTATGGATACACAAGAAAAGATGGAGTTCACGTCATTCCGTTGGCTTGCCTTAAACCTTAACTTGTTGTTGGGATTGAACTTGATGTTTGTGAAAAATGTCGTACCTTTGCTTGGATTGAAAACAGGAGGCGATATGTTGTACCCTATTGGCATACAGAATTTTGAGGATTTGCGTAAGGGCGGATATGTTTACGTGGACAAAACTGCGTTGATACATCATCTGGTTTCGACTGGCAAATACTACTTTTTGAGTCGTCCTCGTCGCTTTGGTAAAAGTCTTCTTGTGTCCACGATGGAGGCTTATTTTCGCGGGAGGCGGGATTTGTTCGCAGGTTTGGCTATTGAGGCGTTGGAAAAGGATTGGACGGACTATCCTGTTTTGCATTTGGACTTGAGTGGAAAGAAATATGACAATCCCAAAGCATTGGCAGATGTCCTGAATTATCACATAAAGACTTGGGAATCATTTTATGGTTCAGGCAATGCACCGGATATTGAAACGAGATTCAAGCAGGTCATTGATAATGCGTATGAAAAGACTCATAGGCAAGTAGTGATTCTTGTCGATGAATACGACAAGCCGATTGTGGACAATCTGGGGAACAGTGAGCTTGTGGACTACTATAAATCCACTCTTCAGGGCTTCTACAGCGTGATGAAAGCCAAGGATGGGAATATCCGTTTCGGCTTTTTGACCGGAGTGTCGAAAATCGGGAAACTGAGCGTCTTCAGCGGGCTCAACAATCTGAATGACATATCGATGGATGCGGAGTATTCCGACATCTGCGGCATATCCGAGCGCGACCTTCACGAGTGTTTCGACGGGAGCATTTCCGAGCTTGCCGATGCGAACAGTCTTAGCCTGGAAGATTGTTACAAAAGGCTTAAGGATATGTACGACGGCTATCATTTTTCTGAAGATACCGCTGGTGTGTATAACCCGTTCAGCCTCTTGAACACTTTCCGTTCAAAGAAATTCAAGGAGTATTGGTTTGAGACTGGAACGCCGACAATGCTGGTGAAGGTGATGAAGCAGACTTCTTTTGACATCACCACTTTGTCCGACAATGTAGTCGTTTCCTCTGCGACCCTGAGCGGTATGCAGGACATAGTAAACAGGCCGGTTCCGCTGTTTTTCCAGACGGGCTACCTCACAATCAAGGGATACGACAGCGAATACAAGGAATATCGCCTCGGCTTCCCGAACGACGAAGTGAAAAACGGCTTCCTCAATTTCATATATTCCTATTATGTTCCGGTGAATCCTGCGGAAGACAATACACGGGTTTCACGTCTCTCGAAGGCGTTGAGGGCGGGCCGTCCGGAGGAGTTTATGCGTGATCTGGAGTCATTGTTCGCGAATACCAGCTATCAGATTCAAGGCGATTCGGAGAAGAATTTCCAGTATGCGATTTATATCATAATGGAACTTTTAGGGGAATATGTCGAGGCAGAACGTAGTACAAGCAATGGAAGGATTGACCTTCTGCTTCAAACCTCTGACTATATCTACGTCATCGAACTTAAAATCGACAACACAGCCGAAGCCGCATTGCAGCAAATCGAAGAAAAAGGCTATGCCAAACCATTCGTGAATGACCCTCGGAAACTTTTCAAAATCGGCGTGAGTTTCTCCACCGCAAATCGCCGGATTGAGGATTGGGTGGTTGTGTGAAATTGAGGTCGGTTGTATGAAATTGACAATCCCCGCCACGATGTTTTCGGGCGGGGATTGTTGTGTATTGCGATGTTTGACATCTATTGTTTAGCGATGAGCACCAATATTTGGCAAAATGGCTTCTGAAGGTTGATCCTTAGGATCTGCAGCCTCAATAGTGTAAGTTCCATATCTGCCATTTGCCGGATCCCATTCATTAGGCAGCGGGCAGGAGTTTAGTTTAACCGGGGAGCCAACTTTCTTGTTGGCGTCGCCATCCTCTCCCCTTATTGCTTTGGGAATAATAAGATTTTTCTCACTTGTAGTGTAAAAATAGTTGTTTGTGATTTGTGCATAAGTGGGTTGCGTAATTTTGGCTTGAACAAGGTTTACGTGATTGTTGGTAGGAATGACACTATTTGCTAAAGTGTAAACCACATTACACGTTTCCATTGTTCCTGTTAACAGAAGTCCTGCATTTACGCCGATAGTCTTGTCTAATGTGTTACTCCAAACATTGAGCTTTGTGATAGTTGTATTGGGAGCATGGAGAATTTTAAATTCTGACTGCGCTGTACCTGTGTAATAGAAAATACAATTCCTTACATCAAAATTATTAAAAGTATGTCCCATTGTTCCCATGTACACTATATTAGTTTTTTCTCCTGAAATATCGAAATCACAATCTATAAACGCAATGCTAGTTAATGAAATAGCTAAATACTGCATATTGATGACGTGCCTTGGGAATTTGCTTACCTTGCATTTATCAAAAAGAATGGTACCAAATTCACTGGTAGAACTTTCTGATACTTGGGCAATGATGTCATTTTTGGCCGCTAAGGTTGTCGTGATATCAAGATTCTCAAATGCCAAAATTCCATTAGCGATTTTTTGAGGTTGTAGTGATTTTGCCATTTCAACTTTTGATTTGACAGATGCGTCAACTCCGCACACAATAATACCATTTGTTTTATTATATTTAATCTGTGCTGGGTCGTTTTCGTTGCAAATGAAATATACACCATCTTTCTTTATTAGGGTATTATTTTTCGTGCTGTTTACAAGGATACCGCCAGGATTGGATTCTTTGGAGAATTGAACTCCTCCATCGTTCGTCTCACCAATGGAAACAGGAAATCCATCGTTGTACTTGACGAAATAGTTCAGATGTGTACGGAGTTTCTCGGCTGGAACTGCCGGCATTCCAAGGACAGTGTTTCTTGTTTTGATTTTATCTACTATACCATTTGTCTTGGCAGCAAGCTGTGAACCATCGGCATTCTTGGATAGAATGACTGTGAATCCGTCTGCGAATTCTACTGGGAGAATGGTGAAATAGTAGTCTCCTGTAGCGAGAGCACTACCGTCTTCATTGCGAAGGGTAACGTAGGTTTCGGGAGTCTTTACCTGAATGACCGGTTCTTCTCCAGTTAGATTAACTTCGAACATTCCGCACAATGCTTCATTTTTGTTTCCCATAAGAGTCAGTGACTTGATACCCTCCTGCTCAAGAGTGAACTTTATGTGAGAGCAAAGATTTTTGAACTCTATTTCCCTGCCATTCACTTTTCCTGCCATAATCGCAACACCATCTGCGAATGTGCCTACTTTGGCATTTTGTTCCGGAAAAAGTTTAGTTGTGATTATTCCATCGGCATAAGTCGCGTTGTTGCGTTGAGGATAGAGCGCAAACACTGCTGCTCCATCTTCAGGGAGTTTTCCAGTGAAAGACTGACCTCCTGCAAATGAGAAGAGGTTATTGTGGGTTGTTGCTGTTGTAGAATTGTCAAAGACAGAAATTTGGTCACTATCTGACCAGGAGACTGCTCCATCTGCTCCTATAGATGTCTTGCTTAATGCCAATTCGCTTTTTTCAAAACTTGCAGTGAAGTCAACATCAACATACTTAACCTCGACAATAGGCTTTGTCGATTCTTCAATTGATTCCTTGTTGCAGGCTACCGCAGCTACTGTGGCAGCAAGCAGAATAGCGAAATACTTTTTCATAATTCTCTCGTTTTTATTTCCACTCAACACCGGAATCGTCGTTGTTGAAGATGTTATAAACCTCATTTTTCGATGCAAAACTTTGTGCGAAGCCCTGTTCTGTGTTAAGGGCAATCATATCCACCTTGGGGGGGGCATAAAATTTTTTGGTTTCCATAATAGTTATTCTTTTAGTAGTGTTTTAATCATTCAAATCAGTCTTTAATAGACCGCTGAGAGGGCGGGGATGAAGAAACGGATGGGATGCAAGGCGGATGGTGAAGATGAATACCGCAGCAACCTGTCGGTTGTGAGGATTTCATCAAACCATCCAACGCGGCAGACCGCCGTTTCTTCGCCCCGCCTCTATCTCCAGCCTTCGTTCTGCTCACACTGCTTCATCATATCCAAGTCGCGCTGAGGGATTGGCAGCACCTCGTGGCGGCCCTTCACCGTGTAGTCGGCGATGATATAGAGCGACGGCATCTGCTCGTGCCACTCGGAGCACTTTGCTGCAGTCTCGCGGATGGTTTCGTAGTAGATGCCCCAGCGGACAAGGTCTTGTCTGCGATGCCCCTCGAAGGCGAGTTCGTGGGCGCGTTCGTCACGGACGGCCTGCTGAAACTGCTCATAACTCAATCCTGTAGCGAGGTCTGCCGTTGCTGATGCTGTGCCCGTAGGGAGACCGTAGCCACGGCGGCGCACTATGTTGATTGCCGCGTAGGCGTCTGTGGACGGAGCCTTGTGCCACTCGTTGAGGGCCTCTGCATAGAGCAGGAGCACATCGGAGTAGCGCAACAGATACCAGTTCACATTGGAATAGTTGGCGTCCTTGAGCTGTTCCTTTACATATTTTGCCAAATCCCATTTCGCAGGGGTGAGACTGTTGTTGAACGGCTTTCTCCAATCCGGTTTGGCATCGTCGGCGATGGCGAACTCGAGAGTGAGGTCCTGCTTTGTGGATGAACCTGTCGGAGTGTAGGTGCCAAGAGCCGTCTTTCCGTTTGCAGTGTATTTGTAGTCGGCAAAAGACAATGCCCAACGCTTGTCCTCAGGGTCGCTCTTTTTCCACTGATATGCGAAGGTCGGGAGCGCTTTCCAGTTGGCTGCGATGCGGATATAGTCTCCGGCTCCGTCTGTTGCTGTGACGCCGTTCCATTTACCGATTCGTCCTATAGGGTCGTTGCCGCTGATGGTCGGAGTGTAGAATGAAACTTCAAAAAGGCTTTCTGACGGGTCCCAGACATTGTTGCAGGTGTTTTTCCAAAGCTGCTCGTAATCGTCGAGAAGCCTGTGTTTACCGGATTCAACAACAATCTTTGCAGTGTTGGCAGCCAGTTGCCATTTGCTTTCATCGTGCACAGGGTAGCCTGCCCAAGTCGCATAGACTTTCGCCAGAAGCCCGAGTGCAGTGCCTTTGGAGACCCTGTATTGTGAGTCTGTCCTGTAGATATCGTCCACAGCCCAAGGAAGAACTTCCGCAGCATATTTGAGGTCCTGCTCGATGAATTCATAAATTTTCTCCGGTCCCACCTGGGTAAACTTCGACGGATGAATGTTGGACTGCGCCGTGTTCTCCATCAACACCGGGTTGCCAAACCATCTCACGAGCTCGAAATAGTAGAATGCGCGGAGCGTGCGTGCCTCTGCCATATAGATGGCCGCGAGGGTTTTCTGGCTGTCTTCCCAAGTTTCAACTTTGCGGGAGAGGCGTTCGATGAAGTCATTGGCATCGTAAACAGCGTTGTAGAGTGCCTTCCAGCTGTTCTCCACATAGCTGTTGGAGGTGGAGAATGTGTTGCAAGGCAGGTCTCTCCAAGAATTCGGGGTGCTTCCCTCCACCTTCGCCTCATCTGTTCCGAGGGTGAAATAGAGTGAGAGGTTCATTCCATACATCGCGTCTTCCTGGAGATTTCTGTAGACTCCGAGGAGCACGTTCTGAGCCTCTTTGGGAGAATTCATATACTCGTCCTTTTCGATTTCCGTGAAACTCTTCTCGTCGAGGGAGCAGGAAACTGAGCAGAGAATTGCGGCAAGAGCCGCTATGTATTTAATTGTCTTTTTCATAATAATTGTCTCCGAAATCATTAGAACTGAATGTCAAGTCCCATCGTGAACACACGGCTCTTAGGGTAGGCACCCCAGTCGAAGCCAGGGGTGAGAGGGCTGCTGAGCATACTCACTTCCGGGTCGAATCCGCTGTATTTCGTCAGGCAGAACAGATTTTGGGCGGAGACATATAATCTCAATTTGTTGACCCATATCTTCCTCGTCCATTTTTCCGGAAGGGTGTAGCCGAGGGTGATGTTCTTCAGACGAAGGAATGATGCGTCCTCAATGAAACGGGAGCTGATGTCATAAGGAATATATCCAGTTGCGGACGGAACTTTGTTCGAAGCGTTAGTCGGTTTCCATCTGTCGCCCACTTCCGCGAGCATATTCGTACGCTCGTTGCGGCTCTGGGTGAGGAATACCCTCATTGCGTTGTAGACATCGTTGCCCGCACTGAACTGGAGGAGGAAACTGAAGTCGACTCCGTAGAATTGGAAGCGGTTGGTGATACCTCCATAGAAGTCCGGGTAGCCGTTTCCTATGCTGGTCCTGTCGTCCGGGGTGATTTTGCCGTCACCGTTTATATCCTTATACTTCGTCATCCCCGGCACAGGGGCATATCCTCTCGGGCTGAGGTCCACAACGCCCTCTTTGAGCTGGAGCGTGCCGTCCGGGAGCATATTGAAGTCTGAGTATTGATAGACGCCGTCGAATACATATCCGTACATATCTCCGAGTGAGGAGCCGACGTAGGAGATGTAGTCGTCCTGGGTGAAGTTGCTGTTGAATCCGGACTTCCGGGCGATGTAGTCAGTGCCGTCCTGGAGGGATACGAGAGTGTTTTTGATGAACGAAAGGTTGAAATCCGTGGACCAGGAGAAGTTGCGGCGGGAGAAGTTGATGCTGCTGATGCTCAGTTCCACTCCGGCGTTGCGGATTTTTCCGACATTCTGCCACTGGCTGCTGAAACCTGTGTCGTAGGCGAGTTTCTGCTGGATGAGAAGGTCTTTGGTATCTTTCACAAAGCCGTCGAGAGTGATGTTGAGACGGTTGTCGAAGAATCCGAGGTCGAGACCTATGTTCGTTGTCATCGAACCTTCCCAACGGAGGTCGTAATTGGCAATCTGTTTCGGAGTGAGGGCGGTGTAGGTGGTCGTTCCCATTCCGATTTTGCTGTCGGTGTAGAGGTCAATGGAGAGGTAGTTGGTGATGCGGTCGTTTCCTACCGTTCCCCATCCTGCCCTGAGTTTCATTGTGGAGATTGGGTCGACGTCCTTGAGCCAGGCCTCGTTCTTCATATTCCACGAAGCGGCGAATGACGGGAAGAATCCCCATTTGTGCTTTGGTGAGAAGACTGTGGATGCGTCGGCGCGGAATGTCGCGGTGAGCATATAGCGGTCGTCATCTTTTCTGTCCGCCGTGACATCGTAAACTCTGTATTCGCTGAACGCCCCTCCGGCAAGCTCTCCGCCGTTCCCGCGAAGCGCCAATACGCATTTCGTCGGGTCTGCGCCCTCCGAAAAGTCATAGAAATAGTATGCGCTCGCTGCAATATCATTGTATGTGAGTATGGTGTCCGAGGCAAATGTCACAGCGTTGCAATTGTTGCTTATGATATTTTCAAAATCGGTCACGGTCTGTTCGGAAAAGTCGTAATAGGCAAGCACATATTTTCCCGGCTCACGTTCAAGGAAGAGAATAATATCATCCTCTCTGCTTTCCGGCGGCTTTACTTTTCTTACATAGTCGGAAAAAAACCAGTGCTTCGCGTCATAAGCCCTTGCTATCGCAAGAGGAGCCCTCGCCCCATCCACCTTTACTCTGAGAAGCTTGTTGTAATCTATGTAAAGCGTCGTGGAAGCTCTCGGCACCCAAATAACCGGCTCTTCATCTCTTACATTATGAGCAAATTTTGCTCCCGTGAAATCTCCGCAGCCAAGATATTCCTCTGTGGTTTTGCTCATTATGCCATTGTATTCATATTGCGGAACATATACGTTTTCGGACTCGTCATACTCAAGCGCCATGCATTCTCCGCCCTGAATAAAAACACGGTCAAAGCCTTCTCCCTGTTCGGTCGCAAGTATCACATAATAGCGCGGAAAATATGCGTCGCCGAAAGAATAGGTGTACGGGTCATAGGAATATGAATCGTGTAAATAATATCTGTACTCCAAAAGCACCTTCCAGTCGGTTATATTCGGAAACTTTCTTTTAAGATATTCCTTTGTCAATTTATTTTCCAAAAACGGCGCTATCTCGGATTTGTCCGGCTTTTTTGACTTGCGTTCACTATCATAGGAATTTATTATGTATTTTTCGTATAGCTCCTGCGAAATTGCAGGGAACTTTCCGTCCTCGTCCGGTCCTTCCACCGGAGGAAGCACATCCTCTTTTCGTTCTCCGCCTTGGCTCTGCTCCTCGGAGCCGCTTACCTCGGCGGCGCT
>ERZ857629.4222-NODE-4222-length-11316-cov-8.725957_pt1 | contig 11316 bp, 12 predicted proteins | sample MGYA00519700_ERZ857629 | MGnify/ENA primary metagenome ERZ857629 (study PRJEB31778, sample SAMEA3449351) | human gut metagenome | biome: human gut; feature: human-associated habitat; material: faeces | place: United Kingdom | collected 2010/2012 ... | reverse complement strand
GCGGCCCTCCTACAAACAAAAAAATGCGGGCCCGCAGCTGTCGCCGCGAACCCGCTCACCACGTTTATCAAACGTGCTCAAAAAAGCGTAGACTTCCCGCTCAAGAAATCGTGCGTAGGTGCGTGCGGCTAACGCGTTCTCAGCACACATTTTCATATGTGTTTTTGAACATTGACGGCCCGCGTTTGCTGCTCTTTTTCCTTTCTCTTTATTTACAAAGGAAAAACAACAATCAAACACAAACTCAGAAGGTTCAAATCCATCGCTCGGTTCTCACTACGTTCGAACCTCACGATGGACGCGACGCCCTCCGCGCCTCGCCCGATGAAATTTATGTAGCAATTGCGACCCGTTTCGTACGAGATTGCGTCGAAGACCTCGCCGTGCTGACGACTTAGGTAGCCCGAATACCAAAGTTTTGCTAACCTACAAAAAACCAATGTTCTGGGGTAGCCAAGGCAAACCGCATTTCCGCGGGCTTTCGCTTCCATCCCGTGCCACCCAAAAATTTCCATTTCTCCAAAATTCATCTCCCCACAATTTTAGGCCGCATTTTCTCACCTAAAAATTTGACTTTTCCTAAAAAATCTGCTATACTATATACACAAGATGAGGAAAGGAAACAAACTCATCCCTTCCTTCCATCATCTTCAAATATGAGAAGGCAAACTCAACAAACCACTGGTGCGGACCTACGGTCCACAACCAGCGCGACCGTTAGGCCGCGAAGGAGAAAAACATTATGACTACTAAGACCCGTGATATGCTGCGTTCCTCTGTTCTGGAAACTCTGCTGAAGACCTTCCCCGGCTCTCAGATCGTAAAGGGTGGTATGGCGTTTGTAAGCGACCAGATTGACGAGGATACCGGTGTGCCTCTGGCTGTCGTGCTGAGCATTACTGTGCCCCTGACTGCCGACACTGCTCGTTCCAAGGCTTTCGACTTTGATGCGGCTGTTGCCGAGGCCAAGAATGCTCCTGGCCGTCGTGTGGCTGATCCCGTGAAGAAGGCTGAGAAGGAACAGAAGTCTATGGAAGCTAAGGCTCGTGAGCAGAAGAATCTAGCGGCCCTGACGACCTGGATTGAAAAGGGCGGCCTGGGCGAAGGCATGACCCCCGGCACTGTTCACAGCCACGCAGCTGAGATTGGTCTGGATGTCGCTACTCCCATGATGACTGGTAGCCTGCTGAAGAAGCTGGCGGAAGCCGGTATTGTGGTGAAGGGCCGCGACGCCGAGAACAAGCACAACTGGTTCACTCGCGGCTAAAGCCGCGAGCGGGCACGAAGTGCCCGACCAGCACAGCCATGCGGGCGTTGAAAAACGCCGAAGAGAAAGAGCGTGTATGGAGAAATCCATACACGTTTTTTGCGTGCCTTGCGGCACACGGCATGCGGCGTTGCCAAATTTGGATACACATTATTCCACAAATGGAAGGCCGCATTTCATTTTCATTTCCAAAATTTGCCAGGGCCGCAATTTCATTTTCAAAACCAACCCGAATCCATACCGTATAATCTTATCTTACAATTTCACGAAACCACTGCCCAAAAATTTGACAAATGTCAAATTTTTTGATAAAATAAATTATAAAGTTTTGGAGGTGTTCTGTTCATATGAAAAGAAATTACATTTATAAATAAATTGCCCGCAATATGATTTGGAGGAAATCAATATGCAATCTTATTTTATCGCCACTCACCATCCCGCAGAGAGCTATGACCCTTTCGCGGCCATGCAAACTCTTCATAGCACCGCATATAAAATATGGGTTTATATCTCAGAAGGTATGAGTGAAAATACTCAATTCTCTGCCGCCGAAGCCGCGCAAGCTGTCAATTGTAGTCGTGCTTCAGTATACAATGCCTTAGAAGAACTTATCCGCGCGGGCTATCTTCAAGCTATCAAACCTGGTGTATATGATTTTTATGAGGAGCTCGTATGAAACATTACATCACAATTTTCTCGCCCAAGATGGCAGGATATCTAATAGACCATGGTTGTCTTTTACTACATAAAAGACCAGACCTTACGCGGCCCGACCGCATAGTATTTGTCTTTCAGGATACTGCGGCCCTAAGAGACCTGATGAATAATTATTCGGGAGGCCGCTAAAATGCTATCTTGTTCTGTTCCGAATCAAACACTAATTACTGCGTGGTATCGCATAGATCTAAAAGACAGTAAACGCTTTGCTCCCACAGATGTGGAATCTCTCCAAATGGCCGCTTGCGACTTACAAGGAGGGGCTTTTAAGATGTGGATGGCTCTATGCTCGGAAAGTAATGCCACCAAAGACCTGTCAAAGCAACGACATAGCTGGGCGTTAAGCCCTGCGTTCTTTGAAACAGCTTGGGGAATCTCTAAGTCTTCTTATTACAGGGCTCTCAAAGAATTACAGGAAAAAAATTATCTAATAAAGACTGGAGCTAATACTTTTGCTTTTTATGAACGGCCGCGGCCATCTAAAAATTGAACAACCATCCAATTATTTTATTTTGTCTAAAAATTAGGCGGGTGCCATTTTGAGACTCCCCGTCTCATTTTGGCACTCCCCAGTGCCATTTTGAGACGCACCGGTGCCATTTTGGCACTTCCGAGTGCCATTTTGAATAGAGAACTATCACTAACAATCAATATCCAATCACTTTTCAATCACTTTTTTCTATCACTAAGAGGGTTCTGTCGAACCCTCCTCGCCTGTCAGACCTATAGATATATAAAAATACTATAGAGAAATTTTAGAAAAGAAAAGGAGAAAAATTATTATGGAAAAGAGCCAAGAACTTACTTTTTATTACGTAGAAGACAACTGCCCCTCCCAGAATATAAATGGCAATTTAGCTTTATTCCCTCCATCAATGAACTGGGCTTTTGAAAATCTAAATGCGGGTTGGGACATATGGATTTATTTGGTATCCAGGCGGCCGCAGAATTCTAATGTTCTTCATGTTACGCCTGAACAAATCATAGAAAATGTTTATAGATGTTCTATGGAAAAATTTGAAGAAGGCTTCAAAGAATGTATCAAGAAAAAGATACTAAAAGCCGCGAAAGAGTCTGATACATATTATTTTTCTGAACTACCTTGGATGGTGCCAAATGTCTAAAAATACAGATCAAGATTCCTGCCGCTTATGCGGCAGGATTTTTTTGAACAAATTTTTATTGCGATGGCGGGCCGTCGAAGAACGAAATCTTGTCCGACCAGGGGTATCGTGAAATTTTTCCATCGCATCTCAGGGGTAGCGTGAAACGACCCCTCCAGTCATAATTTTCAATGCTCAGAGGTAGCGTGAAGTATGACACATCAGGGGTATCGTGGAATTTTTAGAGGACGCGTGACGCTACCCCACCAGGGGTAGCGTGAAATTCACTCAGAGGTATCGTGACTATAATAGAAGAAGAATAAACGAAGTAGAATAGTCCAAAGAAATAGACCGGCAGGGCCGGACTTCAAAAAATTTTTCAAAAAATTTCAAACCAAAATCCAAAAAAAATTTTTTTACTTTTTCTCCATCTTCAATCTTCAAATAAATAATTCCATAAAAACACATAATAAAAATCTCCTCCAACATATAAAATTTCCCTTCTAAAATCTCTTTCTAAAACTCTCCAATACTCTCAATCACAAAAACTTTTCTTCTATCATTCCATCGCACTCAAAATTTCAAAATTTTCCTTCAATAAAGTGGTGAAACGAACCCCGCCTGCTACCCTATAGTAGGACCCCAGAAAAAATTTTTAAAAAAATTTTTCAAAAAAAATTTCAAAAAAAAATTTTTTGGGCGCCGCCGCCCCGCTCACCCTCCCTACGGGTAAACCGTGCGACCTGCGTCAAATTTTCACGGGGTTTTTCATACATTCTTCCAAAAAAAATTTTTTTTGGAGGTGATTATCATTCCTATAAGAGTTATTTCACCAGGCTCGCAGAAAAGACCCTTGTCCTGGGGCCTTCAAGGCGAGCACAATGCCACCCAGCTTCAGCTGGACGTGCGCCAATTTTTAGCTGCCTGGCCTGACGGCACCCCCGCGCTTATGATTACCCGCCAAGACGGCCATCCCTATCTTCTCGACAAATCGCAATGGGTGTTGGATGTCCCTACCACCAATATCGTGGCGACACTGTCGAATAGGGAAACCGAACTTCTTGGTAGAATTGAACTGGTTGTGTCATGGAGCCGCACAGATGGCTCCATTGCGAAGTCCCAATCATATTTAGGCTTTATTTCGGGAAATCCCACGTCTTCGTCTCTCCCTCTTACGCCTTCTGTTATAGAAGCTCTTGACGACCTAAAGGCCGCAGGAGAACGCGCCGAAGCTGCCGCAAAAAGAGCCGAAGAAGCAGCTGCCTCCGTAGACGAAAAAATAGCTGACGAAGATGGCCTCATCTACACCAAAGTTCTAACGGCATTAGAGCTACCATCGGTAGGCAAGGTAAACCGTCTTTACGTAGAAACATCTACCTCCAAGCTATGGATTTGGGACGAAACCAGTCTGAAATACGTATGCGTAGGCACGGGCACCGCAGGCTCTTCCATTGATCCGGACATTATTTATGGAGGAGATGCGTTCTCAACATAAGGTTGAAATTTCCTTCTAACTATTCGGGCGTCTGGACTTCGTCCAGCCGCGTCGATGCCCTTTGGGCACCGCGGGCATCTTCGATGCCCGATGGCGGGCCGGCAAGAAACTGTCATGTTTTCTTTATCTATCCTTCGGCCGCATTCTTTTCTTCTCTATTGGCGGACTTTGTTCGCCCGAGGCCATAAGCCTCGACTTTGAAAATGGAGTTGATACATTCTATGAGTTCTACTGTTCTCAACACGAAAATCGTGTCCCGCAACGACACCGCCCTCAACTGGACTACCAAAAACCCTGTTCTCCTAAAAGGTGAACTGGGCATTGAAATCGACACTAACCTAATCAAAATCGGCAACGGCACCGCTACCTGGACCGACCTTCCTTACGTAAACGAGTCTGCCCCTGCCGAAACCACCTACCACGCTACTCCCACCGAAGGTCAATCTGACCTCGAAGCCATTGCGGCTGTAGTGGGTTCTGCCGAACTTCACGAGGGCGATACCGCAATCGTGACTCGCAACATCGGCACCGCCGACCACAAGTCCTACACCGCCTATGTCTACAATGGTAGTGCTTGGGCCGCAATGGATGGCAACTATGATGCCTCTAACGTCTACTTTGATGCCGACTTCACAGCCACGGAGAAAGTTGGCACCATTTCTATTCCTTCTTCCGGCTCTACCAAGGTCGCGGCCCAGGGCAAATCTGTGAAAGAGTTCCTCGCGGCCCTGCTAGCCTCCGAAAAGCAGCCCGCCGCGACCCAGCCTGCCGTTTCCGTATCTGTAAGCACCGGCAAAGCCTATGAGGTCGGCACCACCGTCACTCCCACCTATTCTGCCTCTCTGTCTGCTGGTTCCTACACCTACGGTCCCGCGACTGGCATCACCGCCAAGACCTGGTCCGTTTCTAATAGTGCGACCGAAGAGGTCCTCACCACCGCTTCTGGTTCTTTCGCTCCCGTAGTTGTTGGCGACTCCACCAACTACAGCGTAACTGCCACCGCAACCTACGACGCTGGTGCTATGCCTAAGACCAACATCGGCAACGACGCCCCCGATAAGCAAATTGCGGCCGGTTCCAAGTCTGCTACCGCCTCTCAGAAAATTACGGGCTTCCGCAATTTCTTCTATGGCGGCCTAACCACTTCCACCGCGGAAGCTCCTCTAACTTCTGCTATCATTCGCGGCCTTACCAAGGGTGGAGCCTACAATAGCTCTAAGACCCTGAACGTCAACGCGGCCGCAGGCTGGAAGCGCATCGTAGTAGCCATTCCCGCTTCTTCCACTCGTGCTGGCATCACGCTGGTAAATCTGGTTTCCACCCTAAATGCCGACATCACCGCAGACTACAAGGTTGGCACCAACGTAGTAGTCGAAGGCGCTGACGGCTATGCGGGCGTAGAATATAAGATTTATACGTATGAGCCCGCAAAGTTGGATGCTTCTGAACAACATAAAATTACACTGGGGTAAGAGAAATAAGATATGAGTCAGCAAGATTGTAAAGGTCGTGAATACGAAGAGCAGTCCATGGCCCGCGTAAGAAAAAATCTATTAGGACAAAAATTTGGTTTACTTACTGTAAAAGCATATGTAAAAATGTTAGCCAACAATGAAAGTCGTTGGCTTTGTGAGTGTGAATGTGGCAATCTCACTTGTGTAGATAGTGAGAATTTACGCAAAGGCAGAACCAAATCTTGCGGCTGTAATTTTGGCGCTGCCTCCGCGGCCGCTCTGCGAGCAGACATAAGCGGACAGCGCTTTGGCCGTTTGGTTGCCTTAGAACCGATTTATGATAAGAAAAAACACACTACCTTATGGAAGTGCCAATGTGATTGTGGTAACATTTCTTACGTCAAATACGGCTCCCTTACTAGCGAAAGTGTCAAATCTTGTGGTTGTTTTTTCAAAGATATGCTTCATAGTAGAGCAAAAGACATAACTGGTGAGCGTTACGGTGCTCTTGTGGCATTGTGGCCCGCCGGTCAAACTAATCATCCTACTCGCCCGCGTACACTGTGGCATTGTCGCTGTGATTGCGGAAATGAGATTGATGTGCTTTTGGACTCTCTCACGGGAGGAAAAGCCAAAAGTTGTGGTTGTCAACGTTCTATTGGAGAATATAATATTCAAAAAATTCTACAAGATAACAACATTCCTTTTACTGCTCAACAAAGTTTTCCAGATCTAATGGGCGTTGGCGATAGACCTCTTCGTTTTGACTTTGCAATCTTGGATGAACAACAAAACATTATCCGATTGATTGAGTTCGACGGCCCGCAGCATTTGCGTGAATATGCCCAATTTGGAGACTATGAGAAGATACATGAGCACGACCTTCGAAAGAACGCTTACGCGGCCGCTCATAATATCCCCCTCATTAGAATCCCATATTCACAGCGCGATAAACTTACATTAGAAATGCTGCTGGATGACTCATTCTTATATAAGGAGGCTAAATAATTATGGCTGTTATCCAAAAAGAATATAATTATATGGCGTTCCCGCAGTCTTTCTCTCGCGGCAACCCCATTCCTCTTGACAAGTCTTCTCTATGGTTCTCCATGGAGGAAATGTCTAACTATAGTAAAACGGATGCCACGGCGTATGTTGGACAGATTCTAACGCTGGTCAACGAAGCCGACAACTCCGCAAAAGCATATATCATTGCGAACGCTGCGGGCGACCTCGTCGAAGTAGGCGCGGCCACCCTTGGCGATAACAAAACCATCACCCTAAGTTCCGAGGGTGTTCTCTCCCTAAAGAACTGGGGCGTAGAATACTACAAGTGGGTTGATGCCGTTGGCGAAGAAGGCCAAGAAGGCTATGTTGCGGCCCACCATGAAAAGCAAGTCGTCGATGAAACCCACCCCTGGATTGCGGGCCTGGAGCCTAAGTCCGTTGCGGGCACCGATGGCACTTTTGAAATTGCTTGGTATCAACCCTCTACCACTACCGTAGAAGGTTTGTCCAGCACGGTAAACACCCTGCGGACCTCCGTTGAGACTATCCAGCAGACTATTGGTGGCGTAGATACCGAAGGCACCATTCTACACGACCTTGCCGGTAAGCTCGATAAAGCTGGCGGCACCATGACCGGCGACCTCGTGCTTTCTGATGGCAGCAAGGCTGCGTCTGAAACCGTAGTTGATACTAAGGTTGCGGCCGCAATTGGTTCTGCTGGCCACCTAAAGCGCGAAATCGTTACGGAACTGCCCGCGGTTGAAGCGGCTGATCCTGATACGATCTATCTCATCAAGGATTCTACCATCACTTCTGGTGACGCCTACAAGGAGTATATGCTCATTGGCGGCGCTATGGTCCAGATTGGCGACACCACGGTAAACCTTGAGCCTTATGCCAAGAAGGTTGCGCCCGCTGCTGAAGACAACATTGCTGTTCTCGCGGCCGATGGGTCTTTGAAAGACGGCGGCAAAACAATTGCTGGTGTTCTAGCTGACGTAGACACCAAACTGGGTGGATATGTCGCGAAGGAAGACGGCAAGTCTCTGGTTGCGGACGACCAAATCACCAAACTTGCGGGCCTGGCTAACATCAAAACCATTGGTGCGAATCTAACTCTAAGTGATGAAGGCGTCCTCGCGGGCGCGTCCGAATATACCCTGCCCGCGGCCACGACGGAAACCCTCGGTGGAGTAAAGGTCGGTAGCGGCCTGTCCGTCACCACGGAAGGCGTGCTGGCAACCAAGGTTGTTGCTGAAAACGGCCTAAGCCTGGGTGAAAATGGTATTGCGATGGGTCTCGCCAGTGCAGATGCTGCTGGTGCGATGTCCTCTGAGATGTTCACCAAGCTAACTAACATCGCTGCGAACGCCGAAGTCAATACTGTAACTGGAGCTCTCGTGGGCGGTGTCGAAGCCACTATCAATGAAGCCAAGCAGATCGAAATCCCTGTAGCCAGCACGAGCGCATTCGGCGTTGTCAAGTCTTCCGAGGCTGACAATGGCATTGCAGTCGCGGCCGATGGCACTATGAGTGTAAACAAGGTTGGCGTAAGCAAACTATTTGTTGAACCAGAAACGACGTTGATTTTAGACGGCGGAAATTCCGGAACTTGATTGAAATAAAATTTGACATAATTCAAATTTTATGATAAACTAAACATAGTTTAGGGGAGCATTTGATTAGCTACCAAATGAGAATAAGAAAGCCCTATCTTTCGGCCTAAGCTATAATTCATATAGGGGTGAATGTTATGCGAAAAGGCATAGATTGTCATGGAAAGGAATGGGAAGAATATACTGAATATTATCATCCAAAGTATGATATATCAAATCAAACTTTTGGAGAATTGACAGCATTATTTAGAGTGAAAAGCAATGCGGCAGATAGACAGGCAGCATGGCTATGTTCTTGCTCATGCGGTAATGAAGTTATAGTCCCTGCCTCTCGTTTGCGTTCAGGGCATACATCTTCTTGCGGTTGTATGCGCTATGAGAAAATGGCGGCGACTCATCGAAAACCGCTTGAACCGGGCGACAAATTCGGTCGTTGGACCATATTATATGCTCTACCTATGCGCGCAGGATGTAAAACCGGCACTGACTATATGTGCGAATGTGAATGCGGCACTCATCGAGTAGTAAGCCGACAAAGTTTGGCTAAAGGCAGTTCAACATCGTGCGGATGTAAGCGAATAGAGACTTGTAAAGAACGTCTCACCGCAGACTTAGTTGGACAAAAATTTGGTCTGCTTACTGTATTAGAACTCGCAGAAAAACCTGAGACAGCCATCGGGACCGGTAGCTATTGGAAATGTCGTTGCGATTGCGGTAAAGAAATAGTTACTTCGCAGCGAGCGCTCTCTATCGGCCAAGTTCATTCTTGCGGTTGCCTCAAACAAAGTTATGGCGAATATTCTATTACTCAGATTTTAGAAGAAAATGGCATTACGTATCAGCCTGAATATACTTTTCCTGATTTACATGGTGAAGGTGGAGGCCGTTTACGTTATGACTTTGCTACTTTTGATGAAGATGATAACTTGATGCGTCTTATCGAATTCGATGGCCCGCAGCATTACCAAATAGGTTCAGGCTATTATAATAGTGAAGAAAAAATAGCAAGAATACAAACTCATGATGCCCTCAAAAATCAATATGCCTTCGCTCATAATATCCCACTCGTTAGAATCCCCTACAAAGAACGTGATAATATAACATTAGAACTCCTTTTAGGAGATAAATACTTACTTCACAGCCCTTCCTAAGGGCTTTTATATTTTACACGAGGTGTTTTATTTATGGCAACTAAAATTTTGAACACCAGAATTCTAACTCGTATCGATACTCTTGAGAACTGGCTAAAATCCAGTATCATACTCAAGAAAGGCGAGATGGCGATCGCGACTGTACCTACTGGCGATACTAACGGAGCCTCATTGCATTTGCCGGCAACCGTAATCAAAATTGGTAATGATGTTAACACATTCGCGGAACTGCCGTATTTACAAGCAATAGCCGCAGACGTGCCCGCTTGGGCCAAGGCTGCTACTCCCGCAATCCCCGCAGAAAACATTACCGGTCTATCTGACTATATATCTGGTCAGATATAGGACAGTGATACGCAGTATACTTTGGTAAAAGGCGACGATGATTATACCTACAAGCTAATGTCCCGTGCCAAGGGTGCTGAAAACTTCACTACTGAAGTCGCTACCCTAACTATCCCCAACCCCACTTCTGACATCAATGCTCTGAAGGCTCTGGTGGGCGATGTAGCAGTTGCTACCCAAATCTCCAACGCAATTGCGGCCCTGAAGCTCTCTGATACCTACGAAGCAAAGGGTGCCGCTGCTGCTGTCAAGACAGCCCTACTGGGTGATGCGGCTGAAGCCTACAACACCCTGGGCAAGTTGGAAGATGCTGTAATTGCGGCCCAAGCCTCCGCCGACGAGAAAACCACCATGGCGGCCGTAGAAGCTAAAGGCTATGCCACCAAAACAGAAGCCCAAGGCTATGCTACTGCTGTGGTTGGCGCGGCCGCGGATACTGCGGACAAGGATACTGTAAAGGGTGCTAAGGCTTATGCCAAGGGCCTGAATGATGCTACCACCACTCGCGTAGCAGCCCTTGAAACTGCTATCGGCGAAGGCGGCTCTGTTGATTCTCAGATCGACGCTAAGATTGCAGACCTGGATACGGCCGAAGTCGCGGTTGGCACTGGTGAAATCATCGAGAAGGTCTCTCAGACTGACGGTAAGATTTCTGTATCCAAGCGTGCTCTGGTTGCGGGCGACATCCCCACGATTGAGCAAAGCCAGGTAAATGGTTTGGGCACTGCCCTGGCCGCAAAGCAGGATGTTCTTGCTTTCCAAAGCGACAACTACGATAAGGAAACCAACAAAGTTATCACTAAGAGTGATTTGGATACCGCTGTCGCGGGCCTAACAGGCGTAACCCACTTCAAAGGTGTAGTAGAAAACCTACCCACATCTGCTGAAAATGGCGATATCTATATTAAGACTGATGGCACTGAACACATTTATGTAAAACCCGATGCCGCAACCGAAGGCCACTTTGAAGAACTGGGCGATCAAAACTCCCACATCAAGCACGGAACCGTGGTAAATAGTGATATCGCCGCCGACGCCGCTATCGCTCAGTCCAAGATTGCTGGCCTAACTACTGACTTAGCCGCAAAAGCTAATTCTGCTGACCTGGGCACTATGGCCGCAGAAGCTGCTGCCGACTATATCAAGAAGACCGACGCTCC
>ERZ857629.4220-NODE-4220-length-11323-cov-2.837149_pt1 | contig 11323 bp, 1 predicted proteins | sample MGYA00519700_ERZ857629 | MGnify/ENA primary metagenome ERZ857629 (study PRJEB31778, sample SAMEA3449351) | human gut metagenome | biome: human gut; feature: human-associated habitat; material: faeces | place: United Kingdom | collected 2010/2012 ... | reverse complement strand
CGCGAATTATTATTACCCGCAGCGCGTGATGCTGCGTGCGCAAAACGGCAGGGAATGCCCCGTATACATAGTCGCAATTCCCGAACAGCACAGCTATAAGGATGAAAAGTTCGATTACTCCGAAGTAATAGACCTTATGCTTGAGCTGGACGTGCGCACACAGGCCCTCCTGAGCGAGCTGAAGAGCACCAATACGGCGGAAGCAGGCGGCTACTATCCTGATATGCAGGAAGCCATCTATAAAATGAATAACGATATAGCCACTTCCGGCCTGTATATGTATTGGCGGCATGCCGGGATTGACTTCAAAACAAAAATGGAAGAAATGTTTGAAGTCAAGAACAGGCATACCGATCTTAGCCCGGAGCAGTGCAAATACGTCCTTACCACCATGGCTCAAGAGTGGCTGGACTATTGCAGTGAACGTATTAAGCAGCCCGAAATAGCATCGCTGCGCGTGCTTGGCGCGGAAGCCGTAAAGACCGGCACTAACGAATTTACGCTGAGCCTGCCAGCGGGGACGGACCTTAGCAGCGCAGAAAGCACGCTGGAAATAGAGTTCATAGGCAGAGCGAAAGCAATAGTGGATGGCAAATGGGCCAACGGTCAAACGCTGTTCATTGAATGCACTGCATGGGATCAGGCCACAGGCGTTGAATTCAGCAGCATAAAGAATATGTACCGCCTGAAGCTGACCACGGGCGAGCCCACGGTAAGCGTCAGGTACTTTGCCGTAAACGACAGGGTCGCCACTATAGACGAAGCGGCAGGCTCTATATCGCTCAACCTTGATACAGCATGGGATTGGAAGCAGACGCCCGTTGTGGAATGCTCCGGCAGCGGCTATGAGTTCCTTGATGAAAACGGCGCCGTCGTGGCGGCGGATGCGGAAGGCAAAACAGACCTTAGCGCGGTAAAGACGCTGCGCATCGTGCTTAACATAGCCGGCGGCGAATACACGAAGGATTATGCGCTCAACATAACCCGCGGCAATTTCGCAGAATGCGAGCTTAAAGCCTACTCCGTAGGCATAGAAAACGAAAAGGTTGAAATAAGCGGCACAAACGTGACCGTAACAATACCGTTTGACACGGATTGGAGCACGCTGAAGGCCGAATATACCGTATCCTACGACGCGACCATAAAGGCGACCGCAGAGGAAGATTTTGAAAAATCCGAAGCGAAGCCCATAGTTTACCGCGTAACGGCGCAGGACGGCAAAACATATAAAGATTACAGCGTTGTGGTCAAAAAGGAGAAGGCTTCCGGCGAATGTAAGCTGGTATCCTTTAAGTACGGCGCGGTTGCCGGCAGGATAGATCACGACAAAGGCACCATAACTATGACCCTGCCCGCGGGCTCGAATACAACGTTCGCTCCGAATATTACAATATCCGAATTTGCGACCATAATGCCCGAAATTGGCGCGGCGCAGGATTTCTCCCGCCCCGTTACATACACCGTAAAGGCGCAGGACGGTACGGAAAAGAAATACAGCGTTACCGTTACCGTTTCCGCCCCGCAGGATAATCCGGACAGGGAAAAGCTCCAGAACCTGCTCAACGGCATAATATCCTCCTATAAATCCAAGGCGAGCCTTGGCAGTTGGGAGCAGATGGACCTTGGCATTTATGCCAACCCTGCCCAGGGCAGTACCACGCAGTATATAGACCTTGCGGAATGGGCGAAGAGCTGGAAAGTGACCGCTGCTACCATGGATACGGTAGTCGAGCGCAACATAATTGCCCTGACTGCGAACGGCTACGATTGTTCCAATCTGGCTAAGTACAATAACGGCGAACCGTTTGTGAACAGTAGCGGCGAACAGATAGACAACCTGTTTGACGACCTTGAGCGCGTGCAGACATACGGCATGATGGGCGATGCGTTCGCGCTTATAGCGCTGGACATGGGCAACTACACCGTGCCTGAAGGTTCAAGGTATTCAAGGGACAGCATACTCAGCAGGATAACAGGCAGCGGCAAGCTTATAACCGGCACAGAGGTGGACATGGGCGCAATGAACATGTATGCAATAGCGCCTTATGCCGACGACCCCGTGTATGGCGATAAGGTAAAGAGTCTTATACAGGATGGCATAGAGAGCATTGCCAAGGCCATGAATCCTGACTTTACATTCACATACAGCGGCTATGCCAACAGCGAATCCACGTCCCAGGTAATATGCGCGCTGTGCGCATGCGGCGTTGACCCGTATACCGACCCGCGCTTTGGCGACGGAAAGACCAACATAGTTACCCAATGGGTGGATAAATTCGCCTGGGCCGGCGGCTTCAAACACGTTGTATCCGAAACGCAGCCCAACAGTATGGCTACCGAACAGGGTTGCTACGCGCTCGAATGGTATCTCGGGTTCCTTGAACGCGGCGGCGCGGGCAAGGCATACCATATGTATTACAACCGTTATAACTTCGCAAAGACCCTCTCTGCCGAGGCAAACATCCTCTCCTTTGCAATAGATGGGCAGAAAGGTGAGATAACCGAAGGCGAGCGCAGCACAATCGCCGTTACCGTGCCGGATGGCATGCCGCTCGACAGCATCACGCCCGAAATGGTTTTGTCCGCGGGTGCAAAGCTCATCGTTCCCGAACTGCCGGTAAAGCTGGTGGCGGGTACCGAGCAGCCGTTTGTGGTGCAAGCTTCCGACGGAAAGACCACCAAGACATATTATGTCACCGTTACCTACGGCAACGTGGACGCAACGGGCGCGGATATACCTGCGGACGGCATAACGCTTGAGGACGCGAACAGGCGCGCGCTCAATATTGTTGAACGAAAAGTAACGAGCACCGCGGACGGCACGGACATAGTGCTGATAATAAACAACACGGTGGATCTGACCAAGCTGCGCATAAAGGGCGAAACGTCCTACGGCGCGGAGGTAACGCCGGCGCTGGACGGCAAAAAGACGATGGACCTTTCCGACTTTACGGAGTTCACCGTTGTATCTGGCGACAAAAAGACCACCAATAAGGTGCGCATAAAGGTAATGATAGCCGCGCAGGCGGAAATGCTTACGTTCCGCGTACAGGCGGACGGAACATGGTACAGCGGCGTTATAGATAACGACAACAACACCATAACAGTTTCCGGCGTGGACGACAGCGCGCTCACTACCACCCTGCTTACTGCGGAAGCCACGTTCACGGCGGGCAGCAAATGCTCCCCCTCGTCCGGCGCGGCGGTGGACTTCTCCAACGTTGTTGAATATACCCTCACCGGTACAGACGCGCTTGCAGGCCGCACATATAAGGTGAAGGTGCTCAATAAAAACGGCAGCCTGATAACCGCCGGCGGCAGCACGCCCGCAAGTTCGGATGCCATGATAACCGGCTTCAACGTGCTGAGCGCGGAAGGCGTTATAAACCACGGCGCGGGCACAATCGTCATAACCCTGCCTTACGGCACAAACGTTACGGCAGTCGCGCCTATAGTCACCGTCAGCGCTGGGGCGAGCGTAACGCCCGGCTCTTACCAGATGGTGAACCTGTCCGTTCCAGTTGTATACACGGTGGTGAACGGTAAAACGACCAAGCAATACACGGTAAGCGTTGTATATCAGCGCAGCGTTGCGGATCAGCTTTGGGACAAGATGGCTGAAGAAGGCAACAACTCCGTTAAGGATCACCAGGTGAGCCACGACCCGCACGGCCTGCCGGGCGGATACGGTTCATATTGGGATTCCTCTAAGGGATATAACCAGCGGGGCGGCAGTTCCGGTTGGGGCAATCTTGGCACGGGCTGGGGCAGCACCGGCACGGGCTGGGGCAGCACCGGCACAGGCTGGAACAACTCCGGCACGGGCAGGGCATGGAACAGCTCCCGCGCCGAATGGACCGATGTACTTGATTGATAATGTATTCAATGCGGAAGAGTTGAAATACACGGAGGAAAACATATGAAAGCTAAAAAACTGTTGTCCCTTCTGCTGGCGCTTATAATGTGCGCAGGCCTTGTGCCTGCGCAGGTGCTGGCGGCGGGAAATATGACCCTTATGATAAATACAGAGGGCATAGAGAATGGCACCGTGGAGATAGTATCCATACCGGACGGCGCCACGCAGGACGGCAATACGGTCACCGGCCTTACGGCGAAAACGTCGTTCGTAACGGTTAAGGCCACGCCTAAGGAAGGCTACGAATTCCTTAACTGGACAGTCAAAATATCCACGAACGGCACAAAGTGGCTGAGTACCGCCAAGCCTAACTCTGGTTATGTGCTTAAAAGCGGGCAGACGTTTGCTTCCAACCCGATTGAAATAGCAAACGGCACAATGGCCAAGTTCCTTCAGCTAACGCCTAACTTCGGCATACCGCTCAAGCTGGCCGTTGAATCGAGCGACCCTGAAATGGGCGAAGTAGTGCTGGGCCCGAACACGGGCAAGCAGCTCACCGAAAAAACCGAAAAGGGCTACGTCGGCAGCTATAACGCTGGCAACGTGGAAATAGGCTACCGGCTGAAGGACAGCGAAAAGTACCAGTTCGTGGGCTGGACAATACGCTATACCAACGGCGAAAGCGGCATAACCGAAGATTTGGATCCCTATCATTATATGGATCTTAGCATGCGTCCCACGACAACCTGGCCGTATGATAAGAATCCTTGGAGCAAGGACGATACCGTTGTCGGAAACACTGTGCGCGACCTTATTAGTTACAATAGGAAGGGCATAAAGCACGACATCACAATAACCGCCATGTTTAACGACAAAACTTCGCCCAACTATACGCTGGCCGATGACAACTGGAAAATCGGCATGACTGTACGTCCGCAGAACGGCAATCAGTCCATATATTCTGCTAACGTGACGGGATGGGACAATACCACCAACGAAGTAGTTGCGGAATTTAACGGCGCCGTTACCGCAGCCGAATTGAAGGACGCAAATACATATTTTATTAGTATGCCTATCGGCATGGATGGCGGTACGATAAGAACAGCGTCCGGGCTTACGGTGGAATTCACCGATGAAAAACCCGGCTATACCTATGGTGTTGGTGATATTCAAGGTTTGTCTCCAACTACATATCATGTGGGAAACTTTGCCGATGTATACGAAATACATTTCAACGTGCTTGATAACAACGGCAATACCAAGCCCGGCGTTATAAGGCTGAACCTTAAAAACAGGGGCAAGCTCACTGCCGAACACGGCGCTGTGCAGTACCTTGGCAAGCAGTATGAAAACGGCAGCGTAATAGACTTTATCACCGATAGCGATGGCGAGGCCACCATGACCGCCGTGCCGGAAGAAGGCTACAAGCTGCTCAAATGGATAATAAACGGCACCGAATATCCCGCCAACGGCAACGACATAACCTTTGCCGTGCCGGAAAGCACGTTTGATATTCAGGCCGTGTTTGCCGCGCCCGAATTTGTGGTCGCGGGCAAAACTCCCCGCTTTGACATAAGGGATAACCTGCTTGAGCTCACCCCGTTTGTCACTCTGGCGACGGAAGGCACCGTGACCGGCTGGTCTAACGATACGGACGAGCAGGTGGTCGTAACGTTCAATAACGTAGGCACGCTGCCCCAGTACGTTGCCGCGTATTATAGGCTGAACAAAGATTCCTATGCGCCTGACGGAACATCGCTTTCCTTCGGCGGCAGGGAGACCGGAGAGAAAGGCTCATGGCTCAGCTGGAGCAGGTATTACTATACCCAGCTTAATGCGGACGATTATGAAATACCCTTTACCATTACCGATAAGAACGGCTTTGTAAAGCGCGGCGTGATACGCTTCGAGCGCGACGGCAAGGCCGGCATAGAAGCCGAACACGGCAGCGTTATATATAACGATACCGAATATACCAACGGCCAAACCATAGACGTTGCCGCGGGCGAAATAACCCTTCAGGCCAAGGCGGACGAAGGCTATGCTTTCGCGGGCTGGGAAATAGCCGGCAAGGAATATTCCGATAATCCGCTGACCATTGAAGCGGACGGCAAGTTCTTCATTATAAAGGCCAAGTTCGCCAAGCTTGTTACTGTAAGCACGGGCGAAGGCATAGTTTCCGAAGGCGCGGCCAGGTTTGCGGACGACGAAATGGCTGAAAGCAAAACCGTTGCCGCTGGCGAAAGCGTAAGCATAACCAACGTGCCCGGCAAAAAGAGCAAGTTTGTTGCGTGGCACGTTGAATATGAAAAGGCGGAAGGCAAGTTCATGCCCGCCGAAGAAGGCCGCCATTATACCCTTGGCGAGGGCGCAAGTTATACCGACGGCACCATCACCATTGTTGCCAAGGAATATAACCTTAGGGTATATCCTGAATTTGAACCGACTTACAGCATAACCTTACAGCAGGCGGAAGGCGGCAAGGCGAGCTTTGCCGAACCCGTAAGCGCCATAGGCAAGGATGCCGTATCCGGTCTTACCAAGGATTCCGCCGCTGTAACGTGGGAACGCGAGGTCGAAACCGGCTACAAGTTCACTAAATGGGGCATAGAATACTTTGACACGGCCAAAAACGAATGGGTAGCCGACCCGACCGGAGGTGGCTCAACTGCGATATACCGTTTCTGGACTCCCGTAAACGGCGATGGCCGCATGCGGCCTTCAATGTCCGCAAAGGTAACGGAATATGACCTGCGCATAACTCCGCAGTTCTCCAAGGGACTTACCGTTGAAGCTGTGGCAGACCCTGCCGCAGGCGGCACGGCGGAAGTGACCGGCGATACTGACGGCTACTTTTATAAAAACCAATACGCCAAGCTGAAGGCGGCCGCCGCTGACGGATACAACTTTGGCGGCTGGACGATAGAATACAAGCAGGAGGACGGCATCTACGCGCCCGCTGTGGCAGGCACACATTATAGAGCTATAATAGGCAGCGCAGACACGGCGGAGATCACCGCGGCCGTGCTGGATCACAGCCTCCGCTTCACGGCCAAGTTTACCAAGCAGCTCTACGTGGAGCTTGCTCAGGGCGAGCACGGTACGGCGGAGTTCGTGGGCGTAACGCCGGACGCGGACAACCGCGTGTATGGGCCGGACGACAGCACCGGCAACATAGTTGCAACCGTTAAGGCCACGCCGGAAGAGGGGTATGCCTTTGGTGGATGGACTATATTGAATGCAGACACTGGTAAGAAAGCTGTCGGTCTGATGGGTGGTCAGTATGGGAACTACTTCCTTGAAGATGGCGAAAGCGAGGCAAGCAACCCGCTGCGCATAGGTTTCTCGAAGCACAGCAGTGCAAACTTCCACGTTAATCTGAAGTTAGTGCCGGTATTCGGCAAAGAGATGAAGGTCACCGTAGCAAGCGACAACAGCGAATATGGTACCGTAACGCCCGAAGGCGAGAATATTGTTTCGAGCGTCGGCGGGAAACTTGATTTCGGCGCGAAGCCCGCTGAGGACTGCCTGTTCATGGGTTGGGAAATAACCTATGCCGACGGTACCGAGATACCTGAAAAAGAAAAGGACAACCTGTTCAGCTTTAATACGAACAGCACCGATAATGACGCTACTGGCGACAATAATCAGCTCACCATATTCTCCTGCGAGAAGGATCTGAAGCTGACGGCGCACTTTGTTAAGAAGGGCGAGCCTAACTTTGTAAGGTACAATAGTCATAAATCCGATAGGGGCTCAATGCAGGCTCCCAGAGTTACGGTGTTTGCCCCCAACATGACCCTGCCCTCAAGCTACACCGGCTGGTCAAACGATGTATCCGAACCTATAGTGATAATATTTGATGCTCCCGCAATGCAAAGCAAAAGCGGTTTGAGATTGTTCTATCGGTATAAGTCTACCGACCTTACCGCTGCGGGCGTAACGTTTAATTTGGGTGAAGGCACTGAACACGATGCTTCAAGAGATACCACAAAATACTACGTTTATAATATCACTGCAGAAGAAGCCGCTACGCTGTACGAACTGCCGTTCACCGCGACCGATGCCAACGGCAACGTGAAGAAGGGCGTTATACGCTTCGCCCCCGCACGCCGTGCACTGATAGAGGCCGAAAACGGCGCCGTGTCCTATAACGACGCGACCTACGCCGCGGGCAGCATAATAGACTTCCCTGCGGGCGAAGCCACCATCACCGCCGCCGCCAACGAAGGCTATGCCTTCGCAGGTTGGGAGATAGAAGGCGTTGAACTAAGTGAAGAGCAGGCCAAGAGCGAAACCATCACCTTCAACGTGCCTGAAAAGTTTTTCACCATAAAGGCGAGGTTTGAGGTGGAAAACAAGGTCAACGTAACGCTGAGCGTAAACGAGGCAACATACGGCACGCTGACGAGCGAAAGCAACCTTACCGGCCTGAAGGAGGGCGATAAGGTGGAGCTGGTCGCCGCGCGCAACCCCGATGGCTACGAGGACTTCCTGCTTTGGCACATAAGCGGCAAGGAAGGCACAGACTATACAATAGATAACGATCCCGAAGTACCCGGCAAGGCCACGCTGACCGTGCTCGGCACGAAGGACATATCCGTAATGGCTGTATTCCGCGGCAAAGTCGTAGGCTTGCAGACCAGCGGCAGGAAGTATGCCATTATGCCCGTAAAGCATGGGCAGAGGCTGATAATAACCTACCTTGGGCATCAGGATGTGAAGGTAGGCGTTACGGAAGTGACGGGTTGGAACAATAATCCCAACGAGACGCTTGCCGTAACCATCACGCTCAATGGCTTCAATGACGGCGGCTCTCTGGTCGTCCTGAAGAAGTATATGGGCATGATGCGTGACAACGCACCTGACATACTTGCACCGGGCGCGTCATATGTGTTCCCCGACATGGAGGATACAGCTGGACCAGTTACTTCCATCGGCGCGATGTACTTGCATTTTACCAATGGCTGGGACAGGACAAAAACATATCATTTCAGCATAGTTGACGAAAGCGGCAACGTGCTGAAGAACGGTACCGTTGAGTTCAGGGCTAAGGGACTTGCTAAGATAGAAGCCGAGAACGGCGCGGTAGAGTTCGACGGCACCAAGTATAATAACGGCGAAAAGGTGTACCTTGGCACAGGCTCCGCCACCATTACCGCCGCCGCCAACGAAGGCTATGCTTTCGCGGGTTGGGAGATAGAAGGCGTTGAACTGAGTGAAGAGCAGGCCAAGAGCGAGACTCTTACCTTCACCGTGCCGGAGAAGTTCTTCACCATAAAGGCGAAGTTTGAGGCGGATACCACCCCCGGCATAAAGGTGACCGTGAAGAGCGAGAACACCGCCAAGGGTTCCGCCGCCGCAACGACCGACGGGCTGGATAACTTTAAGCCCAACGGCACAAGCATAATAGAGCTGAGCGCCACCCCCGCCGCCAACTGCACGCTGGTCGGCTGGACAGTGACGGATACCGCAAGCGGTGAATACCTTGACAAGAGCCTTTATACCCTGTATGAAGAAGGCGAAAACAAGCTGCTGCTGGCAAAGGGCGTTGATAAGGATGTTACCGTTACCGCATACTTTGCCAACTCCACCGAAGGCGTGTTCGTGATGCCCGGCGAGCGCCTGCCCGCGTTTACCATAACCGGCAAGGACGGCACGGTGTACACCGGCGCGATAGAAAATTGGGACAATAATACATATAACGAGATAGTCGTAACGTTCTCCGGCTTCGGCACAAGCGACATACTTGGTCAGGATATGCTGATAACCCTCAGCAACGGCAGCAGTGATGTGCTTGCCCCGACAGACCTTGTTATGAAGCGTACCGATGCGGGCAACGGCAAGGAAGAGGTCGTTCGCCATGAGAACGGCGGTAAGGTGTATTACAGCCTTAGCGGCTATCAGCGCGAATCCAGAATACCCTTCACCTTTACCGACAGGAACGGCAACGTGAAGAAGGGCACAATAAAGCTGAACCTTGATTACCGCGCGGAAGTGTACATCGTCGGCTTCTGCCAGCCGTCAGGCGACAGACTCGGCGGATACGTGCTCTATAATGGCAATAAGTATTACAGCGGCGACGTTATCCCCTTCGAGCCCGATGCGGAAGGCTACGTTACCATAACCGCCGTGCCAGAGGAGAAATTCGCCAATATAGAATACGTGTTCAAGAATTGGAAGATGGACACGGTGGAGCTGACCGCGGACGAGGTTTATGCCAACCCGCTCAAGTTCAAACCTTCCAAGGAATACTGCATGATACAGCCGCAGTTTGCCGGCGACGGCCGCCTTGTGGTGGTGACCGATGCCGAAAACGGCCGCGCCGAATTTAAGAAGAACGGCGAATTGGTAGAAGGCGGCGAAGCCGACGGCATTGCTTACGGCACGGATAAGCTGAGCGTGGAAGCTATACCGGATGACGGCTATGTGTTCGTAAGGTGGCAGGTGGAGATGAATAATTCCATCACCGATCCGGATCTATGGGTAGGCGAGAAGTTCACCGAAGATGAACAGGCAAGGCTCCTTGCGCGCAATACTTCCCTCAGCGAAAGCGATATAAGGGAGGCCAAGCTGGACTTCACGCTTGAAGGCGGCATATATGCGCTGCGCCTTACGCCGCTGTTCGGACTGGACGCCAAGGGCGCGACCATAACGCTGGATAACAGCGAAAGCGAGAAGGGCACCATTTCCAGCGAGGACGACCTGACCGACGTGCGCTGGTACCTGCCCGCCGTTACCATAAAGGCCGAAAAGAAGGACGGTTACGAGTTCCAGGGCTGGACGGTCACGTCCACCGCAACGGGCAAGCGCCTGTATAACGGTAAGGACTACGAGATGGTTGAAGTGGACGAATATACAATGACCATCAGGCCGCTCAGAAGCAGCACGCAGGACATGACCGTTAAGGGTATATTCCTTGAATATCAGCCCGTGTACGGCACCGTTAAGGGCCATGGCTACGCCGTGGTTTACGAAGGCAAGGAATACCGCGAAGGCGATGTGATAACCTTCCCCAACGGCAAGGGCATAGCCACGCTTGAATGGAAGCCGGACAATGCGAACGTTCACTTCGTATACTGGTTCTTCAGCAATTATGTGATGAACAACGAATCGGAAGCCCGTAAGCAGCCGAGGATAGACGTTCAGCTTCTTGAACGTGACTTCGAAATAAATGTTGTCATGGGCTATCACGTGGATTACCGCATAATGTGCGACGGCGTGGATATAACCCGCAGCGATGGCAAGTGCGGGCACAGCAAATATCTATACGCTGCAGGGCCTCTATGGTTACGACCGCAGCAAGTACCCGACCATAGATGACGCGATAGACAATTACTCTGAAATTTTCAAAGCAGCCAGCCGCTCTTATGTTATACCCGGCGACGGTGTGATATTCTGGTTAAATGAAAACTTCAGGCTCGGCGGGGCTACCAACGGCAGGATAAAGTATGTCTACGACAGCAT
>ERZ857629.4218-NODE-4218-length-11329-cov-2.660901_pt1 | contig 11329 bp, 9 predicted proteins | sample MGYA00519700_ERZ857629 | MGnify/ENA primary metagenome ERZ857629 (study PRJEB31778, sample SAMEA3449351) | human gut metagenome | biome: human gut; feature: human-associated habitat; material: faeces | place: United Kingdom | collected 2010/2012 ... | reverse complement strand
GTTCACGGGGAGAAAACAGAATAAGCGGAGCGAATTCTGTTGTCTTCCCGTCATACCCTTCACTTTTTTTCGTGATACTCCTTCTCGGTATTGACTTCCCAGACAGCCTCATGGCTTGTGCCGTTTTTGATGCTGTCGACGGCTTCCATCGCGGTGAGCATGGAGTGGTCCATATTGTTATACCTATGCTGACCGTTTCTGCCGATGCAGAACAGATTTTCAAAGCCGCTGAGATAATCCTTCACCTTGTCGAAATGCTCATAGCTTCCGAAGTATGCGGGATACGCCTTCTTTATGCGGACGCGGACGGCATCCATGACATCGGCGGCGTCTATCACCCCGATATGCTCAAGCTCGTTTTTCGCAAACTCGATGAACTCGTCGTCGGGCGTGTTCCACATATCGTCGCCCTCGTTGCAGAAGTATTCCAGACCGATCCACACGGTATGCTCCGGATCTTTGACCATATACGGCGACCAGTTGTTGAAGATCTGAAGTCTGCCGAGGCGCACATCGCGCTCCTGAACATATATCCAGCAGTCCGGAACAATGTTCCCGAGCGTTTTTGTCTTTGTGGTGTTTTTGATTTTCAGCTTGTCGACAAGCAGTCCGACGGTTATGAAATCGCGGTAGGGCAGGGCGGCGGCTATGTCGTGAACCTCAGCCGGCACATCGTTCATACCTTCAACAAGGTCCTTGACGGGCATTGACGAGAAAAACCAGTCGGCGGTGTGGGTGCCGGACGGCGTTGTCACTCCGACGACTCTGCCGTTTTCCGTTTTTATGCCTTCAACCTTTTCGCCGAAGCGTATTTCACCGCCCAGCGACTGCACCTCGTGCGCAAGCGTTTCCCAGAACTGACCTGGACCTTTTTTGGGATATATGAACTGCTCTATCAGCGAAGTCTCGACGTTTTTCTGGTCAACGTCGTTTTTCTTCATAAACGGCTTTTTCAGCATTGCGCCCAGTGCCTTCATGAGCGACAGTCCTTTGACGCGCTGTGCGCCCCAGTCGGCGGAAATATTGCTCGGGTTGACGCCCCATACCTTTTCGGTGTAATCCTCAAAGAACATCTCATAAAGCGGCTTGCCGAAGCGGTTGATATAAAAATTTGCGAGGTTGTCCTCTTTTTTCTTGAATATCGCCGACCATACGTAGCCGAAGCCCGCCTTCATCGTGTTGGCAAAGCCCATGTTCTTCAGCGTTTCGCCGCTCATGGTGATGGGATATGCGAAGAATTTCTTGAGGAAATATATGCGCGAAACGCGGGTACGCACCAGCATCACGCGGTCTTCCTTTTCGGGATCGGGACCGCCCTTTTCAAGCGGCTTTTCCCTGCCGAGTATTTTGTCGTCGAATGCGGGCGCGCCCTGGATGGGCATATGCTGCTTCCAGAAGTCCATGACCTCGTCGTTTTTGGAAAAGAAGCGGTGTCCGCCGATATCCATGCGGTTACCGTTGTGAACAACGGTTTGCGATATACCGCCGATCACGTTCGTTTCTTCAAGGATTATCGGCTTTATATCGGTTTCGGTGAGCAGCTTGTAGGCGGCTGTAAGCCCTGCGGGGCCGGCGCCGATTATGATTGCTGTTTTCATTGGTTTTCCTCCGTTTTTTTGTCAGGCGAACAGCTTTTCAAAGAAGCCGAACAGCCGCGGTGAAAGGTTATACATATTATCCGCCTCGTTTGCGAAAAGGAACGCGGCGGCGACGATGACAGTCAGGACAAATACCGTATTGACGGCAAAGAATACGTGTCTGCGCGCACACTCCGACAGTCCGGATGCATACTGCGCAAGCTCAAGCAGGGTCAGCACGCCGATGAACATGAGCGGGAACGCGATATCGGCGACGTATCTGGGATGTACGCCCGCCTTGCACATATCGAAAAACGCGACGGCGACGGCAACGGCAACGGCAGAAACATATGTGAATTTCTTTGCCTTGTCGGAGCGGAGAGACGGTATGCCGAATATTCCGAGGGATGCAGGCAGGGCAAAAACGCCGAACGAGCCGTAGGTGTAGGTGTATTCGCGATAAACGTCAAGGCTGACCTTGTTCAGCTCAAGGAAGGGGAACATACCCGTCACGGCGGGCATTTGCAGGAAATAATGATATATCGCGGGGAAGAATTTGTGAAGCGAAACGGTGTTGTATGAGGTGTCGTTGAAGGTGAGCTGATAGTTGTTGCCGAAATCGAACGGCGAGCCGAAGCGTGCGATGTTGTACGCCATCACGGCAAAGGCGCCGACGGCAAGAGGCACGCCGAAGGCGGCAAGGTTTTTCAGCTTTTCGGCGACAGCCCGCTTTTTCGAAAACAGCAGGTCAATATACAGCGGCGCGAGCATCAGAGCGAAAAGCAGCAGTGTCGGACGCGAGCCGGCGGTGAAGACTGCCGAAAGAGCCGCGAGAACAAGGTACGCCGTGCGCCATGCCGGTTTTCCGGCATCTGCGGCGCGGTATGAGAAGCTGACCGTCAGCGACAGGAAAAGTATGCCCGAAAGCACGGCGTTATAGTACATTGACGGGTGCGCGTTCAGGAAGAAGATGAGCGAACCGCATATCAGGGCGGCAAGCCCCGATGTGACGAGCAGTGCGGGAGGCTTTATGCCGTAATGCCGCAGTGCGGCAAGGAATGCAGCCGTCAGAGCGAATATGGCGGCAACAGTCAGGATGAACGATGCCGTTCCCGCCATGGGAACATAGCCGGAAACGAGGTATATCGGCATATATATGAGCAGCACCGGAGCCGCGCCGAAATAGCAGTACAGCTTGCCGTTGTGGTATGCCCTGTCCCAGAGATCGCCTGTGCCGCCGAGCTTTTCGCGGCGTTCGTAATAGTCGTACGGGTTATCGAGCGCGGCAAAGGCGGACGGGTCAAAGGGAATGTCGAGGTTGGTCTGCCCCTTGATGAAGGCGTGGAAAAGCTGACTGTATTCGCCGTATTCCGCCATTGGCTTGGTGAACGGGTATTTGTCAAAGCCGACCGCCTTCACGGTTGAAAGCCCCGTAAAAACCACGCAGACAAGCAGTGCGGCGGCGATATATGCGTTTGCGGGAGAGCGGTCGGGAGCGTATTCGCGGAGAAACAGTCTGTATTTCAGTATCGCTATGATAAACGCGCCGGCGGCGAAAAGTATGAGCAGTCGGACGACATTGAAGGAAAACGGCTGCTTTTGGTTAAATGTGATCGAATTGACGGTGAAAAGGCTGTGCGTGTCGAATTCGAAGGTCACGGAGTGCAGGTTGCCGCCGGAGGTTATGCCGAAAATGCTGTCGCCGCCCGGTATGAAACGGTTTTTGCCGACGAAAACGCGGTTTATGCTCGATGCGTCGTCGGTTTTGTAAAGCGAAAAGGTGTAGTAATGGCTGTATTTTTTCGTGTTCAGGGTGACATACAGCGTTTTCGCATCGACATTTTCGATTTTCAGGCTGCCCTTGCCGCGCACGGATACGGTGCCGTCGCTGTATACCGAAACGGAACCGGTGGCGGTCGCGTTTGTCATGTCGGCAGCCACGGTGTCGGCGCCGCCGAGAGCGATGGCAATGCTCTGACGGTTCGCAAAGGCAAGCTCTGCGACGCATAAAACGGTGAAAAGAATGAAAAGGGAACGTACAAATGATTTCATGGCAGGTTATAATTAAAGTGCATATGTTGCGAACGCTCCGACGCAGAACACCGCCGCGACGGCGGTGACGGCGATCTTCACGGGGGTGCATTTTCCGCTTCTGAGATATTCGGCAACGGTCACAAGCCCCACGCCGAGCGAGGGAACGATATAGCGGAAATCCATTGAGCAGTCATGCGGATAGGCAAACGCAAAGGCGACATAGCTGCCCATGACGGTGAGCCACAGCAGCAGAAACCACGAGCGCAGAAGCGTCGGGCGGATGTTTTTTGCAAAAATCCATATCGCGGCGGCGACGGTGAAGCAAATCAGGATCGCGTTCGAAATCACGAGCGTCCACGCGGAAGCGGGTGTTCCGAGGCGGAACTCGCCGAACACCGACGATTTTATGATGGCGGCTGCGAGGTTATATTCGAAAAACGAATTGCCCATCGTGCCGCGGCAGATATAAACATCCTCCTTAAATGAGCTGAGGACGTCGAAAATGCGTTCTCCGAAGCTGCGGAAGCCGACATACTGCTCATGGTCCTTCGAAAGCAGGGGGACATAGTTCAGGGGAACGCCCCAGCCGATGAGGTTGCGCACCGACCAGAAAAGCCCGGTCGGAACGCATACCGCGCCGAAGGCGCAGTACTGACCGACGACGCGTTTTTTGTTTTTGTCATTTATGAGCACGACGAGGAACATGACCGCCGTGGCGGGCGCGAGATACCAGTACGACAGCTTTGTCAGCATGGCAAGCCCGATCGACAGCCCGAGACCGATTATTGCGCCCCATCCCCGCGTTTTGTACCACCTGACGGCGAAATACATTGCGGTGAACGCGAGCGTGACGGCAAGGCAGTCGTTGTTCACACTGCCTGCGAGAATTATGAAGGTCGGGTGGAAGGCGATGAGGGCAAACGGCACATAAAGCGACAGCCCGTCATAGCCGAGAAGCCTGAGAAGCCTGTAAAACACAAACATCGTCAGGGTGGAATAAAGCGTTGTGAGCCAGCGGACGCCCATCATGGCGTCGTACAGCTCCGCGCCGCAGAGGGTCTGTATTTTCACCCAGACGGCGGCAACGGCGTGATGCAACGGCGGGTGATAAAACTGCCACTTTGTGCGCACGTCGAAGTCGGGGAGCCTGCCGTTTTCGTAAATATACTGTATATATCCGATATGACCGGAGCCGTCTATCCTGCCGATATCGTGCTGGCGGGTGTATATATCCGTTTTGGCGGCGTAATTCAGCCTAAGCAGGAAGCCTGCCAGAAAAATGAGCAGAATCACGGCAATACGTATCGCCTTGCGGCGTTTTTCCGTTGTTTCGGGCATGGGCAGTACCTCACTTATTCCTTATATTTTATTTGTCGCGCCGACAGGCAAAAACACTCGGCGGATAAGGGTCATTTTTCTGCCGGAATACGATCCTCGGCGATCTTTCCGTCGGAAATGCATATGATGCGGTCAGCCTGCTCCGCTATGCTCATATCATGCGTGACCAGAAGTATCGTCTGCTTCAGCTTGCGGTTCGATTTTTTCAGCAATGATATTATCTCCGCTGAATTTCTGCTGTCAAGGTTTCCGGTCGGCTCATCGGCAAGAAGCAGCTTTGGAGAGGTCATGAGCGACCGTGCAATGGCGACGCGTTGTTGCTGACCGCCTGAAAGCTGATCGGGGTAATGAAAGCGTTTTTCTTCAAGCCCGAGGAATCGAAGTATTTCGTCAAGGCGCTTTCCGTCGGGGAGTTTGCCGTCAAGCTCAAGAGGCAGGGTTATGTTTGCCTTGACATTGAGCATCGGCAGAAGGTTGTAAAACTGGTATATGACCGAAACGGTACGTCTCCGGTATTCAGAAAGTCCGCTTTCGTTCATTTCGAAAATATCTTTCCCGTCAACGAAGACGCTGCCCTCGGTTGGGCGGTCAACGCCGCCGATAAGGTGCAGAAGCGTTGATTTGCCAGAGCCGCTTGTCCCGACAATGGCGACGAAGGAGCCTTCCTCCACCGAAAACGAAACGTGGTCAAGAGCCGCGGTCGTGTCGCCGCCGACGGTGTAAATTTTGGTAAGATTATTTACGGCAAGTATACTCATGATGCGCCTCCTATACGTTCTTTTTCAGCTCGTCAATGACATTGACGCGGCTCACAACGGTGAGCATAAGCACGGACATTGCCGCAAGCAGAGCCATTACAACAATAACCACGGTCGGAATGCCGGCAGTCGGGAAAATGAAACTTGGATTACGTGTCCATGTGCTGATAACGCCAAAAATAATAATGTCGCCGATAAAAACGAGTAAAAACACATAGAGTAAAATATTTATCCCATAATAAAGCACTTCAAGCAAAGTCGTCTGTCGCAGCTGTGAACGCGTTGCACCGAGAGACAGAAGCAGAGCAAATTCGGGTTTTCTTTTCAAAAACCGAACATACAACAAGCCGCACGCGCCTGATATCGAAAGTACAAATGCTATCGCCACGAAAAGGTTGAAATACTTAAAAAACTGTTCGGTAATCATTTCCGAAACAGAGGTTGTTCCGTTTGCAAGCACATATGAGCGAAATAGGGCAAGAATTACAAACAATGAGCAAGACATGGAAACAGATAGCGAAAGAGCGCGGTATTTGCCTTTATTGTTCTGATGGCTTGCGGATGCAAGCTGTCCCACTGCTCCGAAATGATATACCATCTTTCGGTCGAGCCATGTTTCCTTAAGCGATATGTTTATATTATCCTTTGCCTTTGCAAGCTCAACAAGCGGCTTTTTTATCAGCCTAAGCGCCGGAATTGCAGATGCGATGAGAACAGAGGAAGCTACAGTAATCAGGATTACCACACAATACTTTACAAAAGAGTTTTGTAAAGCAACTATCCTCGGAAGCCCCAATGGAATGCATACAGTATCGTTAAGATGAGACAACAACGGTGCCGAAAAGCAAAAGCCGGAAAGCATTCCCAATGGTATTGCGACAACTGACATAATCACAGCGTCTGCCATAAGATAGCAAACCCTATCACGCTTTTTTTGCACCCAGCATTGTCAGTGACGAAAGCGTTTTTGCTTTTTCGTTTCCGTTTATCATGAGCGCATTTCCGCTTGACAGTGTTCCTACGGTTGTCCCTGCGACTATAAACAGCATAGAAATGGTATATACCGAGATATAGCTTTTATCGCTTTTAATATTCTCTGTAAGTGTTTGTTGATTAATCTCGTCCTGATAGTCTAATTTGGAACCCACAGCTTTTTTATATAGCAGATTTTCCTGAAAATCTATGAGAGCGATCCAAAACACAAAATGCATCGTCACAAATGCAACTGAGGCAAAAATCACAAAAAGCGTTACAAGACAAGAACGTTTGTTGCGTCGCATTGAATTCAATGCGACCATAACTGCACTTTTCATGATGTGCCCCCCTTTTCGGTCGGTACGTTTTTGTTGTCTGAAATCCGGATATTTTCTTTATTCCTGACGCATGATGCGGCGGCGGAGGAGGATATAGTCGGCGGCGTCGATTCTGCCGTTGCCGTTCAGGTCGGCTGCAAGGCTTTCGATGTCGTCGGGCATTATCATGCGGAGTATTATGCGGCGGACGATTATATAGTCGGCTGCATCGTTTTTGCCGTTGCCGTTCACATCTCCCGAAACCACTGCGGTGCAGATATACTCCACTCCGTCTGTCATTGCGGTGACGACGGTGCCGGTCGTGATATATTCTCCCTCCGGCGAAAGGGTCACGGGGCAGCCGATGGCGGCACGGAATTCTTCCGCTGTGGTCATGGGCGGAATGTCGGTTATGAGTCCGGCATCGATATCGATGGTGTATTTTTCGCTTGTGAAGCTGTCCTTCGAAGCGGTGAAGCTGAGGATGCCGGGCGAGGAGGAATATGCCGCTTCGCGGTATGACGTGTCAAACACCGCCTTATTGTCGATTTTGACATAGACGACGGAGTCAAACGACGCTTCCGGATTTCCCGGCAGGCGGTCGAACATCAGTCTGAGCAGCTCGCCCGTACCCCTGACATAGCCGTCGGAGGCGCAGAAAACAAGGCGGAGCTGTCCGAAGCCGTTGTCGTCCACCGAAATAATGTCGCAGTTCAGCGCGGCGCCCTTTTCCCAGCCCGCGAGCTTCACTTTTTTATAGTCGTAGATTATATTGACCGATGCGCCGGATATGCCGCCGTTGACGGCAAGCGACACGGTCAGCGGCACGGAATTCACACCGTTTCCGCCTTCGAGGTTGAAAACCACGCTCGCGTCCCCGCCCTTCACCTTCAGGAGGCAGAGCGTGAGCATGATTGCCATGAGCAGTGCTGTGATTTGTTTCATGGTATTATTGTGGGATACTACTTATCCTTTATCCTGCGCCAGTATTCCTCCGCCGCCTTTTCCTGTTTGTTGTCGCCGTAGGTATAATACCTGCGGTCGGTCAGGTCGTCGGGAAGATACTGTTGCTTTACGTAGTTGTTCGGATGACCGTGGGGATAGATATACTTTGCCGCCTTCACGCTGTCCGACGGCGTTGTTTTGTCACGCAGATGAGTCGGTACGTTTGCGCCCCTTCCCGCGTCGATATCCGCTTTGGCGTTTGCGTACGCCATGTATGCGGAGTTTGATTTCGGCGCAGTCGCAAGCATTATGACCGCCTCGGAAAGAGGGATAGCCGCTTCGGGAAGACCCAGCTTCAGCGCCGATTCGACGCAGGCGTTCGTTATCGCCGCCGCCTGCGGGTACGCGAGACCGATATCCTCGGACGCAATGACGAGCAGTCTGCGGCAGGGTGACAGCAGGTCGCCGCCCTCAAGCAGCCGCGCGAGGTAGAATATCGCGGCGTTTTCGTCGGAGCCGCGTATCGACTTCTGGAACGCGGAAAGCAGGTCGTAATGCTCGTTTCCGTCCTTGTCGAAGCGCATTCCGCTCCGCTGTGTGAGCTGAAGCGCGGTCTCGCGGTCGAGGGCGCTTCCGGAGGCGTAGTACGTATTTTCGAGCGCGGTCAGCGCTTTGCGCACATCGCCGCCCGAATAGCCGGCTATGGCGGAAAGCACGCTGTCATCGCAGTCCTTTGCGCCGTATTCCGCGCATAGATATTCCATTCCGCGCCGGAGAGCCGGCATGATATCCTCCGGCGTCAGCGGTCTGAATTCAAAAACCGTTGCGCGGGAAAGTATTGCGCCGTAAATCGCAAAATAGGGGTTTTCGGTCGTGGAGCCGACAAGCGTGACCCTGCCGTCCTCCATATATTCGAGCAGCGACTGCTGCTGGCGTTTGTTGAAATACTGAAGCTCGTCGATATACAGCAGGGTGCCGCCCATGCCGGCAAGTGTACCGGAAGCGTCGAGCGCATCCTTCACGTCGGAGAGTGAGGCGGTCGTCGCGTTCAGGCGGAAGAACTGTTTGTTTGTTATGGCGGCAAGTATGTCGGCGAGGGTGGTCTTGCCCGTGCCCGGGGGACCGTAAAATATGAGTGACGGCACGTGTCCGCTTTCGATTATACGGCGGAGCGGCGCGCCCTTTGCAAGCAAATGTTTCTGACCGCACACCTCGTCAAGAGTGCGCGGACGTATTGCGTCGGCAAGCGGCATGACATTATTTCTCTTCTTTGTCCTTCCTGCGGAAGGAGATCTTGTTTTCGGTACGTTCTGAAATGCGCTGGAGGTTCGTTCTGTGCATGAATATCACGAAAAGTCCGACAAACAGCGCAAAGCCCATCGGGATGATATTGGGCGGCGTTCCCGCACGGAGCTGTGAGAACCATATGACAAGTCCGGGATATACGAACGCGGCAATGACGGAGGCAAGCGAAACATAGCGCCAGATGAGCAGCACAAGAGCGAATACGACGACGAGCATCAGGAAGATCGGCGGATCGAGGCAGAGAATCGCGATCGCGGACGACAGCACTCCCTTGCCGCCCTTGAATCTGTATTTCACGGGGGCGATGTGACCGAGCACGCAGAAAAGCGCCGCGAGATACGCGATGTTTTCGCCGCCGAGCAGTCTGCCGAAGAAAACCGCCGTCGCGGTCTTGAGCGCATCTCCAAAGAGAGTATAAAAGCCCGCTTTTTTGCCGTATACACGGAACATATTCGTCATGCCGGCGTTTTTGCTGCCGTAGTTTCGGATATCTTCGTTATAAAGCGCTTTGCTCGTCATTATCGCAAAGTTCATGCTGCCGAGCATATACGCGGCGACGGAAACTATCACGAACATCAGCACCGAAACGGTGCTTGCGGCATTGTCGGAGACGGAGCGGGAATGGAGATATGTTCCGACAAGTCCTGTCGAATATGTGGTCATATTTTCCGCCTCAAACGGCTCCCACAGGATTGCGAGCAGGATGAACGTCAGTGCCAGAGCCGCAAGCACGGCAAGCGTCACTTTGAGTTTTACGGAATCATTCTTTTTTGATTTATTCGTCTTTTTGGCGGGCATTTCTTTTCCTCGTGATTCTGTATGGTAATACGAATATATTATACTATTCCGCGCCGCGTTTGTCAATAGAGCGGCAGTACGTTTCGGGGCGTCAAAGTTTCCTCAAAGGTATTGAAAAGGCGTGAGATTTATGATAGAATAAAAGTAACACCGCGCAAAATGCAACCGGCGCGCCTGCACCGCCCGGATCGCGCGGTATTGCCCGAAGAACGGTGATTCATATGTTTCTTACATCGCATATCATTCCGGTACCGCACCTCTTCACAACGCGGCGCGGCGGCGTCAGCCGCGGCGTTTTCGATTCAATGAATCTTGCCTCGGGGAGCGGCGACCTGCGCGACTTTTTTGAAAATGTGATCGAAAATCACGATATCTGCGCCCGTTCGCTGGGCTATACGGCGCATGACGTATGCCGGACGTTTCAGGAGCACACGACGTGCGTTGAGGTCGTCACCGCCGCCGACAAAGGCAGAGGACTGTTCCTGCCGCCGTTTGACCACGGTGTTGACGGCATTGTGACAAGGGAACAAGGCGTCGTGCTGTCGGTACGCGGGGCGGACTGCCCGACTATACTTGCCTGCGACGTGGCTGACGGCGTCGTCGGCGCCCTCCATTCGGGGTGGCGCGGTACGCTTGAAAATGCGGTCGGCGCGCTTGTTTCGAAGATGGTGTCGCTCGGCGCACAGCCGCATTGCATCACGGCTGCCGTCGGTCCCTGTATAAAGGGCTGCTGCTATGAGGTCGGGCGTGAGCTTTTCGAAGCGTTCGACGGCAGAGGCTACGGATATGCGTTTGTGCCGAAGGGCGAAAAATTCATGCTCGACCTTTCGGTCATCATAAAAGCTCAGCTTGTTTCGGCGGGAATTCCGGACAGCGGGATTGACGTGATTCCCGACTGCACCTGCTGTTCGCACGATTATTTCTCCCATCGCAGAATGGGAGTGAACCGCGGGACGGGCGGGGCGATGATTGCAGTATGATGACGGAGGAGCAAACACCCTCACTTCGCGTGGCTCGTTCGTGCGTTTTCTCCCCCGTTAGCCCCCTCTTTCGGGAGGACGGGGGACAACGCTCTCCCGCTCACTACGTTCGCCCTCGCGTTTTCCCCCGTTAACCCCCTTTCTGAGAACGACGGGAAGACAAATTAAGACGGGAAGACAACGGGTAATCGCTTACGCTTAACCCGTTTTCTCCCCGTAAACCTCGTTTTCGTCGCCGCGTTCGCGGCTCTTAAGGTGTCGCTGTGGCGGCGCATGTCCGCCGACGCGACGGGAAATTTTAT
>ERZ857629.4216-NODE-4216-length-11329-cov-12.591449_pt1 | contig 11329 bp, 8 predicted proteins | sample MGYA00519700_ERZ857629 | MGnify/ENA primary metagenome ERZ857629 (study PRJEB31778, sample SAMEA3449351) | human gut metagenome | biome: human gut; feature: human-associated habitat; material: faeces | place: United Kingdom | collected 2010/2012 ... | reverse complement strand
CGTGCAGCAGCTGGCTGCCCGCCGCGCCGCCCACGGCAAGCGCGCCGCCGGAGCCTGCCCCCTCGTCCAGATAGACCGCCAGCTTCCGCCCGCTTTCCGCCGCGTCCGCCGTCGCCCGGAGATACACGCGCCCGTGGTAATAGTCCCGCTCGTCCTCCACCCTCTGAAAGCTGACGGCGTAGCCGTCCACGGTGGCGGGCGGCTGCACGAAGGTCGCCAGATCCGCCGTGGACACCGGCATCAGCCGCGTCATCTCCGCGCTGTTCACCTGCACGATGTCCGCCTCTCTCCCCCCGGAGAAATCGTCGCCGCCCTTGCTGCTCACCTGCAGCTCCACGCTCTGCACGGCGGTGCGGCTCACCGCCCGCGAGGTATTCACCTTCGCGTTGTTGGTGAACCATGCCGCCGTCACCGCCGTGAGGGACAGCAACGCCAGCGCGCAGACCGCCGCCAGCGGCAAAACCGTATGCTTTCTTCGTCTCATCGCTTCGCTGCCGCGCACGTGGGCGCAGTCCCTCCTTTCCCGTTTATCTCTCCCGCTGCGCGCCGGCAAAGCCTAGCTGCAGCGCGATGTCCTTTCCCTGTACGCTGTTGATGCAGTTCTCGTCGCAGCCCTCCAGATAGAGCCAGAACCGCACCTCCGCGATCTCGCCGTCGTTCAGGGCGCATAGAGCCGTTTTCCCCGCCTGCACCTCGTCCGCCGTGCCCTGTGCCGTGCACTCCGACAGTGCCTTGGCGGGGTCGTTCACATAGACCGCCGCGCCGCCCGCTCCCACGGAGGACACCACCTTTCCCGCCTCCGGCACGGTCCTGACCGCCTCCGCCGACGCCGTGCTCCCCAGCTCGTCCAGCTTGAAGATATGCGTCCGCGTCCCTGACGCCGTCACGATCCGCAGCCCCAGCCGCATGGCGGCCAACGCCTGCGCGTCGCTGCCGCAGTGTATGTCCTCCCGCCAGAGATAGATGTCAAAATCGCTCCCGTCCGCCTTGAGATACACCGTCCCGTTCAGCGAATGTGCCGCCGCCCGCTCGTCCGCATTGCGGTACGCCGTGGCGATGCCCGCCCCGTCCTGTGCGCTGACGGTGAAGAAATGCTCCAGCTCCGCCGTGCTCACCGGCAGCAGCTCCGCGCCCGCGTCCCGCAGAGGCAGCGCGCACTGCGTATCGAAGCCCCCGTCCCGCCGCGCCGAGATCAGCAGATCGCCCTCGCCCGTTCCGATGGTACCGGCAAGGGGCGTAACATTCGTGTACGCCCGGAACGTGAACCACGCGAAGGTGCCGCCCGCCAGCAGCACCGCCGCCAGCAGCGCGTACAGCGCGGCAACGCCCGCACCTCTCCGTAAAGCCCGGTTTTTCACTCGCCTCACCTCCCGCGTCTTACCCCGCATACCCTGCGAAGCTCAACGCCAGATCCTCCAGCGTCGTGGCGCAGAGATTGCGCGTGCAGTCCTCGTCGCAGCCCTCCAGCCAGATGTACACATCCACCTGCACCGGCTCGCTCTCACCGCCGCCGCTGCCGTCCACCGTGCATATCGCCTGCGAACCCGGCTTCAGCGACACCACCCCCGTGCTGCCGTCGTAATTGCAGTAGTTCTCCCCGTTCAGCGGCGTAAACTCCACCGTGGTGCCGTCCGACCTTGTGCTGTCCAGCACGCAGCCCTCCCGCCCCGTGGCGGTGTTGTACTCCTTCTCCGGGTTCTTCTTCTCGCTGATGGCGAAAATAAACTCCTGCCCCGTGGCGGGCACCACGAACCCGATGCGGATAGCGGAGGAGATCGGCCGCGCCTCGTCGCTGTCGGTGAACCCCACCTCCGCCAGATAAACGTCCAGCCGTGCCTCCTTCGCCCGGAAGAACAGCGACGTCTTGTAATAGTCCTTCTCCATCTCCAGGCTCTTGGAGAACAGATTGGCGAGCAGCGGCGCACTGCCGGAGGCCCGCGTAAAGCCCGCCACCTTCTGGAACCCGTTCTGTATCCTGTCGGTGGACACCGGATTCAGCAGCCCCTGGAACCGCTCCAGCTTCGCCGAGGAGCTGTAAACGCCGTCCCGCGCCCCGCTGATCTGCAGCGTCACGTTGGTGCCCGCCGCCATGTGCAGCCGTGTGGTGTGGGCGTTCACCGTGAATATGTACCACGCCAGCGTGGTGGATACGGCGACCGCCAGCAGAGCCATCACGGAGATGGCGGCGTGCAGGAGGCTGCGCCGCAGTTTTTTTGATTGCATTGTGCAGCCTCCCTTCCGTCCTCCGGCTGTTTACGGCGCAGTGGTATTGTATGTAACCGTGTAGCTGCTGTTCCTTTTCTTCTCTGTCAGCGTCGCGTTGGACGTAACGGTGTAGCTTCCCCCCGTCACCGCCACCGTGCCGTCCGTCCCCGCCGTAAGCGTCGGGTCAAACACACTGTCGATCACCGCGTCCGCCGCCGTGTAGGTATACTCCAGCACCGTCTCCCCCTCCGCCTGCAAGGCTTTGATTTCTTCTTCGGTAGGCAGCGGAACCTCCGCGTTTCCAACATACGCATTATTATCAAGGACGTCTCTCGTTGTTTCCGTCCACGCTCCCGTACCAATCTTTTCTTGATACTTGAACGTATAGTTCCCTCCGTCTTGGTCGCAGATAATTCGGACGCTACGCGGGTATTGGTCTGCTAATACCGTTCCCGCGTAGTCGCTTGTAAAATCATAATCCAGCGTTACAATGCGCCGTATAGTTGTGGTTTCTTCTGCTTTCTCTGTGACTTCAACGCCATTACAGGTTATTTTTCCGTTACTTCTGGCAAAGGTATATTCTCCGCTTGCATTCAACGCCTTCGAAACGGAGGCTTTTGTTACAAGTGGAGGCGTAAGAGAAACGGGGGCATCCACAAAATCCACTCCGACAGGAACAGTGGTCTTTCTCTCCGTGATTGTAATGACCTCATTTGTCCTTGTGCGTTTAATACTGATCTCGCCGCCCGGTTCAGAACCACTGTCATCGCCGCCGACCTCCAAATACAGTAAGGCTGCGCCGTTAGCAACAGCACCAAGAGCATATTCTCCGGCGTTAAGCGGTACTTCAAAGTAATAGAACTTGCTTATCCCTTGGGTATTATTATCCCAATAGTCGCTCTTCTGGTCGGAAAGATTCGATGAATCGAACACCTCTACTGCCCCAGCAGGACATCCGTCATAGTTCTGCGTCGCCCCGTAATATGTATTTCCTGCGTCAGTGAGATAGAGGTACTCCCCTTCGTATGAGTATATTTTTTTGATACGCCTTACCGCATTGATCGTTCCTTCCCCTGCGTTGCGGTCGATCTGATAGAGGGCGAAGAAACTTTTATTACCACTCGTCAAGCCTGCCGCAAAAAAGGACGCATAGCCCTTGCTGTTCACGTGGAAGTCTACGCAGCTCTCCGGGAACTGATATGTTGCGTAGCTTTGCCCCAATATGGAAACATTTTCCGCATCCACATACTTGTCCACCACACCGCCAATAAATCGAATCGCGTGAACCGTGGTCGGATCGCTGTTTTCGTCGGGCTTGATGGTCTTCACAAAGGACGCTTTTGCCGCTTGATACTTACTACCTGCGGCTTGATCCACAGATCCTTGCGGAAATGCAATCGCATCAGTCTCAGTGCCGTTCATCAATTTCTCGAACGCAGTTTTGATATAGCTATATGGATACTCATTTACTGTGGTATCGCCCGTGTTATACTGCGTTCCACTCTTTTCTCCCGCGCTCGTTCCACCCACAATGTAACCGGTGTTGGTTTCCGGAACCGCACCGCCCGTCACCTCTAACGGGAGATAGGTAGGTACATTTCCGCTTGTATCCTTGGTAGTATTTTCGCGATAGCGAAGTGCTTGAGAGCTTCCTCCCATCGTGCAAGTATCAGAATCAAAGTCAACTGTAAGGTATCTCTCTCCGTTGATTAGTCCCGGTTTCTCGCTATTGTCGGCAAACGACCAGTTTTCATCAGACTCTCGAGATATAACCACCTTATCATCAGCTGTTGTAAGGTAATAGTTGACGCCGTTAATCATCGTAGAGATGGAGAATTTTCCATCTTGAGCGGTGCCCAAGAAAAAGACGCAAGCATTATTCACATTTCCGGCTAATGCTATGTCGCCGTTTCTTACTGTCAAATACTTAAAGGCACCACTCAAGTAAGCATAAATTGTATAGTTTTTTCCACTAACGGGCTTCGTCGAATTCGTGTCCCTCTCCCATGTGGGATTATAAATAGCATTGTTGTGATGACTTGTACCGTAAAGCGAATAGTATATGTTGTTATTGGAACCAACACTATATGTTTTTTTATAAAGGGTTGCTGAACCTAACGCTCCTCCACTGTAGAGGCAAGGATTATCCCCCTGATACGCGTCGCCCACTCGCGAATACAAACTCTGCACATTCAGCGCACCTCTGTCTGCACCTTCTGCCCCGGCATTTTCCTTAACGCTCAAGTTTTCCGTCTGTGCGGCGGTGGGCTGATAATGCTTCACGGTGTTGCTCGTATCGGTCTCAACGTCCTTCGTGTGGCCCACAAGCGAATGATCGGACAAATTGGCAGAAATAGCGTTTAATGGTGAGGTGTTAAACTTGATGTCCAACTTGGACATCAAGGTATTGTCCAGTTGGATTCCAACGTTTGTCAGCGTACCATTTACGTACCCCGCAGCCAGCCCGATCAGCGCATTCGTGGTCTGCGTCTCCACCGCCAGCCCCTTAAAGGTCACATTTTTGACCTCGTTCGCCGCGCTGGAATAGGTGTAATTCTGTCCATCAATCGTGATACTGTCCTTTGCATCGCCCATTGTTCCCACTACGCCGAACGCGCCAACGATTTGCGGGTTTTCGTATTCTCCCTCGATTGGCAGGTCTGTCGGCGCGGCGATTTCCAGCCCCGTGACCGTTTTGCCATTGCCGTCAAAATTGCCGACAAATGGGTATTTCTCCGTGCCAACAGGCGGCAGGACGTAACCCGTCATGTCAATATCAGCGGATAAATAGAAATATGTGGTGGGAATAGTCCCATTTTCGCCAGCTTCGTTGAACCTTCCCAGATATTGCAGCCACGCCAGATTGTAAAACTGCTCCGGCTTCGCTATCTCAAACGGTTTAGCTTGCGAGCCGTCACCGCTCTCAAAATAGCTGGCGCGGATAGAGCCGTCCACCTTCGCCGGGGCGAAATTCAGCTTGATAGGGCGGTACCAGGCATACGTCACCGCCGCGCCCGCCAGCAACAGCGCGCACAGGCAGAAAAGCAGCAGAACCCGCGTATTTACGTACTTTTTCATACCGCGCCTCCCTTCGTTTTGTTAAGTGGTTGGCGTCTCCACCACCGCAATTTGGAACGCATCCGTGAACTGGATGTTCTCGTCTCCCAGCTTCAGCGAAATACCGTTATCCGCAAGGTATTTGTTCACCAGCTCGTGGTCATAGTCAAACATCAGATACACATAGTATCTTCCGTCGTCCGGATCCTTCGCCCCCGCCAAATCCACATTGACGGTAATTGTTTTTTCCGCGACAGTCATTCCCGGTTTTGTCGTGTAAGTCCGATATTGCACCTTCTGCGAAACCATCTGCCCCCACCACGGGGTAAAGCGAGAAACAGTCCACCCAGAGCTGTAGTCCAGATAGTATGTTGTCCCGCCCGAAACACAGGAAATCATTATTTCACCGTAACTATCGCCGAATGACCAAGTGACCGCACTTCCTTCATTATTAGTAGCCGCAAGACGCCTTCCGGTCACGGTCAGATACCGTCCGTTGCAGCTCATTTTATAGCCGCTGCCGCTGGCGGACAGCGTCCACGGATTCGCCTCAGCAGTATCTTTACTCTGCGTTGCCGACACTTGACCGTTCCCGTTTAAGTACAAATACTGTCTATATTGTTGATTATATATCAATATCTGCGTCGGTTCTGCAAGCCGGTACTCCTTAATGATGGGATTGCCATTTTCATCAAACCCTTGATTCTCTGGGTCCGGTGCTTTTCCTATTTCGGATGCAGAGCTTACCTCCTGCCACTCACCCGCCGACCATTCGGAATACTCCACCATCGGCTCAATGCTTTTTTCGCTGATGAATGTCACCGGTTCAATGCCGTCGGGGTTCGTCTCCGTTTTTGCGTTTGCCCGGAAGAAGTCCACCGCGTAGTGGTAAATATAGTCGTCCGCGTCCTTGTATGTTGTTGTGTCGCCAGCGGTATACGGCGTGTAAGTGCCTGCGACGGCGCGGGTTTGCAGTCCGGGAATGTACCCGGCGCGGACGTTCACCACGTTGGAAAGCCAGTTGATCTTATCGCCCGCTTGCCAGTTCGTTTTGGACAGCAGACCGTTATACTGTGCCGCCGTGTCAGCGGTCAGCGTCTCCTGCTTCAGCTCCTTGCTGGCGCAGGTAATTTTCAGGGAGAGCTTCTCGGTCGTGCTGTGGTTGCTGCTCAACACGGCGCGGAGAATGATGGGCGTGCGCTCGTTGCGCTTGGGCAGCTCCTTGTCGTAGGCGTTCATGGTCACCGCCACATCGTCGTTGATGCAGACGCCCTTGTCCTGAGCGACATCAAACTTGTATGTATCGTGGCCGTCCTGCTCCGTCACGCCGGCGGACTGGATGTCCGTCTCGTTGGCGTCCACGTTACGGTTGGGGTTGGAGAGCCAGCCGAGGGTGACGCCCTCGAACACCGCCAACGCCGCCACAGCCGCCAGCACCACCGTGACCACGATACTGCGCGTCAGCTTGCGCCGCGAATCGCGCAGCGCATCAACCGGCTGAAGCTCCGGCTGGGTTTCCATCGGGGTCTCCGGCTGGGTTTCCTGTCGCTTATCCTGTGCCATGGCTTGCTCCTTTCCCGTTTTTTAGGGGGTCGCCGCCTCCACGCCGGTGAAGTACACCGACAGCTTCAAGCCGGAGGCGTTGTCCGATTTGCTCAAAATCGCCTGGGCGTCCGTGCCCTCCAGCCAGACGTAGATCTGCACCTGTGTGCCAGCACGGGTTGCCGTTGCCAGCTTTTCTTTCGGGGGGGTGTAGCCGTCCTCGGTCTGCGTCACCTGCCATTTGGAAATGGTGGTGCCGTCATAGACATTAGTCGCGTCGGCGGTGGTGTTCGTGCCGGTGACGGCTTTGTAGCCGCCGTCCTCCTGTACAGGCGCGTAGATCAAGAGGGTATTCCCCGCCTTGATGCCCACGCGGAGGGCTTCGGACAGCGATTTTCCCGCCGTGCCGGTGGTGGTCAAGGTGATGCCGCCGGTGCCGAGGTACACGTCCAGCGGCTCGCCATCGGTGTAGAGAATGTAGCTGCCCACGGAGTAGGCGGTGTAAGTTTTTTCGTTATAGGTATAGGTCTGGGTGGTGGCTTTTGCAAAGGTCTCCGCAGTGCCGACACCGCCGGTAATGTACCACCAGTCGGTGCAGTTGTTGGTGGAGATGGGGTACAGGTATTCCTCCATCTTAATCTCCGCCGTGGTGGCGTGGCTGTCGGCGGGGACGGTGTTCCCTGCCGTGATGTAGAGGGAGGCTCCGGGCTTGACCACGCTGACGCTGGCACCGCCGCCGGTGACCTCCGTGTTGCGGGCGAACCACGCGCTGGAGAGGTAGACCACCACGGCAGGGATCAGCACCAGCAGGACTGCCGCCAGCTTCACGGTGGTTTTTGCCAGTCGAAGCTGGACGGAAAGCTGCTGGGCGGTCTGGGGCGCGGTGCCGACGGGGTGTTCCGCTGTATTCGGTTGTAGGTCTTTACCGAATTTTTTCATGGGCAGTTTTCCGTTTCGTCTCCGTTGTTCCGCCCCGCAGGGGGCGTTTTGGGGCAGAAAAAAAGTCAGTCCGATGCAAACCGAATTGCAACTGGCTGACTCATAAAGTCCCTTTAGCTTTGCGTCACCGTCTCGCAACGGTTTTGCCTCACAACCTATTCACTTTCTCATATTGGATATTACCATTTGGGCACGCAGTCTGTCAAGCATTTTTTCCCGTAACGGCGCGGTTTTTGGAAGGTTTTGTATCATTTTTCCGAGGGGTGGAGAGAGGGGGAAATCGTGGGGGACGGATCGCCGCGCCAGTCTGCGGACTGGCTCGCAATGACACCGCTGCGGCGGGAGGGGCGGCGGGACGGGACGCGAAAAAAGTCTCTGCACGGGAGTGCAGAGACTTTTTTTCGTTATGTGTTTCCCATCCCACGGCGGATGGAGGGGGAGTTAGACGGTGGCAGGAATTGCATTGAAGGACAGGCTGATTGTTGCGGTGTCAAGTGAATTGAAATTATTGGTAAATACAGCACTGTCGTTGCCATCAATGTAGATGTAAATATCCAAAGCCACAACCGTGCTGTCCGTAATAGTTGTGGTTGCTCCAGTAAGTTTAGTAGTGGGTGCAGTAGTCGCACTACTCAACTCCGCAGCCGCATCAGAAGAAGCGACCAATACCTTAGCCTGTGTGATGGTGCCCGTATTCTTATTTCCAATCGTTGCAGATACCGACAAATCCTTCACCGGGGTAGAATTCTTAGCAACGGTCACCCATACCTGCTTGTGGATAACATAACCAGTGAAAGCAGTCAATGTTTGTTTTGTGCCCGCATTCATCTCAACTTTGGTGGGATCGGCAGAAAAACCAGTGTACCATTTATTCTGATCCACAGCGGCTTCCGCGGCTTTGGTAATCGTCTCATGCGCCGCAGGCATCAACTTTGATTCTTCGTCCGTCACAGTCAACATCACGGAAGTCTTATTTTCAGTCTGAATTTCCTCTGCGCTGTTTTTCTTGTCGCTAATCAGCAAAAATGCCTGTGTAGACTGCGCCGTAACCTGCATTCCAGTCGCATCAACCTTAGTATTACTCGCGAACCACGCGTAGGTGGAGCTGCCCAGCGCGATGCTTGCCACCAGCACCATGGCGATCGCCGCCAACAACTGGGTCTTTAATGCTTTTGTTGACATTTGTTTTTCCTCCTTATTCAAGAATTTCTGTCAACGTTTCCATGGGTGCGGGGTGGGAGCCGTCAGCTTCGGCTATCACTTCCAGCGGACAAGCCACCCTCTCACCGGGCCCGGTCAAGAAGAGTTTCCCATCCTCACGGTGGGAAGCTGGCCTCTCTGCTGGGGGGTGCGCCGCGGCTGCGCCGCTCCTGCTCCGCACTCGTTTTTATAGCTTCGGCGTTCCGTGTCCGCCGAGGTTATACGCTCACAGGGTATGAAAAACCGGTATGCTCGCCTTACGGACGTGCATACCGGCAACTGGCTGACTTTCCCGGAGGAAAAGCCCCTATAGCTTTGCGTCACCGGATCACTCCGGCTTTGCCTTTGCTTTATTCCCTTGACGTAAATTTAGCATGGTCACAGCGGGGTTGTCAATAGTTTTTTTGCCAAAAATCGACTTTTTTCACGGGCGGCACCGACTGCCGCGCCACCAACAAAGACTATGCGGCGGTTCAGCGATGAATACCCTTGCTCCGCTTCCTTTCATACATCTCGCTGTCGGCGCGCTCCACCGCCTGAGACAGCGGCTCGCTGCGGCTGTTGTAGGTCGTCCAGCCCACGCTGATCTCCACGTTGTAGGGCAGTTCGGCGGCGGCCGCCGCGTCGCGGACGGCTGCTGGAGCGTGTAGATGAAGTTCTCCGCGCTCGCCTCGCCATGGAGACGGATGAGGGCGGCAAACTCGTCGCCGCCGTAGCGGCAGCAGATGCCGCCGACGCCGCGGCAGAGGTCGGACAGGGCGTCCGCCACGATGCAGAGGGCTTTGTCGCCCTCCAAGTGACCGTAGCGGTCGTTGGCGTATTTGAAGTTGTCGATGTCCATGAACAGCAGGTACTGGGTCTCGAAATCCCGCAGGAGCGTGCGGTTCGCCGCCATACGCACAAAGACGCGGCGGTTGCTGATGCCGGTGAGGGGATCAACGGAGATCATGCGCTTGAGGGTGCCGATGTAGGTCAGCAGGAACGAGATGACCATGCCCACCACGATGAGGGGCAGCTGGTGCAGGAAGATCTGGGCGGTGCCGAAGAGCAGCGGCGCGACGATGAATGCGGCGTTGTCCAGAAGGGTGTCGCGGCGGAACAGGTCGCGCTTCTGCCCCGCCATCGCAACGCTGTGGATGGCGGCGACGATGAGATAGCCATACGCCAGCAGACACTGGACGTAGAACAGCGGGCCGCGGTGGTAGACCATGTTTTCGTCGAACCAGAACACGCAGCCGTTGAACAGGGTGAGAATTTGCAGCAGCACCAGCAGAACAATGGGCACCTGCGCCACGTGCATATACATACGGTCGTCCAGAGCGTTCTCGTCCGCCGTCAGCTCGGCGTAGAGGAACCATGAGTAGGTGGCACAGGCACAGCAGAGGAAGTACAGGGAGTTGATGATGACCATGACCGCCAGCGGCACGTCATAGCCCTCGGTGGACAGGATCGACCACGCGGCGTTGAGCAAACACGCCGCCAGCGTGAACCAGACGGGATAGGCGAACATACGCCCGCGGCGGGAGCTGTCGATGCCGGAGAAGGACACGTTCAGCGCGATAATCAGCAGGATGATCGCACAGGCGAAGTGCGTCTCCGCATAGAGCATTGTTTCTATCGTCATAGGCGTCCCCTTTTTCCCGTCTCGGCAAGCCAGACGCTGCCGGTGTTCCCCTTCTTGCACCCCGGATACTGCCCCCGCAGCAAGCTAATCAAATATGTGTATAGTATCAAATATTCTACATTTTATTTGTCAAATAGTCAATAGTGCATACCGACCAAAAACGCCCGTTTTCGGCAGATTTGCCATTCCCGGTAACGGGTGCACAAAAAGAAAGACACCCGAATGGGTGTCTTTCTTTTTGTGGTGGAGATAAGCGGGATCGAACCGCTGACCTCTTGAATGCCATTCAAGCGCTCTCCCGGTTAGTGCGGTTACATACCCCCTAAACCGGGTCAAAAGAGTGCTTCAATACGCGGGCCACCTCAAAACACACTCTGAATGTCTTTCATTATAGTCAAAGAAAGCCCGTATATCAAGGAAAATAATTTTCTGCTTTGCGTCCCCCCACGACATGATATAATTTTTGTGTCCATGTTGGAAAGGAGGTGCAGGCATGGAAAAAGAATATATTGCCGGAGAGCCCCAACGATACGAAATTGGCGGTCGCGTTTTTATCGTTGAGCCACGGTATAGGAAAGACGGTGAAAGCATGGCAGACATCTTGCTAAAGCTGATGTTTGCCGACTTGGACGAAAAGATGCGAGCAGCAAATAAAACTACAACAGACTAAAATTGAAAGTATCAATCTGGCTATCAGCAAGAGGTTATTTATTCTAACAAAAGCTCCCGTTGCCTAAATCTTTATAGGCAGCGGGAGCTTGC
>ERZ857629.4215-NODE-4215-length-11333-cov-2.663593_pt1 | contig 11333 bp, 9 predicted proteins | sample MGYA00519700_ERZ857629 | MGnify/ENA primary metagenome ERZ857629 (study PRJEB31778, sample SAMEA3449351) | human gut metagenome | biome: human gut; feature: human-associated habitat; material: faeces | place: United Kingdom | collected 2010/2012 ... | reverse complement strand
AAGAAGGCTGGATACGAAGTGGTCATTGTAAATAACAATCCGGAAACGGTTTCCACAGATTTTAATACGGCTGACCGGCTTTATTTCGAACCGCTGACGGTGGAGGATGTTATGAACATCGTCCATCTTGAAAAACCGGTGGGGGTCATCGCAACCCTGGGCGGTCAGACCGCAGTCAACCTTGCCGACCCGCTGACAAAGCGCGGAGTTAAAATAATCGGCACCGACTGCGATGCCATTGAACGTGCCGAAAACCGCGACGCATTTGACGAGGTCATTAAATCTCTCGGAATCCCCAACCCCAAGGGCGAAGCCGTTACCGACATTGAAAGCGGCGTGGCTGCGGCCGAAAAAATCGGCTATCCCGTCCTTGTCAGACCCTCCTTTGTGCTGGGCGGACGGGCAATGGAGATCGTGGCAAACGAAAAAATGCTTCGACACTACCTTAAAAACGCCGTTGAGGTGGACGTTGACAAGCCTGTGCTGGTGGACAAATACCTTGTGGGCAAGGAGGTCGAGGTCGACGCGATCTGCGATGGAAAAAAGGTTTTCATCCCCGGAATTATGGAGCTTGTGGAGCGCACAGGCGTTCACTCGGGCGACAGCACAAGCGTCTATCCCCCCTTCAGCATTTCACAGAAGGTTCGGGACACCATTGCCGATTATACCACCCGCCTCGGGCTCGGCATAGGCATCGTGGGGCTTTTCAACATACAGTTCATCGTCGACAAGGACGACAAGGTCTTTGTAATAGAGGTCAACCCCCGCGCTTCCCGCTCGGTTCCCTTCCTTTCGAAATCCACCGGCTTCGGCCTTGTTCAGATTGCCACAAAAGCCATGCTCGGCAGCGACTTTGCCGCCCAGGGAATCACCGAGATGAGACCCAAGGACAAGGAGCGTTGGTATGTTAAGGCTCCGGCATTTTCCTTTGAAAAGCTGATCGGAATGGACGCCTATCTTTCCCCCGAAATGAAGTCAACTGGAGAGGCAATCGGCTACGACGACCGACTCAACCGCGCGCTGTACAAGGCGCTTCAGGCCTCGGGCGTTAAGATCAAGGAATACGGCACCGTGCTTGTCACCCTCGCCGATGAGGATAAGGAAGAGGCTTTGCCGCTTGTTCAAAGATTTTATCAACTGGGCTTCAACATCGAGGCCACAATCGGCACGGCAAACTTCCTTAAGAAACACGGAATACGCACAAGGGTGAGAGGCAAGCTCAGTGAGGGCAGCGAGGAAATTCTCGATTCCATCCGCGCCGGATATGTCAGCTATATAATCAACACCCGCGCCATTCTTTCGGGAGTTCATTATGAGGACGGCGTGGCCATTCGCCGCTGTGCGGTGCAAAACGGCGTCACCATTTTTACCTCTCTCGACACGGTCAAAATTCTTCTCGACGTGCTTGATGAAATGATTCCCACAATTTCCACCATCTGATTATTACCCCCTTTAAAGACAAAACAACGGACAAAATGCTTTAAGCACAATGTCCGTTGTTTTTTTATTCTGATTATCGGTTTTGCTGCGCCGAAAGGGATAACGCCCGACGCGGATAAGCGCGAAAAGCGGCCTTTTTCGGTTACAGCCAACCCTTTTCGGCGATATAATCACACCAAACGCCCTGCGTTTAACCGTAAATCTCGTCCTCGACGATCTTTGCGGCGATATATACAAGCTCGGCGCAGGGGCGTTTTTTATAATATGCGGCGGTGCGATCCTCGGGAACGCTCCCCTGACATTTGCCGTTGCATCCCACCCCTTCAAGAAGTTCACGGCAGATGATACTTCCGTTTTGCTGCTTAAAATCGGCGGCGATTTTTTGAATGAGTGCATAGTGCGCGCTCTTGGCCGCCTTGTCGCAGGGGTCGCAGTATCCGCATTTAAGCCCCGCTATCATAAAGGCACCGCTAACCGCTCCGCAGACCTCTCTCATTCTTCCCATTCCCCCGCCGAAGGAGGATGAAAGCTTCATGGCAGTATCAAAATCAATAGCAAAATCATCGATAAATGCACCGACCACGGCTTGAGAGCAGTTATAGCCCGACATAAAGAGCTGTTTTGCTTTTTCGGGACGGGTCATAGCAGCTTCTCCGCCTTATCTGCCGCTTTATCCAGCCAGTCGCCCTCGAAAAGCTCCACCGCACCCTTGTCGCAGGCCGCAGCAAGCTTGGAGCTCATGGGAATTTCGCAAACGGTATCGATGGCAAACTCCCTTGCGGTATCCTCGGCCTTATTCTGACCGAAAATATAGTGCTTGGAGCCGCAATCGGGGCACTCAAAATAAGCCATATTCTGAACAAGTCCAAGTACCGGCACATCCATAAGCTTGGCCATTTTGACCGCCTTTTCAACGATCATGGAAACAAGCTCCTGGGGAGATGTCACAACGATTATCCCATCCACCGGCAGAGACTGGAACACCGTAAGGGGCACATCGCCGGTTCCGGGAGGCATATCAACAAACATAAAGTCGACGTCGTTCCAAATGACCTCGCTCCAGAACTGCTTGACCACTCCGCCGATAACAGGTCCTCTCCACACAACGGGATCGGAGGGGTTTTCAAGCAGAAGATTTACCGACATAATGTCGATTCCCGTCTTTGTTTTAACGGGATAAAGGCCGTTGTCGTCTCCGGTGGCGTGCTCGTTTATTCCAAACACCTTAGGAATAGAGGGCCCGGTAATGTCGGCGTCGAGTATGGCGGTTTTATAGCCGCGGCGCTGCATTGTAACGGCCATCAGCGATGTGACAAGGGATTTTCCCACACCGCCCTTACCGCTGACCACACCGATGACCTTTTTGATGTGGGAAAGCTCGTGGGGCTTTTCCTTTTCTATTACATTTGCACGGCTGTCACAGTCGGCGTGGCAGCTTGAACAATCGTGGGTACATTCGCTCATAATATTATCTCCTTAGCGGCATTAGTAGCCGAGTTTTTTATATTCTTTTCCCTCTTCGATGTAGCGAAGGGCGTTTTGGCGGGTACTTTCGGCCCCCTGCTCATCCACTTCTCTGACCACCTTTGCAGGGCACCCCATAAGCAGAGAATTTGCGGGGATCTCTTTGTTTTGAGTGACAATTGCGCCGGCGCCGATTATGCAGTTGTCGCCGATTTTAGCACCGTTTAAAATAATTGCGCCCATTCCGACCAGCACGTTGTTGCCGACGGTGCATCCATGCACGATTGCACCGTGTCCGATCGTTACATTTTCGCCGATCTTTACCGGGAAGCCTTTATCCACATGGACAACGGCGTTATCCTGAACATTGCTTCCCTTGCCGATGTATATGCTGTCCATATCGCCGCGGATGGCCGCGCCAAACCAGATGTTAGCGTCCTCCTCAACCGTGACGTCGCCTATAACTGTGGCATTTTTTGCCACAAAGGCTTTTTCGGAAATTTTAGGGTCTTTCATTTTAATCGTCCGTCCTTTCGACAAGCTGGCGTCCCATTAAAACGCCCATAACCGATGCCATCATAAGACCTCTTGTCCATCCGCTGGAATCGCCGAGGCAATGAAGTCCCTTGACATTAGTATTAAAGTTTTCGTCCATTTTAATACGATTTGAATAAAATTTAAGCTCGGGAGAATAAAGCAGCGTCTCGGTGGAAGCAAAGCCGGGCACAACGTGATCCATAGCCTGAATGAAGTTGATTATGTTAACCATTGCTCGATAGGGCATTGCGGCGGTTATGTCTCCGGCCACGGCATCGGGAAGAGAAGGACGGAGGTTTGAATGAGAAAGCTCCTTTTCCCACGTGCGCTTTCCGTCGAGAATATCGCCGAAACGCTGGACGAGAATGTGCCCCGCACCCAGCATATTGGTCAGCTCGCCGACCTTCTGAGCGTATTCGATGGGCTGATTAAAGGGATAATTAAAATTGTGAGAGCAAAGTATGGCCACATTGGTATTGCCGGATTTTTTATCCTTATAGGAATGTCCGTTAACGACCGCAAGATCATTGTCGTAATTTTCCTGACTGACAAAGCCGCCGGGATTCTGACAGAAGGTACGCACCTTGTTTTTAAAGGGCTTTGGATAGCCGATGAGCTTGGATTCATAAAGCACATCATTGACCTTTTCGATGACCTCGTTTCTGACCTCTACTCTTACGCCGATGTCAACCGTGCCGGGCTGATGAGCGATATTGTGCTCGGCGCAGATTTTTTCGAGCCATTCGGCCCCTCTTCGGCCGGTGGCGATAACCGTCTGCTTAGCGTATATTTCTCTGGCATCGTCCTTTTTGCTAATGTAAACACCCTTACAGACATCGCCGTCAAGAATGATGTTTGAACATTCGTAGCCGAAAAGTATTTCCACTCCGTTGTCCAGAAGCCAGTGTTCAATAGCGAGATAAAGATCCTGAGCCTTCTCGGTTCCGAGGTGTCGAATAGGACAATCAACAAGCTTAAGTCCCGCCTGAATGGCGCGTTTGCGGATCTCTTTAACTTCCTCGTTGTTGTCGATGCCTTCGATATGTTCATCGGCACCGAACTCGAGATATATTTTATCGGTATAATCGATGGTTTCCTGAGCAAGATTTTCTCCGATAAGGGTGGGCAGATCCCCGCCTACCTCATAGCTCAAGGAAAGTTTTCCGTCGGAAAAAGCACCTGCGCCCGAAAAACCGGTGGTAATGTGGCAGTAGGGCTTGCAGTTCATACATTTTTTTGTTTTGGATTTAGGGCAGCTGCGCTTTTCGATAGACTGACCCTTTTCCACGATAACGATTTTTTTCTTCGAGCCTTTTCTGAGCATTTCAATAGCGGTAAAGATTCCCGCAGGGCCCGCACCGACGATAACAACATCAGTATTCATAAAAAACAATGTCCTTTCGGCCGATCATTATAATTTTCCACAGCCACTCTGTATTATATCCTATAAGTTGTTTATTGTCAACAGTTTAACAATCTTCATACACAATATATACTAATTGTATAAGGTAATTTAATATTTTGTTAAAAAACGACCGCCAAAGCAGAAAAACTTCACTTTGACGGTCGATTTACAGCTGTTTTAATGTTGATTTATCGTTTTTTATAGGGCCTTTTCCCTGTTTCATACCTTTTAAAAAGCGTTTCATTGCGGTTATGGCTTTTAAAATCATATCGATTAAAAGCTTTTCAGCCGTTCAGATCTTTAAAAGGTCGGCAACAACGATATGGTGAGGGATGGAAAAGCTTTCGGGCAGAGAGGAAAGATATTGCAAATGCTCCCTTTCCCAGCGTTTCACCGTCTCGGGCGGCATCTCTGCCCCCACTCCCCTGCAGCATTTCATTCTCCCGTTCCACTTTTCCCTTGTAAAGGTAATATTCACGGGAAAGGTCTCGTTGGAAAGCACCTTAAAAAGTCCGTTTGCCGACGGCGGAATGGGATAAACGGTGTCCTTGTGTTCCGAGCCTGACCACAAAGGATTGTATTTATTGATAATTTCGACCGATTTCCTTACAATGTCGCTCTTGTAATAAAGCCATTCCATAAAGAGAATGAGAAAATGACCGTCCTTTTTAAGAATACGGTGAATTTCCGGAAAAAGACGTTTTTCATCGAAATAATAAAAACACTGGCAGGCGGTCACTGCGTCAAAGCTTTTATCTTCAAAGGGAAGCTGCTCGGCCGAGCAAACGTAATAGTCAATGTCGAGACCGGCCTTTTCGGTGAGAAGTTTTGCATATTTAATTTGATTTTCCGAAATATCGACGCCGGTAAATTCTCCGCCGAAGTTTGAAAGATTACGGGGAAGCACTCCGGTACCCGTGCCGATGTCGAGTATGCGCTGATTTTCCCTGCAAAGGCCTTTTGAAAGCAGTTTTTCATAAAACTCGTGGGGATAAATGTCGCGATAACGGGCATAATCCTCGCTCGCCCGTCCCCAGTCAAATTCTTTTCCCGAGTCGATGCTTTCGTTTACCATCCTCATCACCCCGTTTTTGTTTCTCGCTCTTTGAGTTTAGCGTTCTTTGCTTTTATCGTTTGTTTACTTTATCTTATCGATCAAAAATCTTTATGTCTTTTATATTTTATCACAAAAAGGCATTTTCTGCAAGAGCAGCAAATGAACAATAAATTCCCCTGCATTGCCCCTGCAAACCATCAAAAAAGTACGCAAAAATACGCGAAAACGCACCGCGGCTTGCTTTTTCTGCTCGTTTATTTCTTGGAATTTTCCCTAAATGCGCGTGGAGATATTCCCGCCGTTTTTTTGAAAAATGCCGAAAAATACTGTCGGTCGGCAATTCCCACGGCCTCGGCAATCTCTCCAACCGACATACTTGTGTTGGCAAGATAGTCCTTTGCTATTTCGGTCCGCTGTCCCCTTACATATGCGGCGGGAGTTTTACCGAATTTCCTTGAAAAAACACCGATTATATGGTTTTTGGAATAGTTGAGCTTGGCGCAGACAGCGTCGAGACACAGATCATCGCAAAGGTTATCGTCCAGCTCCCTTTTTATCCTGTCAGCAAGGGAGCACGCCCTTTCTTCCTCGCCGTCCGAAAGAAAATATATTATCTTCAAAAGTTCGCAGCACATACGTGATTGTTGAGTTTTAGCACTGTCAGATCCCCGGGAAGCCTCAAATATCCTTGCAAATTCGTTTTTTAAAGAACGATTTTCAAAAAGATACTTGTTTTTCGGCAAAAAATTTGAAAGCAAGGCCTCGACCGCCGTTCCGTAAAAGCTGACGAAATATTTATGCCACGGTTCATCCTTATCGGCAAAATATTTGTGCCGGCTCCCCTTTGTCAAAAGAAACACATCCCCCTTTTTGGGATAGAGGGTCTGACCGTCTATTATCAGGGTGCCTTTGCCGTCGACAATATATTCGAGGGAGGTTATGTCGCTGCTCTTGCGGCTGATAAAAAATTTCCCGTCACAACGGCTTTCTCCCGCAAAGGCGATTCCCAAAGTACATTCATCATTTTGCGAAAAAACTTTTACCCTTTCGTGCATTGTGATAAAACACATCTTTCTTGTGATATTTCCCATATATTTTGGGAGCGTAATGTGATATTTTCAATTTAACACATCTGAGGTGAAATTTCAACAGGAGGTTCTAAAAAAATGAAAATAACCTTTATGGGCGCCGGAAGCACGGTTTTTGCCCGAAACGTTATCGGAGACTGTATGTGCACCCCTTCTCTCAGGGAAAGCACCTTTGCTCTTTACGACATAGACAAAAAGCGGCTTGAGGAATCGAGAATAATTCTTGATGCCATAAATAAAAACATAAATGAGGATCGCGGAAACATCGAAATCTACCTTGGAAAGGAACGGCGAAAGGCGGCCCTTAAGGGGGCGGATTTTGTCATAAACGCCATTCAGGTGGGCGGATATGAGCCTTGCACGGTCACCGATTTCGAGGTGCCGAAAAAATACGGCCTGCGCCAAACCATAGCCGATACCCTTGGCATAGGCGGAATTTTCAGGGGACTTCGCACAATACCTGTTATGGAGGAGTTTGCAAGGGATATGCAGGAGGTATGCCCCGATTGCCTTTTTCTTAATTACACCAATCCTATGGCTGTTTTATCGGGATATATGCAGAGATTCGGCGGCATAAAAACGGTGGGACTTTGCCACTCGGTACAGTGCTGCAGCCGCGATTTATTAAACAAGCTTGATATGTCGGAATTTGTCGACGGCAGAAGGGAGCTTATAGCCGGAATAAATCATATGGCATGGCTTCTTGACATCCGCGACAAAAACGGAAACGACCTTTATCCCGAAATCAAAAAACGCGCAAAGCATATGAACGAAACGCAGCGCCACGGGGATATGGTAAGATTTGATTACATCGAAAAGTTAGGATACTACTGCACCGAATCCAGCGAACACAACGCCGAATACAACCCCTTTTACATAAAAAAAGCATACCCCGAGCTGGTCGAAAAATTCAACATCCCATTAGATGAATACCCGAGAAGATGCGTTTCACAGATTGAGGGCTGGGAAAAGGAACGGGATGACATTCTCGCCGACGGAAAGGTTACCCATACCCGCTCAGAGGAATATGCTTCCTATATTATGGAGTCGATCGTTACCGGAATACCCTATAAAATCGGCGGAAATGTTTTAAACGAACACCTTATAGATAATTTGCCCCTCGACGCCTGCGTAGAGGTACCCTGCCTTGTGGACGGAAGCGGAATAACCCCCTGCCACGTAGGCGCGCTTCCCACCCAGCTTGTCGCCTTAAACAGCTCAAACATATACCCTCAGCTTTTGACTGTCGAGGCTGCTGTAACACGGAAAAAAGAGCGCATATATCAGGCGGCAATGGCCGATCCCCACACCGCCGCCGAGCTGTCGGCCGATGATATCGTATCCCTCTGTGATGACCTTATAGCAGCTCACGAGGGTTGGCTCCCCCGGTACAACTGATATTTTTACTTGTAATATTTCAAAGCCCGCAGCATTTAAAGTCTGTTATATTTAACACCTGCATTAAAAAATAATTTTCCAAAAGCATTTCGGTCAACAATTACTTCGGTAACCAAAGCTGCCAATCGGATGTATTGCAGGCTGCAACACTCAGTCAGGTCGGTCTGAAGCAACCTGTTGCAGTGCTTTTGCTCCTGCTGTCACCCATACATTAAACAGCAGCTTAAAGGGCGGAACGGTCAAAGCCGTGCCGCCCTGATTTTATAATTATGCCGTCCCGCCTCGGTTAATCTGAGGCTTTTTGCTTTTTTGCAAAAATTTTATTTGCAGAAAATCAACTTAATAAAGACCGATTTCCGACATAAGCCCGAGCAGGAAATAGACATTCATAGACTGATTCCATTCCTCCGAATCGGTCACAATTTCGCCTTCGGGTATAGATATGGGTGTGTTTGCTCCCTTTGCTGCAGTGACTTCGACGGTCATAAGCTCGGTTCCCGCACCGTAAACGACTACCGACAAATTCTCATTGCCTTCCGAGACGGTGGTCTTGGTGAACTCAATCTTTGCGGTTTTTATGATCGTAAGTGTTGCCGAATCGATCCCGCTCACAAGGTTGGCCAATCCATCCTTAATGTAAACTGTGTAGGTTCCGTCTCCGCTTTTGCCATCAGCATTTACAATATCAAGGCCCAAAAGCTCGTTGCCGTTATAGGAAATGGCTGCGCTGCCGTTATACAGGTTTCCGCTTTTTGTTCCGCTGCCCGAAACCGTGAAGCTTTGACCCATATTAACGCCCAGATCAAAAGCCCACTCGCTGCCGCTTGAAAGAGCGGTGTAATAGATACTTCCTTCATCCACATCGATTTTCACGCCTGCGGCATCCTTACCGTTTTCGGTCCATACCGAAAATTTGAAAAGAACATCATCGGAAGGATTGCTGTTTTTCAGATTTTCAACAGCTTCGTCGATAAGATCATCATAGCTTTTTGCGGTGTCTCCTGCCTGATTGGTCAAAGAAACAATCGCATCCATAAATTTCGAAAATTCCTCGTCGTCCTTTGAATTTTCGGCAATTTCAATGGCAATGTCGGTAAGCTCCCTTTCGGTAACATCGACCGAAAGAACGGCGCATTTTTTTGTAATGCCGCCCACAACAAGATTGTCGGTGTCGCGGGTAACCTCGCCTAAGCCGTCCACAAATATCTCATAGCTGTCCGAAAGGAAGATGTTGAAAGCGTCGCTTTCGGGAACAAGGTTCTTTAAATCGGCAGTGTTTGCGAATGTGCCCGCCAAAGGAGAAACCTGATTGGGAGAAATCTGAAGCACCTTGCTGTTGAGAGCGGGAGCTGACAAATATCCGTTTCCGGTTTGATTGTCGAACACCGTGTTTATGGTCATAAGCTCGTCATCGCCCTTATTAAGAGCTATGACGGCCGATGTACCTTCCTTGGAAACGCTTTGATTTACATTTATTAAAACATCCGAGGAAAGGCTGTATCCCGACGCTTCAAGTATTGCCAAAAGGCCTTCGCCGGGAGTAACCTTTGCGTTGGATGTCACACCGGTGTCAAGCTGTTCGCCTGATTTTTCGAGGGCGGTGGTCATTGTCTTTATGGAATCCATACCCATTCTTTTGAGCTGATCCTTGGGAGAACCGACAAACAATGACGGAATGACAAAAACGCCCAGCGCCACCGCAAGGGCCACAAATGCAGCCACAGCGGCAATGATAATGCCTTTTTTGGATTTTTTCTTTGCAGGCATTTGTCCGCCATCCTGAGAAAACTGACCGTAAGCCGCGCCATAGGGCTGATTTACCGGCTGATTATGTTGATCGTATTGACCGACCGGATAAGACTGTCCATTCTGTCCGGCAGGTTGAACATTCTGACCGTCAAACTGTCCGTTCTGACCGAAAGCCGGCTGACCCTGCCCGTTATCCGACATACTCGACTTTCCGCTTGAAGCAATGTCCGATTGCAGATCGGCGGCATTTACTCCATCGTCTGCGGGCACATCATGCATCTCATTTTTAGGTTCATTTGACAGATTGTCAACAGGCGTTGCAACCGGTACACTGTCCGCTGCAGGAGTTTCCTGAGCCTGCGGTATTTCTACCGGCGTTCCGCAATTCTCACAGAATTTAGCGCCGTCATCCATAGGCTGTCCGCATTTTTTACAAAACATATACTTCCTCATTTCCGCTCATAAACCGCCTCACATATATAATCACTGTACACTTCTCCCGCCGCTTTTTGCCCTTTTCCACGAAGGATTCCGTATATTTTTTGCGTGGAATTTCAAACAAATTTTCCCGCCGTTTTACAACGCAGTCGTATCACACGAAAAATTTGAAATACGGCAAAAGCAGAAGACAATTTTCCAATTGTACAGGCTATTTATGTGCCGCCGGTTTAATTGCATTTTATATGCTTATTCTACAATTTCGGCTTTAAAATGTCAAGTGTTGTCTTGGAGGTGTATTAAGGCAAAAATCCGGCCTTTTAATGCCGTAAAAGTCAACTCCCCGACCGCACGCTTCCGTACAGTCGAGGAGTTTTTTCCGCACGTTTTTTCTTCAACTTAACTATCGAGAAAATTCCGCCGCTTACAAAGAACAGTGTGATCCGCAAAACAGCAATTTTTGCACAAACGGTCATTTTCGGCACAAGCGGTTTTACAGAAAAAGCTCCCCGATTTTGCACCCGATTATCCGACTGTCCGCTTGTTTTTTCGACGCACGGATGTTATAATGCCTTTGAAGAATATCCTGCCTTAAAAAGGGGACTTTTAAATTGAAAATAGCAATTGTGGATGACGATAAACAGACGTTTAAAACCCTTAGTTCATATCTGACCGAGCTTTTGGGAAATTCGGCCGAAATAGTCGGTTTTTCAAGCGCCGAGCAGTTTCTTCCCACCTTTAAAGATCAGAGTTTCGA
>ERZ857629.4211-NODE-4211-length-11347-cov-5.011513_pt1 | contig 11347 bp, 10 predicted proteins | sample MGYA00519700_ERZ857629 | MGnify/ENA primary metagenome ERZ857629 (study PRJEB31778, sample SAMEA3449351) | human gut metagenome | biome: human gut; feature: human-associated habitat; material: faeces | place: United Kingdom | collected 2010/2012 ... | reverse complement strand
CTTATCAACTCCGCGCCCGAAATAATAGCATCTGCCGAGATTATAAGCAGCTACATGTCCTGCGCCTTTCGCCATAGCCATCTTCAAAAGTTCAACGGCTCTGCTGCAATCCCTGTACTTCTTCGGCCCAAGAGTGAGCATGTTAGCAAGATTGACCATAGCAAAAACGAATTCGCGCGCCACAGCCTTCTCAAACCAGTACTTTGCCCAACGGTCGCTGCGTCTCACCCCGCAGCCCTCCATATACATAGTGCCAAGATTGTTCATTGCCATCGGATAGCCTCGGTCCACCATTTTGTATAGGATCTGCAGAGCCTTCGGGTAATCATTCTCACCGAACCAATTTGCCGCATAGCCGTATGACAGCAACTCTCCAGCCCATAAATCCTCATCGGCCCAGGCAATCAGAAGATACCTCAACCCCTCTTCTGTTTTCCCTTCTGACAGCAGGCGCAATCCAGTGCAGATGCATTCCTCATCATAGTTCTTCGGAACATATTTATCTTCCGGTTTAGGCGCAAATCTCAAAGAGAAACTGCCTTTGTAGACTTCTGCACCGGGTTCAATTGAAACATTACTCATAATCCACTCTCGTTTGAAGGTAAATCTCCGCACGGTTCTTCTCTAATAGTCCAGCTGCAGCAATTGAAGCAGCCACCGTGAATTACGAGGTCGCTGGCATCCACCATCTCTATGCGTCCATCATACTCCGGCATCAGGCTGGAAATCTGCTCAAGAGCCTGCTCATCCTCCTCGATGCCGAACTTTGGCAGAATCAGCACTTGTTCCGTCTGGAGCCAGTTGATATAGGCCCAACTATGTTTGTGGGGGTTCCTGTGGGTGTTGAATGTCAATTCTTCCACCCGTTTGAAGCTGGGCTTAAGGGTATTGCGGAAGCGTTCCGCCATCCTGCTGTCGAAATCTGCATAGTTCGTCAGCAAGACCCTGTCTCTACCAATATACCGGCAGATTCCGTCCGAGTGACCGAATTCTTCGTTTGCATCCCAAGGCAAGATGACAAGCCTTGCACCAAGAGCGCTCTCGATATAATGGATGAACCAAGACAGATTATCACTCGGATTCTCCTCAAAAATCTTGCTCGTCATTATCGCACGCCCGTCAGCTTTGACCACATTGCCGCCATCAATCTTGACCGTCGAGAGCATATTGCTGCAAGCATATCCCAGCTTTCTGCAAATCTCGTTTCCGTCAGTTATCGTGGCCCTATCCTTTGCACTGTGGAGAAGATAATCAGGGTGGTAGTCATACCCCATAAATTGGTTCGGCAGTATCTGGATTGGCATATAGTCCCGGCACCAGATATCATTTGTCCCCTCAAGAAAAGACCAGGGGACCTCATATTTATTGAGGACTTCGGTCAGTCCCCGGAACGCTATGGGACTGCACTCCCTAAGCAGGGCGGAAAAGAACACCCTGTTGCATTGGTTGTCTTGAATCATATTATTGGATTATTTCCTTCGGAATTGCCACTTGCGCTGGCATTTCATATACCACTTCCCGCTGTATTTAAATGCCTTATCACCAAGTTCATCAGCTTCTGCCTGAGATATTTCGTCTTTCTCATATTTGCCGTTCTTCAACTTGTATTGTGCGACATTAATGCGGGGCAGCTCATCTATTTCGTAATCCTTGTAAAATTCATCCTTGCACCATCTCAAATCAAGTGGCTTGTCCGCAGGGACGCCAAGATAAAGCATATCATCAAACAGATGTGTTGAATGAGTATCAAACGGAACATCAGAAGTTGAAAGTTCTTGTTCAGCAGTCAGGATTCTATACTCACGAATCAAAAACGACGCTCTATAATGCTCATCCGGATTCTCAAACGTTACATCAATTCCGGAGGTGTGAAGATTAAGAGAGCCGAATTCAAAGTATGGAAGCACATTCATCCTTTTGAAGATTGTAGAATTCTTCATCTTCAGATTTGTGTGGTACATTATCGGGTCAATAATTCCTCCATCTTCCTCATGATAGTACAGTTCAATTGAATGTATATCGATTTTGAACTTCCCATTTACAAGAATATAACCCCCACATAAGATATCTTTTGCACAAGATGCAAAGCACTTCCCAATAATATCTTCAGAAAGGGTTGAATTTGACTTGTATTCAGAACGTTTAATGTCAAAATGACGAAGGATACTTTTCAATTGTTCCATAATAGAATGCGGCTGTCTTTTGTTAATCGGTTGTGCAAAGATAAGAGATTCACTCCAATCCGCCATCAAAGAAAACGTTAAAGATTGTTAAAGTTTTTGAAAAAGTATTCTAAGACTTTTCCAAGTTTTTTTTGAAAAAAGTGAAGAAAAAGTTTCCCTTCGACTAGCTGGAGTAGTTTGTGGATATTTATTGCGCTCATAGGGGCGGAACGCCCCTATGAGCGCGGCTACCCTTGGTTAGCGAGCATAGGAGTAACTGTATGAGAATGAGTTCCTGCAGCAATGCAAGGCCGCACTTTTTTCGGCATGCATCTTATCGGATTTCAGAAGCCCGAAACTTGCATTTTATCGGATTTCGAGAAGATGTTTTCCGCATTTTATCGGAATTCAGATATTTTTACTACCTTTGTATCAACTATTTAAGGAATTATATGATTGAGGAAAGAATAATCCTGCAAGTCCTTGCAGAACAAAGAGATGAAATATTGGGATACGACCCTTCGAAGTGGGTGTCCCGCAGGGAGGAATCCCTGTTCGAGTTCGACAGCACCATGGCCCAGGTCGTCATTGGCGTCCGGCGCAGCGGTAAATCGACCATCTGCCACAAGGTCCTGCTGGAGCACGGCATCCGGTACGGTTATGTCAACCTTGACGATGACCGCCTGCTGGGTATGGAAGCGAAAGATCTGAACACCGTCCTTTCCTGCATATACCAACTCTATGGTACCAATGTCCCGTATCTGTTTCTTGACGAGATTCAGGATGTGGATGGCTGGCATCTGTTCGTCAACAGGCTCCTGCGGAGCAAGATGAGAATCTTCGTAACGGGCAGCAATGCCAAACTGCTCAGTAGCGAACTGGCTACCCATCTGACCGGACGCTACAACGAAATCCGCCTCTATCCGTTCTCCTTCTCCGAGTACTGCGCATATCATCAAGTTGACACTGCCGGCATCACCACCAAGGCCGATGCCGCGCGCAAGAGCTCTTTTATGGACTACATCGTCACAGGCGGCTTCCCCGAACTCCAGGGCCTGAGGAACAAACGCGGCTACATCGAGAGCCTTATCGCTGCCATTCTGGAGAAAGACATTAAACGGCGCTTCAAGATCCGCAATATGGATGCGCTGCGGAAGATTGCCAACCACTTGATAAACAATGCTTGCCAGGAGGTCAATTACGACGATATGGCAAGTATCCTCGGGATCAGCGACAAAACCTGCAAGAAATATACGGACTATCTTCGTCAGGCATTCCTCATACAAATCCTGGCGAAACATTCCTTCAAGAGCAAGAACAGGATCCGCAATCCGAAGGCTTATATCGTCGATCCCGGTTTCCAGAACAATCGGGAGAACTCGATGGCCGGAGAGAATATCGGCTGGCGGCTTGAGAACGTAGTGTACATTGAACTGCTCCGCCGCTGCGCATATGATTTTCGCGATGTCTATTACTACAAGGCCAATCCGCGGGCAAAAGAGGTTGACTTCATTGTTTGCGACAAGGATCAGGCACTCGAGTTGGTCCAGGTCGCCTATGAAATCGACACGCCAAAGTCATATAATCGCGAGACCTCTGCGCTGATTCAGGCATCAGGTCCGCTTCACTGCGACAATCTGACACTGATTGCCTTCTCCCCCACCCGGGATGTTGAAATCGACGGTAAGACCATTCACATAGCCTCAGCAACGGAATGGCTGCTTGCATAGTGTTTTTGTCCCCCGGCCTCAAAATGCTAGCAAAATAGTTGGCCGCTCCATAATTTCGGGGACAGAAGGAGGACAAAGACGAAAAGGTTAAATAGTTAAAGTATTTATCTACAATAAGTTATTAAATTCTCATATTTCCTGCATCGGGAAATAACCGCAATTAGAATATTTAGAAATAACGAAAACTCGATTAATGTGGACAACCGCGATTGCATGACGCTGAGCGCGATACAGCCCCCTGACACCAAATCTCTGGAGGAGATGGACTACAACCTCGTTGATTGGTACTGTCAGAACCTGATCATCCTCAAGGAGAATCTCCAGAAAATCTCGCGTCTGATAGTGGCTGACGCTTTCTTCTCAAAAGAGACATTCGTCAATCCTCTGCACAAGGAAGGCGTCCATGTGATAAGCAGGCTCCGAAACGATGCCGTATTGTTCTATCCCACACTCCAGAAGCCTACAGGGAAAAGAGATCGTCCGAAGTGGTACGATGTCAAGGTTGACTTCTCCAGTTTCGACCTCTCCAGATGCGAGGAGGCAGAGGTGGACAAAGGTCGCCTATTCGGACTGAAAACTTATTCCAAGTCGCTCAAGCGCTTCATTAAGGTCGCCGTATAGTATCCTGATGAAGAGGATAGGACTAAGGGACAAATTTACTTCAGCTCTTCAACTGGACCCACAAGTTATTGACAAACTTTTCAAAGAACTGGTTTTATTTACTGACAGGGCCGCTTAGGACCTGAAAAAATTAACGAATTATTGCTGTAGATGGAGACTATTTCCTCAGCCGTCATCTCCATATCATTCGTGAGTAATGATGCCAACTTTGCAGGCTTGTTCTTTTTAATGTCAACATATGTCACAATGCGTGCTTTATGGATAATATCATCACCATCCTTTACCTTCTTTGTGAACGTAACATGCCTTGCCCTATACTCCATTAGTCCATCAGGTGTCATATATGCGGCATCCTCAATTGTCTGATACACAAGGCTCTTCTTCATCTTTGTGACATAGATTACACCACGCGCAGTCAGTTCTTCGAACTCCCCATAGTCGATACATGCCCTGTCCAAGGCCAAGATATCTCCTTCTGCGTAGTTCGTGGGCTTTAGCATAAAGCTGTCATTTGTAGCCGCGGAAGTGAACCGTACATCAGAAGGAACGCCTTCGTTGGCGTGGATATTCGTATGAACCTTGATTCCTCCCTTCTTCTTTCCCGTTTTAGGATGTCGTCCAACGCCCTTGAACAGAATGTTGGAGAACAGTGTTACAGTTGTGGAATCTATGATTTGAAGCCTATTGATCCAGCTTGACGCTGGTTTCTTCCAGCTGTCCGAGGAAAGTTCGTCGCTGTATCTGGCGTACAGGCTACGATATGTCTTCTCGAAGATTAATTCCGGTCTTCTCGCGTTGGCGTCTGACAGAGTGCTTCTACGCGGCATCATGTTGATGCCAAGACGGGTCAGTTTGCGGGCCTCGGGGAACATGGAGTCCGTTATCTCGCGAAGAGAGTCGAACCTCTTTATAATGGCGTAGCGCATTGTCAATAGATGCTGCCAAGCATCGAAGCGCTTGACATAGCGTTCGCCACCGTTTTAGCGGACACCAATAATTTTTAACTTAAAGTGTCAAACTTCCGGATTGGAGCTGTTTTTTATAGCACCAATCCACAGTTTTTATATATTTGTGCAAACATTGTGTTGATTATGGAAACTGTAAAACTGAACAATGGTGTCGTTATGCCGGTTCTTGGGCTTGGTACCTTCGAGGTGACCGACCCGGCTGAATGTATCGACAGTGTGAAAGATGCCCTAGAACTGGGCTACAGGATGGTCGATACGGCGCAACTATATAATAATGAGGAATTTGTCGGAGAAGGGATAGCTGAATCCGGTGTGCCGCGTGAGGAAGTCTTCATCACTACCAAGGTGATGAACTGCAATTTTTCCTGCGCCAGGGCTTCGCTTATGGAATCCATGAAGAAACTCCGCACGGACTACCTCGACCTGGTGCTTCTGCATTGGCCTTATGGCGATGTCTATGCAGCATGGCGTGACTTGGAGGCGATGTATGAAGAGGGACTCATCCGCGCGATAGGAGTCTCGAACTTCAACACCGACAGGCTCATTGACCTGATCTGTTACAACAAGGTCGTTCCTGCTGTCAATCAGGTGGAAACCAACATCTTGGCGCAGCAGTTGGAGGCGCACGAGTGGATGGTCCGTCTTGGCGTGCAGCATGAAGGCTACATGCCTTTCGCACGTGGCCGTTACGACTCGGTCTTCGAGGATCCGATTTTGGTCGCAATCGCGCAGAAATATGGCAAGACCACACGTCAGGTGGCATTGCGATATCAGGTTCAGTGCGGCGTGATAGTTATACCGAAAAGCGTCCACCTGGAAAGGATCCGGGCGAACGCTGATATCTTTGATTTCGAATTGACCGGTGAGGAAATGACGGCGATCCGTTCCATGGACCGCAATGCTCCCACCACCGGTGTCCCTGAACTTCCTGAACGGGTCATGAAAGTCACGGGCTTCAAGCTTCCTTAGTTTTCTTTCGCGGAAAGTCTGTCGAAGATTACCGACACGGCAATCGCCAACATGCTGAGTGTTATGAAGATAAACTCGGCATGGAGAGCCGCGCTTTGCTCCTGCACCACGTTGCCCGGCATTGTCACTTCATTTCTGAAGATGAAGCCCACGGCTATCGGGACCAGAAGCATTCCCATGTTCTGAATCCAATATATGAGCGAATATGCCGTTCCGAGGTTCTTCTCCGGAACAATTCTGGGGATGGCAGGCCATAGGGCCGCAGGCACCAGGGAATAACCGACGCCCAGCATTGCGATAGCCACATAGCCGAAGGCTGAAACCCCTTGTGGCGCGAATGCGATCATGAGGTGTGCGAGAAGCACCAATACCGAACCGGCAATCATCCATTTCGTGCCTTTTCCGATCTTGTCGACCATGAAGCCGAAAAGCGGCGCGAAAATCACGGTGAAGAACGGAATCATGGACACCATCAGACTCGCGGTCTCGACCGGAATGCCGAATCGAGGTATCAGGATGGAGGTCGCGAATTTCTTGAAAGAGATGATGCTGCAATAGAAGAAGACGCAGAGCAGGGCTGACAGGATAAAGTACTTGTTGCCAAGCACTCTGAAGATGTCGGAGAACTTGAATTTGTCCTCTTCCGTGGTCTCTTTCTTGTCTGTGGAGCCCGTCACAGCATCGAATCGGGCATCCATTGCCACGAAAATCCCCCACAGGATGGTGCCCGCGAGCAGAAGCAGAAGTCCGGCAAATGCAGGACGCGCGGTCTCCATGAGCGTGTAGAAGCTTCCGGCAGGTTTGGCGGAAACCAGGATAGGGGAGAGCAGCAGTGCCAATGCCGTACCGAGACGCGCAATCGCCAGCTGCAATCCCATTGCCAATGCCATGTTCTTGCCTTTGAACCACTTGGCGATGGAACGGGTCACGGCGACTCCGGCGATTTCACTTCCGAGCCCGAAAATCATACAGCCGGCGTACGCCAATGCGAGTGAAGATTTCGGTGACATTCCGGAGGTTATGGCAATGGTGACGATGCCGGCTCCGGCAGCCATCAGGCCGACGAAGATCGAACCGGTGACCCTGACGCCCCATTTGTCGAGCAGCATGCCGCAGACGATGAGTCCGCCCCATACGCAGAGAAACGAATAGCCGCCGGCATAGAATCCGTAATCGGCTGAATTCCATCCGAGTTCCAGCAATTCCGGGTTATGGAAAAGCTGGGACAGGGATGAAAACATGTCGTCGAAAAAATAAGACCCGAACATCGGGACCACGAGGCAGGCCAATGCCAGCCAGCGGGACACGTTCCGGATCTTACAAGTATCTGAAGTCATTGGCTCCTATTCTTTTTCTTTTACGTTAGGAAGTTCGAGACCGTAGCCTTTCTTCTTGTCCTCAATCTTGAGCAGGAATGTCAGCAGGAATGCGAGCACGCCGAAGCTTGAGAAGATAAGCATCGGTACGAAATATCCGCCGGTAGCCTCTAGTGTGGCGCCGATGATGAGCGGAACGAGGCAGAGACCGATGTTCTGTACCCAGAAGATGAGGCAGTAAGCGGAACCGAGAATCTTCTCGTCAATGATTTTCGGTACTGACGGCCACAGGGCTGCCGGTACGAGAGAGAATGAAACTCCCAATGTTACAATGAGTATGAGGGCGAGTGTCTTGCTAGGGAATGCAGGCAGGACGCATGCGAAACCGAGGTGGCAGACAATCATGATGATCGCTCCGAGCATAAGCATTGAAGCGCCCTTGCCCTTGAAATCGAGGAATGCTCCGAGGAACGGAGTGAGAACCATCGCGAGGATAGGGAAGCAGCTGAACAGTCTGGAAGCGGCTTCCGCGCTGATGTCCAATGTCTCTTCGAGATAGTTAGGGGCATAGCGCTGGAATGGGAAGATGGCGCTGTAGTAAAGCACGCAGAGCAGAGCCACGATCCAGAACATCTTGCTGCTGAAGATCTTGCCGAGGTCGCTGATATGGAATTCGTCCTCAGGGTCTTTCTCTGTGGTCATGAGACCTGCTTCAACGAGCTGTGAGTCGAACTTCCTGTCCATGAACGTGAAGATGAGGAAGAAAAGGAGACCGATGATGAGAAGTGCGGTGCAGAATGCCACTGGAGCTACAACGGAGTTGTCGAACTTGGCGGCGATCATCGGCGAGGTCCACATGACGGCGAATACGCCGAGACGTGCGATAGCCATTTCCAATCCCATTGCGAGAGCCATCTCCTTGCCTTTGAACCACTTGGCGATAGCCTTGGAAACGGTGGTGCCGGCCATTTCACAGCCGCAGCCGAAAATCATGAAACCGAGGCTGGCCATCTTGGCGCTTCCCGGCAATGCTACCCACCAGCTGTTCAGCCATGCGCAGAATTCGGTCGCCTGGAACCAGTCGCTGATACCTATATATTTGATGAATGCGCCGATTACCATCAATGACGCTGAAAGGAGACCTGTGAAGCGTACACCCATCTTGTCCAGGATGATACCTGCGAAAATCAGGAAGAAGCAGAACACGTTCAGGAAGTACTCTGAAGCTGCATAGGTTCCGAAAACTGTGCTGTTCCAACCTCTGGAACTCTCGATCAATGATTTGAGAGGGGACATCACATCCACGAACATGTAGCCGAAGAACATCATCAGTGCAATCAGCACCAAGACTGACCAGCGGGCTACCGGGCTGTCATTCATTAGTTTTTGAGCTTTTGTCATCTTATATAAATGTTTTGTTTTTCTCAGGATATATGTCGCTGGAGTGCGATAAATCATTGCAATTTATTCAATAAATCATAAACGTCAAAATGAAATGGCGCAAAATATCGGGAATTATTAGTAACTTGCAACAAAACTACGTGTTCTTCTATGTTTGAGGAGGAATTCCCCCTATGGAACAGTTGCTGATCAAGATGGCCCGCCAGCTCGATGCGCTGGACGAGGCTTCCCTGAAGCAGTTGTGTGCGGAAATCCGGCAATATATAATAGAGTGTTGCGCGGTCAATCCCGGTCACCTCGGCTCCAGTCTCGGTGCCGTGGAACTCATTGTGGGACTGCATTATGTGTACAATACTCCACAGGACAAGATCGTGTTCGATGTAGGACATCAGGCTTATGCGCACAAGATTCTCACGGGACGCCGGGAGGCATTTCTCCGTAACAGGATGAAGGATGGCCTGAGCGGATTCCCGAAACGGGACGAAAGTATCTATGACGCTTTCGGTGCAGGTCACTCATCTACTTCAATATCAGCAGCTTTGGGGCTTTCCTGCGCTGCCGCGATGCAGGGCATTGACGAAAAAGTCGTCGCTCTCATCGGCGATGGTGCATTGACCGGAGGTCTGGCCCTTGAGGGCTTGAACAATGCCGGCGCAAGCCATAGCGACCTCCTCATTATTCTCAATGACAACAACTGTTCGATTGACAAGAATATCGGCGGGTTGCATGATTACTTGCTGAAACTGACGACGGATCCTACCTATAACAAGCTGAAGGACAAGATTTGGGACAAGATGGGTGACGGCTGGCTTCGCGGTAAGATGCAGAATCTGGTGCGTTCCACGAAGTCTTCGCTTGTGGACGGTTTCGGAGGTGCTCTTTTCGAATCTCTCGGGTTCCGTTATTTCGGGCCGATTGACGGAAATGACATTGATGCCGTGCTGAATGCGCTGAAGCGTCTGAGAAACATCAAGGGGCCCCGCATCCTTCATGCCATTACCACGAAAGGCAAGGGCTATGGGCCTGCGGAACAGAATCCTACGGTATGGCATGCACCGGGCAAGTTCAATCCTGCCACGGGAGAGCGCATTGCCGGCAACCGCCGTGCGGACAGGTATCAGGACGTGTTCGGCAATGTCCTTCTGGATCTCGCGCGAAAGGACAAGCGCGTGGTCGGGATTACTCCGGCGATGGCGACCGGCTGCGGCATGAATATCCTGGCTGATGAACTTCCGGGGCAATTCTTCGATGTCGGCATCGAGGAGGAGCACGCCGTGACATTCTCTGCCGGACTTGCTGCCGGCGGAATGCGTCCGTTCTGCAACATCTATTCGTCATTCTCCCAGAGGGCTTATGATGAAATCATACATGACGTGGCATTGCAGAATCTTCCGGTAGTGCTGTGCTTCGACAGGGCCGGCCTGGTAGGTGAGGACGGCGCGACTCATCACGGGTGTTATGACATGGCTGCGTACCGGTCCGTGCCGGGGGCGGTCGTTTCAGCTCCTCGTAATGAGATTGAATTGAAGAACCTCATGTACACGGCTTTGCATTACGGCGGCGGTCCTTTTATAATAAGGTATCCTCGCGGTTGCGGTGAAGGCGTGGCATGGAAAGAGGCGAAGAATTGCCGGTAGGCAAGGGCGAGAAACTTATGGACGGCGAAGGCCTGGCCATCATTGCCGCCGGGCCTGAGGCTTGCAGGGCAATGGAGGCGGCGGAGATTATCCGCGAACGTACGGGACATGCTCCCGCCATATATAATATAAGGTATATCAAGCCGCTTGACACACAGATTTTGGAGGAGGCGGCGTCGAAGGGCCGGATTCTTACAGTGGAAGAGGGCTGCGTGAAGGGAGGACTGTTCGGTGCGGTGACGGAGTATATGGCTGAGCACTCGCATGTTATACCGATTGGAGGTATCGGAATCCCGGATATGTATGTGGCGCAGGACAGACAGGATTCGCAGAGACATGACTGCGGACTGGATGCGGAGGGAATAGCGGAGAAAGCAGTCCGGATGATGGAAATGTAAGATTTTTCGATAAATTTTTTCGAAAATATTTGCAGAATCAGATTTAATGCCTATCTTTGCAATCCCTTACGAAACGTAAGACAAAAATACTGCCGATATAGCTCAGTTGGCCAGAGCACGTGATTTGTAATCTCGGGGTCGTGGG
>ERZ857629.4210-NODE-4210-length-11348-cov-8.180377_pt1 | contig 11348 bp, 7 predicted proteins | sample MGYA00519700_ERZ857629 | MGnify/ENA primary metagenome ERZ857629 (study PRJEB31778, sample SAMEA3449351) | human gut metagenome | biome: human gut; feature: human-associated habitat; material: faeces | place: United Kingdom | collected 2010/2012 ... | reverse complement strand
CATTTATGGGGCTTACCGCATTTTCCGGGGATTTTCCCACGGCGAAGGATATTGCCGTCACAAAGAACTATCTCTCCGCGGACGAACTGAAGATACTGAACAATCTCGTTTCCGGATACTTTGACTTTGCGGAGATTCAGGCGATGCGCCGCCGGCCCATGTACATGAGTGATTATGTGGAGAACCTGGACCGCATCCTTGCCTCCACCGGAGAGGCCCTGCTCACCGACGGGGGAACCGTCAGCCACACGCAGGCGATGGAGAAGGCAAAGGCGGAATACAGGAAATATCAGGCGCAGAATCTTTCTCCCGTGAAGGAGGAATATTTGCAGACCATTCGCAGCATTGAGAAGGCGGCAGAAGAGGGCGAAAAACGCTGATTCCGCAATACCCTCACAGAGAAGCTGTTCTTTTTGAGCCGGTATACTGCGGAGGTATGGGTATCGGCTGTCGAAAAATTATTTTGCAAATTAACTGAATACTATGGCGGGGGAAAACGCAGATTTCTGCGATTTTTCCCGCTATTTTCAGCGATTAAAGCTCCAACATGCACGACTTTACGGCCCAAATAAGAACAGAGCAAGGATTCAGAAGCTTTCCGGTACAAGCGCCAGTTTGTTGATTGATTCGTGAGCCCGGACGAGAGCAGCACGCACCTTTTGTCGGGCGAAAAGAACAATCCTCGGAACAATATCAAAAAAACACAAGAATAATGTCATTGCATTATCGGAACTATGTCAACGCAGAATCGGAATAATGTCATAAAACAGGGACACACCCTCGCTTGTGTGTCCCTGCCCTTTTTTATAACGAATTCATGATATTCAGCAAACTCTGATAGCTGTCTACATCGTGGTACACCACATTGCTTGTGGACATCTCATTGAACAGCTTCTTGGCGCAAGAGATTTTCGCCTGCTCAATAGGACGCAGCTCAAGACTTTCCATTGTGCCTTTCGTTTCGGCTATGAAGAAAATATGCTTGACCTTGCCCTCATAGAAAGCGATTGCCCAGTCCGGAGAATAGTTGCCCACCGGTGTAGGGATTTGGAAGGTTCTCGGCAGCTTGGCGTAGACACACACCTCGTCTGCTGCGTCCAAATCCTCAGCAAACTTTCTTTCAATGCTCTTGTCAGCCGAACCGTCCGTGAACACATAGTCCTGAATGGCTTTCTTTGCGAGGAACGCCTTATCAAAGCTCTGTGTTGCCTTTTCAGCCGTGAAGATGGAGCTGTCATATTCGCCCTCAATGGTATCGTAGGAAATATGCTCTACGATCATTGTGGCTTTCTGCTCATTGATAAGCCGAATGACCTTTGTGATGAACTCCTCCGGGTTGTTCTTGAACATATAGAGCTTATCCACACGGATGCCTTGCAGGATAGCAGAAACTGTGCGCCGTGTTAGAACAGTACCCTCTGCGATTTTTCCGATGAGGTCATACTTGATCTGACTGGTTTCGGCATGTTTGAGTGTCTGTGTCCGGGTCTTTTCGCCGGTGAAGGATGCTCCACGCTCGATCTCGTACTCATTCATCTCCGTTTTCTGCCGTCCGATGGTGGTCGTGTATTGCAGCTCGGAAACAAAGAGCTTTTCGTCAATATGGGCAATGGCGTTGCGAATCAGCTCGGCACTGTCAAAATCTACGGTATAAGCGTACTTATGGTTGATCTCACGCCACAACGCCTGAAACTCTTTCTTGGCAAAGTTCTCGTTAAGCGGGTTATCCTTAACCTTGGTTTCGTGACCGTCGGAGAACATATCCTTGAGGACACTATCATCATAGACCGCCTGAATGAGCGTATGGATACCGTCTGTCATCGGCTTGAGTTCATCCGGCAGTTCCGCAACGGTTCCGTTCTTAACATCCTGACGGTACTTGTCCGTTACCTTGCGCTTCATATCCACATAGCCGTTCTGAATAAGGTAGAACTCAATGGCATTGGCTTTCTCGTCGTCGATAAGCGTCGGTACATCGTCCACCTTGACATACTTGCCCTTGAAGTATTCGCTTGTCGCCACCGTGGGTCTGTCATAAAGCACGGTCTTAATATCCGACTGCAAATCCGTCACAAAGGTCTTATAGCTTTCGCTGGCAACCACCGTCAGCGTGTTGATCTCGTGAACGCTGTCACCGCAGCTCTGCACATCCATACGGTTTCCGTCCTGATTGACGCAAAGGCGTAGACCACGACCGACTTCCTGCCGCTTCGCCGTGTTGCTGTCGGAGTGCTTCAGGGTGCAGATCTGGAACACATTCGGGTTGTCCCAGCCCTCACGCAGTGCGGAGTGGGAGAAGATGAACCGTGTCGGTTCATCAAAAGACAGCAGCCGTTCCTTGTTTTTCAGAATCAGGTCATAGGCGGAAATATCGTCGGAGAACTCGCTGCCACGCTTGAGCTGACTATCCACGCTGCGCCCGGTTTTCTTATCGATGCTGAAGTAGCCCTTATGTACCCGTCCCACATCGCTGCAAGTGGATTTGAGATATTTCTGATACGGCGTGTCAAACATCGTAATGTACTCGTTCAGAATGGCAAGATACTCCTGCTCAAACATCACGCCGTATTCGCCAAGCACCTCGTCGCCGTTTTCATCGTACTGGCGGTACTTTGCCACTTCGTCGATGAAGAACAGGGACAGACACTTGATGCCCATATTAAAGAGCTTTTCCTCTTTCTCAAAGTGGGAGAGGATCGTTTCACGAATCTGAATGCGGCGCATATCCTTTTCGGACACATCGCCCACCACATCACCGGCTTTGATGACTTCGCCGTTGGTAAAGGTCACGGTGCCACGCAGCGGGTCAATTTCGGAGATGGTGTATCCCTTGTACTGCTCCATTTCCTGCGAAACAAAGTAGAGGTCGTCCCCAACGCCGAGAATACGGGTTTCCCGGTTGATGGACTTGTTATAGCCAATCTCCAGCTCGATTTTTGCCATCGGCGGCTTCTTGCTGGAAAGAATGATCTGTTCAAGGTATAGGTAGCTGTCCGTACCACGGAAGTTCTTGACCTCAAAGCCCTTGACCTCGATCTTCTTGACCAACCGCTTGTTGAAGGCATCCAGCGCATCCAGCACATAGACAAGGTTGTGCTGCTTGGCGTGGGTAGCCGAGTAATTGAGAGAGAACAGCGGATTGAAGTTCTTCAGTGCCTTCTGCGTCACATCGCCGCCCATCTTCTGCGGCTCGTCCAAAATAATGATTGGACGGTTTGCCTTAATCACATCAATCGGACGGCGGGAGCCGAACTAATCACGCTTGGAATAAATAATACGAGCTTCCTTGCTCTTGCCGTCCTCTTTCAGCGAGGAGGCAAATGCCTGCGTGTTGATAATCATCACATTGATGCCGGAGCTGCTCGAAAAGTTATCCAACTGGTTCAGGTTGGAACTGTTGTAGATGAAGAAGCGAGCCTTCTTGCCGTAGTGCTCCATAAAGTGGTCTGCGGTGATTTCGAAGGACTTCTTTACGCCCTCACGGATCGCAATAGAAGGAACGACCACAATAAACTTGCTCCAGCCGTACTTCTTGTTCAGCTCGAACATCGTCTTGATATAGACATAGGTTTTGCCCGTGCCGGTTTCCATTTCAATATCAAGGCTGCAACGCCCCAAGTCTTTGACAAGGGAAGCAGAAAGCTTAATATTGTTCTGACTCTGCAAGGTCTGAATGTTGTGCAGAAGCTGCTCGTCGGAAAGCTCTACCGCTTCATTTTTATAACCGGTATCGTTCAGCGGGTCAATGACTTCAAGCTCCTCATCGGACATACCGAGGGTCATCTGATACGGCTCCGCTTTGACCTTGCCACGGTCACGGATATAGCTGATCTTGTCGTGAAAGCCCTGCCCTTGAAAGACACGCACAACAGCATCAACTGCATCGGTTTGGTATTGTTGTATTTTGAAATTAAACTTCAAAGCAATTCATAATTCATAATGCATAATGCAGAATGAATTACTTCCCCTCCTTTCGGCTTGATTTTATGATCGAGGTTAAGATCTTTATCAGCTCACGGCAATCTGCAATCATGCTGTCGAACTGGGCTTCCGTTATATAGCCGGTCTCGTGCAGTACTTCCAGCCAGTATTCAGATTCACTTGCTTCCTTCAGAGAGATATTCATCTTATGGGTAAAATCGTCTTTGCTTTGACCCCTGATGGCTTCTTTTACATTTGCCCCTATGCTTGTCCCGCTCCGTAATAATTGCTTTGACAGAACAAACTCTTTCTTCTCTCCGCATAAATACTGATATAATCTGACCGTTCTGACAGCAAACGCCTTGCTTTTATCGACAATAATATTATCTGTTTTCATAGCATCCCCCCAATTATGCATTGTGAATTATGCATTGTGAATTATGCATTATGAATTGTTACAGCACCTTCCTTACAGTTTCCGGACTATATGTGGAAAAAATCTGATCGAAGTTGGTTGCCACGCTGTCGTTTGCCATAGAGCTGTCACGCATCACAAAATAGTAAGGCTTCTGCTTGGCAATAGCCGTGATGACTTCTTCATCAATGTTTTTGTCAAAGCAAGCGATCAAATACCCATCCTCAACATCAAAGTAAGAATAACTCCTCATTCCTACTTCCTCACTCCTAACTTGAATTTTGCTGCTAAGCAAAATTCCGAGGTCCAGCATCACTTGGAACAGCAGATCCTCCGGCGTTCTGTCCTCTTTGATGTTATCTTCAAGGCTGGAGAACAGGCTGACCTCGTACTCGGCAGGATTGTAGTAGACCTCTTTCATATTGGAGGTATCGCACTTGAGAACGCGGAAACCGATATCCAGTGAGGAATTAGGAGTTAGGAGTGAGGAGCTATCACCTTCATTCCTAATTCCTAACTCCTCATTCCTAATTTTCTGTCCGGCACGGCGGATGCGTTCCTTGCCGATTTCGCAAATCGTATGGTCGACGCCTAGGCTATCGCACAATGCAATAGCGCTTCGGGCGACTTTTTTGCTTTTCTCGGATGTTGCATTCTTTTCAGAGATTTCTTCCGGAATTTGCACCAGAATAAAATGTCTGTTAACCTTCTGTTCTGCGTTAGCCAAAAACATAGCGTGAGCAGTAGTGCCAGATCCAGAGAAGAAGTCGAGTACATAGTCCCCGTCCGACACACCACAAAATTCAATCAGTCGCTTGATAACTTCTTCATCTTTCGGGTTTTCGAAAACTTTTTCACCCATCAAGGCCGCAAGTCTTTTTGAAGCTGCACGCCCATCTTTGTAGAATACACTGTATGGTACCGTATATTCTTTCTCTTTGAGATATGACTTTAATGTAGGAACGCTTGACTCATCCCGTCCAAAGTCAACCCGTCCCTGAGCAATCCACTCACTTAGGGTTTTGCTATTTGTAACCCAACCTCTTGCGGGCACTTTAACCGGGCTATGAGTTACAGGGTGCAGAACTTGGTACTTAGGACCGCCTCCTCCGGGCCACGAAATGTCACTCGGAAAATATACACCATGTGCATCAACCCGGTTATAATGTGCATGATCCTTTGCTGGATGACCGTCCGGTAAATTTTTATACCATTGTTTTAATTCACTGGACATACGATCATAGTCATCACCATACACTCTTTTCAGCGTTTCATATTCGGCGTAGATGTCATCCAATCCTTGTTTTTTCTCTCTCCAGACAATTTTGTTCTCTTTTATATAGTCAATGTTTCTGAAATAGCACAGGATATACTCATGTGACACAGAGATATACTTTGAATCATTTTTACGACCAGTAGCCCATACCAATTGGGCGATAAAATTACTTTGCCCAAAGATTTCGTCGCAAATCGTTTTAAGCGTATTGACTTCATTCTCATCTATGGAAATAAAAATAGCTCCATCTTCGGTCAAGAGGTTTTTGGCAATTTTGAGTCGAGGATACAGCATATTCAACCAATCCGTATGAAACCGTCCATTGCTTTCGGGATTTTGAACTAACTGGTTTCCGCTTTCATCATACTGGCCGCTGTTAGCAATATACTCGGCAATGCTTAGAGCAAAATCATCCTCATATACAAAGTCGTTTCCCGTATTGTACGGAGGATCAATGTAGATCATCTTGATTTTGCCAAGATAGGTTTCCTGCAACAGCTTCAATACTTCCAGATTATCGCCCTCAATATAGAGGTTTTCGGTGGTATCAAAGTCCACACTTTCCTCTCGGCAGGGGCGCAGCGTCTTATTGATCGGGGCATTGGCAAGAAGAACGGACTTCTTCTTGTCCGGCCAAGTGAACTGATAGCGTTCCTCATTGCCGTCTACCACGGTGCAGGAAATCTCCTGCATCAGCACATCCTTGTCGATTGCACGGACGACCTCACCGTTTTCGTTGATCGTTTCCGTCACAGCGTTGGGAAACATCGCCGCCAGCTTTCTGAAATTTTCATCAGCCTTGTTGGACGTGTGCATTTTCAGCTTATCCATTATGAATTTCCTCCAATATTTCTAATCCTGACAAATAAGTGCGTATTTCGTCTGTGAGAAGTTCAAACTTCTCGTCAATAAGAGCTGTCCTACGCCCGTCTTCGTCCGTAATTTTGCCCTCAGCATTTGACACTGTAGTAACAAGGTAAGCTTCGTTATAAACCTCGCTTTGGGTTCGGATTAAACACATGATTTCTTCAAATTTATCGTAAATATCCTTTGAGATAAACGGTGCATTGGAAAACAATGATTTTTGCGCTTGATAGCTTGCCTTTGCAAACTCAATAAACGACTGTTGCTCATAATCCTTCCGCTCGTCTTCGTTAACGGGATAATACGCCTCCCCAGAAGGGATAATCCCATGAACACCTTCTATCGCTTCACTGAAAACTTGGCTTAATTCTCGATATATTTTGAACTCCACATCAAAACGTGCTTTGCTGACATACTCTTTTTTGGTTAAGCTCGATTTGAATGCTTCAAGTTCTTTTTGCAATCTTAATTCGTACTTCTGTGACAAACGTTCAGCAATAATATTTGATGCAAATTTGATCGCCAAGACTATGAGTCCGGCAACTCCGCCAACACTCGCCAACGCAGTAAGGATGATTTTCCAAATGTCCGACCAACTCATTTTCCACTCACCATCTTTCTCTTTAGTTCCTTAATCTGTTGCACAAGCTCAAACTTCTTTTTCGGTTGTTTCTCAGCCCGTGCCAGTTTTTCTAACTTTTCGATTTCCTTTTTGAGCTTGGCTTGTTTTTCGTGAAGCGCAAGGTTTTCGTCGAGCGATAACTCCTCATTCCAAACTCCTAACTCCAAACTCCTAATGATGTTTTCCCATACTTTATCGAGATTCAAGCCCCGCAGCTCAATGGTACAGCTTTCGGCGGGCTTCCAATCCGTCTGCATCAGCTTGGTGTGATAGATTGCCAGCTTGCTTTGCCCCTCAAATTCGAGTACAAACAGGATGTTCTGCGGAATGAGCTTTGACAGCGTGGCAACCGTTTTCTCATCAAAGTCCTTTTTCTTCAGCGCCACAAGCAGGACAAAGAAGCTCCCGACTTCCTCTCCGGCAGGAATGTTGATTTTCGCCGGTGTGATCTCATTGACGATGGTGATCCTCGATATATCGGCGTCGATTTTTTCCTTTGCCGCCGTATTCATTTGGAACTTCGCATAGACAGCCTTCTTCGGAAGCTGCTTGCTCATTTCAGTTGACTTGGGAAGTCCGAGCATTATATTTTTCACTCCGTTCAAATTAGTTAGGAATTAGTAGTTAGAAGTTAGGAGTTGTTCTTCATGGTTTTTGTAATGCTTGATAAAATTTTTTGGAGTTCGGTGCAATCGGCGTTTATTGAATCAAACTCCGTCTGATTCAAATATTGTGCTTTATACAACAGCTCCAGCCAGTATGCGGTTTCTGCGCATTCCTTAAATGCAATATACATTTTTGCAAGAAATTCCTTGCTGCTGTATGCACAGCTCGCTTCCGCTATGTTTGCCCCGATACTTGTCCCGCTCCGCAATAATTGCTTTGACAATATAAACTCTTTCTTTTCATCACAAAGATACTTGTATAACGCAATAATTCTCAAGGCAAATCCCTTGCTTTTATCAAAAACAATGCTTTCCTTCATTCCTAACTCCTCCTTCCTAATTTCTAATTACTAAGAAGCATATCAGTTCAAAGTCGTCCAGTCCTTTGATTTCGTTTGACAGGAAGCTGACCTGACCGCCGCCTAAGAAGCTGTCAATATCGCTCTCGTCCTTTACCTCAATGATGGACGCGATGGCATCGCCCAGCAGCTTGGAAAGCTGCGACATATTTCTGCCGTCACGGGTTTCTTTGTTAAACGGCTTGTAGGCTTCGGGAATCGGTTCCGTCTTGCCTTTGCAGAGGAAACGCATTTTATCAAGCATCTGCTTTGGAGAAAGGTGGTCGCAGATGACCTCTCCGTCATTGCCGATATACACCATATAGAAGGGATGCAGCCGGTTTTGATTGTCGATGTTCACGTTGTTGGAACGATTTTTTAGGACATAGATCACACCGGCAGGCGTATCCTCACTTGCAGGAACAACCGAGTGCAAGCCGAAGGGCGTTTTGTCTATGTCAGGGTGGTGCTTGATGTAGTCAAGCAGATCAAGCCGGAACTCGTTTAACCCTAAGTCCATAATGGAGATGCCCGTTGTCATATCCTCAATGTCTACGACCTCATCCTGCAAGCGCTTGAGCTGTGCCTTTCGGTATTCAAGGTCTGTCTTTTCCTCGTCACTGAGCAGGTTATCATCGCCCGTAGCGGTCATATCCACGATTTTCATACGGGTTTCAACTTTGGCTTTCAGATTGATGTAATCATCAAGGGTCACATCAGGCCAAAAGTTCACAAGCTGAATGACCTTGTTGCGGCTGCCGATACGGTCAATACGCCCGAATCGCTGAATGATGCGGACGGGATTCCAGTGAATGTCGTAGTTGATGAGGTAGTCGCAGTCCTGCAAGTTCTGACCTTCGGAAATACAGTCGGTGGCGATCAGCACATCAATTTCCGTCTTATCACCCGGCATCAGCAGTTCCTTGTCCTTCGAGATAGGCGAGAAGCAGGTCAGCACCGTGTTCAGGTCGGCACGGAGCTTGGGGCAAGTCGTCCGACCCTCAACAGAGCCGGATACCATTGCGGTGTTCAGTCCATACTTATCCTTGACATAGCGGCTGACATTGTCGTAGAGATAACCGGCGGTATCCGCAAAAGCGGTGAAGATGATCAGCTTTTTATTGTCCTCGTTGATGGGGTGCGTAATTTTATTATCAATCACCCGGAAAAGCTCTTGCAGCTTTGAGTCGTGTTCCGGTGTAATATCTCCGACCAGCAAGGTCAGCAGTTCAAGCACCTCGGCATCTTTCGCCAGGCTGTCCCTCCACGATACATAGTCCATATCGGCAAGGTCAATCTTGACCTTCCTGCCAAAAGAAAACAGGTCATCCGAGTTCTGATCCTCGGCATCAAACTCGTCCATATCGGAAATATCCGTCAGGTCGAGGGTCGTACCGGAGTGTTTATCAAAGCGGTCAATCGTTTCTATCGTGCTGTTTATCAAATCCTTGATGCGGGTCAGCGTCAGATTGAACGAATAGACGGAGCTTTCCATACGCTTCATCAGGTTGATGGCAGTTAAGCGGCGGATGCCCTGCTCACGGTTCGCCTGCGTAAAGCCGACATTGACCTTGTTATCTCCGTACAGTTCAGCATACTTCTCCATCTTACTTGGCAGAATGTAGTGCGTCGGCGTATAGATCGTCAGCGTCAGGAGCATAAGCTGCTCAAAAATCTCGTTGTAGCTGATCGCTTCCTTCAGGTCAGTAAGATGCGGACGAAGCGAGATTGGCTTTAGCCTTGTTGGGAAGGTGCCGATGTCTGCCATATCGTAATACTTCTGAATGTGCTTTCTTGAACGGGCGATGGTCACGCTGTCCAGCACTTCAAAGAAATCAAAGTCCAGCATTTTGAGCAGGTTTTCAGTCGTGCGGTCGCACGGTTCCCACTTGCTCCAAGTGTTGAACGCCCGCTGTGCGTTCCTGAAAATTTCGTCGATGGAACGGGTAGTATTGAGCTTTTCGTCTATGTAATCCGTATGCCCTTCATACGCAAGGGCAAGCTGATTTTTCAGATCATTGAAGCGATTGTTGACCGGCGTTGCAGAAAGCATCAGCACTTTCGTTTTCACTCCGGCTCTAATGACCTTCTTCATCAAGGTAACATAGCGGTTATCCTTGGTGTCCTCGTCCGGGTTCTCAACTAATTTGCCGCCATTACGGAAGTTGTGGGACTCATCAATTACCACAAGGTCATAATTGCCCCAATTCAGTCTGTCAAGGTCAAGTCCGTTGGATGTGCCGTGGATGCGGTTTAAGTCGGTATGGTAAAGCACATCGTAACGAAGCCGGTCGGCAGCGATGGGGTTATTGACATAGTTGTCTTTATAGGTGTTCCAGTTGTTTGTCAATTTCTTGGGGCAGAGCACAAGGACGGACTTGTTTCGGTTTTCGTAGTATTTAATAACGGCAAGTGCGGTAAAGGTTTTACCAAGACCGACGCTATCCGCAAGGATACAGCCGTTGTATTTTTCGAGTTTGTTTATGATGGCAAGGGCAGCATCCTTCTGGAAATTATAGAGCATCCCCCAAATTTTGCTTTCCTTGAAACCGGTCGCTTCGTTGGGCAAAACATCTTCGGACACATCTTCCAAAAACTCATTGAAGATGTTATAGAGCGTCACAAAGTAGATAAAATCGGGAGAGTTTTCGTTATATGCGGCGGTAATGCTGTCAATTACTTCATCAGTAACGACTTGAAGCACCTTGCTGTCATTCCATATCTCATTAAAGTCGGCAAGCAAAGTACGGGCAAGGGACTCATCTTTCACGATTGTGGTGCTGATTACATTGCCCTTTTCGCAGCCCAATTCAACCGTAGTGAAGTTATTGATAGGTGTATAGCCGACACCGTCAACTACGATTTGTCCCTGAATGGATTTGTCGCTGATATTTGACTTGAAAGTGACTCTCTGTCTGATCCACTCTGCACACTCTCGTGCAATGGCTTTTTGAGTCAGCTCATTCCTGAGCTTGATTTCAAACTCTGTTCCGTAAAGGCTTCTTTCACGGGTCATGCGAGGAATGTAGAACTCACGCCGTTCCTTTTTAGCCTTTTCGGTTACGAAAGTCGGAGAGGTAAAAATAAAGCGGAGTTGCTCAATCTGCGAAAGTTGCTCTTTCAGCTCCTGAAAGGCATAGATAGAGAAGCAAGCCGCTGCGATAGACACTTTGCTGCCTTGTTTGATTTCTACGGACAAATCGTCTTTTAGAGTCTTTGTTGTATTATTTATAAGCTCCATAACTGA
>ERZ857629.4204-NODE-4204-length-11355-cov-9.736372_pt1 | contig 11355 bp, 9 predicted proteins | sample MGYA00519700_ERZ857629 | MGnify/ENA primary metagenome ERZ857629 (study PRJEB31778, sample SAMEA3449351) | human gut metagenome | biome: human gut; feature: human-associated habitat; material: faeces | place: United Kingdom | collected 2010/2012 ... | reverse complement strand
AGTAGTTCATCATGGAGAACATACCCTTCTTCATCTCGCCGCCGTACCAGGTGTTGAGAATGACCTGCTCACGGCTGGTGATGTTGAAGACGACTGCTGTCTCACTGTTGAGACCGAGTTCCTTGTAGTTCTCGACCTTTGCCTTGGAAGCGCAGTAGATGGTGAAGTTAGGCTCAAAGTTAGCAAGCTCTTCCTCGGTGGGCTGGATGAACATATTCTTTACGAAGTGTGCCTGCCATGCAACCTCCATGATGAAGCGGATAGCCATGCGGGTGTCCTTGTTTGCGCCGCAGAAAGCGTCCATGACATACAGCTTCTTGCCGGACAGCTCTTTTACCGCCAGCTCCTTGACGGCCTTCCAGCACTCCTGAGAGGCGGGGTGGTTGTCGTTCTTGTACTCGTCGGAGGTCCACCACACGGTGTTCTTGGAGTTCTCGTCAACAACGATGAACTTATCCTTGGGGGAACGGCCGGTGTAGATACCGGTCATAACGTTGACGGCGTCAAGCTCAGTCAGAGTGCCCTTCTCGTAGCCTTTGAGAGAGGGATCCATTTCATCTTTGAAAAGCTCCTCATAAGAGGGGTTGTGGATGATCTGAGTGGTGCCGGTGATACCGTACTTGGTAAGGTCGATAGTAGACATATTCGTCGTTCCTTTCTGAAAAAATGTTATTTTTTACATAGAAAAGCATAATGCGGCAGGAAAAGCAAATTTTCCCGCATTTTGTTGTATACCAATTATATAACGTGCGGAATCAATGTCAATCCCTTAAAACAACTTTGTTATTTTTCTCACTTTTATACAAAACCACCCCTGCGCATTGAATATGAGTTAATGTTGAAACTGTGCAAAATTACAACACCGCGTTGGGAAAAACTGTGCATATTATCGACGGCGGAACGCGGAGGAACGCCGTGCTTTCGGCGGCGCTATATTTAACATTTCGTTTGCTTGAAAAGCGCGGTGAGATGTAGTACAATAACAATGACTATACCTGCATTGAGCAGCTTAAAAGGCGGACTATGGCAAAGATAAGAAAAAACAGAACAGGCGGCATTGAGCGCAGGCGGGACTTTGCGAGGAGTCTCTGCTTTCTTGCGCCCAGTTTTCTGGGCGTGGCGGTGTTTTTCATCGTGCCGTTCTGCGTCGTTGTGTACTATTCACTTATAGACGGGGTCGGTTCGAGAAACTTTGTGCTTCTGGACAATTTCATTAAGCTTTTCAACAACTCCGCGTTCATCCTTGCGGCGAAGAACACGCTGCATTTTTCTGCGATAGCGGTGCCGCTTGCCGTGGTGCTGTCGATCATACTGGCGCTGATGCTTGAAGCGCGCATCCCCGGAAAATCGCAGTTCCGCACGTTCTTTTTAAGCCCGATGATGGTGCCTGTGGCATCGGTCGTGCTTATCTGGCAGGTGCTTTTTAATTACAATGGTACGGTCAACGAGTTTCTGCTGCTTTTCGGTGCGGACAAGATAGACTGGCTGCAATCGGAATACAGTCAGGTCGTTGTAATAATCCTGTTCCTGTGGAAAAACCTCGGGTATTTTATGATTCTGTTCATGGCGGCGCTTGCCAACATCCCTAAGGAGCTGCTGGAGGTCGCGGACGTTGAGGGTGCAAGCGAGCTGTATAAGTTCTTTGCGATAAAGCTGCGCTATCTCTCGCCGACGGTGCTTTTCGTCACGATTCTTTCACTCATAAACTCATTCAAGGTCTTCCGCGAGGTGTATCTGCTGACGGGGGATTACCCGTATGAAACGCTGTATATGCTCCAGCACTTCATGAACAATACCTTCAACTCCCTTGATTATCAGAAGCTGTCCGCCGCCGCTGTCGTTATGGCGCTCGTCATGGTGGTCATTATCGCGCTGCTGTTCAAGGCGGAGGACTGGTTCGGAAAGGACGTGGAGGGATGAAGAAGAAACATTATTTCTCCAGAGGCGTCATGTTTATACTCTGCGTTATATTCGCAGTGATTTTCCTGCTGCCGACGGTGCTGACGATCACGAACTCCTTTATGTCGGAGTCGGAGATAAAGTCAAATTACGGTATGATTTTCTCCACCACGAGCGGCGGTTATGTATCAAAAACCGTAAATCTCAAGTTCATTCCCGATAAGGTCACGTTTTCGCAGTACATAAACGGGCTTGTGAAATCGCCCGACTATCTGCTGAAATTCTGGAACAGCGTCTTTCTCGTTGTGCCTATCGTGATTTTGCAGGTGGGCATTGCCTCCGTCGCGGCGTACAGCTTCACACGCTGGCGCGGAAAGATAAGAAGCGGCATATTCTTTTTCTATGTCATTCTGATGCTCATGCCCTATCAGGTGACGCTTGTGCCGAACTACCTTGTCTCAAAGTGGCTTGGCATACTCAATACCCGCTGGGCGATAATCCTGCCCGGAATGTTCGCCCCGTTTTCGGTGTTTCTGCTGACAAAATTCATGCGCCGCATACCGTATGCGCTCATTGAGGCGGCAAAGATAGACGGCGCGGGCGAGTGGGAGATTTTTACAAAGATATGCATCCCGCAGTGCCGCTCGGCGCTGTATTCGATAACAATACTCGTTTTTATCGACTATTGGAACATGGTCGAGCAGCCGCTGATCCTGCTTGAGAATGCCGACGCCCAGCCGCTCTCGGTGTTCCTCTCGTCGATAAACTCCGGCGAGATAGGTCTTGCCTTTGCAATGGCGACCGTTTATATGATACCGACTCTGCTTATCTTCCTCCACGGCGAGGAATATCTTGTAGAAGGCATTGCCAATTCCGGCAGCGTCAAGGGCTGAGACAGCGTTCCCCCCAAAGAACCGTCATGCGATAATCAATATGAAGCAGCAAGATGCATGATATTAAAAACAATAAACAGGATCAAATGACCCCTCAGTCATCCTTGAGGATGACAGCTCCCCTTTCAGGGGAGCCATGAGAGCAAACAGTTGAGAGGTATACCGACATGGAAACAGAAGTCAAGAACAGAACATGGGTAAAGGACGCCGCGATAGTGTTTCTTGCGGTGCTGCTTGTGCTGACGTTTTTCTCGCACACTATACTCAACGCGTCGCTGACCGAGGTCGCAACGCAGGAGGTAAAGTCCGGCACTATCACCGCCAAGGTGCGCGGTACAGGCAAGGTGGTCGCCAACGGCAGCAATAAAATCAAGGCAAAAGGCACCGTGACGATAGCCAAGGTCATGGTAAAGACCGGCGCGGAGGTCAAGACGGGGGATATCCTCTTTGTACTCGGCGCGGGCGACAGCGCGGAGCTTGAGGCGGCAAAAGAAAAGCTTTACTCGCTGGAGGCAAGCTATAACGCAGCCCTTGCCGGTGCAGGCGGCAGTTCGCATAGCTATGACAGCGTGAAACTTGGAAGTCTTGAAGCAAAACTTAACGAAGCGGAAACAGCTCGTAATGAGGCAAGACTGCTCTGGGAGGCAACATCATCGGCGACGGAAGAACAAAGAGAAGAAGCAAAAGCGAAAGTTAATGAAGCAAAAGAAGCCCTTAAAACTGCGCAAACTGCTGCTGATTTGAAATTAGCTGAACTAAATGCTAATGTTAAAATTGCGTATGATGAACTACAGAAATTGATAGAAACTATGCCTCCGGAAGCGCCGGAGATAGAAGCGGCAAAAGAAAATGTCCTTAAAGCAGAGAGCGCAGTAAACGACAGGCAGGATGATGAGTTTAAAAACTTAAATGCCGCAAAACAAGAGTATGATGCGTGCGTTGCCGCCTACGATGCGCTTCTTGCCAAAGGGAGCAGCGAATATGCAGCATATATGGATGCACAAGATAAATTTGAGCAAGCCGAGTTGGAGTATAAATCACAATATGCCTCAATTCAGGATTCATTGTATTCCGAGGGACAGGCGTATGCGGTAAAGCAAGTTGAAATTGCATCGTTAGCGGCTCAGATCGAACGGCAGAAGGAAAAGATCAAGGAGCTTTCCGGCGAGGGCGACAACAACGTTATCGAGGCGAAGACGGCGGGAACCGTGACGGAGATAAACTGCGCTTCCGGCGATACGGTTGCCAAGGACGATATCCTCGCGGTCATTGAGGTCGCCGACATGGGCTACACCGTCAGCTTCTCCGTGACGAACGATCAGGCGCGCCGCCTGAGAGTCGGCGATGAGGCGACGATAAGCAATTTCTATTGGGGCAACGAGATAAAGGCAAAGCTCAAATCCATTGCGACCGACAAGGAAAATCCCCAGAACAAGAAGGTGCTCACCTTTGACCTTGAGGGCAATGTCACCGCCGGGGCGGAGCTTACCATTTCCGTCGGTCAGAAGAGCGCAAACTATGACCTTGTTGTGCCGAACAGCGCTATTCGCAGCGACAAGAACGGCAAATTCGTCCTTGCCGTCGAGGCGAAGAATTCTCCTCTCGGCAACAGGTATATGGCAAAGCGCGTCAAGGTCGATGTTCTGGCGGAAGACGATACCAACTCCGCCGTGACGGCAGAGCTTGAATCGGGAGATTTCGTGATAACAACATCCTCCGCGCCTATAAAGAGCGGGGAGCAGGTTCGCCTTGCGGACAGCCAATAAAGGACTTCACCGCACTGTGCGGAGAAGTCCCGGACTTTACCGCGCAATGCAGAACTTTACCGCGCAATATGCCTGCGGTTTCTGAAAATCCGTGCCGCTGCACCGGCAGAAGCGACGGATAAACGACAAAAGACGGTAGATGAAATGGAAAAGACCGACAGCAAAAAGTCTTTAATACTGAAGGATGCCGCGATCGTGCTGCTTGTCGCGCTTATGGTACTCACGTTCATGTCAAATTCGCTCATGAGCCACTTTCTGCCGCAAGTGGAGGTCAGCACGGTAGGAAGCGGCACGCTCTCCGCCGCGATAAGGGGGACGGGCAGGGTCACATCCGCAGGCAGCGCGCAGATAAACTCACCCGCCGCGAGGACGGTCAAAACCGTCGAGGTAAAGGAGGGGCAGAGACTTAAAAAGGGCGATCTGCTCTTCACCTTTGAGCATGTGCAGGACGGCGAGGTCGAGGCGGAGCTTGAAATACTTGATCAGCTTTTTGCCGAATACAACAACTACGCCTGCCAGACGCCATGGCTCACTGACTTTACCGATAAGCTCTGGGACGTCACGGTCAACGGCATTACCGAGCATATCCCGATGAGCAAGCTTGAGTATTATATGGGCGTTTCCCAGCAGCAGATGAACGCCGTGCCGTACATAGACGCTTCTGAGGCCGACGTTTTCTCGGCAAATTACAGCGAAGTAAAAGCAACATACGATTTTGCAAAGAAAAAAATCGCAGAGACGCGCCTGTATGAAACAAACGCGATAACTGCGATCAACAGCACCCTTGAATATACCGCGAAGAGGATCGCCGAGCAGCAGGAGCTTATAAAGGAAATGCGCGGCGAGACCGGCGCGGGCAACGTCTTTGCCCCATATGACTGCACCGTGACGCACATAAGCTGCAAGACCGGCGACACGGTCGAAAAAAATCAGGAGCTGTGCGTTGTCGAAACCGACAGCAGCGCGCATACGCTGAGCTTTGCCGTCGCGCCTGAGCTTGCCGAGCGGCTGACCGTCGGCGATACTGCGCAGACCGGTACGGGATATATGGACAGCGGCGTTACAGCAAAGCTCAAGAGCATAAAGACGGCGGATAACGGCAAGCTGCTTACGTTTGATCTTGAGGGAAAGGTCTTTTCGGGCGACGAGCTGACACTTGTTCTGGGAAAAGAGAGTGCGGAATTTGATCTTGTCGTGCCTGCCACCGCGATACATACCGATTCCTCCGGCACGTATGTGCTTGCGGTCGAGGCGATGAGCAACCGCCTCGGTTCGCAGTATGCGGCGCGGCGTGCGGCGGTGGAGATACTTGCCGCGGATGATTTCAGCTGCGCCGTGCGCGGTAGGATAAACAGCGGCGATTGGGTGGTTGTCAGGACGGACTCTCCGATAGCCGACGGCGATCAGGTGAAAATAATTTCGGACGGCGCACAGCAGTAATACGGTGTGCGTCCGGCTTTACCCGACGGGTCGGGTTTCAGTATAATTTAAGGGCAGGAGCCTTCGCATGAAGAAAAAAACACCGAAAAAAAGAATAATATACGCGGTTGTATTTGCTGTTCTTCTGCTGGCTGCCGTAAGCTGCTATGCCGCAGTGAGGAGCATTTCCGGTATGCTCCTCACCCAGCAGGAGGCGAAGCGCTGGCAGGGCGGCAGCGACACGCCGTATGCCCAGATAAGCTGCTTCATCCCTGTTGACCAGAAGATAGATACCGCAAAGGTGAATGCCTTCCGTCAGGTTATGATGAAGAAGTTCCAGGAGGCGTCGCTTGACATACACTCAGGCGAGCAGCTCTATGTGGACGCGTGGAGCACTGCCGGAAAGCTGAGCGTGTCGAGCGCACTCGGCAAGGGCGATGTGTACGCCTATGCCGTCGGGGGCGATTTTTTCCTGTTCCATCCGCTGAGGCTCAGAAACGGAAGCTATATAAGCGGCAGCGATCTCATGAAGGACAGAGCGGTGCTTGATGAAGAAACGGCATGGCTCCTGTTCGGCTCCGACAACGTGCAGGGCATGAGCTTCAAAATAAACGGGCAGAACTTTATCGTCGCCGGAGTTATCGAACGCGAGGATGATTTTGCCACAAAAAAGGCGTATACCGACGGCCTTGGCATATTCATATCCTACGACGCCTATCTTGAGCTTGAAAAGGACGCGGGCATAACCTGCTATGAGGTCGTCATGCCGGAGCCGGTCAAGGGCTTTGCGCAGAGCGTTGCGAATGACAAGTTCCCGATAGGCCGCGGCGAGATAGTGAACAATACGACCCGCTTTTCCTTCAACAGGCTTGTGAAGATAGCGAGGCAGTACGGTCAAAGGTCGATGCAGAATAAAGGCGTGATGTACTCGTACTGGGAGAACGCCGCCAGATACGCCGAGGATATCGCGGCGCTGCTCACCGCACTTTGCATGGCGTTTTTGCTGCTGCCGTCGATAACGGTGCTTGTCGTTGTGATAAGGTGGCTCGTCTACGGCAAGAGAAAGCTTGAAGATGAGCTTCTCCCGCAGTTCGTGGAGAACACGGAGGAGGCCATCCGCGCCCGCCAATATGCACATCTCCAGAAAAAAGAAAAGAAACAGACCCGATAAACTACGGGCGCGGTCTTTCCGTGAGGTTGACCGCGCCCGTGGTTTTTGCGTCAATCGGATTTCAGGATGAAGAAGTCGGGACCTTTTGTCTCGAACAGGATCAGCGACAGACCGAGAAGAAGGTCGGTAAGCGCGGAGGGATCGTCAAGGGAAACGGAGAAATCCTCTTCTATCCTGCGGATACGGTACAGCACCGTGTTGCGGTGGGTAAAGAGCATATCGCAGGTCTTTTGAAGCGACCGCCCGCACGTAAGATAATAATACAGCGTTTCGCAGTATTGCGTACCCTTTTTGCGGTCATGCGCGGCAAGAGCGCGCAGCTCATGTGCGATAAGATCGCGGCGGTTCTCAACGTTTTTAAGCAGCAGCGCCGTGCGAAGCTGAGCAGCCGTGCATACACGGCCGCTGTGAAAGCGCGGATCCGTCATAAGCTCAAGCGCTTCATGCGCCGTCCGGTAGAGCGCCGGAAGCCCGTACAGATCATCAAGCTCCTCCGATATGACCACTTTCAGCCGAAACTCCTCCGTCAAGCCGGAAAAGGCGGAAAGATCGCTGCTCCCGTGCAGAAAAAGCAGCACGTCGCCGCGGTAAAGAAACGGGTGCGAATCGGGGAAAAGACGCTCAAGCTCATCTTTGAGATGCAGCATGCCGAGATAAAAGCTGTGATATGCCGTCAGGTCAATGAGCGCAAAGCCGGTGGGGTGAAAATCCGCAAGATAGGTGTTTGACAGCTGAAGCTGAAAATACGGAGCGGATGGGAAGCCGCCGTCAAGCAGATGTATAAGTATTTCCTCGGCCGTTTCAAACGGCTTGTCCTGACGGCTTGCCTCAATGAACAGCTGTTTGGCGAGAATTTGCTCCACCGTCTGCCATATCTCTGCGGGAACGTCCCGCAGATGCCCGTCGGTGTCCACGCATATAAGATATCCCAGCCTGACGCCCGCGCTTATAAGCGGCGCGAAACGGCGGCGGAAACTGCTCCCCTCAAGATTTACAAAGTCCGCCGCACCCGCGCTGAGCGCCTTGCTGCGGCTGATAACGGCGCTTGCCTCATATGTGATCTCTCCGCGCTTCACGGCATCCTGAAAAAGCGCGTCGGAGAAGCCGAGCGGGCGGTAATGCGCCGCGATATGAAACGCATCGTCCAGCACAAGCAGCGGACATTCCAGAAGCGCGCCTGTATCGGCGGCGAGAGCTTTCAGATCGTCCTGAGAAAAAAATTCCGAAAGCAGCGCCTTTGCGCCGTCGGACCTCCAACGTGAGCTTGCCATTGTTCTTGCTCCTTCCTCTTAAACACAACTTGTGCGTTCAGCACAATCGAATGCAGCTTTATTGTACTACCGGCTTATTGATATTTCAAGCAAAATGAGTAAAATCATAATCGCAAGGAGGAAAAAGAGAAAAGAAAGCAGCGGAAAGAGAAGATGCAATGATGGGAAAGAAAAATTGAGCGACAGCAAGCGCCCTGCGGAAATTGAAATCAAGATGCAAGGCTTTTGATATAGACAGCACAAATCAGGATGTGCAAATAAAAAATCAGTTAATAAAATGCTTGGAGGCGTTAGTTATGGTACCTACTATTTATGGTGAAAATATGTTTGATGATTTCTTTGGCGACAACTTCTTCGGCGGTCACAATCCGCTGTTCGGCAAACACTCAAGGAATCTTATGAAAACGGATATCCGCGAGACGGACGATGCAAAGGCATACAGATTTGCCGTTGAACTGCCCGGCTTCAAGAAGGAAGAGATCAGCCTCGACATCAAGGACGGCTATCTTAGCGTCAGCGCCGAGAAGGGTCTTGACAAGGATGAAGAGGACAAGAGCGGCAGACTTCTCCGTCAGGAGCGTTACGCCGGGGCTTGCTCCCGCAGCTTCTTTGTCGGTGAAGTAAAGCCGGAGGATGTAAAGGCAAAGTATGAATCCGGCGTGCTGACCGTCATTGTCCCGAAGGAGGACGTAAAGAAGACCCCGACCGCCAGCAAGATCGCGATCGAATAACGCGAGCAAATCGAATAAAGTTCAAACAAAGAGCCGCCTGCTGAAAATGCAGGCGGCTCTTTCAGCTTATCAGAAAAGTCCTTACAGGACTTTTCTGACAGTTCTCTGTTCTTATTCTGCGCTTTCCACAAGCGCGGCAAGCGCGGGCGCGGCGGCGGCGCCGAAAAGCCTCACGGCGGTCAGCGCCTCCTGGAGCGTGTTGCCGTCGCTGCCCACCTCAAGTATGAGCGAGCCGGGGGTTAGATGCTGATTATATCTCTGCGGCACGAGCATGACGGGACGCATGAGCGTAGGATGCGTCCCGCTCACGGCCTTCTGGAGATACATCGCAAGGGAAAGATTCTGCCGCCAATTGTCGTGCGCAAGCCCGCTTTCGTCCGTTCCCACAAGCAGCATGACCTGACTTGCACAGCTTTCATCGCCCTCTGCCAGCGTTTTATATATTACTCCGTTTTCGCCGAGGGAATCGCGGTGGATGTCTATTACTATTCTGATGTCGGGGTTTTGGGCAAGGTGCTGCGCTACTGCCTGTCCGGAGCGCGTATATGAGCCGGTGTAGCTCGGATAGTCGTATATCCCCCTGTCGTGCAGAACGTTAAGCCCCGCTGCCGTGAGTATTTCCGTCAGCTCATCTCCGATGCGCACGACATTATAGTTCGTGTCCTCCGTCCGGCTTACGTCGCTTGCCTCATAAGTGTCTATCCCTGCGGGCGTGTATGCCTCGCTTGAATGGGTATGTATTATAAGTATCTGCACCGTGCCGGGCTTGAGCCGGATGTCCGTCCCGTCACGTATAAGCTGACCCATATTTATCTGATATGAGGTCTGATTTTTTATGGTCAGCCCGCCCTCTATTGTTGTGGGGATTATCATGCCGCCAGACGCGGGTATCGGCTCGGGAGACGGCTGCGGCGGCGCGGAAGGCTCCTGCCGAGCGGCGCTTCCTGAATATATCACCGGCTGAAGCACCGGTATTTTCTGCGCGCCGGAGCTGAACCAATCACAGCTTTCGCTGTTGACGCGCACGTTTTCCATCCTCATGCTTTCTCTGCGTTCGCTTATATACGCCTTTGCCTGACGGCACAGCGGCGACATTGAAAAGATATACATGCTCATCATGATTATTGCAGAAGAAACGATCCTGCGTGAAAGGGACATAGTAATCTCACCACCTGTGAAAAATACTATGTCCGCGCCGCGCCGTTTATTCATATGGCGGTTCGCTGCGCTGCGCCACATTTTTTATTTACCGCCGCTATGTATAATTTAATCCTCCCGAGGCAAAAATAGGATTGCAATCCAATATATACGGAGGTTTTGATTATGAACAACAGCAGCTCCGGCAGGAAGCTGGAGAGATTTTTTACGGGTAAGGGCTTTTACATAGTCCTTTTCCTGTGCGCCGCTGTAATCGGTGTATCCGCATGGATGATGACGGCAGGAAATGTGACTATGTCAGATGAGCATACCCAGATAAACAATTCGGATTTCGGCAGCGCACGGACAGAGACTATCATTGTTCCCGCCGCACAGGAGCCTGCTCCCGCCATGGACTATGACGGGCTGCTGCTTCCCGAGCCGGAGCAGGAAGAGACCGCGCCTGCCGCAGAGATCGAGGACGAGCCTGCCGAAGAGGTCTGGACGGAGAGTGCGGAAATGCCTATGGCGCCCGAATATGTGTGGCCTGTCAGCGGCGATATCGACCGCGCATACCATACCGACCAACTGCGCTATGACGCGACAATGGCGGATTGGCGCATCCACGACGGCATTGACATTGCCGCGCCCATCGGCACAAGCGTCTGCGCCTGCCGCGCCGGTAGAGTGGAAAGCATAGTCAGCGACGATCTGTACGGCACTACCCTCACAATCGACCACGGCGACGGTACGAGAGCCGTATACGCAAATCTTGCGGATATCACCGCCGTGAATGTTGACGATTATGTTCAGGGCGGGGATGTTCTCGGCGCTGTCGGCAGCACCGCGATATGCGAATCCGCGCAGGAAGCGCATCTGCATTTTGCCATGAGCATCAACGGCGAAAGCGCCGACCCTCTTGCGTTCCTCAACGCGTAAATATAAAAGTCTCGGTGTCAATAGTTGTGGCAGTGCAAATCATATAACAAAAATGGATGCAGCGACTTCCGCTGCTGCACTTGTCAAGTAAAAGTAGACACTAAAAAGCGAATAACTACAGGAAGCCCA
>ERZ857629.4201-NODE-4201-length-11364-cov-2.345919_pt1 | contig 11364 bp, 1 predicted proteins | sample MGYA00519700_ERZ857629 | MGnify/ENA primary metagenome ERZ857629 (study PRJEB31778, sample SAMEA3449351) | human gut metagenome | biome: human gut; feature: human-associated habitat; material: faeces | place: United Kingdom | collected 2010/2012 ... | reverse complement strand
ACTCGCCGCCATTGATGGTAAGGGAAACTACAGTATTGCCGGTCTTTCCATATACATTACCTCCAGTCGTGCTCGGTGTAGCCTGTGTTGTAGTCCACAAGCCTTTACTCATATATCCACTGCCGCCAGCATATATTCCGTCAATCTTCTTCGGGTCATAGCCGAACAGACCGCCATTGATTACAATCCTGGTGTTGGTCAGCAGAGGGTCAACATCGGTATAATCCTGTTTTTCTGGATTGTAGCAATGATATTTGATTAATTTATCCTTGGCTACATCATATGGTCCGTAGAGCATCACGTCATTCGTGCTGTTCCAGTAAGGAATCCTCTCGTCCGGAGTATGGTTCTTGTCGGTGCCGATACCATTCATACCTCCTGCTCCCGCACCATAGATGCCGCTGAAGATTTTGTCATTCATGTTGTTGCCGTCAGGCAGGACTTTGAAAGTACCGCCATTGATGGTGATGGTGCTATAGCCATAGAAAGGGTTGTTGATGTTTACAGAACCATCATGGCCACGACCGGTACTGCCGCCATAAAGCTCGGTGATGATGACACGGCTGTTGATGTCTTCATCATTGTTATTTTCTGAACTTGCCGGGTCGAGCGTGATGTTGGCTCTGCCCATGAATGTATTGCAAGGCACATTGTATGTCGTGCCATTGTAATCAAACGAAAAATCTCTTTGTGCACCTAATGTTCCGTTTACCACACGTGCCACCTTGCCACTCTTGATGATGATGTCTACATCGGCATACATGGCACCCTCATGGTTACCGGCAAGGATGACACCGGCGTCATAATCGCTCTTCCTTTTTTTGCCGTCTATTGTCTTTTCTTCGTTGTGTGTGTCGTTCCATGTCCTGTTGATATCCATGGTGATGGTACACTTGATAGGCAGGTTGGGGGTTCCCATCACGCCATTGAGTTTATTTTCTGTTGTTGTCTGACGACCGCCCACACAGATTACAGAATAGAAGCCCGACTTCAGAGTGATGCTGAAACCCTCTTTGCCATGAGGCATGGATTGCTCGAAGGCTTCGATGTTAATCTTGTTGCTCAAAGGATAGAAACGTCCGTCATTGCTAAAGCCTCCGAATATCTGCACAGGAGTAGTGACAGCACCATCGATGGTACCGTAATTGATGGCATTTTCCTTAAAGCCTTCCATCTTGATGCCTTCACCCATTTCCAAGTTGTTATACTGGCAGAAGATATTCTTATATGCAGAATTGCCTGTACCGTTGTTCTTGAATGTGATATTCTCAAAGCGTGTGTCACCCCAAAGAGGCAAACCGATATCAAGACTTGTAATTTCGATGGAGCCTTTATAGTTGTGATTCTCATATTCGCCGGTGATGGTTACGTTTCGGAATAGTGGTGAGTTCTTAATTGCGTTCCACTTTTCTTTTGTCAGTATATTACCTCCAGTATTATTGTCGGTGATGTTGAAGCCGTTGACCTTGTTGTTGGTAACGTCTGCCTTACTCTCACCCATCAGCACGATGATGTTCTCGTCCCATGTTCCTGCTGCTGACAGTTTGCTGTATGCTCCTTTCCATGTCAGCATCGGCTTGTCGGGGGTATAGCCCCATTCCTCATCTGTATAATTGTCGGTGCCTTGGGTATACGTCTTGTCGCCTACTGTTACTCCAGCAGGACATAGATATACCACGACAGTGGCATTCAGTCTTTGGCTAAGAAGAACGGTGCTACCGCTTTTTACGGTAACAAGACAGCTGAATTTGTCTTTGTGTGTTGCTGTGGCAGGACGTATGAGTTCGTTTGATGTTTCAGATAACTTGGTTTCTCCATTAAACCACTCGTATGTTATGGAAAGGCCGAGCTCCTTGTTGGATAATTTCTCTTCCGTGTTGTTGGTAACATCTATTATATATGTACCAGGCTTGGTCTTGACGTCGAGCTTTGCAGTAATGCCGATTGCCGGAACAAATACAGAGTTCGTACGTAGGATGCCATCAACAGTCTGGGCATATACATATTGGTCGTATGTCTGACGGGTCAAAGAGAATGGATTGCATGGCTGGGTATTCGCTTTTTCACCGACAGTATTGTCACGCGATACGTACCAATTGTAAGTGTCAGACGAAACTTTATTCTCGCCTGTCATTACTGTCATTACATCATCTGTACCACGCTTCCATTGCAGCGTGATGGTACTGAAAGAGAAACGTTTGTTAGAATACGACCATGTCTTTTTGTCGAGACCTTTGTCGTTGATATATTGGTTTGCCATGTCAACAAAGATGTTGCCGTTGGTCTTGTCTGTGGTAGCATCAACGGCAGCATCGATATCCTTCTCCGTACCGAATTTGTTGTAGTCGTAAGTGTTTTCAACCTTGTTTGCCGGGGTATAGAACCATGTGTCCTTTACATAGTCTACAAAGTTGTTGTAAGCGATAAACGCTATCACGCTTCCTTTTTTACATTTGTCAGTGTCGGCATTGGTCTTTATTCCAGAACCGTGCACATAGATGTTTCTTGGCAGTACCACATAGCTGTTGGTACTGCTTAGCGTAAGAGTACTTGCTGCACCGATACCTCCTGAAATGGAAACCTGTCCTTGTGTACCTGTGAGGTTCGCCTTCTGGAACATATCCATCTCCGTATCGGCAGAGATGTTGAAGATTCTGAAAATCCTGAAGGCATCCAGATATCCTACGATGCCGCCAACCCTGTATTTGTTTTTTGTGGAATAAGTCTCTCCGTTGTCTGTAACTTTGGATTCGCGTATAATGATATTGCTGATTTCTGCATTCTGTGTCATGTCACCAGCAACGACACCTATCTTTATCGTACCAGTACCTTTAGGAGTGTACCCAGCTTTCTTTTCAACGCAGGCATTGTCGATAGTCAGATTAGTGACAGATGCAAAGCCTGTCTCATTGGCATCACTGCCGTTAAGTCGTGAGAAGAGACCCCATGATGATTCTACTCCCGACTCGTAAGTCCAGCTGATATGCATGTTCTTTATGGCATGTCCGTCACCGTCTAATTTGCCGGCAAAGAAACGTCCTGTAGTAGGGTATGTAGTACCTATCGGTGTCCAGTAACCTCTGCTTAGGTCTATGTCATTAGTCAGCTTGAAGTATTTATTCGAGTACATGTTTGTAGCGTTACCGTTGGTCACGTCGTGTGCCAGTTTCGCAAGTTCCATGTCATTGCTGATAAGGAACGGCTGGTCCTTGCTTCCGTCTCCGGCAGAGTAGCTGTCGGCATAGAAGTGCAAGCCGTTATAGTCCTTACCGTATTCTTTCGGCTCTATATCGAAAGTAAGGGTCTGTGATGTATTGTCGGCGGAGGTTATGGTTATCTCAGCCTTGCGTATCTTGTCGCTGAGCATCAAGGTGATGGTCTTGCCATTGTCTGATATGCCGTCGGTCACTTCTTTCCCGTCAATCTTCCAAACGCAAGAACTCCCTTCCGGGATATTTGCGGAAGCCAAAGAATACGCTGCCTTTCCTTCTTGGAAATTCAGAGTCTCTCTTATGTCGTTGGTACTGACGGTCTGTGCCAATGTCTTTTGTACATTGACTGTCAGCAATAATATAGATATGATAAATATAATACTCGTGCTAAACGTTGAACGTCTTGTCATTGTAATATAATTATTTCGTTGTTATTATGACTTATCTCCTTGAGATTTATTTCTTTAAGAACTTACCTTTCTTGCGAGAGATGTATACGCCTTGTGGCGTTGCACCATCCACTCGTTTTCCTGAAAGCGTGTATACCGCTTCGCCAGTATTGTCGTCCATGAAGACAGGGTGGGGCATAACAGCCGTTCCGCCTTCTATGACGAGGGTTATTGCCCGTGTGCCGGTTTCCAGTACTTCCTGGTCGCTGATGCTTACCATATCCTGTGGTAGCCATGCTCTGTTGGCAGCAAGTGTAGAGCCGGTGTATTTATAGAATCCGAGACCCCATGTCTTGTTCGCAAGCACATAGCAGTTGATGTTCACCGATGATATGGCATAGTCTGTAGAGTTGCCGTCAAGGATTGTTTCCTTGTCACATTGGCGTGATGTCGGACTGAACAGATGTGTGCCGGCAGGACCATACACCACATATCCCTCCAATGCGTCTATTACCTCTACCGGAGTGAGCGTCATCTTCAGGTCTATAACCTTCTTGTCGGCAGACTGCTCGTTATGGGCTGTAGCGGCATACGCTGTCACTCCGTTTGGCACTTTCGCATTGAACGGCAGACAGATTGTGCTCCAGCCGTATGGCTGTCCGTCAACGGTGAGGTCGCCAGTCTGCTTGATATTCAGGTCGTATGGCGAGAGGGATTCATAATGAACCAGTGCCGTTGCAGAACCTAATCCGCCTCGCTGGTTGGCAGCCCTCACGCAGTAGTAGCCGGAGCCGTATGGCAAGAGATTTATACTGCTTTCTGTTGTATTCTCCAGATATTCCCATTTGCCGGTGTCTTTATTCAACTTGAATATGACGTAGCAGAGGGCTGAGGTATGGGCATCCCATTTCAGTTCGTTGTCATCAATTTCGATGTTGTCTTCCCATATCTCGTTGTTGTCGTCTTTGTCAACCTTGGTTCTTGAGGCGGCATCAATCTGTACGCAGAGCTTGTCCGGTTCAAAGGCATCATATCCGCCCACTACGTTCCTGAGTGTATATTCCGTCGCCTGTTCATCGGTCAGTACGCAGTCGTCGGAACCTATTGCCGGTGAGCATGATGCCAATGAGCGTGTAGCAAGTGAGAGCGCATTACCGGCAGCATCCTTACTGTTGTATTCGTGGAAGCGGAGTACCAGATTTGTAGTCATCTTTCCCCATCCGTAAGATTTTGGCTGTGTATACATCCTTGTGTTGAGGAATGTACATGCTGGTGAACCGCCCCATGCACGTGCCAGCGTCCAGTTCTTGTCCTCGAATCTAAGCATGTTGTCCGACTCTGGCTTGATGGAACATTCGTTGAACACATATCCCCATTCCTGTCCTGAATATCCGTTTGCCGCAGCTTCGGTGCTTGCTGCGACAATATTGTTTCCGTCTCGGTCGCGGTGTATGAGATTACACTTTTCAAACCATATATTACCGTTGCCGCAGATAAAGTCAACCACACCATAGAAATCGCAGGTTTCAAAATATCCGCGGAAGTCCTCATTTGCGTTATTTGAGTAGTATGTGTCCTGATAGCTCTTCAGAGCCACATTCTTCATTATGCTTCTGTTGCCACGGTCAAGGAATGCTACGGCTTGTCCTTCACAACCGAAATAGTCAAAGGCGTTTTCAAGAGTAAGGTCTTCGGCATAGAAGTCGGTACATCCCTTTTCTATATATAAGGTTGCCGTCTTGCTGATACCTTTCTCTTTCGGGAGATTGTATATCGTTGTTCCCTCCTTGCTCTGTCCGATGATGGAGATGTTGGACTTCGTGATTTTGGTCTGTCCGTTGCTGTCTCCTGTCAGCTTATATTTCCCGTCCGGCACGAAAATATAATATCGGTGTCCGTCGGTCTTGGTGTTGCTGTTTGCTGCCTTGATAGCCTCGTCGATAGAGCCATTCTTTCCTACGATGAAGTCGAAGGTGTGATGATGGTAATATGTATCGTCGTCCATGATGTGCATGACGAGCTTTAGGTCTTGCTGACATTCTTTTCCGTAGATGTCCTTGAATACTTTGTATTCAGGCTTGACGTTCAGGGTTATTGTTCCCCCTGCTGGCATATTCCAGTATTTGAAAACCTGCTCCTTGCCCTTTTGGGCTGTATACGTTATGCCATCATAATGAATGTTTGCTGCATCCATAGTGCGGTCGAACGATAGCTTGATGATACCGCTTCGTGGCACATTATGGATTTCATTTTCCGTACCAGTATATTCTGTTCCGTTTACGGTAAGTTTTGTAAGTTCAGGGTTGTCGGTTGGAGCACCGTCCCATTCAAACACTATAGGATATGTCTCCACGATGATGCCTGTCTTTGTCTTTACCTTAGCTGTACATTCCGGTGTGAGCACAGTGGCAGAAGATATTTCCACCGTGCCGTCTCCTTTTGCCGTTCCTGTCACGACAGGTATCGTCTCGTCTGCATTCAGCCAAGGAGAGACTTTGAAGGTTACGTGTCCGTCTTTCTCTATCTGCTTCTTTATATCAGCAGCTTCGTATTTCACACCGTTGCATGACAGTGTCTCAATGATAGCTCTTGCTGTCGTCTGCGGCTTGTATGTCACGCTGAAACATTTGCTGTATATTCCTTCTATGAACTCTATCTGCTCGTAAGCAGAATCACCGGAACATTCTCCTTCCGCTTCTTTCTTGTTCTCGGCAGTAGTTCCTACAATATTCCCTGCTATTTTTATTTGGTTGAAATCGCTTGTCGCTACCCATCTTACCACACATTGTGGAGTTGACGGGAAGTTAATGATTGACTTTTCGTTAATCTGGATGCGGGTTGTATTTTCGCCGGTGTTGTTGAATTTTCCGTTTGTCGCGTCAAGCTCAACCTTCAGATCGATACTCTTGCCATCAGAGTTCTTAAGCTGTGTCACGAGGATTCCCTTGTTGCCTTGGTAGTTGATGGTCGGCGCCCCATCATCCTTGTTCAGATACCATGTAGCTGTGGCTTCTTTCTTCAGGTCGAGGATGTTGAAGGCATTAGCCTTGAATACCGGATACAGACGTCGGTCTTTTCCTATTGCCGTATATGTGCTGCCGATGTTGAAGATTTCCTTGTTCTCGTCTTCCCAGTGGTCGAGAGTATTACCCTCATAGTATAATGTCTTGTTGCTCGGAATTGTGAACTCGTCACCTTTCTCCACCCATATTGCCTCAGGAGCAATGCCCGAGGCTAACTTACCGGTGTTGAAATTGATATAGTATGTAGGCTTCTCCTTGAAGTAGATTTGTAAGTCACGGTGGTCGGTGATGTTGAACTCTATGATATATGTTGTGCGTTCACCTTTTTCTGTCGGCTCTATCTTATTCAGAGTGAAGTCGGCTTTGTCGTCACCTGTGGCAGAGCCCCATGTGCCGTCGTCATTCATCTTTATTATGGCAAGCGGGTTGCCGTCTTCGTCTTTTTTTGCCAGGTCAACAATCTTGTCAAGCTCATAGCCGAACTTTCTCTTTATTGTCATCCTCACTCGGTCGCCCTTCTGGAAGGCATGACCTCCATCCTCAAGTTCTGTCACTTCGTATTTGCCTGTTACAGACTCTATTGCCGTTATTGCTCCATGCGTATCGTCGTCTACCGTAGCATGCAGATTGGCAAGGTTGGCTTTCGGAACATCCAGTTCGAGCCATTGGTAGTATGAGTAGTCGTCACCTATCTTTATTACAATGCGGTCGGCAGAACTGCGGGTGGTATAGCTGTATACATACAGTTTCTTAGTGTCTGCTTTCTGTCGTTCTGCTGCTGTGCGTTCTTCGTCGAGTGTAGGCACCGTGTCGTCAAAAGTAGTTGTCGTAATCTTCGAATAGGTGAGCATTGTAATCTTGGTGCCGTTGCCGGCAGGAACCCATAGTGTGGTGCCCGGACCGAAGGCACACCATTTGTTGAGGTCGGTATTGCGGATAAATCCGTTGTCGCCAGTGTCGCACCATATTGCTATGTCTCTCATGTGCGGCTTGTCTACACCCTCGTCAACTGTCTCTACGTATGCCTGTGTTGTCCAGAATGGTTTCTCGTTGTGACCGATGTCTACAGGCTGCGCACACACCTTGCGATGCTTTGTCTTAGGGTCGTCATAGCTTTGTATGCTGCGACCGAAGTCATAGCGTACCAGTGTGTTACTTCGTCGGTTCTCTATTGTCGCAGGGTTATCCGTGAACACAGGAACGAGAGTAAGGACATCATTTGGATTCTTGAATGAATACAGATGTCCCGGCTCATATTTATCCTCGTTCTCGCTGTTGTGGCCTTCCTCCACCCAATATGCCAAGGTGGAACCTTTGCCTGCCGCATCCATGCTCTTGTAGAACGTGTAGTTGGATGGAATGGTAAAAGAGCGGACATTCTTCTGCTCGGCAGGTGTGATGCTGTATGCACCTTTGTATTTGTCTGAAGCACCGTTTACCGTACCTTCCGGAATCTTGAAGATGACAGTACCGATATTTCCGAGCTTGTAGTTCGCAATGATATTCATGTCCCCTGTTCCCATCTTGAAGGTATACGGATCTGTTTCCGACAGCGTCTTTGTGCCGTCAGACCAATTGTCAAGAATATAGTTCGCTGCGGCATCAGAATATATTGAAACCTCTGTACCTTCAGTATACCAGTTCACAGCCTCTGTTATGATGCCATCCTTGTTGCTTGTCTCATTATAGAAATTGTTGTTTCCGGAAGACATTGAGAATGAGCCGAACCTTGCATTTGCCGTCGTCACCGTTACCTTATGCAACGGCATACGTTTGAATGTAGCAACAATAGTGTTCTTGCCTGCCGTTATGGTGTGGTCAATGGATTTGTGGTCAATGGGTTGTGAAGTGTGGTCAACATCATTGGCAGTAAGCTTTTCAAGCTCATAACCGTATTCCGGGGTGACAGAAATCGTCACTATGTCACCCTCCTTGTATCGCTTGCCGGTATTGCCATGCGAAGTGATTTCCGGGATCTTCAAATCAATGCTAACCTTACCGGCATTCCCTGTCGTTTCGTTAGGGTATGTATCGGTGTCTATATTGGAGATGGCGTTCACTACTTCTATGTTCGGCAACACAGGATAGGTAACGGTGATGTCTTTGTAGAAGCCCCATTGCTCTTTGGAACCGGACTTTACTATTTTTATTTTAGCCTTCAGAGCATCACCTTTATAGGTGAATGATATAGACTTCTTATCTGTTGCATGAATGCATTCGGTAGGTACGATATATCCGCTTTCATCACTTACTTCTATTATTGCATCATCTGTTCCTGTACCGAAATGCGTTTCATTATTGTTATGCTCTCCGTCCACCTTCTCGGATGCGTGTATGGTAATGCTCATTCCGTATACGGCAGGTACGGTGAAGGATGTATTGTCGTTTATCTGTGCTCCCTCTCCTTTCAAGTTATTGATACGTGAGTCTGCCATTTGAAACGTCCATCATCAGCGTGACATCCTGGTTTGTGCCTTCTATCTTCACCGTCTTGGTGTATGGCAATGTCTTAGATGCCGATTTGTCATTCAGGCTAATCTTTGGTGACGTCTTGTGGACAAAATGCCATGCAACCGTTATCGGAGTGTTCGTATCTGTGAGGTCGATGGTGTTTGCCTCCATCTTTGGCTTGAGTGTAACGTTGTTCTCAAAGTGATACTCCTTTCCTGCTTCATATATATTCGTGCCGTCTGTCCAACCGGCGAAAGACCATCCCTCACGATATAATAGAGTATGGTCCGGCATGGTTGCCATGCCGGTATTAGTGTCGCATTGTATCTTCTCGGGTTCTGTGCCTTGTATGTTCTTGTCTGAACAGTCAAACGTTATATATATAGGTATATAGTTTCTGAGATGAACACTATGGATATATGTTCCTGCCGGAATGTTGATAGTCAGTGTGGTGGGTGTACCTCCTTTATATTCAATACTTTGCACGCTGCCTTCTTTGGTGGTATTGGCGTTGAAGCTATCCCATGCCGTACCTCTGCTGTCTGTAACAGTGATAGTGCCGCCTTTGCTCTGGCTGCATAGCGTAAGGTCTATTTGGGCTTTCTTTGCCACATGAAGCTTTATCGTTCCTCCGTTGCTGAAGCCCCAACCGTGTTGAGTGCTTTTCCATGCTCCTCCGTCTATTTCTATCAGTTCGTGGTCTTCCTGATACCAGTTGCTTTTCTTCAGGTCATAATTGTATTCCTTGTTGTCGGTAGCTGTTTCTATAGGAGTGGCTTTTGCATACAGGAATTGGTCTGTGATAAGTACAGAACCTTCAACAACCTTTTCTGCTGCTGCTTCATCGGAGTTGAACCATCCGCGGAATGCATTGTCTGCCGGGATTGTCACTCTGTCTTGTATTTCCTTGCTCGGTGTGAATGCAGAACCGCCATTTACGGTTTCCGTTCCAAGGATAGTCTTCTTGTCCGTATCATAATATGTCAGGCTGATTTGCTGCTTTACTTCTATGTTGCCGTAGATTTCTAGTGAGGTCATATAGGCATTCTGGTTGTATACCAGACTATAGAAGCGCAGCCTTACATTATTGCGGTCTACTTTGACTGTTACTTCTTCACCTTTTGCTTTGCTGATATAGTTGGTATGAAGCTTTACCCAGTCAGCATCACCGTCTCCTTTCACTTCAAGTCCCAAGCCACGTTTGTCGCCTGTTGCCGCCTGTACAAACTTAATTGTAGTTACACTTTTCAGTGGCTCAATCTCGATATATGGTATGTTGGATTCGCTTTCGGTCTTGTCGGTCTGCAGATAGCCGACGGTGGTCTTGTAGCTTGTGTAGTCATTGAACTTATCGTTTGTACCAGTAGGGTCAACAGCGGTCCTGTATAAATTAAACACTAACTCCTGAGCGTCTATAGTCCTCTTTTTTACTTGTTGCACACCAGAACTTGCTGACAGCTTGTCCCAGTCCTGGAAATCACTATAGTAGAGTCTTTTTTCTATATATGTCGTCGTATTGTCATCTGCCTGGCAATAGATACTGCCAGCAAGTATCATGACAAGGACTGTCATGACAATATATAATGTTCTTTTGCTTGATATCGTGTTTCTTGTCTTCATAAATAGGGAGCTTTAATATTGCTTTCTTATGTTATGCGAAGCTGTCAGCTGTTATTGTATCAGCAGATGACCCGTGTAGGCATCCTGGTCTGCCAACACATATAGGTAGTGGGGCTGGATGAGGATGCGTATGGGGTTTATCATTGCCGTGGTTCCTGTGGTGAGGCTCGGGAAGTTGTTCTTGTTCAGTATGATGTTTGATGTCACGTCCTTTCGTGTGATGACCTCCTTCTGGTTCTCGTCCATAAACACCACATCGTATGTTACAGAGATGGTAGGCATGAACTTGGCGTCGGGAATGGTGTAGAAGGTTGAGCCCCACTGCGTATAACCGGAAGAGGTGATGAGGGCGGTCTGCGTGTCATCATTGTAGGCTTCTGTTCCGTATGACTTATAGGGAATGGCAACAGGAGAGGCTGTTGATGCCTGTCGGGTGATGTCTGTCCATTGTATGGCATAGGCAGTCCAGCTGTTGTTAGTCCAGGAGTATGTCCTGGTTATGGTTCCGGAGGTGGCAATCTCGCCAGATATGGCGACGCTCTTTATACGAAACTGTCTGATGGCGTTCATCTTGGAGGTGAGCATAAAGAGGAGATTATAGGCAGTGAGAGTCTGGTCGAACTGTAGGTTTACGATACGTTCGAAGGTGAACTGCTTGCCTGTGGCATC
>ERZ857629.4195-NODE-4195-length-11379-cov-2.705140_pt1 | contig 11379 bp, 10 predicted proteins | sample MGYA00519700_ERZ857629 | MGnify/ENA primary metagenome ERZ857629 (study PRJEB31778, sample SAMEA3449351) | human gut metagenome | biome: human gut; feature: human-associated habitat; material: faeces | place: United Kingdom | collected 2010/2012 ... | reverse complement strand
AACCAGCTGAGAGATAAGATTGGCGTTATGTTCGGCAGCCCCGAAACCACCACCGGCGGCAAGGCGCTTAAATACTATGCCTCGGTCAGAATAGACATCCGCAGGGTCGAGACTCTTAAAAACGGTACCGAAATGGTCGGTTCCCACACAAGAGCAAAGGTGGTTAAAAACAAGGTCGCTCCCCCCTTTAAGGAGGGCGAATTCGATATTATGTACGGCGAAGGCATTTCGAGAGAGGGAGAAATTCTCGATCTCGGCGTTAAGGCCGGAATCATCCAGAAAAGCGGCGCATGGTTTTCCTATAACGGCGACCGCATAGGCCAGGGCCGTGAAAACACCAAGAAATACATAAAGGAAAATCCCGAGCTTGCAAGCGAGCTTGAGCAAAAGATCAGAGGCACATCCTCCGACATTCTGCTTAAAAAAGCTCCCAAGGGCAAAAAGACCGCCGATGCCGAGGCCGCAGCCGTTCCCGCACCCGCCGCCGAACAAAAGGACGAACAAAACGAAAAGCCCGCCCCTAAGGTGGACATTGACGTGACCGTCGACTGATGAAGATAATCGCATTAAAACAGCGGCGCCACAGGCTTACGGCAGTTTATTTTGAAAAATGCGGCGATGCCGAGACTATTGACAGCGAGACCCTTTTAATGTCGGGATATCACGAGGGAAGCGACATTTCCGAGGATGACTGGCAGGAGCTAAAGGGTGAGGCGCAGCGCAACCGCGCCTATGAAAAGGCACTTTATCTGCTTGAATATCGGGCGCACACAAAAAAGGAGCTTTTCACAAAGCTCAGGGCGGTTTTTCCTGCCGATGTCTGCGAGCACGCCCTTTCCCGTATCGAGCAGCTGGGTCTTTGCGACGACGAGGCCTTTGCAAAGGATTTTGCCGAGGAGCTTTTTAAAAGAAAGGGCTTCGGCAAACGGAGGGTGGCCTTTGAGCTTTCAAAAAAGGGCGTTGACAGGGACATTATCGACAGCGTTCTTTGCCAATATGAGGACGAGGATCCGGTTGAGAGCATCGTCCGTGTTATAGAAAAAAAGTATTGTCCGCTTCCCGAGGACGAAAAAAAATATCAGCGCATTTATGCCGGCCTTGCCCGGATGGGATACGGTTACGGCGACATAAAAACGGCGCTTTTGCGGGTGAAAAACGGTGAATAATTTTAAGAGGTAGTTTTTGATGATAAAGATCGGAATGGCATCTCTCGGATGTCCGAAAAACCAGGTGGATGCCGAAATTATGCTTGCAAAGCTAAAGGATAAAGGCTATGAAATAACCCCTTATGAGCAGGAGGCGCAGGTCATAATCGTAAACACCTGCGGGTTTATCGAATCGGCAAAGCAGGAAAGCATCGACACAATTCTTGACCTTTCCGGGCTTAAAAAAGAGGGCAATCTTAAGTGCCTTATCGTTACCGGTTGTCTTGCCGAGCGCTATCGCGAGCAGTTAAAGGAGCAGATACCCGAGATCGACACGGTGGTAAGCATCGGCCGAAACGACGAGATAGCCGACATAATCGAGCAGTCTCTTTCGGGCAAGACAGGCGAATGCTTCGGAGAAAAGGAACGGCTCCCTCTTTGCGGGGGCAGGGTGCTTATAAACGAGCCTTATTATGCCTACATTAAAATTGCCGAAGGATGCAACAACCGCTGCACCTATTGCGCCATTCCGTCCATTCGCGGCGGCCTTCGCAGCCGTACCGTCGAATCGGTGGTTGAAGAAGCAAACACCCTTGCGGGAAACGGGGTAAAGGAGCTTATTGTCGTGGCCCAGGACACCACAAGATACGGCGAGGACATTTACGGGCAGTGCCGTCTTGCCGAGCTTTTAAACGAGCTTTGCAAAATCGAGAAAATACACTGGATACGCCTGCTTTACGCCTATCCCGACCGCCTGACCGACGACATTATTTCGGTCATCAAAAACCAGCCTAAAATAGTTAAATATATCGACCTTCCCATTCAGCATTGCTGCGGGGATGTGCTTAAAAGGATGAATCGCCCCGGCGATAGAGAGAGCCTTGAAAAGACGATAGAAAAGCTCAGAAAAGAAATACCCGGTATAACCGTAAGAACCACCCTTATCGCGGGATTTCCCGGAGAGAGTGAACAGCAATTCTGCGAGCTTTCGGAATTTGTAAAGCAAATGAAGTTTGAGCGGGTGGGGTGTTTTGCGTATTCGGCCGAGGAAGGTACTCCCGCAGCCGAGTTTGATGATCAGATACCCGAAGAGGAAAAGCTCCGCCGTGCCGAAATAATTATGGAGCAGCAAAGTTTTATTTCCGACAAGCTAAGCGAGCAGAAGATCGGAACCATAACCGAGGTGCTTGTGGAAGGGTACGACACCTACATAAAGCATTTTTACGGAAGAACGCCGGCCGACGCTCCCGATATCGACTGCAAGATATTCTTTAAATCAAAGAGAAAACCTTGCGCGGGAGATTTTGTTAAGGTAAAGATAACCGATACCATGGATATGGATTTGATGGGAGTGGAAACGGATTGAAACAGAACAAAATGAACCTTCCCAATCGGCTGACCCTTGCAAGAATCGCGGCAGTGCCGGTGTTTCTCATACTGCTTTTGTGGCAGTTCCCGTTTCACTATTTTGCTGCCCTCGTAATTTTTGTGGCCGCGTCGCTGACCGATCTTTTCGACGGCAGAATCGCCCGTTCAAGAGGGCTTATAACCGATTTCGGCAAGTTTCTCGATCCCATCGCCGACAAGATGCTGACCACCGCCGCGCTTTTGGGATTTATCAGTCTCGGCATAGGCTTCGGAACGGTGTGGATAACGGTTATCGTGCTTATAAGAGAGTTTTCGGTAAGCTCGATACGTATGATCGCCGCCGCATCAGGCAAGGTGGTCGCCGCCGACAAGTGGGGGAAAATCAAAACGGTTATGCAGATGGTGGGAATAATAATGGCCCTTACCTTTGAGGAATTTATTTCCCTGTTCCCGTCCCTTTTGCTTGTCGGTACGATACTTCGCATAGCATATAACATTGTGCTGTGGTTTTCGGCGGTGCTGACAGTGGTTTCGGGAATCAACTATCTCGTAAAAAACAAGACCTTTGTCGACCCAAATAAATAAAAAAGGTGAATTTATGTTTGAAAGACTTAAAGAAGATATAAACGCCGTTAAGGCCAGAGATCCTGCGGCCCGCTCCTCCCTTGAGATATTCTTTCTCTATCCCGGGCTTAAGGCTGTCAGAATGTATCGCCGTGCCAACTGGTTTTACCGCCACGGCAGAAAATTCATTGCACGCCAGATTTCCCAGCGGGCGGTCAGAAAAACCGGTATCGAGATACACCCCGCCGCCACCATCGGCAAGCGGCTTTTCATCGACCACGGAACAGGCGTTGTTATAGGTGAAACAGCCATAATCGGCGACGACGTGACCATCTACCAGGGGGTTACCCTCGGCGGAACAGGACACCATACCGGCAAGCGCCATCCCACCATCGGAAACGGGGTGCTCATCGGCGCAGGCGCAAAGGTGCTCGGCCCATTTAAGGTGGGAGACAATGCGAGAATCGCCGCCGGCGCGGTGGTGCTTAACGAGATCCCGCCCGACAGCACGGCCGTGGGCGTTCCCGCAAGGGTTGTGCGTCAGGGTGGAGAAAAAATATGCGAAAGCCTCGATCAGGTGCATATTCCCGACCCTGTGGCTCAAAAAATATGTATGCTGGAATCCAAGCTTTATTTTATGGAGCGGGAGCTTGAAAAGCTCAAAAAACCGGAGGACGAAAATTGATAAAGGATATACTTTTCGATCTGGACGGTACCCTGACCGATCCTATGACCGGCATAACAAAATCGGTTCAGTATGCCCTTAAAAGCTTCGGAATCGAGGTAAAAGACAACCGCGAGCTTGAATTCTTCATCGGCCCGCCGCTGGGCGAAACATTTATGAAGTATTACGGCTTTTCGGAGGAACAGGCTAAAATCGCTGTGGAAAAATATCGGGAATATTTTGCGCCTACGGGAATTTTTGAAAATGAGGTTTACAGCGGAATTCCGCAAATGCTTTCAAGGCTTAAATCGGCAGGGAAAAGGCTTTTTATCGCCACCGGAAAGCCCACGGTCTTTTCAAAACAGATAGTGGAGCATTTTTCTCTTTCGGAATATTTCACCGCCGTTTACGGAATTGAACTTTCCGACCTTCACAAATCAAAAACCGATACCGTTAAGGACATTGTTTCCGACTATAATGTCGATAAAAAAACCGCCGTTATGGTGGGAGACCGCATTTTTGATATTCAGGCGGGAAAGCAAAACGGCCTTTTAACGGTGGGCGCAGCCTACGGATTTGCCGAAAATGGTGAGCTTGAACAGAATGCCGATTATATTGTGAAAACCACAGCCGAGCTTGAGGCTCTGCTTATGAAATTGTAGAGAGGAAGGATTTTTAAAATGAAAATTTTCAATACCCTAACCCGAGAAAAACAGGAGTTTGTTCCCATAAAAGAGGGAGAGGCCAAGATCTATGCCTGCGGCCCCACCGTTTACAATTACATCCACATCGGAAATGCCCGTCCGCTTTGCGTTTTTGATGTGCTCAGAAGATATCTCGAATGGAGAGGCTATAAGGTCAATTTTGTTCAGAATTTTACCGATATCGACGATAAACTCATCAACAAAGCCAACGAGGAAGGCATCACCGTTAAGGAGGTTGCCGAGCGTTATATAAAGGAATTTTGGACAGACGCCGAGGGACTCAACGTCCGCAAGGCCACCGTCCATCCGAGAGCCACCGAAAACATCGATGAGATTATAAATATTATCGAGCGTCTTGTGGAAAAGGGCTATGCATATCCGTCGGGCGGAGACGTTTACTTCCGCGCCGAAAAATTCAAGGAATACGGAAAGCTTTCCCACCAGCCTCTTGACGAGCTTAAGGAAGGTGCAAGCGAGCGGGGAGCCTCGGCCGAGCAAAAGGAAAGCCCCATGGACTTTACCCTTTGGAAGGCGGCAAAAGAAGGGGAGCCTTTCTGGGAGTCCCCTTGGGGGAAAGGCCGTCCCGGCTGGCACATCGAGTGCTCGGCAATGTCGGGTAAATATCTCGGCAAGACCATCGATATTCACTGCGGCGGTCAGGATCTTATCTTCCCCCATCACGAAAACGAGATTGCCCAGTCGGAATGTGCTAACGGCTGCGAGTTTTCTCACTACTGGATGCACAACGGCTATATAAATGTCGATAATCGCAAGATGTCAAAGTCTTTAGGAAATTTCTTCACGGTGCGCGATGTGGCCGCAAAATACGGCTATGAGCCTATCCGTTATCTGATGATCTCATCCCATTACAGAAGCCCCATCAATTACAGTGTGGATGTCATCGAATCCAATGTTCGTTCTCTTGAACGGCTTTATTCCTGCCGCGATAATATGGATTTTGCCGAGAAAAACGCAAGCTGCACAGATCTTAAGGATGGCGAGGCCGAGATAATCAAGGAATTCGACAGCCGCAAGGAGCAGTTTATTGCCGCAATGGACGACGATCTTAACACGGCCGACGGTCTTTCGGCGCTTTTCGAGCTGGTCAGAGACATTAACACCGCTTTGAGGAACGACCCCTCGGCCGAGCTTTGCAAAGCCGCAAAGGAAAGATTTTTCGAGCTTGCCGATGTGCTCGGACTTGTTTATGTAAAGAAAGAGGACGACGATCTTGACGCGCAGGTGGAAGGCCTTATAGAGCAGCGCACCGCAGCGAGAAAGGCAAAGGATTTTGCCACTGCCGATGCCATACGCGACAAGCTAAAGGATATGGGCATAATTCTTGAGGACACTCCTCAGGGCATTAAATGGCACAAGGCATAAGCTTTATAAGTTTTGAAAATTGCTTGTCATAGTCCCGGAGCACTTTGGAAAAGTTAAATAACCATTGATAAAGTGGGGCTGCCGCGTTCCGACAGAACGCGGCAGCCTTTTTTTGTGCAGGTGTATTGACGTAGGATCGGAATAGGTATAAAAAAGTTCCCGCCTCCCGAGCAATCGGGAGGCGGGAATCAATTTTAAATCAGATTAAAGAATACAGGAGGATATATTCCTTACATAGGAACATATTCACCATTCTGAATCTTCATGGCGTTAGGAGACTTGTTGACCGAACCGTCGGCGGCAAAGGTGATGCCTTCGCCGGTAAGACCGTCGTATTTAACCTTGGTCATTTCGGTCTTCATAATCCCGCAGATGTCGGAAACGCTCATATCAGCGGTAACATTGCCGCTCTTCATACACTCGGCAATGATGTAGATGGCATCATAAGCATCGGCAGCAAACTGGTTGGGGGTGTCCTTGTATTTCTCTTTGAACTTGTTGGTGAAGTCAACGTTGGCCTGGCTCTTGGTATCGCCGGCAACGAAGGGGGTCAGAAGGATAACGCCCTCGGCAAGAGATTTGTTGAAGCCTTCAATGGCAAGGATTCCGTCGAGACCGTCGCAGCCAAAGAAGGTGGTCTGATAGCCCATGGAGTTGGCCTGCTCAAGAATCTGAGAGGCTTCCTGTGCATAGATGGGAAGGAATACGAGCTCGGCACCCGATGCCTTGGATTTGTTGAGCTGTACCGAGAAGTCGGTCTTGGAGTCGTCGGTGAAAGCTTCGGCCGAAACAACTTCAATGCCCTTTTCCTTGGCTTCCTTGGCAAAGTTGTTGTAAATGCCCGAAGAATAAGCATCAGAGCTATTGTAGATTACGGCAACCTTGGTGGCAAGTTTGTTTTCTGCGATGTAGTCGGCAGATTTTGTACCCTGGTTAGGATCGGTGAAGCACATCTGGAAAACGTTATCGTATTTGATAACTCCGGTAGCCGAAGCCGAGGGAGTAAGCTGGAACATATTGTCCTCGTGTGTCTTTTCTACAACGGCAAGGCAGGGAGAGGTGGTGACGGTGCCCATAAGAGCCTGCATACCCCAGTCTTTAAGGTTATTGTAAGCGTTGACCGATTTTTCGGGATCGTGCTCGTCGTCCTGGAAATTGAACTCAAGCATGGTTCCGTTGATACCGCCGGCGGCGTTGATTTCCTCAACGGCCATTTCGGCAGCATTTTTAACAGCCTGTCCGTAAACGGCAGCACCGCCGGTAATAGGTCCGATACCGCCGATTTTGATGGTGTCGGCCTTGGTTTCTTTGCTGTCGCCGCAACCGGCAAAGCAAGCTGCTATAAGAGCAGCCGAAAGCACAAGTGCAAGTACTTTTAAGCTTTTCTTCATAATCTTTTCCTCCTTAACAGAACGTGTGCTCTGTTTATCTTGGTTAAAATTATACTCCCTGCAATATAATTTGTCAAATAGAATAAATAATACCTCAAAGTTAAATTTTGCGTTAAAATAACCAAAGAAAATTGCAAAAAACAATAATGAAATATACTCTTGGTATAATTGTGTAAATATTTTCGCAAATTGTTGAATAAATCCTTTTTTGATGTTATATTATATGAGAAAATACATTTAAAAGTATTGTGTAATAATCAAAATGCAAAGGAGCATAATTTATGTGGTGCCGAAAATGCAACAAATTTTATGATACCGAAAGCGACACTTGCGAAAAATGCGGGCAAAAGCTTGAGAATTACACCCCCATTGTCGAAAGCGATGAGGATGATGTGCTTTTTTTGTCAAACGAGTCTAAGGAAAATGTCGATGAGCCTGAAACCCCGGTGCAGGAATCCAAAACAGCGGTCTTTGCGGAAATGCTTTTTGACGGCGAGCCTAAGCTCCTCATAACCGTTATCGGAGAGGACGAGGCTGTAAGGACCATGGAGCTGCTTGAGCAAAACAACATTCCTTCTATGAAAAAGGAAGCGCAGATACACACCGCCGACGAAGAATGCGACAACGATTTTGAAGGGGAAGAGCTTGAATTTATCGACGAGGAGGAAAGCGAGGATTATAAAGCCGAGTTTTCGGCACTTTGCGATGAGGCGCTTGAGGGTGAGGAGCTCTATGATATTTTTGTGCCGGCCGAGTGTTTTTCGGACGCTTTAAGAATAGTTATCGAGGACGAGCAGGCCGGGAAAGGCGCATCGGATTATATGCAGGATCCTTTCGGTCAATATGATGATACCGATAATTTCGGCGGGCTTGAGGACGGACAATCGGAACTGCCGTATGACGAGGACTCCGACGAACAATCCGGTGAGCAATCCGAAATATACGATAATAACGACACCGACGCGGATGCCGAAGATTTTGAAAACGGTCAATCGATGACATCGGGGCAGCAATCGGAACCTTCCGACGGGCAAAATGGCGAAAAAGGCAGGAACGGAAAAAAGAAAAACGGTCTTTTCGGTTTTTTGCACAGAAAAGAAAAATAGAGGGAAGGTAAAATTTCCGAAAAAATATGTTGACAACTGTCCTGCAAGTTGCTATAATATATGAGCTGTCAAATTAACAGCTTATGACCCATTAGCTCAGCCGGTAGAGCACTTGACTTTTAATCAAGGTGTCTGGCGTTCGAATCGCCAATGGGTCACCACAAAAGCGATCTGCCAAAAGCGGGTCGTTTTTTTTACGCGTCTATTGACAAAATTTGTTTTTTGTGGCATAATAAAAAAGAAGTTTTTTCTTTGTTGCACATAAACATGCAACTATTATATTTTTTGCTCTTTTATATGAAAGGCTTTTTTAGCTTTAATTTCTTAAAAGGAGCAATAACATGAATTTAGAAAATTATAAGTACAGAATGGGACTGCTCAAAAATGAATTTGACGCGAAATCAAAGGGAAAATATAAGATTCCCGAGATTTCCAAGGCTGATTTGTCTGATAAGGATTTTGAAAACCTTTTGCTAATTGGATTTGATCGAACAAATAAGCAGAAAGATCTTGATAGAATTGTACACTTCTTTTTGTACGATTATAAATTCGAAAGGGTATGGAAGGATCCCGAAGGATGTATAGAGAGGCTGAAAAATTACAAAGCAGTACTTTCGCCGGATTTCAGTATGTACATTCAAATGAATCCGGTTATTAAACTTTATAACACATTCAGAAATCGTTACTGCGGGGCATATTTTGCCTCCAAGGGTTTAAAAGTTATACCCAGTGTTAATTGGGGAAATGAGGATACATTTGATTTTTGCTTTGAAGGCATTCCCAAAGGCAGTACGGTAGCAGTTTCAACCTATCAGGTGTCTGAGCATGGAAATCATGCCGATCAAAAGGATTTCTTTATGAAAGGCTATAATGAAATGCTCAAAAGAATCGAGCCAGAAAGAATAATTTGTTATCACGAGCCGTTTGACGAGATGAATGGAAACATTGTTTATGTAAATTACGAACAGTCGTCCTGGAAATACCAGCAAAAGGATTTTGAACTATCGGAATATGCCGAATATATTTGCGGGCAAAAGCCTTTACCTGAAAACAGCGATATAATCATAAAGAGCGGTTTTGTTTTGCCACGGGCTTACGAAAAGGGCACGGGTGACGCTCATGGCGGGAAATGGATTCCGAAAAAGGAAGATGACAAGCGTCTTTTAGGAAACCCGGGAGAGATAAAGACTACATATATGGAGAACGGAGCAAAATTTATAACAAAGATAGGAGATGATGGAAGAGCTGTTTATGAAAGACACTATACAGATCATGGCAATCCTAAAATTCATTCTAATCCACATGATCATACTATTGATTGGCGCAGCCCAATTGAGGGAATACCCAATTTCAGTCGTCCGATAAACTACTGGGACGGAAATGTCCCGGAAATAGATGGCAAAGGAGAAAAAACAAACATGAATAAAGATAAAGACAATCTTAATTTTGAAACCGTGTCAGAGTTGCTTGCCTCGTTGCCAAAAGCCGATAAGGTAACAACATACTATTGCAGCGGAGAATCCGATTTAAGCTTTGAAACCTTAGACGAGTTTGTCCAAGTGGTGCTCAGGGGCGGAGAGGTTACGTTTATATACAAAGGTGTTGAATACGGGATCTTCTTCTGCGACGATGGTATCAGCGTATCGGCACTGAACTGTGAGGAAAGTGAAAAGATTTATAAAACCGCCGAGGAAACCCTTGATTACCCGATAGGGGATGTGACCATAAGAGATATAATCACCACAAAAGAAGTTGAGATCACCAACAGAAACATTTGATTTAAAAAATGCAAATACAATATAAATGATTATAAAAGCACCTCTTTTCGGGAAAAATAAAACTGATGAGAGGTGTTTTTTATGTTAAATAAAAACGGGGAAAATACAATTGTTTTTTCAAACAGCCCGCGGATCCGCGGATTTGCTTCGGTGGCGGGAAAGACCGAGGGCAAGGGGCCTTTGGGCAAGGAATTTGATGTGATATTTGAAGATGAATACAGCGGTGAGGATACCTTCGAGCAGGCCGAAAGCCGCCTTGTTGAAGCGGCAGTGGAGACCCTTTTAAAAAAGACCGATATACCAGCCGATGAGGTGGATATTCTTTTTGCGGGGGACCTTTTAAACCAGTGCGCCGGATCGACCTTCGGCGCGGAAAATTTCGGAATACCCCATGTGGGAGTTTACGGAGCCTGTTCGACAATGGCCTTAAGTCTCGGTCTTGCGGCCGTTTTTGTGGATGCGGGATATGCAAAAAACGCCGTGGCCGTGACCTCCTCCCATTTTTGCGCGTCGGAGCGGCAGTTCAGATTGCCCCTTGAATACGGCGGCCAGCGTACCGGATCTGCCCAGTGGACTGTGACCGGCTCGGGAGCGGTTATGGTGGGCAGGGATTGCGGCAACATCGAGATTAAATCGGCCACCTTCGGCAGAATAACCGATTATAATGTTACCGATGTTAATAATATGGGTGCGGCGATGGCTCCTGCGGCGGCAAGGACCCTTTGCGAATTTTTTGAGGATACAAAGCGACGCCCCGAAGATTTTGATCTGATACTGACCGGGGATCTCGGCAAGGTGGGCAGCGAGTTGCTCCTTACCCTTATGAAGGAGGAGGGGCACGACATCTCGGCCGTTCATTCAGATTGCGGACTTAATATATTCTATCTTGAGGATCAGGATGTCAATGCAGGGGGATCGGGGTGCGGCTGTTCGGCAAGCGTGCTTTGTTCGAGAATGCTTCGGGAGCTTTCGGAAAAGAAATATAAAAATGTGCTGTTCTGTGCCACCGGCGCCCTTCATTCTCCCGTGACGGTCTTTCAGAAAAAGCCCATTCCCGCTATTGCCCACGCAATATGGCTTTCGGTAAAATGATGTTTTATAAAAAATGCCCTCTCCGCCGCACGGCTTTAAAAAATGTTCACTGTTTATAAAAAAATAACCGACGGCCGTTGCCGCCGAATAAACAAAGGACGCGACAGGTTAAATCTGCCGCGTCCTTTTGCTGTGTGGTTTTGCTATTACATAATCAATATAATGTTTTATCGGTCATATTTCT